>Ga0302325_10034351_pt1 | contig 10370 bp, 9 predicted proteins | sample Palsa_T0_2_FD_201948 | JGI IMG/M metagenome (GOLD analysis project Ga0302325, IMG submission 201948) | Peat permafrost microbial communities from Stordalen Mire near Abisko, Sweden - Palsa_T0_2 | ecosystem: Environmental > Terrestrial > Soil > Palsa > Peat permafrost | place: Sweden: Abisko...
CCGTTTGGTGAGTCTCCTCTTGTGAGGTCTGTTGGGTTCTAGTCTTCATCAACTCTACCCACACCAAACGGTCGCCTCTATTTCCAACTGAATCGCTCCGGCTAAGAGGGTCGAAGGCGTATTCGATGCATGGCGGGCAATCGACGGGTTGACGGATGGGGCGTGGCAGGCGTAAGTGGAACCACCGTGAACGCACGCCTGCTCGTCATCATCCTGCTCCTGCTGAGCCTCGCTCTCGGCCCGGCGGGAATCGCCACGGCGTGCGCCGCGCCGGTGAAGGCCCACTGTTGTCACAGTTGCTGCCCTGCGCCGGGGCACGGTTGCTGCGCGGGTCCCGGCAAGTGCGCGCCGCGGGAATTTCCCGCCGCCGTCGCGCCGCAGTCGCAGGATGGGAAGCAGGTGCTTTTTCCAGTGCTCGTATTCATGGGCGCCAGCCTTCGGCCGGCGGCGGAACTGGTGTGGACGCAGCAGCGGCAGGCCGTACCGGCGCCCGGTCGGACGCGCCATGAGGTGACCTGCATTCGGTTGATCTGAGAGGGCGTTGACAGGCGTGGTGTGCCCACGCGTCGTGGCGGCTCCGAGTCCGGAGACCGCTGTCCATCCAACCCCAATTCTCAGATTCCATGCTCCGCAATATCTCCATCTTTCTCATTCTCATCACCGTCGCCGCGCTGGCGGCCGCCGGCGGCTGGCGCCTGGGCAGCCGGCACACCGCCGAATCGAATTCACACCCGTCCGGCGGGCGCAAGGTTCTCTTTTACCAGAGCCCGATGCACCCGTGGATCAAGTCCGATCAACCGGGCAATTGCACGATCTGTGGCATGAAACTCGTGCCCGTTTACGAAGGCGATGCCGCCGCGGCCGCGGCCGGAGGCGTGATCGTCAAACTCAGCGCGCTCAGTGCCAGTGTCACGCACGTGGAGACCGCGGCGGTGATCCGGCAGCCGCTGCGCCGCGTGATCCGGGTGGCCGGACAGATCGACGACGATGATTCCGCGCATCGACGGCTTTCGGCGTATGTGGACGGCCGCATTGACAAACTCTTCGTCAACTATGTCGGCGCCGAGGTCACCGCGGGCCAGCCGCTCGCTTCGCTCTTCAGCCGCGACTTGCTCGTCGCGCGCAGCGAATATGCGGAAACGTTGAAGCGTCCCGCTTCGACGGAGCGCGAAAGCCTGGTGGCTGCCAGCCGGCAAAGGCTGCGCCGCATGGGTCTGACCCTCGAGCAGATCGAAAAGCTCGCCGGCCAGACGGGCGACACCTTCGACATCGTGGCGCCCATCTCCGGCACGGTCGTGGAGCGCAAAGTCTACGAGGGTCAGTATGTGAAGGAGGGTGATGTCCTTTTCGAGATCGGTAACTTTGCGAAGATGTGGTTCGTCTTCGATGCTTACGAGCGTGACCTCGCGTGGATTCGTGTGGGGCAGCCGGTGGAAATCACCACCCCGAGCCTGCCCGGAAAAGTCTTCACCGCGCCCGTGGCCTTTATTGATCCGAACCTCGTCATGGAAACCCGGGCGGCGAAGGTGCGTGTGGTGCTCGATAATCCCCTGTCCGCTGATCCGGGAAAGCACCGGCATGAGTTACTCCACAAACTCTACGCCGATGGCCGGATCCACGTCGAAACGGAACCCGTGCTGACCGTGCCGCGCAGCGCGGTCCTCTCGCCGGGAGGCGAACCGCTGGCCTATGTGGCCAAAGGCGAGCGGGAGTATGAGCCGCGCCGCTTGATCCTCGGGCGCGCGGGCGACGAGGTGTGGGAAGTCCTCGGCGGTCTGGAGGAAGGCGAACGGGTGGTGACCACGGGCAATCTGCTGGTCGATTCGCAGGCCCAACTCGAACGGCCATCGCAGGCGTCCGAGCCGTCTCCCGCGGTCGAGAGCGCGATCACCGACCAGCAACGCGCCGCGGCCGGCAAATTATTTGCCGCGGAAGCAGCCATCGCCGAAGCGCTGGCGGCGGATGATCTCGCGGCCCACAATCGGCAGATCGCCGCTTTGCACGAGGCTGGCATGGAAGCGAGTGCGGAGTTGGGTGAGCTTGGCAAAGGTCTGGCTTCGGTCGTCCATGTCGGTGCGGCCGCCGACCTGGCGGCGGCGCGGAAGCAGTTCTATCCGCTCAGCATGGCCGTTTCAGATCTCGCCGTGCGCCTTCGCCGGCAGACTGACCAGGCCAATAAAATCAAGGTGTTCGAGTGTCCGATGGCGAGGAGCGCCGTGCCCAGCGCGGAAACTACCCAGGGCCGTTGGGTGCAGATGGGAGGGCCGTTGCGCAATCCCTTCTTCGGGGCGGAAATGCTCGATTGCGGCAAGGAGATCCGGCCATGATCGGCGGCCTCATCGAATGGTCGCTGCGCAACCGCTTCCTCGTCGCGTGCGGCGTTTTGTGCGTCATCGCCCTCGGCATCTTCGACCTTCGCCGCACCCCCATCGACGCCATCCCCGACCTCAGCGAAAATCAGGTCATCGTCTTCGCCGACTGGACGGGCCGCAGCCCGCAGGAAGTCGAGGACCAGATCACCTATCCGCTCTCGGTCAATCTCCAGGGACTCGCCGGCGTGAAGACGGTGCGCGCCAACTCGATGTTCGGCTTCTCGCTTCTGACCGTGATTTTCGATGAGAAAATCGACAACTACTTCGCCCGGACACGCGTGCTGGAGCGGCTCAATTACCTCGGTGATGTCCTGCCCCCGGGAGTCGTACCGAAGCTCGGGCCGGACGCCACCGGACTCGGCTGGGTGTATCAATACTATTTCGATGTCGACCCCAGGCAGGCCGAGCACGGTGGTTACGATCTCGGCCAGCTTCGGGCGTTGCAGGATTGGTTCGTGCGTTATCAGCTCAACGCGGTCTCCGGCGTTGCCGAGGTCGCGAGCATCGGCGGTTTCGTGCGGCAGTATCAGATCGAAGTTTCCTCCACGAGGATGCGCACGGCGGGCGTCTCGTTGCAGGAGGTGATGGACGCCGTCGGCCAGAGCAATCTCAACGTCGGCGGCAAGGTCATCGAGGAAAACGGCATGGAATTCATCGTGCGCGGACTCGGGTTGATCAATTCGGTTGCCGATCTCGACCAGACCGTGCTTGCGCAGCGCGGGGGCACGCCCATCTATCTGCACGATGTCGCCACGGTGCAGATCGGCGGCGATTTCCGCCGGGGCGCGCTCGACGTGAATGGACGCGAGGCCGTCGGCGGCATCGTGGTCATGCGGACCGGCGAAAACGCGCACGAGGTGATCGAGCGCGTGAAGGAAAAGATTGCCCAGATCACGCCGAGCCTGCCGCCGGGTGTGACCATCAAGGCCTTCTATGACCGCGGCGAACTCATCGACCGCACCATCGACACGCTCAAGCACGCGCTGACCGAGGAGATCATTCTCGTGACGCTGGCGCACATTATCTTCCTCTTCCATTTCCGCAGCATCCTCATCGTCACTTTCCCGCTGCCCGTCTCGATTCTCATCTCCTTCATTCTCATGCGGCAGTTCGGCATAACGTCGAATATCATGTCGCTCAGCGGGATCGCCATCGCCATCGGGGTGCTCGTCGATGCGGCCATCGTCATGACGGAAAATGTCATCCGGCATTGCGAGGAAGCGGAGAAAAAGAAGGGCGCCCGCCTCACGGCGGCAGAGACGATGGCGGCCACGCTCGGGGCGTCACGGCAGGTGGGCCGCCCGATCTTCTTCGCCATGGCGATCATCATTCTTGCATTCGTGCCGGTCTTCGCGCTCACGGGGCAGGAGGGGAAGCTCTTTCATCCGCTCGCGTTCACCAAGACCTTCGCGATGATCGGCTCCACGCTGCTCGCGGTCACCATCGTGCCGGTGCTCTGCGTCTCGCTCGTCCGCGGGCCATTTCATTCCGAGGATCGCAACATCGTCATGCGATTGCTCCTGCGCCTTTACGACCCTGTGCTCGATGGGGCGCTGCGGCATCGGAAAACGGTCCTCACGCTGGCCGCGATACTCCTTGCCGGCGCGGCCTGGCTCACCACGCGCATGGGTTCGGAATTCATGCCGCCGCTCAATGAAGGCTCGCTCCTGTTCATGCCCGTGCTGCTGCCGCAAACCTCGCTCACCGAAGTCAAGCGCATCATGTCGTGGCAGGATCAAGTCATCGCGCAGACGCCGGAAGTGGCGAGCGTCGCGGGCAAACTCGGCCGCGCCGATTCCGCGACCGATCCCGCGCCGGTGGAGATGATCGAGACCACCATCATGCTCAAGCCCGAGCGCGAATGGCGCGCCGGCATGAGCAAGGACCAGCTCGTCAACGAACTGATGGGAAAGCTCACCAACGTGCCCGGCTACGTCCCCGGTTTTCTCCAGCCGATCGAAAACCGCATCCTCATGCTTTCCACGGGCATCCGCGCGCAAGTCGGCATTAAGATTCTCGGCGACAACCTCGACGCGCTCCAGCGCAAGGCTTTCGAGCTCGAGCGCATCGTGCGCGAGATCCCCGGCGCGGTCGGCGTCGCGCCCTCGCGGGTGCAGGGCAAGCCGTACCTGGAAATCAGCGTGAATCGCGAAGCCATGGCCCGCTTTGGCCTGCGGGCGCAGCCGCTGCTCGACGCCGTCGAGGCGGGGATCGGCGGAAAAAACGTCACCACCACCATCGAGGGCCGGCAACGCTTTCCGATTCAAGTGCGCCTGGCCCGCGACGAGCGCGACGACATCGAGCGATTGGGAGACATTCTCGTCGCCACACCGGCCGGGCAGTTCATCCCGCTGGGCCAGCTCGCCGACATCCGCCGCACCGTCGGCGCGAGCGAGATCGCCAGCGAAAACGGCCGGTTGCGCGTTTACGTGCAGGCCAATGTCCAGGGCCGCGACCTCGGCGGTTTCGTGGAGGAGGCGCGCCGCCGCATTGCCCAACACCTGACCCTCGACAAAGGCATGACCATCGAATGGAGCGGCCAGTATGAAAACCAATTGCGCGCCCGGAAGACGCTGGAGGTCATTGTCCCGGCGGTGCTCGGCATCATTTTTCTGCTGCTCTACATCGTTTACGGCAACGCCCGGGAAGCCGCCCACGTCCTCCTGGCCGTGCCGTTTGCCCTCACCGGCGGCGTCTTTTTGCAATCCTTGCTCGGCTACAATTTTAGCGTCGCGGTCTGGGTCGGTTACATCGCTCTCTTCGGCACCGCCATCCAGACCGGCGTGGTGATGGTCGTCTATCTCGAGGAAGCGGTGGCGCGCAAACACGCCCTGCTCGGGAAGAACTTCACGCACGCCGATCTCATCGCGGCGATCAAGGACGGCGCCCGCCTGCGCTTGCGCCCGAAAGTGATGACCGTGGCCACGATTGTCGCGAGTCTCCTGCCGATCATGTGGAGCACGCGCACCGGCGCGGAAGTCATGAAGCCGCTCGCCGCGCCCGTCATCGGCGGCATGGTCTCGAGTCTCCTGCACATCCTGATCGTCACCCCGGTGATCTTCGCCTGGCTGCGGGAACGCGAACTGCGCCGGGTGGCGCCGCTCTTCCAGGCGCCGGCGGTGAATGCGAGCGCCGGTTCATAATTTCGGAAGCGGGAAGTGATCCTCGCTCCGTCCCGTGGACCCCACCCACCGTGGAAGTGAAACATCGCTCCCAAGGAATTCGTCTTCCGGGAGTCATTGACGCCACTTGCTTTCCGGATCAATATCCTCACGTATGTCGCTGGCGCAACTCAAAGACCAGGCCGCTCATTTGCCGCTCTCGGAACAGCGTGAATTGATCGCTTTCCTCATCTCGCGGCAAACCGAGCAGGATGAGGAATTCAAGCAATCTCTAGCCCGCAAGATCGACGATACCGACCCTTCGCATTGGGTCGACCTGGATGATCTCCAGAAGCGGTTTTCTAAGTAACTTGCTCTGTGAAATATCGGCTCCTGGTCGATCTGGAGGTGGTCGCCGTCCTCCATTCCATTCCCACACGAGTGCGGTCACGCCTGCTCGCCCATTTTGTCAAGCTGCGTTCGACGCCGGATCAGTACGCCGACTACCATGAGCACGATGCGATTGGCCGTCGCATCGAGATCAGCGTATTCGCCGGCTATTCAATTCACTTTTGGATCGATTTTGCGGATCGGCACGTCAAGGTTTTGGCCATCAAGTCCGCAGACCGGTAGCACATCCGAATCACGGCGCCGGGACCAAGTTCGGCCGCATGTACGGCAGATCGGCGGCGCGCTTCTGCACCAGGTCTTGTGCGTCCAAAAGGTCGCCGATGGCATCCCAGCGTCCGGTCAGCAAAGCATCTCTGGCACTGCCCCGGACCGACGCGGTGAAGACTTCGGAAGCCAGTTCGACTGTCTGCTGAACGAGATCCACGGTCAATTTGGCCTTGGGATTGGCCGTGACGGCATGCCGAATCTTCGCGAGATCAGTCCGCGAGGCCGTCACACACGGAATTCCGAGCGTAATGGCGTTACCGAAAAAGATTTCCGCAAAGCTTTCGGCCACGATAGCTCGAAACCCGTAACGGTAAATGGCCTGCGGAGCGTGTTCGCGAGAACTGCCGCATCCGAAGTTTCGGCCCGCAATAAGTATGGTGGCCCCGTGATGCTGCGGATCGTTGAGCGGATGTGCTTTTGGGCGTCCGTTTTCGTCGAAGCGGACATCGTAAAATAGAAATTCTCCGAGCCCGTCGAAGGTCACGCATTTCATGTAACGGGCCGGGATAATTCGGTCCGTGTCGACGTCGTCACCGGCAATCACGACACCAGTTCCGGCGACGGTTGAAATTTTTGGCAAGGGCATTGGTCCGGAGAGTTTTGGGTTAAGCGTTGAACAATTCCCGGGCGTCCGTGACCTGTCCGGCGATGGCCGCCGCGGCCACCATGACCGGGCTCATGAGGATGGTCCGGCCCGTCGGACTTCCCTGCCGGCCCTTGAAATTGCGGTTACTGGAACTGGCGCAGAGTTGATCGCCCACGAGTTTGTCGGGATTCATGGCGAGGCACATGGAACAGCCTGCTTCGCGCCATTCAAATCCCGCATCCGAGAAAATCCGGTCGATGCCGAGTTCTTTGCAGACCGCGCCGACGGCCTGTGACCCCGGCACCGCGATGGCCTTCACATTCGGGGCCACGTGCCGCCCCTGGATGAATTTCGCGACTTCTTGAAAATCGGAAAGCCTTCCGTTGGTGCAGCTCCCGAGAAAAGCCACCTGGATGGGGGTGCCCTTGATGGGTTGCCCCGGCACTAATTTCATGTGGTCAAACGCCTCCACCAGCGAGTCTCGCTCTTCGGTATTCGCCGTTTTGGGATCGGGCAACGATTCGGAGATGAACACCGCCTGGCCGGGATTGATTCCCCAGGTCACCGTGGGTTCAATTTCGTCCGCGTGAAAGGTGACCACGTCGTCGTATTCCGTGTCGGGATCGGAGGCGAAGGTGGTCCATCGAGCCACCGCCTGATTCCACTCCTCGGCCGCCGGACTATAGGGGCGTCCCTTCAAGTAGGCATAGGTAGTGGCATCCGGGTTTACGTAGCCGGCCCGTGCTCCACCTTCGATGGACATATTGCAGACGGTCATGCGTTCCTCCATCGTGAAGTTATCAAAAACTTCCCCGCCATATTCGTAAGCGTAACCGTTGCCGCCATTGACGCCGAGCTTCCGAATGATGTGGAGAATCACGTCTTTCGCGTAGGTCCCCGGTCGTAATCTCCCGTTGACGTTAATCCGCCGGACTTTGAGCCGCCCGATCGCGATGGTCTGCGTGGCCAGGACATCCCGGACCTGGCTGGTGCCGATGCCAAAGGCAATGGCTCCGAAGGCGCCGTGGGTGGACGTGTGGGAATCGCCGCAAGCGATGGTCGTACCGGGTTGCGTAATTCCCTGCTCCGGCCCGACCACGTGCACAATGCCCTGCTTTCCGGACGGAATGTCGAAGTAGCGAATGCCAAATTGGTCGCAGTTTGCGCGCAATTCCTTGATCATCGCCTCGGCCAGCGGGTCCTCAAACGGGACGGTCCTCCGGTCGGTTGGGACGATGTGGTCCACCGTCGCGAAAGTCCGGTGCGGGTACGGGACTTTCAGGCCCAGTTCCCGGATCATGGCGAACGCCTGGGGGCTGGTGACCTCGTGAATCAAATGCGTGCCGATGAGCAATTGCGTTTGCCCATTGGCGAGATCGCGGACGGCATGTGCGTCCCAGACTTTTTGGAAGAGCGTTTTTCCCATTCGTAGGACCGGAATCAACAGCATTTGGGGCTTGAAGCAAAGGAATTTGCCTCAGCGGCTCTGGCCATCGGTGATGTTGATTTTACGACACGCTACACTCTAGAGCGTTCGCCTCGGATCTTACTGGAGGCAGAAACCACAAAGCCGAAGCGCAGCGAGACGCCCATGGTGCCACGGGGGCAACACACCAAATATACGAAAGAGAACGGACCCTGAAAGTTGACTCGTTTGCAACGAATTCCTGGGTTCAAGGATTCGAGTGTTTACAGGTAACCCTTGGAGATGGCTCCCTACGAATTGGAGGGCAAAATCACCAACTGATCGCCGCACATTTTGCAGCGGACGCCCAGCGTCATGGAGCGCTGTTCCGGCCGCGACGGTGAATGGGGAGCCAACGCCCTGGCGCGATCCGCGACTCCGCCGAAGATGACGCCGCTCCTTGCCATCGGTTTGTCCACCTGCAATTCGATCTCTTCGATGTCGGGAAGCATGCGGAAAAAACGAAGAACCGCCGCCTCAGTGTCTTTAAAGGCCTGTTCGCTGGACCATTCCGCTTGTCGCGAAGGCGGGAAATCGCGATCCCGCGAATGGACCCCGCGCGCGCGCCACTCCAACCGCAAACAATGCCCTGACACGCGAATGCTCTTCAAGACGAGCACATCATTCCGGAGGCTCCCGGGAGATGGCAGGGCCAGGGCTCGCGAAACGACCAGCCAAACGCGCGGTTTCAAGAAATCCACGATCAGCATGATCAAGCGATGATTCGCGTTGACTATGACTTTCTCCCGGGATTTTCGGATGTGCGTGGCAATTTTCATGCGGGGCGACCGTAATCCGGTGTGCCGGTGCGTCTATCCGTTTCCTCTGCTCAAACTCGGACCCTGCGCCAAAGCGGCTCCAGTCCGCCGTTTCGCCACTGCCGAAGGCGCGCCGCGACGAGCCAATTCTCTTGCGCCGTTCGCGTCACCGTGGACAATTTTCAATCCTGTTCATGACCTTCATTTTGCGCTTCTTTGGGATGAAAGAGCAATCTGCGCCGCGCCCGGTTGTTTCGAGCTGTGCCGGGCGAGGAAGACGAAGAGTCGAAAACTGTCGCGGCTCATTCCTCCGATGAAGCAAACCGCCGGCGCTCTGAAACCTTCGGCCATTAGCGTCCTGCAGTCGCGGGAATCTTACCCGCGTTGGGCGAAAGCCGCCGGAGGCGTGGAGGCGCCGGTCACCGACCGAACCAGGGAAGCATGGGAGGCCATTCTGACGCGCAACCGGCTGTTTGACGGCAAGTTCGTCTACGGCGCCTTGACCACGGGAGTTTACTGTCGCCCTTCCTGTCCCGCGCGCCACCCTCACGCCCACAATACCGTCCTCTTTCCGACCGTCGAGGACGCCGAAATTGCCGGGTTTGTCGCCTGCAGCCGCTGTTCGCCCGGATTTAACTCCCTTACTCCGGCCGAGTACTGCATCCAGGCCGTTCTTGCTTACATTGAAGATCATTTTGATCAGCGCATCACCCTTGCGGCGTTATCAAAATTCACCGGGTTCAGCCCGAATCATTTACAGCAAATGTTTCAACGAATCATTGGCTTGTCTCCGAAGGCCTTCTGCGATGCCAGGAGGCTGGCCCATTTCAAGTTGCGCCTTCGCTCCGGTGACTCCATACCACAGGCGGGTTATGCCGTCGGCTATGGTTCGAGCAGGGCCATTTATGAAAATGCCCGGAAAACCCTGGGAATGACACCCGCGACTTTTCGCCGAGGCGGGGATGGGGCGAGAATTCACTATGTCATCCTCGACGGCGAACTGGCTCGCATTCTTGTCGCCACCACCGAATCCGGCATTTGTTCTGTGCTTCTCGGAGAGGAGAAGTCCTTGATCCGGGAGTTGCGAGCGGAGTTTCCGAAAGCAGTCCTGAGCCGCGATGCCAACCCCTCATCTGCGATCATCGCGGCCATTGCCTCCTCCGGCAATGAGGACCCTCTGTTATCCAAGTTGCCGCTGGCGATGCGCCGGCAGGTATTTCTTTCCAGGACCTTTCTGGCGTTACTCCGCGGGCTCCGAGCCTGAGAGGTCTCCTTTAGAGGGCGTCTAAAAAATAGGGATGGGTCGCGCGAGGGTGCTTTGGGCCGGATGGCAAGGCGTGAGCGACGAGCATCCCCGGCGGCTCGCCCAGTACCGACCTTCCGCTATTCCCCTCCGCCACCTCGGCGGGC
>Ga0302325_10034352_pt1 | contig 10370 bp, 6 predicted proteins | sample Palsa_T0_2_FD_201948 | JGI IMG/M metagenome (GOLD analysis project Ga0302325, IMG submission 201948) | Peat permafrost microbial communities from Stordalen Mire near Abisko, Sweden - Palsa_T0_2 | ecosystem: Environmental > Terrestrial > Soil > Palsa > Peat permafrost | place: Sweden: Abisko...
ATGGCGAGTTACGGGACTATGAAGTGCGGAACTGTTCCATCACGGAGATTGTATTGGGACCCAAGGGGCCGGGAGAGTTCATCCGAATGGGGGATTGGGATCATATCATGGAAGCCTTTACGGAGTTATATAACGAGAAACTGGAGAATAGTACTGGGAGTGCTTGATTATAGAGGGATTGGATTTGGAGTCATGGCCATTGGGGTTGGGAGACGATATATGTATAGATTTAGCGAGGGATATTGGGGAAGACTTCAGACATGCTGGACGGATTTCAGAAGACATTTTTGTTTTTTATTGACGTTACCAAGATATATTTACTTTTGACATGTCAATGTCAAGATTACTGAGCAGTGTCATATACCTCCTCCTCCAACTCCAATTGTTCCAAGTCATCCTCACTCTTCATCCACCGTTCCGTATCCCCATAACTCCACTCAAACTCACTCCGCCACACAGCTTGCAACATCTCCTTCACTTTATTCGCTCCCACCACACCCCGTTCCGAAACCTTATCCAACTGCTCCTCAATCCAAGAGCGCTCTCTCGAAAACTCGTCTGGATGAGAAAAGACCAGGCCTGCAAGTTGCAGGATCCGGACCATCGGGACGGGGAAGGAGGTTTGCCCGGTGGCGGCGATGGACCTGCAACACTCGATTGCGTGGAGGAAACGGAGGGGCGTGTATGGACTTGAGTGATTGATTAAGGGGGCGGCAATGAAGGTGACGAAAAGGACTGCTGAGCGGTATTCGTTTAGTAGACTTTCGTAGAATGCGTTTCCACAGTTCATACGAGGGTATCCAAGGAACGTCCCCTCTTCATCCAGCTGACCATCCGTGCTTAATAATTTCCGCATCTCCAATCTGGCGTCCTCTTCAAGAAACACTTTTCGTCCTCTCCACGTCGTCAATTCATCAATCAACGCAGAACAAGCCCGTTGAATCATCTCCTCCCTCTCAATGAGTTCTTCTTCCTGACAATTATGCCCCCTGCGCAATTGTGATGCCTGCCAACTCAGATGAGCGGCCTTGCTTTGTAAATTGTCCAATGCAAATTGACCTAACGCCCACTCCTCATCTCCCACCACGCAACTCCTTATCCATCCCCGATGTAAATCCTCCTGCTCCGTCGGCGGGGGCGGGAAAATAGGTCTACAAGGGTACACGGAGGATAGAATATAATCTATCCTGACGCCACAGCGCCAGATCAACATCGTCGTCGGGGAAGGTTGATTCCCCTGTGCGGAATACTGTTCTAGCAGGAGTGACAGGCCACGGATATGACGTCGTGCGGAGAGGAATTTTCCAGTGAAGACGTTGAAGTAAGCTAACATCATTACGGCGTAGATTGTGGATTCGGTGATTGTCCCTAGGGTGAGTGATCCTTGGACTTTGCGTAGAGTTTCCTGATGATGGAGGAGTGCGCGGACTAATGGGCGGTGGCTGGTGTTGTCGGCTACAAAGGCCGCTAGGGAGACGAGACTGTGGCGGAGATGGGGGTTCGAGTTGGATACTTGGAAGAGGGTGGTGAGGAAGGAGGGGAAGGGGGTTGCGAAGGGATGGTTCTTGGGCATTTCTCGGAGCCAGTATTGGAGATATTGCATGTCGAGGGAGTCGACTCGTGATTCTGCCGGTGGGGGGACTGCTTTAACTAAGGGAAGAAGGTAGTCGGACTCCTCGACGAGAGGAAAGACTTTATCTGACTGAACTGACTCTTCTTCTTTGATTACTAGATCGGGCTCTGAAGCGCGCGGAGGGGGCGATTCAGGTGAGAGTGACTTTTTGACTTTTTGACCTGTTGCCTGAGATACAGGTGCACTCTTCCGTCGCGAAGGATCCTTCCCTTTCCTCTTCTCTGGTTTAACTTTGTGTAAGCACACTATCGGACATGAATACCCTTCGGACTCTTCGGCACGGGCGGGATATAATCCTGGAACCGAAGCAGACTATCAAAGTCATACTACGATAAACTTCCCTTCCCTACTGCCTAGGGGATACCTCGCACTGCCGCCCTTCCTTGACACAGAACTCACACGTAGGTTTCTCTACAGTAAGTCTTCAGTCGCCCCTTATCGCTTCATACCCTCCCCACATTTCCGTCTGAGATTCCTGGGCGCGAATTAATTTCTGGCGTACGTAGATTAAGGGGAAACGAAGAACGGGGGGGACCACATACTTACAACTGGTGCAGCCGCGATGCGATTTCTGGCGATACGTCCGCGGTCGCTTTCTCTCCTCGTCCTCCATTTTCACACTCTGCAGTCCATCAAAGTGTCGTAGCGTCGTCAGGTTCACCTCGTCCAACTTGCATTGCCACTGCAAACGACATTTGATGGTGGTGGATACAAGAGCGCTGGGCACGGACCGGTTGGACGTGGGAGGTGATTGGCGGTTGAAAGGAGGTTCTGCTGGGGGTCGCCTGTTGGGGCCAATGGACGCACGGCGTGGTGCCTTAATTGTTGGAGACGAGTGGATCCATGGGAACAAGCTTGAAATATGATTTGTTACGCCGCAGCCGTGAGTGGACAAATTTGTCAGGGGCTTAATCTCAGTAAGAGGGATTGATCAGATGTCAAAGATAACGACATTCTTGTATATTCAGCCTTACAAGAGTATAAAGAACAGACAAGGAAGAGATCAAAAAACAGTGGTGAGTGCATTAAATATATGGGAAATTGCACGCGCGTCTAATACAACTACGGCCTCAATTGAAAGTGAGAAACTTCATCCTCCACATGAGAAGAAAAAATAACGCCCCCCACCCCAAAATAGCTCCAATGATACCAAAAAACCATGCCAGACTCTCTGTCTCTCGGCCTGGAACAGGGACGTTCATGCCCCACAGACCAGTGACAACGTTCATGGGAACGATAATCACGGTGAACAGCGTCAACTTGCCCAGGAGGGAATTGATGCGGTTATTAGCGTGCATGGAGCTGACGGAAAGGTAGGCCAGGTAATTCCCATGGGAGCGGGAGAGCATCTTTTCGAAGGTGGACAAGTTCTGGAACATCGTCACGATATGGTCTTTTCTCAGCATTGTTCAATAAAGCATAGGGATAGTGGGGAAATATGGGTAGAAGGGGGCCAAGGGGGGGATACCTTGAATGTCGCCAAGATAGAGACCGATTTCGCCGGTGGGAGCAACGTCCCAGTTCTCGTTGCAACGTTTCGCAAACATCTTAATGACATCTGCTTTGCCACCCAACAACTTGAGCAATCCCATGATTTTCTTGCGCAACATCGAAATGCGCATCAACATATCTCCCGTCTCGTCAACCCTTGCAATCATAACGGCATCCTCAATCGCCTCCGTCTCCCCCTCCACACCATGAACAAGCGGCCCAAACGCATCGGTAATGTCGTCAATAAGGGCATAACAAATCCAATCACTCGAAACACTGACATAGTCCCTGAGTTGTCTGATGCGTCTCCTTACATTCGCAGCATGAGGCGTCGTGGTGAAATGGAAGGTCAACAATCCACCCCGGAAGACGACAATGTACATATTCGCGGCCTCGAGGTACTCTTCGCTTTGGGGGTCGTTTTCGAACGAGCGGAAACAGACGAAATAGTACGTGCGGAAGAGTTCGACTTTTTCGCGGGATTCCTGAGTGCGGATGTCCTCGTTCGTGAGGGGGTGGATATTGAATGCTTTGGAGAGCATTTTCATTTCCTCGACGGACGGGTTGAGCACATCCAGCCACCATGTTCCTTTACTTTGATCGAATAATTCCGCGTAGGTTTCCCCTGGTTTGACGAGATCGCAGAATTCTTCCGCCTGATTTGTCTCTTCCATTCCGGGAGTGAAGAACGTGAATCGATCGTGTTTGCGATCGCCGCGGTTTGGACGAGGCAGTTGAATGACAGAGCCAATAGTATTAGATTTGGATAGTTTTGGTAACGCAAGTCGAGGATTGATTTTTTCCATTTCGACAGACTCATCCGACATGCCACGTTCGAATTTCGGGTTGAACGCAGGATGGTGATGCAAACCTGAGTAGATCTCCTTCCTCTCCTCTGCGGTGGATACTCTACTTCCACTGCGATTGCGACGGATAGGATGTGTTCCGCGAGTTTCCACTGCCCGACGTTGTTCATCTGAAAGATCAAGACTTCCAAGGAGATCTCTCATTTCCCGTGCAAAATCCTCCATTTCTTCAAAGTCAATACCACGTTGGTCACGATGGAGGACATGCTCGTCATCGTGGTCCATTGGAAAACAGACATCCTCTTCAGCCTTGTCGGATCTGTCGTCGCTGGAGTCGACATGGGAGTTCCCATCATCAGAGTCAATGACGGACGAAACCGTCGGCGCACGAGGACGACCTTCGCCGACGTGCGTTCCACGACGAGGATGACTTTCCGCAGTATTCGGGCGACGGCCATCAGTCACAGTAGGACGACGGTCTCGCTCAGAGACAGTGGGACGTCTTGGAGTCTGGAAAGCCCTGGCATCGGAGGTTCCGCGACGGTGAGCCGCAGAACGACGATGACGATGATAACGTTCGTGATGACGATGGAAATCCTCCCCACGAGGCGAGTCAGGAGAAACCGATCGAGAAGACGATCCACTTGAACTCGGGAGGGAAATGATATCGGAATCCTCCCTTGGGCGCTCGGAGATTCCCGGCAAGGGCAACTCCAAGTCTGTAAAGGAACGGTTATCTTTGAAAGACCGATTATCGGTGATAAGAGATGAAGGCATTGCTGAGGGAGGTAAAGTAGGCGAAGCCAACGCGAGATCTCGTTCCGAATCAGAGTCATCGCTGAAACTCGGTCGCCGGCCATCAACGTTACTTCCGGAACGGGGGGCGCTAATAGGCCGACGAGACGCCGAAGCAGAAGACGAAGCGCGTCGAAGGGGCGGCGGCGCCAATCTGTCGGTATTTTCATCCCATTGAATAGTTTGAGGCTGTAAACGGTGATCATGAAGGTCATCGGAGGAAGAAACCCGCTCTACTTCCAGAGTTGGCGAGACCCGAGAAGCGGGAGTTTCATTCCCATCGAGGTATTGATGAGTAGGCATTGTCTACAATGAGTCACATCTCTGGAGACACATACAGATTAAGATAGGAGATAGATTGCTTGATGATTTATTTGACTCGCCAGTGAGCCGACGAGTGTGATGTCGATTAGACTGCCAGAGCGGCGTAGAGAGATATCGTCTGAGTGACCCTTATGGTGGACGCTCCGTCCCAGCAACTACTCTGCCAAGGAACGGAGAGATGAATGGATAGAAACCCCAGGCTCCCGCCAATTTGATGTGCTGTGCCAGCGTTAAAGAGATGTTAGGCAAAACCGGTCGATGCTCTCACGAGAGGACGGACCGCTTAGATGGCTATTCGTCGGATACCACAACGAGCTAAAGAACACTCGATGATGGGATACGTGAAAGCGAGGTGTAGTGAGTCTTGTTAAGGTAGCCAAAGGCTATCGAGATCCCGAGTGCTGTTGGGCAGGAAGCTGTTTATAGTTACAAAGTCCCGAGAGATGCTGCAAAATTGGTGAGTGGGCTCGGATGTTTGTGACGAGACGGGCGTCGCCCACGCACGGGCTAATAAGCGAATTTACTTATGTGCCACAAGGTCTCGGTCCGCCCAGTAAAATACGGCCAGAAAATTTTCAAGGTTGGGCCTTACTACTACTTAGCGGCCAATCATCCGGCACGTGTGTCGTTCACGGTGTACTAAGTTCTAACTGTTGCCAACTTGCCACTACCCTTTGGAAACTTGGAATAGGTTTAGGTCTAGCCACTATATAGACTCGTAGTCAATGTGTATATACAAACTACTGATTGCTCCGTCACCTTCGTTCGTTCCATCAGGAGCACGAATGGGCTCACGTCACCTTGCATTCTTGCTTCTGGTGCGCGGTGAATATAGACGCGACGGTGGACGAGGAATGTCGCTAGGCATCTCATCCATCACACTCCTGGAATCGCGCGCAGGGAAGCGTATCACATGAATAGAATGTCTAACTAGTAACAGCTAAGACAACCAACGTGTCACATGCACTCTACCATTGTTGTGAACTTGTGGGGTTACGCATCACTCATCCCGTTAGCCGCGGCTCCTGATTTAGGCTCGATCGAAGAAGTTATATAGAATAAAATAGATTTCGTGGCCGGCTTTTATAATTTCTTTCACTCTGCGCAATGGATACTTACATCTATAAACTACCCTCTTGATTGATCAGATCGCGAATTTGTGGTACTAGCGCTCTCGAGAAGATCTGTCGTTCGCCAGTTTCCGAATCATAAACAGCGACCACATCGTCCTCAGCCAATTTCTCCATAAGCAGAAACCCTTCCCTCGTTGGTTTTGAGCAGCGACTCCGGAACACAGGCAACCGCAGCTGAGTTTCATCAGAATCAAAAAATCGATGATAAGTCGAAAGGGCTGTGCTATTCAATTCTTGCGGTGAGCAATAATAGCAGAACGACAAAGATGCATAAAGTTTCTCTTGTCTCGCTCTTGAAAGAAGTTCCTCCTGAGTCGTTAGACCTTCGAAAAACTTTCCCACTACGAATCCTTGATCGTACCGCCCCGCTAATTGTGAGGAAAGAAGAGGTTTCTGTCCAAAGGTTTCTGAGAAAATGGAGATCCCGCTAATTTTTCGTGGACCTCGAGTTTTTATCATAATATCTCCAGCAAAACATGCTATTTGTAGTGCCGCTCCGGTATTACACCAATGTTTTTCATCGCTTGAGGAAATCTGATGGCCAAGGTAATAACCTAATCTGTCGATCAGGATAGCGCATATCGAGAACCAGTAGTACCAGAACGCTGGTGTACTGATATGCCTCAAAGCCTCTAGTAGCAGGAGGCCGTCCACGTAGATTCTATTTTGTTGGAGAGATTGCTCCATATTGTGCTCTTCAACTTCTGTGATGGTTATAACAACTCTCAAATCCAACCCGAGAAGGGAGGGTTTAAGGATGGAGACATCGCTAGCGCCGATCAGGCTAAGAAACGATACCAAAACACTCTCGTTGCTTTGTATCTCCGAAACGATTTGATTAAACAAGTTGCTGACGTTCATCGGAGTTTGTGAAAAAAAAAGTATGATGATAATTTGGCCTATCACAGTGCACACACGCTGACTCCGTTTTGCCCCTCGCCTCGTACCCTACTCCGGTGATCAATCTTTAGGGTTTATCGTGCCTTCGGCAACCACCCTTAAAGTCCCCCCATGCGGTTAATTCTTTAAGCACTAAGTAGTGACCCTACACAAATCTATGAGCATTAAACAGGGAGTGCGCACAAGTCTATTGTTGGCAAACTCTTGGTCCGTACAACAGTGTGATGCTTAAAGACTCACAATGCCAAACCTCTGACTCGCACATAGTAGTCTAGCGCAAACATTTGACGTGCACATAATAGTCTAGCGCAAACATTTGACACACACATAGTAGTCTAGCTTTCTCTCAATCAGTAAAAGGATAGTGCCAAGAATTCCCTGATTGTCAAACACATGACGTCGGCGCGTGCCCCCTTAACCCCTTACCAGTCACCCCCTTCTCCGCCATCATCATGGACACTGCCATTGTCAAATCCAGTCGTATTTTCCCTTTCGGTGTAACGGGAATGCTACTGTTTGAAGCGAAATAAAGGTCGTTCCCGTTACATCCCTGTGACATTCAGCAGCTCCAGCTCCAGCTACAGCTCCAACTCATGGATGTCACAGCGATGTAACGGGAAATAGCAGTATTTGAGTGAAATAAAAGTACTTCCCGTTACATCGCTGTCACAGCCTGTGATGCTTAGCGGCTCTAGCTCCAGGTCTACCTCGTAGCACCAGTGCTGACACTATACAATGGCACAGCGATGTAACAGGACACAGCAGTATTTGAGCGAAAGAGTGCATCCTGTTACATCGCTGTGACATGATATAACGGGAATAGTACTATTCGAAGGGAAATAAGAGTGCTACCCGTTACATCGCTGTCACAGCCTATGGCACTCAGCGGCTTCAGCTCTAGCTCCAGCGCGTGCCTCTAGCTCCAGGTCGTTTCTCCAGCTCCAGCTCCGTCTCGCAGTGCCAGTTAGTAACGTGGATATCATGGCGACAGCGGTGTGGATCCTGTAGCAACAAGGATGTCATAGCGATGTAACGGGAATAGCATTATTTGAGGCGAAATGAGAGTGCTTCCCGTTACATCGCTGTGACATGATGTAACGGGAAATAGCAGTATTTGAGCGAAATAAGTGTGATTCCCGTTACATTGATGTAACGGGATTACCACAGAAAAGGCCCTAATATAATGCGTTCCCGTTATAGACCGACTGAGTCCCGGTTCACATAAGGACATATTTCAACCTGACCTGGTGATTCCGGTCCAGAACTAGCTCTTGAACTCGGTCGGCTCCAAGGCTACCGGCTCGGTCCTAATGGCTAGGGCCGACCAGATGTTTTATTCTGGTTGTCGGTCCGGGTTTGACCTCACATCGGTTCCAGAAGCTTTGGAGCCGATCCGGCGCCGGCTCTGACATAGCTGTGACTGAGATCGAGTCGATAATCACCTGACCAGGTCGGCTCCGGTTTCGGCTCGGTTCCTGGACCGATCAAATCCCATTACTGTCCACAGTCATGACTCTGATTTTCGTGAGATACAGGTCAATCCTTCTCAAGCTGGCTGACCAAGGCAGGCCACCGCATCCTTGGACGATTTGGGAGTAAGCCAAGAAGATTTGGAGCTCTTCAAAGCAACCTTCCCTCAACAAGAACTCGAAAATGAAGATCCTCGTTCCTCGCATGCCCTACAATTACGCCGCGTGGATGAATTCCAAGAGGAGCTCGAGTGGCTACTGGAGGAGTTTAAAAATGTATGTGTGATACAGTCAATCAGGCGCTGACATTAGTTTCGCCAACGGTTCGACCCTGGACATCCTCATTTCAAGGAGGCGCCTCCTCTGAAGTCCACACATCTACACAAATGGCATCAACACTTTCAAAAGTCACGGCGCTTGGCCAGAAGAAGAACGGTAGCTCCAACCTAGTCTCAAGACCGGCAAGGTCATATCTTTAGTGAAGAATAGAATGTGCAGTTAAATATCTTTTAAACTCATAGTTAACCAGTCCTGCTATTTACAAACAACATCTTTGGCTATGTGTTTCTTAAGCGATGTGAGATTTAGCTTGGCCTGGCCACATCGTCCTTGGGAAAGGGGCTGTGCGCTAATGATTTAACAACTTTAGTGTTGTGTGGTTAAATGTTTGATAAGTAAAGACTTGACTTGCCATCACTTATGGTGCTAAATATTTGCATGCATGATTTAATTCTTGACCAAAGATTTAACCAGGGGTCATTTTCCATCTCCAACACCAAGGGGTCATTCTCCCACGTCTCTATCACCATTTCCAATACCAACAATGGGTGCGACGATGTCTCGTGCTCAGGGGGGCCTCCATTGCCCCTTCCCCTTGTGCAACACATCCTACAAAAGAAAGGCAACACTCCGCGGACATTTGACGGGCCGATGTTTCATGCCTGATGGGAAACACCCTATTGGTGATCCCATCTGGCAGGATGAGGTCACTCGCGAGCTCATGCATGTGTTTACTAGAGGGGGTTTGAGCACCGTAGAGAGGCGCTAACGGGCGAAACAGTCTACCCAGAGATGTTGGCAGAAGAATGCACCAACATACGGAGAAAACACGTGCATGAGCAGGCAGCAGGTTCGCGAGCAGTAATGGGTTCAGGTCGGGATGTGACTGGGTTTGACGTCAATACGGACCGAGCTGATGAAGAGCGGTCCTAGTATGAAGCAGACCGGTTTCTTGCCGGCTCGGGAATAGATCATGGTGAACCCGACCTGGTTCATTCTAAGAACCTGGCTGGACCGAGCCGGTGCACTTCGTGGTATAGGAGGTCCTTGACAAGCTCGACCATGGACTGAATCGGGACTGAACCGGGTTCCCGGTGAATTCATGTGGATAAGATGGCGATGTGTGCATCTCACAGCAATGTAATGGGATGTAACGGGTATGGTAGTCTTTTTAGCTTAAAAGAGATAGTTCCCGCTACATTGCAACAATATGACGTTAGACTAGCCAAATGTAACGGACCAATGACTTCCTAGACCCCAGAAGTGTGCTATCCTGTTACCATGCAACAATCTGGCATTAGACCAACTAGATGTAATGGGACGGTAACTTCCTAGAACCCAGAAATGCCATACTCTGTTACCATGTAACAATATGACGTTAGACCATCTAGATGTAACAGGACGATAACTTTCTGGATCCCAGAAGTGCCATATCCCATTACAATGTAACAATGTAACGGGAAAGTGCATTTTAAAGCCTTGAAATATTGCTTTCCCGTTACAACTTGTAACGGGAATGCTGCAGAAACGAGTGTAATAA
>Ga0302325_10034353_pt1 | contig 10370 bp, 9 predicted proteins | sample Palsa_T0_2_FD_201948 | JGI IMG/M metagenome (GOLD analysis project Ga0302325, IMG submission 201948) | Peat permafrost microbial communities from Stordalen Mire near Abisko, Sweden - Palsa_T0_2 | ecosystem: Environmental > Terrestrial > Soil > Palsa > Peat permafrost | place: Sweden: Abisko...
CTGGGCCCGCGACGGCCGACGTTGCCTACACCATAAGCACGGGCGCTGGCTCCAAGGGATTCTATTTCCTGAACATCGGTGGGCTTGCACCCGAATCGTGCACCGACGAGTTCCGCCTCGCGGTGGGCTATAGCTTCACCCAGTCCAACGAGACGGGACCGTACTTCCCCATCCCGTCAGGCTTCAGCTCCTGCAATCCGGCTGGAGCAGATGTCGTCAACGTTCAATACTACTCAGTGGTCTACGCGGTGAAGGACGTGGTGGTTGTACCTCTGGCCTGTGGGAAGTTGACCTGCGACCTTAATGAGACTTGAAGAGATCCGCGTTCGTAACGAATATTGATGCTGAGCAAATCCCTACCGCGATACGCGTCTGATAGTCCAGTATGACGCTAGGATAATTATCCCTACAAAGAGAATGACGACAGGCGATGTGATTCTAAGGTATGCAACAACGTATACGCTGCATCCTGCCAGTACGAACAGAAATGGCAGTATGAACCGAGAGATACCTGCCATCTTCGTTCCCGCGGAACTTTCCGCTCCTCTGATTATTTGAATCTAAGTCCCGGGCGACGAGGACTCCCTGCTCCAAGCATGGGTCTGTAACTCTCGAACCTTCAGGTTGAAACGTCGGAATCCGCTCTCAGATCCGGCTCAAATCCCGCGACCATCGACTCCGTCTCCATGTAGGCTGGCTACACAACTATCAACGAGCGGGAAGATAAGCCAGAATCCGCTATCGTTCTCGATTAGTATTGGAACATTTGCCACCGGTAGAGATGCGCTGCGACAGATGCACAACGTGCTTCAAAGATGTCGACGAGCTGGCGAGGCACAAGCAGTCCCATGAGACAAGTAAAACGGACGACGAGGCGACTCGTTCTTACAATTCCACGAATCACGGATTGCAAGAGAGCCAGGACGATAACCAAAGAGCGCCCACAATCAACGTGGCGGAAGGGTCCAACGAAGAAGATCGAACCCAGGAGGGCGTGGTCCAAGGGCAGCGAAACGACCTTACGAACGACTTGGCTAATCGGGCGACCATAGACAATTATCGCGACGGTAACGAGTGGGATGTGAATCCGGATCAGACACCTAAGCAGGCCAAGACGATTCGACCCATCCCTTACGTCTGAAGATGTAGGTCAGTAGGGTTATTTCGTCGAGCAGCGATGAGAAGAGAACGCCAGGATATAGGGTGACAGCGAATAGTGAGTGAGAGTAAGAACAATCGTCTCAATCCGATCGTGAACCTGAGCAAGACTGCTCGGAGGATGTTGACCAGGCACTCGCTCTCTGTAGTGACCGTGCCGTTCGTGTATTGTTAATAATGCCGTCCCCGAACCACCCGAAACCCGTTAGCTGGTATAGATGACATCGTTCACCATCCTTTACGACGTAATACGCTGGGAGGAGAAGGCGATCTCCGAGGCGGCGAAGAAGAAGGGCGTGGAGGCCCATCTCGTGGACGCGCGGGAGATGGCCCTCGAGGTCACCGGCAAGTCCAGCGGGATAGCGGACCACATTATCCTCGAGCGCTGCGTCAGCCACTACCGGAACATCCACGCGACCGCCGCGCTGGAGTCGCTGGGACACAGGGTGGTCAATGACTTTCATACCGCTTACATGTCCAGTGACAAGCTGTTCTGCAGTATGGCGCTCGCACGCGCCGGCATACCGACCCCTCGCACCTTCCTCGCCTTCACGGAGGAGTCTGCGAAGAAGGCACTGCAGTCCCTCGGCTACCCCGGCGTCATCAAGCCTGTAGTCGGAAGCTGGGGGAGGCTCTCCGCTCTGATCAAGGACGAAGACTTTGCGACTGCCATCATCGAGGACCGGGAGTACATGTACCCGATGTACCAGGTCTACTATCTCCAGGAGTTCGTAAAACGCCCGCCGCGGGACATCAGGTCATTCGTGGTCGGAGACCGTACCGTGGCCGCGATCTACAGGCTCTCTTCTTCCGACTGGCGCACTAACACCGCGAGGGGAGGGAAGGCCATACCGTGCCCGGTAACCGAGGAGCTGAACGAACTCTCGTTAAAGTCGGCGAAGGCAGTAGGTGGAGAGATCGTAGGGGTCGACCTGATGGAGTCTCCCGACGGGCTGCTGGTGCACGAAGTGAACAACACAACTGAATTCAAGAACACGGTCCCAGCCACAGGCATCGACATACCCGGCTTCATCGTCGACTATCTCGTCTCTCTGGAGAAGAGATGAGGCCGTGCAGCAAGAAGTCAAGCTACTCCTCGATTCGCTGAAGGTCTACTCTCCTTCCGCTAAAGAGGAGAAACTATCGAACCTGCTACGGCGCAGGATGCGGGCCCTCGGGTTCAGCAACGTTCGCACGGACGCGGGCGGGAACGCGATAGGCGAAGTCGGGTCGGGTAGTCCGCACCTCCTCTTGTGCGGCCACATGGACACAGTCCCGGGTTTCATCCCCGTCCGGCGGGAAGGAAACAAGGTCTACGGAAGAGGCGCTGCGGATGCAAAGTCTCCCATGTGCGCCATGATCTCAGCCGCCTCGGCCCAGAAGGCCGGCCCGCTCCACATAACGGTAGCCTGCGTCACGAGAGAGGAAGGCGACAGCCTGGGAATCCACACCCTGATCAATGCAGGCGGGGACTACGACGCTGCCGTCTTCGGTGAACCCGGAGGCGCCCACAGGGTGGCCGTAGGCTATCGGGGCCGGGTGCAGACCAGGCTGTCCGTCGCGACGGAGGGCGGGCACGCCGCGTCATCCTGGGCGCACCAGAGCGCTGTCGACCAGGCACTGGCCGTGTTTGCCACGTTCCAGAAGTACGAGAACGCCAAGGCGGTCGGCCAGGACCACTACCACTCGCCGAACATCTCACTCACGATGATACGGGGTGGCTCATACTCCAACGTGATCCCGCGGAGGTGCAGCATGACATTGGACGTGCGAATGCCTCCGGGCCTCTCTTCAAGCGCCATGAAGTCGGACCTCCTGCGGATGGTCGAGGAGCATGCGGACCGAAACCCTGCAGTGGAGTTCAACCTCGAGTTCGAGGAGCCCACGGAGGCCTACGAGGCGCCGACCGACTCGCTGGTCGTCAGGGCCTTCCAGCGGTCCATCCTGACCAACCTACACACGAAGCCCACGTTCACCCACAAGACCGGTACGGGCGACATGAACACGCTCGCCGAGAGGATGAGGATACCCTGCGTGACCTACGGACCAGGAGATTCGAAGCTGGAGCACACCGACGGCGAGTACGTGGAGATAGCCGACTACCTCAACTCCATCTCGGTACTGCGCGGCGTCTTCAAAGAGTTCAAGGCGCTGTCGTCGTCGCGCTGACTCGCGCGCAGAAAAGAAGATAACGCCAGCGCGGCCGCGCCTGTCCTTCGGGAAATTTTTCGATGGAGAGCACCCAGAAAGACAGCGCACCGCCGACAAAGGATCGGCAAAGCTGGGTCTGGACCACCCTTCCACTCAACGCAGGGCTCTCAGGGTTCGGCACCATGGTCCCTCTCTTCATCCTCTACCTAGGAGGGAACGTGGTCCAGGTCGCGCTCCTCACGACCCTCTATAACGCGGTGCTGATCCCAGCGTCGATCTTCTGGGGCCGGATGACGGACCGCCTCGCGAGGAGGCGACTGTTCTTCGTGATCACGAGCGCCGGGTCGACTTTGATCTTCTCTCTCATGTTCCTCCTTCCGAACCTCACGGACCTTGCGATACTGTATGCCTGTCTCGGCTTGGTCGTGACGGCCAACGCCGTAGCTGCCAACCTGCTCGTGATGGAGACCTCCCCGAAAAAGACCTGGATCACCTCATACTCGAGACTCTACCAGGTGGCCAACATCGGTTCTGTCTTCGGGCTGACTGTGGGCTTCATCTGGACGGGTACGCTGCCCATCACGGCCTTCCTGGTCTTCTGTGCCGGGTCGACGGGAGCGGCGCTGGTCCTCTGCTACTCGCTGATCACAGAACCGCCGCTGACGCTCGAGACAAGCCACCTCACAATCAATCCCGCGAGCTTTCCTTCACGGATCTACCACGGCATGACCTTCTTCGCCAATCACCTCGTCGTGTCGAGGGTGATGCTCAAGGATGCCGTTAGATTATTCCAAGCGACGCGCGCCGGCGCCATCACGGGGAGGGTGTTGCTGTTCTTCTCTGCTTTCCTCTTCACGACCTCGAGCGCGTTCCTCAACACCTCTTTCTCGCCCTTCCTTGTCTCAAGCGGTGTAACCGACAGCGAGGTCTTCGCGATATCACTGTTCAATATCATCGTCCAGACGATCGTCTACCGCTGGATGAGCGGGTTCATCAAGAGGTTCGGGGGCGTCAGGGTCGGCCCCTACGCTGTCCTGGGGCGCACTTTCATCTACATGGTCTTCGCCGCCTCCGCCTTAGAGCTCCACGGACTGGAGCTCTTTGTGCTGTCCTCGATACTCTACTCCCTGATCGGCGTCGCCTTCGCGCTCTGGAACTCCTCCACGTCCGTCACGCTGCTCTCCAGCCTAGGTCAGGCGCGCCAGGGCAACGTACTCGGCGGGTACGCAGCGCTGGGTGCCCTGGGCACGGTCGCCGGTTCGCTCTTCACCGGCTACACGTCATTCTACGAGGGCTATTCGACTACGTTCACCATCGCCGCCGGTCTGATGTTGTTCTCGTTCTTCGTCCTCGAGGCTGCCCTCAAGAGCATGGGGTACCAGGAGAAGCAGGCAGCCCCCGCTACGGGATGATGCGGCCGATTCGCTAGTTTACCAGCCTGTACTTCAGTCTCGCCTTGCTGAGCGCTCTTACGAGGGACTCTGTATGTTCCTTGTTCTGCGTCTCCAGCGTGAATGTGACAACTGTCCTCCCGATGGGGATGTCCTTTCCGACCCGGTCGTGCTCTACGTCTATTACGTTGGCTCGTGCGCTGGCGATGACATCGAGCGTGTCCCTGAGGGCCCCCGGCTTGTCAGAGAGGGTCACCTTCACCCGCAGCATACGGTTCTCCCTCTCGAGACCCTTCGATACTATCTGGTCCAGCGTGTACATGTCTATGTTGCCGCCGCTCACGATGACACCGCATGCGCCGGGCGCGGCCTTCACGCCGCCCGCAAGGCAGGCGCCCACCCCGGCGGCCCCGGCGGGCTCTGCGACCGTCTTCATCCTCTCTAGCATGACAAAGATCGCCTCCGCTATGTCGGCGTCGCTGACAAGGACAATGTCGTCCACGAACTTCCTTACCAGCTTGTAGTCAAGCTTGCCCGGCTGCTTGACGGCGATGCCGTCGGCTATCGTCTCTTCGGCCTTGAACGGCACTATCCGCGCAGTCTTGAAGGCCATGTACATGCTCGGAAACGCCTGGGACTGGACCCCGACGATCCTGATTTTGGGTTTGATCGCCCTCGCCGCGACCGCGACCCCCGAGATCAGCCCGCCTCCCCCGACCGGGACTACTATCGTCTCCAGCTCTGGCGCAGACTCCATCATCTCGAGCCCGACGGTCCCCTGACCGGCGATCACCTTCGGGTCGTCGAAGGGATGGACGAAGATGGACCCTTCCTTCTCCGCTATCCTCTTCGCCATCTCAAGCGTCTCGTCAAATATCTTCCCGTGGAGTATCACCTTTGCCCCGTAACCCTTCGTCGCGTCAACCTTCGCCGGAGAGGCGGTCTCCGGCATCACAATCGTGGACCTCGTGTCCAGCAGTGTAGCGGCGTGCGCGCTCCCTGAGCGTGGTTCCCGGCCGAAGCCGCTACGACGCCCTTTTTCCTTTCGGAGTCCGAAAGCGAGTGAATCTTGTTGTAAGCGCCCCTCAGCTTGAAGGAACCGGTCCTCTGCATGTTCTCCATCTTGAGATAGAGGTCCAAGCTCGAAAGCTCGCTGAGTATACGCGACCTGTCGATCGGCGTCTCCCTGACCGCGCCCTTGAGGGTGCCCGCAGCTTCTTCGATGTCCCTGAAGGTGACCTCTTGCTCACTCATGTGGTTCATCCCTCGAACGGGTCGCCGAGGTTCCAGGCTTGACTCCTGTACTTTTCCATGAGCGACTCCATGACGCGGACCTCGCTCTCCCTAGGTACGTCGGCGACAAGTTCTCTGCCAATCTTCTCTGCGACGACGTCCCTTACTGATGCGATAAATGAACCTAGCTCGATGCCCGTGTTCGCCATCTTCATCGCCCTGCTGCGGGTGTACCTCCGCTCCAGCGTCTTCTCGGCCGGGTCCGTGAGCCTCTTCGCCTCTTCGAGGTCTGCGGACAGCAGGAACGTACCGTGGCACAGTAGGCCGTCCCTGGAGATGTACGCGGCCATCCCGCTGACCTTCCCTCCAGCCGAGAGTATCCGGTTGGGCGGGTCGAGCCAGGTCTTAACGCCGCATCTGTCCGAGGCATCGGTCACTACCCCGGCGCCCATCTTGAAGAGTTCAGCAACGCCCCAGATGTAACGGATATCCCCCGCCGAGAACCCCCTCCCCACGAAGAGTGACCAGTTGACGTTCCCAGGGCCGTTGAAGACCGTCCCGCCCGCAGTGACCCTCCTCACCACCGGTATTCCGGCCCTCGTACAGTAGTCCAGGTCGGTCTCGAACCTGGCAAGCTGCGCCCTGCCTATGATAATCGACTTTTCGTTCGTCCAGAGCCTCACCGTCAGGCCTCTGTTCTCCCTCAGCATGGCCTCTTCGAGGGCGAGGTTGGCATGGGCGCCAGAGGCCCCGTCGATGACCAGCCTGCATGTCTGCGCCTCCGGAGTACCCTCGCTCAATCGAGCCGCGCCGAGGCGTGCACAGCTTTAAAGACGCAGCGGGGCGCATCGCCGAGTCTTGGTTAGGTCGAGCTACCGTTTCCTGCCCAACGTCGCCCTGGCAGACGTCGCGTTCAAGGCCGCCGCGCCTTCCTCTGGCACTCTCTTCGACGTCTGTGCGGGCGCCCTCACCGATGTCATGGTCGACCGGAGGAGTTTGCGGATGGGCGTGAAGAGGGAGATCTCGTTGAAGGCGGAAGCCATCGACGGCCTGCTCTACGACTTCCTGACCGAACTGATAGTGGTCAAGGATGTGGACTCACTCCTGTTCAAGAAATTCGAGACGAGGGTTTCCCGGGACGGCAAGAGTCTCGTCTGCCAGCTGGGAGGAGAGCCGATAGACCGGGAGCGCCACAAGCTACGCAACGACGTGAAGGCGGTAACAATGCACATGTTCAGCGTCGCCCGCGAAAAGGGAAGATGGTCGGCCACCGTCGTCCTCGATATCTGAAGGACGCTCGACAAAGACTTAAAGTCTCACAGGGATTCGGACGTCGGCCAGATTCGGTTATCCTAGATGCCACCCCCTCCTCAGACAAAGCAGGTATCCGACGTAGTGTGGGAGATTCCCAGGAGTTACAAGGAAGGCATGAACGTCCCTGCTCGCATCTATGCGACGAAGAAGCTTCTCGACGGCATGGACCAGGGAGTCTTTGAGCAGGTAACTAACGTAGCAGCGCTGCCGGGCATAGAGCGCTATTCGTATGCCATGGCGGATGCCCATTGGGGTTACGGGTTCCCGATAGGCGGTGTTGCGGCGTTTGACCCAGAAAAGGGGGTCATTTCACCAGGCGGAATCGGATTTGACATCAATTGCCTTCATCCTGATGCCCGCGTGCTGGACGCTAACGGGGCTTGGCACAAGATAGAAGATCTCGAACGCGGCCGGCACGTAATGTCGCTCGATTTCGCAAGCAAGAAAGCCGTATCCGCTGACACTCTGCTGTTCATGCGGAGAAGGGAAGAGGGATCCCTCATCAGAATCAGGACCGACTTGAATAGTGAAATCAAGGTAACCAAGGACCACCCTGTTCTTACGGCGAGAGGAATGGTCTTGGCTGGCGCACTTACCCAAGCCGACTCAATTGTGATCACTGGCTTCTCGGGCGTGGAATTTGCTTCAGCCGTTCACGAGCCCATCGTTCAGGAGGCCGACCTGCAACGCGCAATGGACGAGATGAAGGTAACGAGCCGTGGAAACGCACGGGGACAAACAATGAAACACCTCAGAGAGTTGAAGCTCGACTCCGTCTTCTACGACAGCCCGAGCCTTCCGCGTCTGTTGAAGCTGCTCGGCCAAGTCTTTGGAGATGCCACCATTCCCAGAACCAAAGGAGGCAAATACACGACCTTCTACGGCCGCAAGGAAGACCTCGTATCGATGAAAGAAGACATCGAGGCCCTTGGATTCCAGGCGTCGCTTCACGAACGTGACCGTCACCACCATTTCATGACGGGATATGGAATTTCGGATTTCGATTTCAAAGAGTTCAGTTTGGCGGTCAACTCAACCAGTTTCTGCGTTCTGATGGTCGCTCTCGGTGGTCCCTATGGTAAGAAAACAACATCCGCTTACAGGGTTCCCTCTTTCGTTATGAAAGCGCCGAAATGGCAGAAGCGATTGTTTCTGGCTTCTTTCCTGGCAGCTGAGCTTGGAAAGCCGAGAACCAATAACGGCTTCAACTTCGACACGCTCTCATTCAGTCAGAGCAAGCTCGTCGCGATTCAAGAAAGCGCCGCTATCTTCCTCCGCGACATCAGGGAGCTGCTCTTCTCCTTCGGAGTTGAGGCAGCTGAGCCCGTGCCGGTCGAAGGCTACAGGTACGACGGCGTTGACGGCCAGACCATAGGGTTCAGGCTTTCAATAGATGCGAACGAGGCGAACATGAAGAAGTTCTTCTCGCAGGTAGGGTATCTATACAATCTAGAAAAAGAGAGGCTGGCTTCGCTGGCGTCCCTTTACATTGATTTCCTTGCCTTGGTAAGGGTGGAGCGCAACAACGCAAGAAACGAAGCTGCTCAGATGTACGCGGCTGGCGCCGCGCCTTCGCAGATAATCTCGGCGTTGAAGAGCAAATATGTGGGGGAGAGTTTCATCAGACACTCGATATGGGCACCGAGAGGGAAAGCGCGCGTCTGGGACGTAGAACGATTCGAAGAATTTTCCGGACACAGAGAGTTTGGCGGCGGCGGGTTCGCGCTTGGTCGGATAGTCTCGATCGACGAGGTTCCGTATACAGGCTTTGTCTACGACCTGTCGTTAGACCATCGGGATCACAACTTTATCGCTGACGGCGTCGTCGTATCCAATTGCGGAATGCGGCTCATTCGGACGAATCTGAGGTTCAAGGAGGTCAAACCCAAGGTAAAAGAGCTGGTCGACCTCCTCTTCCGCCTCGTGCCCACCGGTGTTGGAGTGAAGGGCACCGTTCGTGTCAACCAGAGCCAGTTCGACGACGTCATGCGCTGGGGCGTCAAGTGGTGTGGCGAGAACGGCTACGGATGGAAGGAAGACGCCAACATGGTCGAGGAAGACGGTTTCATCAAAGGGGCCGACCCGACCAAGGTGAGCAAGCAGGCCTCGAGCAGGGGGATTAGCCAGCTCGGGACGCTGGGCTCCGGGAACCATTATCTTGAGATTCAGGTCATAGACCCGGATCGGTTCTTCGACCCGAAGATGGGGAAGCACTTCGGGCTCGTCCACGACGACCAGGTGGTCATCATGATCCATTGCGGTAGCAGAGGCTTCGGGCACCAGATTGGCTCCGACTATCTCCGCATCTTCGATGGCGCGATGAAGCGGTACGGGATCACTGTGAAGGACAGGGAGCTTTCCTGCGCCCCTTTCAAATCCAAGGAGGGAACCGACTACTACGGCGCCATGGTCTGCGCTGCCAACATGGCGTTCGCCAACAGGCAGGTCATAGTACACAGGGTCAGAGAGGCGTTCAAGACCGTTTTCCACAAAGACCCGGAGGCCCTCGATATGCACATCATCTACGACGTGTGCCACAACATCGCGAAGGTGGAGAGGCAGGAGCTGGACGGCTCAAGTAAGGACCTCGTAGTTCACAGGAAAGGGGCCACCAGGAGCTTCGGACCGGGGCATCATGACATACCCGCGCCCTACAGGGAGATCGGACAGCCAGTGATTATCGGCGGCTCGATGGAGACTGGTTCCTATCTTCTGCTCGGCACTGAGAAGGCGATGACGGAGACCTTCGGCTCTACTGCACACGGTTCGGGAAGGACCATGTCGAGGACCGCCGCGAAGAGGGAGGTCAACGGGGAGGCGCTCCAGAAGAGCATGGAGAAGAGAGGCATCTACGTCAAGGCCGCTACCTACGATGGACTTGCAGAGGAGGCCGGGTTGGCCTACAAGGACATCTCTGAGGTGGTCGACACGATGGACAGAGCCGGTATATCGAAGAAGGTCGCCGCGCTCAGGCCGATAGGCAACATCAAGGGTTAGCCGATATATCCGGGCTGGCCAGTCGGGCTACCCGAGTGCATGCCGCTCTCCTGTTCCGTCATCCTCTGGATCTGTCCCATTACCTGCTTCGCTTCCTTCGCCTTGTCCCTTATGCTCGAGAGGTCT
>Ga0302325_10034354_pt1 | contig 10370 bp, 9 predicted proteins | sample Palsa_T0_2_FD_201948 | JGI IMG/M metagenome (GOLD analysis project Ga0302325, IMG submission 201948) | Peat permafrost microbial communities from Stordalen Mire near Abisko, Sweden - Palsa_T0_2 | ecosystem: Environmental > Terrestrial > Soil > Palsa > Peat permafrost | place: Sweden: Abisko...
CGCCGTTCCCCTGTCGCGCGCCTCGACGATGCGGCGGTGCACGGTCTCGATCGATCCCACGTCGAGGCCGCGCGTCGGCTGGGAGGCGATGAGCAGCCGCAGCGGGCGCGAGAGCTCGCGCGCGATCACGACCTTCTGCTGGTTCCCGCCCGAGAGGGAGCTCGCCGGGATGGTGGCCGAGCGCGGGCGGATGTCGAACTCGGTGATGCGTTCCTGGGCGTTGGCGAGCACCGCGGCGGGGTCGAAGCGGAGCAGGCCGCGGCTGAACGGGGGCCGGTCGTGGATGTCGAGCACGAGGTTCTCGGCGACCGGGAAGCTGAGGATGAGGCCTTCGAGCTGGCGATCCTCGGGGATGTAGCCGACCCCGGCGGCGGCCACCTGGTGCGGCGTGCGCCGGGTGATCTCCACCCCGTCGACCTCGATCCTGCCCGCCAGCGGCTCCACCAGCCCCACGAGCGTCCGCACGAGCTCGGTCTGGCCGTTTCCCTGCACACCGGCGATCGCCAGGATCTCGCCCGCGCGCACCTCCAGGGAGAGGTTGTCGACCGCCAGCGAGCCCCGGTCGTCGAGCACGCGCAGGCCCTCGACCGAGAGCGCGACCGCGCCGGGGTGCGCCGGCGCCTTGGCCACGCGGAACGCGACCGCCCGCCCGACCATCATGGTGGCGAGCGCCGCCTCGTCGGTCTCGGCGGGCGTCGTGGTTCCGACGACTCTTCCCTGGCGCATCACGGTGATGCGGTCGGCCACCTCGAGCACCTCGCCGAGCTTGTGGGTGATGAACAGCACCGAGTGGCCCTCGGCGCGCAGCGAGCGCATGACGCCGAAGAGCTCGGCGCTCTCCTGCGGGGTGAGCACCGCCGTCGGCTCGTCGAGGATGAGCAGCTGCGCCCCGCGCACGAGCGCCTTGATGATCTCGACCCGCTGCTGGACACCGACGGGGAGCTCCTCGACGAGCGCGTCGGGATCGACCGGGAGTCCGAAGCTCGCCGACAGGCGGCTGATGTCCGCGCGCGCCCGGCGCCGGTCGAGGAAGCCGCCGAAGCGCACCGGCTCCATCCCGAGCACGACGTTCTCGGCCACGCTGAAGACCGGGACGAGCATGAAGTGCTGGTGCACCATGCCGATGTGGGCATCGAGGGCGTCGCGCGGGCTCCCGAGCTGCACGAGCCTGCCGTCGAGGAAGATCTCGCCCTCGTCGGGGCGGGTCAACCCGTAGAGGACGTTCATCAGCGTCGTCTTGCCGGCCCCGTTCTCGCCGAGCAGAGCGTGGATCTCCCCGGGCTCGACGACGAGGTCGACCTGGTCGTTGGCGGTCAGACTCCCGTAGCGCTTGCTGACACGGCGGAGCTCGAGTCTCACTTCCCCTCCAACGGGCGGCGAAAGGAGCGCCCCGCGTCGCCGGCACCGCGGCGCCGACGACGCGGGGCCGCAGGCATGACTACTTGACCGTGAAGGAGGTGTGGTTGTTGGCGGCGTTGACGTTGATCACGATCTTCCCGGAGATGATCTCCTGCTTGATCTTCGCGATCGCCGCCTGCAGCTTGGCCGGGATCTTGCTCGCCCAGTCGTGGTAGGGCGAGAGCACGACCTGCCCGTTGGCCAGGGTGCCGATCGAGTTGCCGCCCTGGAAGTGGCCCGCCGCGGTCTGCAGCACGGCCGTCTTCACCGACTCGGCGATCCCCTTGGTCACGCTCGAGATGAAGAGGCCGCAGTACTGCGGCTCGGCGATGCAGCCGTCGGTGTCGACCCATTCCATCTCGTAGCCCGAGCCCTTCGCCTTCACCGAGGCCGCCGCGCCGATCCCGACGCCGCCCGCGACCGGGAAGATCACATCCGCGCCCTGGTCCATGAGCGTCGTCGTGATCGTGCTCCCCTGCTGCTGGTTGGTGAAGTTGCCGACGAAGGTGCCCGTCCCGTCCTTGCCCGTGTTCGGGCTCCAGCCGAGCACCTTGATGTTCGTGTGGTTGACCTGGTTGTAGTACTGGACCCCGTCCCAGAACCCGTCCATGTAGATCGTGACGGTGGAGAAGTCCTCACCGCCGAAGGTGCCCACCGCGCCGCTCGTGGACATCCCCGCGGCGAGGTAGCCGCCCAGGAAGGCATCCTGGTCGGTGTCGTAGAAGAAGGAGTCGACGTTCTTGATCGGCGGGTCATAGGCGTTGTCGACGATGGCGAAGTGATCCATCGGGTTCTTCTGCGCCGCCTGCTGGGTCGCCTGAACCATCAGGAAGCCGACCGTGAAGATGATCCCGCACTTCTGGGAGACGAACTGGCTGATGTTGGGGACGTAGTCGGCCGAGGACGTCGACTGCAGGTACTTGATCGTGACGCTGGGGTTGGCCGCGTGCGCCTCCTGCATGCCCTGCCAGGCAGAGGCGTTGAAGGAGTGGTCGTTGATGCCCCCGGTATCGGTCACCATGCAGGCCAGGAAGCCCGCGCTCGCGCCGGAGGCGCTCGCGACCGGGATGCCGACGGCGAACGCGAGCACGCTCACGACGAGAGGAATCAGGGCGGAGCGAACACGCGGCTGCCGCCGCGCCGCGCACGACGGTACGGCTGACGTGCTGTCCTTCACGAGTAACCTCCTTGTTGAGAGACCTCAGGAACTGCTGCTGGCCCCGGCCCGGACTCCTGCGCGTTGCCCACGAGGTGGTTGAGCCTAGCCACTCGGGAGATGCATTTCAACCGCGACGCCCCTCGCGGCGGGCCGCGCGCGGGCGCGCAGCGCCGGCGGGTCGAGCGGCCGGCCCCCGGGGCCGCCCGGGGAGCCGAGCGCGAGCGTCCGCCCGGCCGGCCCCGGGGGCCGGGGTCGAGCGAGCGTGCTGCTCGCGCGCCCCCGGCTCGCGCCTCGACGGGCGCCGGCCACGCGCCTGGCGCGGCGACCGCGCCTCCCCGACCGGTGCGCTGCTCGAGCGGCGGGAGCGTCTGCTAGGTTCCCGCGAGGGGTGTCCGCAGGCCTCGCCGGCGGCCGGCCGCGGCGCGCGGGCGGCACGTGCGACGAGGCCGCGCGCCACGTGTGCAGCCGTCGGGAAAAGCGGAGGTTCGAAACGTGAAAGGGAGGTTCGAATCGTGAAAGAGCGACCCGGAGCGGGGCGCGCCCGGACGCAGCGCGGCCTCGCGCGGCGACGCGGCGTCGGCGCTCCCGTGACGGCCGCTCCGCGGATCGCGGCCGCATCCCTGCCCGAGCCGTCCCCGCCCGCGTCCCCGCCGCTGCTTCCCACGCCGATCGCCCGGGCCGCGCGCGGCCGCGGGGCATGCCATGTCGAGCGCTAGGCAGGCCTGGGCGACGGTCGTGCTGGGCGCGCTCGCGCTCGCCGCCGTCCCGGTCGCGACGCTGCTCGCCGGGCGCGTCGTCTCGGTCGATCTCGTACGCGCGCTCGCCGTCGCCGTCGGCGTCGGCGTCATCCTCGGGCTCGCGGGCGTCTCGACCTCGCGTCGGGCGCGCTTCCGCGTCGAGCGGAGCCTCAGCCGGCGCTGGGAGCGCACGGTGCGGGTGGGGCGGCTGCTCGTCCTCGCCGGGCTCTACGTGGCCCTCGTCGCCGCGCTCTCGCTGGGCTTCTACGGGCTCGTGCAGGCCTTCTCCTAGCCGCCCGCCGCGACCAGGAGGCCGGGGGCCCGGGCGCCGCCGTGTGCGATCATGGCGCCATGTTCGAGATCGGTGGCCATGTTCGAGATCGGTGACAGCCTTCGTGAGGCACGCCTGCGCCGCTCCGTCGAGTTCGGCCAGGTCGAGCAGGCGACGAAGATCCGCGCCAAGTACCTGCGCGCGCTCGAGGACGAGCAGTTCGACCAGCTCCCCTCCCCGACCTACGTCAAGGGCTTCCTGCAGACCTACGCCGACTACCTGGGGCTCGACGGGCACCTCTACGTCGACGAGTACAACTCGCGCTTCGTGGTCGGCGACGACTGGGAGGGCCCGCGCCGCTCGCGCGTGCGGCCTGCCCGCCGCGACCGCGGCATCGAGACGAGCATCGTCATGATCTCGCTCGCGCTGATCGCGATCGTCACGATCGTCGTCATCAGCGCCTGGAAGGTCTCGGGCTCGGGGGCGAAGCGCCCGCCGCACGCCCCGCCGGTCTCCCGGCGCGCCGCCGTACGCGCCCCGGCGCCCTACCTGCGCATCGAGGCCCCCCGCGGCGACTCCTACGTCGCGGTCCGCCGCGGCGGCCCCGCGGGACAGATCGTCTTCGAGGGCACGCTCGAGAAGGGCGGCGTCGAGCCCTTCCGCGGCACGGAGTTCTGGGTGGAGGTCAGCGCCCCCGAGAACCTGACGATCCTCGTCGGCGGCCGGCGCGTGGCCCTCGCCGGACGCAGGCACGAGTCGCTGACCGTCACGCCGAGCGGGGCGCACGCAGACTGACCCGCCCGGCCGCGGCAATCCTCGTCACCGGCTCCGAGCTCGTCCGGGGCGACCGCAGCGACCTCAACGGGCCCTTCCTCGCCCGCGCGCTGCTGCCGCTCGGCATCGAGCCCGCCGAGGTGCGGATCGTCGGCGACGACCCCGACGAGCTCGCCCCGGCGCTGCGCGAGGGCCTTCGCCGCGAGCTGCTCGTCGTCTCCGGCGGCCTCGGGCCCACCCACGATGACCGCACCGTCGAGCTGCTCGCGGCCGCCGCCGGGCTGCCGCTCCGCCTCGACGTCGAGCTCGAGGCGCGCATCGAGCGCATCTCGCGCGAGTTCGCCGCGCGCAGCGGGCGCCCCTACCTCGACTTCGCCCCCGGGGTGCGCAAGCAGGCGACGATGCCCGAGGGGGCGATCGTCGTCGGCCTCGCGGGCACCGCGCCCGCGCTCCTGCTCGAGCTCGGCTCCCGGGTCGCGGTCGTGCTTCCCGGGCCCCCGCGCGAGCTCCAGGCGCTCTGGCCGGCCGCGACCGCGCTCGAGCCGTTCCGGCGCCTGCTCGAGCGCGCCGCGCCGCGGGCACGGCGCGTCCTGCGCTTCTACGGCATCGGGGAGTCGGCGGTCGCGCGGGCGCTCGATGCGGCGGGCGGCGAGCGGGAGGGTGTCGAGGCGACGATCTGCGCGCGGGACTTCGAGATTCACGTCGACCTGCTCGTCGACCCGGGGGCCGAGCAGGCCGCCGACGAGCTCAGCGCCGCCTTCTGCGCGCCGCTCGCCGAGTACCTCTTCGCGCGCAGCGAGCGCTCGATCGAGGAGATCGTCATCGAGGGCTTCGGGTCGCGCGGGTTGACGCTCGCGACGGCGGAGTCGTGTACGGGCGGGCTCGTGGCGGCGCGGCTGACCGACGTCCCCGGCTCGAGCGCGGTCTTTCGCGGCGCCATCGTCGCATACGCGAACGCGGTCAAGGAGGGCGAGCTCGGCGTTCCGGCCGAGACGCTCGCGCGCCACGGCGCCGTCTCCCCCGAGACGGCGCTGGCGATGGCGCGGGGCGCGCGCGCGCGCCTCGCAGCCGACGCCGCCGTGTCGGTCACGGGCATCGCCGGCCCGGGCGGAGGCTCCGAGGAGAAGCCCGTGGGGCTCGTCAACCTCTGCGCGTCCGGCCCCGACGGCGAGCTCGCCGCGGAGCTCCGGCTCCCCGGCGACCGCGAGACGATCCGTCGCCGCGCGACCGTCGCGGCGCTCCACCTGCTCGCGAGGCTCCTCTCCGGGCGGTGAGGGCGGGGCCGGCTGCGCCCGCGGCGGCCGCCGCCGAGCGGCCCCTGCGGCTCTTCTGCGCGCTGCGTCTGCCGGAGGAGACGGTCGCGCGCGTCGGCGCCTGGCAGGAGCGCTGGCTGCGCGGAGGGCGCCCCGTCCCTCCCGGCAACCTCCACCTCACGCTCGCCTTCCTCGGCTCGAGGCCGGCGACGGCGGTCGCGGCGGTCACCGAGGCGCTCGCGTCGGCGGCGGCGGCGGCGGGGGATGTCCGCCTCGTCCTGCACGACTACGTCGAGACGCGGCGGGTCGGGATGCTGCGCTTCGACGACGAGCGTGGGGAGGCCGGGGCGCTCGCCGGTCGTCTCGCCGACTCGCTCGAGGCGCTCGGGCTCCTGCGCGGCGGCGCGCGCCCCTGGATCCCGCACCTCACCGTGCTCCGCTTCGCCGCGCGCCCCCGCCTCGATCCGCCACTCCCCGAGCTCGGCGTCGTCAGTCCGTCCGACGCGGCGGTCTACAGTTCTGCCTTGCGCCCGGACGGGGCGCGGTACGAGATTCTCGAAGCGATGGCGTTAGGAGGCTGATCCAAGGTGGACCGCGAGCAGGCTTTGAACACCGCCCTCGGGCAGATCGAGCGCAACTTCGGCAAGGGCGCCGTGATGAGGATGAGCGATCAGGCCCAGGTTTCGGTGGGCGCGATCTCGACCGGCTCGCTCTCCCTCGACCTCGCGCTCGGGATCGGCGGGCTGCCGCGCGGCCGCATCGTCGAGATCTTCGGCCCGGAATCGTCGGGCAAGACGACGCTCGTCTACCACGTGATCGCCGAGGCGCAGCGCCGGGGCGGCATCTGCGCCTTCATCGACGCCGAGCACGCGATGGACCCGACCTACGCCAAGCGCATCGGCGTGAATATCGACGAGCTGCTCGTCTCCCAGCCCGACACCGGCGAGCAGGCGCTCGAGATCACCGAGCTGCTCGTGCGCTCGGGCGCGCTCGCGGTGGTCGCGATCGACTCGGTCGCCGCGCTCACCCCCAAGGCCGAGATCGAGGGGGAGATGGGCGACTCGCACGTCGGGCTCCAGGCCCGGCTGATGTCCCAGGCGCTGCGCAAGCTCGCCGGCACGCTCAACCGCACCGAGACGATCTGCATCTTCACCAACCAGCTGCGCGAGAAGATCGGCGTCATGTTCGGCAACCCCGAGGTGACGCCCGGCGGACGCGCGCTCAAGTTCTACGCCTCGGTGCGGCTCGACATCCGGCGGATCGAGACGCTCAAGGACGGCGTCGAGGCGATCGGCAACCGCGTGCGGGTCAAGGTCGCCAAGAACAAGGTCGCCCCGCCGTTCAAGCAGGCCGAGTTCGACATCATGTACGGCGAGGGGATCTCCTGGGAGGGCACCGTGCTCGACACGGGGATCGAGCGCAAGGTCGTCCAGAAGTCCGGCTCCTACTTCAGCTACGCCGAGGAGCGGCTCGGCCAGGGGAGGCAGAACGCCACGGCGTTCCTGCGCGAGCACCCGGACGTCGTCCAGCAGATCCTGCGCGGGATCCAGCTGCAGGCCCCACCCGAGCAGATCGTCTCGGCGCGGCTCACGGGCGACCTCGAGCCGACCGAGGCGACACCCGTCGAGCCCGAGCCCGAGCTCGAGGCCGCTGCCAGCGAGGCCGCCGCCGCGGCCTGAGCGCCGCGCGCTCCCGATGCCCCGGGTGACGGCGCTCCGCCTCGCCGACCGCGGCCGCGTCCGCGTCGAGCTCGACGGCGAGCCCTGGCGGACGCTCCCGGCCGCGGCGGTCGTCGCCGCCGGCCTGAGCGCGGGTGTCGAGCTCGATCGCCCGCGCGCGCGCGCGCTCCGCCGCGCGCTCCGCCGCGCGGCGGCGCTCTCCGGGGCGACCGCCGCCCTCGCGCGGCGCGACCGCTCGACGGCGGATCTCGACGACGAGCTCGCACGGCGCGGGGTCGGCGGGCCGGAGCGAGCGGGTGCGCTCGAGACGATGACCCGTCTCGGCTACCTCGACGACCGGCGCTTCGCGAGCGGGCGCGCGGCGGCGCTCGCCCGGCGCGGCTACGGCGACGAGGCGATCCGCTTCGACCTCGCCCGCCGGCGCGTGCCCGTCGAGCAGGTCGAGCCGGCGCTCGCTGCGCTCGCCCCGGAGCCGGAGCGGGCGCGGGGGCTCCTCGCGCGGCTGCAGGGGGCGCGGAGCGCACGCGCGCTCGCCGCACGCGGCTTCTCACCCGAGACGATCGAGAGCCTGCTCGGCGTCAGCGACGGGTAGCGCCCGGCCCTTCCCGGCGCGCGCCGCCGCCCGACAGCTCGCCCCGGGATCGCGCGCCCGCCCGGCCCCGGTCGGGGCGGCCCGTGACCGGTGCAGCGGTTGCACGGCTGCACGCTGCAGCGGTTGCACGCTGCAGCGGTTGCACGGTGCAGCAGTTCCACGGTGCAGCAGTTCCACGGTGCAGCAGTTCCACGGTGCAGCAGTTCCACGCTGCGGCGGTGCCCGGCAGCCGTGGCCTGCGGCCGACGTCATTCATGCCGCCACGTCTGCGCCCCGGGTTAGGATCTGGGCCGGCCGTTCGCCCGAGTGTGCGGCCTGCGACCTGGCCGACGATCCGACAGACGGGAGGAGTGCGATGTCCACGCCCTGCGGGCACCTCGACGAGATTCAGACCGAGGCTGCAAGCGGTGAGGGGTGCGTCGAGTGCCTGGAGAGCGGAGGCAGGTGGGTGCACCTGCGCCGCTGCGCGACCTGCGGGCACGTCGGCTGCTGCGATAGCTCCGTCAACCGCCACGCGACCGCGCACTTCCACGCGACCGCGCACCCGCTCATGCAGTCGTTCGAGCCCGCCGAGGACTGGTACTGGTGCTACGTCGACGAGCTGATATTCGAGCTCGACGACAAGCGCCCGAGCCCCTCTCACCGCTGAGGAACGCCGCGTCGCGAGCGCGCGCGGCAGCGCTGTGCGGCGCGTGAGGGCGCTATCGTGGCGTCTCGCACGCGACCCGGGGAGGGGATCTGGTCAGGCGCTATCACGTGACGACGTTCGGCTGCCAGATGAACGCCCACGACTCCGAACGCATCAAGGGCATGCTCGAGGAGCTGGGGCTCGCGGAGGCCCCGACGGCGGCCGAGGCCGACGTCGTCGTCTTCAACACCTGCACGATCCGGGAGAAGCCGGACACCCGGCTCGCCGCCCACCTCGGGGACGCGATCGCGCGCAAGCGGCGTGACCCCGAGCGCGTGATCGCGGTCGGCGGCTGCTTCGCCGAGGCGCAGCGCGAGCGCATCTTCGAGCTCTATCCCGGCGTCGACGTCGCCTTCGGGCCCGGCTCGATCGCCCACCTCGGCGACTGGCTCGGGGCCGGCGGGGTGGGGGTGGCGCGCGGCCGCTTCGGGCTCGACGAACGGGCGTTCGCGGCCGGGCTGCCGATGCACCGGGAGCGGAGCTTCCAGGCCTGGGTGCAGGTCTCGATGGGCTGCAACTCGGTATGCAGCTACTGCATCGTGCCCGCGGTGCGCGGGCGCGAGCAGAGCCGCAGGCCGGGCGAGGTGGTCTCGGAGGTGACGCGCCTTGCCGCCGAGGGCGTCAAGGAGCTCACCCTGCTCGGTCAGAACGTCAACTCCTTCGGCCGCGACCTCGCGCCCGACATCCGCACCGACTTCGGCGAGCTGCTGCGCGCCTGCGACGCGGTCGAGGGCATCGAGCGGATCCGCTTCACGAGCCCGCACCCGAAGGACTTCCGCGCGCCGGTGATCGCCGCGATCGCGGAGTGCGAGACGGTCTGCGAGCACGTCCACCTGCCGCTCCAGTCGGGATCATCGCGCATCCTGAAGGCGATGCGCCGCACCTACAGCGCGGAGCGCTACCTCGAGCTGGTCGCGGAGCTCCGGGCGGCGATACCCGATCTCGCCCTCGGCACGGACATCATCGTCGGCTTCCCCGGCGAGAGCGAGGACGACTTCGCGCGCACGATCGCGCTCGTCGAGGAGGTCGGGTTCGACAGCGCCTTCACGTTCGTCTACTCGCCGCGCCGGGGCACCGAGGCCGCCTCGATGGGCGACCAGGTTCCCCACGCGCGGAAGATCGAGCGCATGGAGCGGCTGGTCGAGCTGACCCAGCGCCTCGCCCGGGAGCGGAACCTCGCGCGCGTCGGGCGGGTCGAGGAGGTGCTCGTCGAGGGGCCCTCGCGCACCGACGAGCTGCTGTTGCGGGGACGGACGCGGCGCAACACGATGGTGAACTTCACCGGAACGGCGGCGGCCGGCGCGCTGGTCGGAGTCGCGATCAGCGGGGCGACCTCGACGACGCTGCGGGGCCGTGAGCACGCGCCCGTCCATGCCTAGGAGCGCTCCCGCCCGCGACCGCCGGCAGCGCTAGACGCGTGCGCGTCCTGCTCACCGGATCCTCGGGACAGATCGGGACGAACCTCGCCCTGCGCCTGCTCGCGGGCGGCCACGAGGTCGCGGCCGTCGACAAGCGCCCGAACACCTGGACGACGGAGTTCGAGTCGCGCACGCTCCTGCAGGACCTCGCGGGCCACTACGCCTCGTTCAAGGGCGGGATGAACGGCGTCGAGTACCCGCAGGTCGATCTCGTGATCCACCTCGCCGCGCACGCGAAAGTCCACCAGCTCGTCCTGCAGCCGCAGCGGGCGCTCGAGAACACGATGATGACCTTCAACGTGCTCGAGTACTGCCGGGCGCTCCAGCTTCCGCTCGTCTTCTCCTCGACGCGCGAGGTCTACGGCGACGTCCACCGCTTCGAGGAGTACGGCGAGGCGAGC
>Ga0302325_10034358_pt1 | contig 10368 bp, 9 predicted proteins | sample Palsa_T0_2_FD_201948 | JGI IMG/M metagenome (GOLD analysis project Ga0302325, IMG submission 201948) | Peat permafrost microbial communities from Stordalen Mire near Abisko, Sweden - Palsa_T0_2 | ecosystem: Environmental > Terrestrial > Soil > Palsa > Peat permafrost | place: Sweden: Abisko...
CTGCCGCTGGGCAGTGCGCTATCCCCGTTGACGGTGGCATGGCGGCGATTCGGCGGGGCTGGCAGTGGCAGACCTTCCGGGCCGTGGCGCCGGTGAGCGGCGTTCGTGTCAGTCGGCAAATGTTCCGGCTGGAACATGTCGGCCATCTCTAGGCCGTCATCGGCCACCGCTCGCCTCGCCTACTGCCTAGGTCTGCATTGGGAGCCGTTGGTCCGGCGGCACGATGTCTTTGAGAACCTGGCGAAGCTGCTCGGCGTTGGCCACGTCAATCTCGATGGCCTGGCCGTCCTTGTATCGCACAGTGACCCGAGCTCGCTGTGTCTCGTCGGCCGCCTTTCCGGGCCGAAGCCGGCGCACCGCCGCCTTGATGCCGTCCCAGAATGCGCCTTCAGACACGCCGAGCACGATGTCGACGGCGTGGGCGCTCAGGAAATGGATCGCCAGCAGAGTAGGCAGCACAATGAAATCGCGCGGTGCGCTCGTAGGCACAACCACCACGTCGGCGCGCAGGCCCGAGCTGTTCAGCTCAGCCTGCAGCGCGGCAAGGTCGGCCTCGTCGAACTCTTCGGGCAGCTCAAGCTGGTTAAGCTCGATACTGACATCACCGGCGTCTGGCTCGGTGCTCATGACAAAAGGCTAGCGGCATTTCCACAGTCGCAGGCTAAAACGGACCGGCCTGCCGTTTCCCTCCAGCGCTTACGCTAGTGCGATGACAGACAGTGCGGGTGACGCACTTGCCTGGGCGCGGGGCGATTTCTCGGGCGTGCGGGCGATGATGGAGTCCCTGAATAGCGCCCCGCTCGACAAGATCACGGCCGTGCTCCAGGCTGCGGTCCCGATCTGGGCCGCCGACCCGGCTCGCTACGCGCAGCACCTCTGCCTGCTGGCCGACCTGTACTCCTCGCACTACACCCAGACCCGTGATCCCGCGGACCTTGACCGTGCCCTCGAGGTGTGGCGGCACGTGCAGCCGGATGCGCCGGGCCTTAACGGATTCGTGGCCCTTCGGATGCGGATACTGGAAGCTCAGCTCAGCATCCTGCGCACTCAGCGAGATAATCCGGCCGACCTGGCCGCGACTATGTCCCGGGAATGCGCGGAACTTGTCCAGCAGCTGCGCTACGCGCGCTTCCCCACGCTGCTGGACGCCATGGCCAGGGACGCGAACCGCTGGGCCACGCTCGCCGTCGAGCGGAACGAGTGGACGGCTGCCGGGGATGCCCTCGACCTCGCCGCAAGCGCCGCTGACCTGCTGGTCTACACGGTGCCGGAGGACCAGCGAAAGGGCGTCGTCAACAAGTTCCGGTGGCTCAAGCTCGACGCGGTCAGCGCGCTAGCCCGGTCGAACCGGCTCAACGAGGCCGTCGTCAGGCTGGAAGGATCGCGGCAGCGGATCCTGCGCGCGGCGCGTGGAATGTCGGATCTGGACCGCCTGCTCAAGACAAGCGATCCGGCTCTGTACGCGCACTACTATGACCAGCGCGCCAGCTGGACCGTTGCCACCCAGGCGCCCTTCCACCTCAGCGATCCGGCCGCTATCGCGACAGCCATGGCGAGGGCCGACGAGGCCTTGCGGCAGCTGTCCGAGACCATCGCGCAGATCCGGCGGTTTCCCGGCCTGGAGTACTTCCAGGAGAAGCCGACCCTCGAGGAGATTCGCCGGGCGGCTAGCCCGGATCCGATCCTGTACATCTGGACCAGCCGGTTCGACACCGGCCTGGCCCTGATGCTGCCCGATGGCAGGCTCGAGGGCAGGCTGCTGACCAGCTTGGGCGGTGAGGTCGTTGGCAAGATCATCCAGCGCTGGACGGACTGCCTGGAGCCGGGATCAGCGGCGCCTGACTCCGAGCGCGAGCGTGCCCTTGCCCTGGTGGGCAAGGTCCTGGAGCAGCACTTCACCCCGGCGCTGCGGGACCTGCTGACCTTCCCGTACAGCAACCCGACGGACCCGCCCGGCTGGACCTGGGGCCCGGTCACGGTGATCGTCTCCGGTTTTCTCTGCCACCTGCCGGTGCACGCCTGGTCACCGGCGCTGAAAGACGCGCAGTCGGGCAGGATCACCACCATCATGCCACTGAAGTACGCGCCGAGCGCGCGGCTGTCCGCCGTCATCCGGCGCCCGCCGCAGCCGGACGGCTCGTCCCGCCGGGTGCTCTCCCTGGCCGGGCCGGACATCAGCGAGCCCGGCTACAGCCCGCTGAAATGCGCCTCGTTGGAAGCCGAGGAGATCCGCCGGCGGGCCGCCGGCGGCCGCTATCTCAGCGGCGCAGCCGCGACCCGGGCCGAGTTCCTGGCGAATGCCGCGAGCTACGAGGTGCTCCACCTGTGCTGTCACGGCGCCGAGGGCCGCACCGCTGGCGGGGCGAGACTGCTGCTGGCTGACGGGCCGCTGATCGTGGACGACCTGGCCAAGATCCCGCCGCTGGACAACGTCGCGCTGGCCGTGCTGAGCGCCTGCTGGAGCGGCCAGGCGGACTGGTTCAATCCGGAGGAGTCCACCGACATCGGCAGCCTGCTGCTAGCCGCCGGCGCCCGGGCGGTGGTGGCCAACCTGTGGCCGGTGGATGACCTCGCTGCCGCGCTGTTCGTGTCCGGCCTCTTCCGGTACTGGGACTGGGGCGCCGGCCTGCCGCTGCCTGCCGCCGCCGACGCGGCGCGACGGTGGGTCAAGGAGATAACCGTCGCCCAGCTACACGACCTGGCCGGGGCTGAGCCGCACTGGCAGCCGCACATCCACCGGTACACGCGCTTCATGCCGGCCGAGATGAAGCGGTTCGGCGAACCGTACTATTGGGCTGCGTTCGGATACTCGGGTGCCTGATCAGGCCTCGTGGGATGGCGCTGCGCGCCCGGTCGGCGGCGGATGAGGACGCCGAGTGGGATCCAGCATTGCGGCCCATGCCGAGGCCTGCACCCGCCTGGCCGCGGCGAGTCGCCGTCTGGCGCATGAACTGGGCGAGGAAGGCAGCGGTGGTTGAGAACGACGAAGGCCTGCCGCCTTCCGTCACTGCGCGGACGGGTCGGCCGCTGTTCCCGTCAGTTCCCAGCAGGGGGACAGTGCAGATTGCCGCTAGATTCTGCGAACGCACAGAGAGGGATTGCTGGATGAGCACGGTCATGGACGAACTGTCAGATTGGCGCGACCGCTTCGAGTCCGGGAAGCTGCGGCCGTTGGGCATTCGCCAGCCAAAGATAGAGCCAGGCGAGCGGTTCGCCGTGAAAATCATCCGCGTCGGTGCCCACGAACAGGATCTTTCGGTTCCCATGGCCGACTGGCAGGAGCAGCCGGGGAGTGGATGGCGAGGCTGGTCGCACGCTCCGCTGGGTGCCCTATTCGCTACCAGCGAGCGGGCGTTCGTGGTGGGGAACAACCCCAGCCATCTCCAGCGCGAATGGCGGTGGCAGGATCAGGTCTCCGTCACGCTGCTGCCGGACCCTCTCGGCGTCGCCATCCGGCGGGACCCGGCGTCCTCGATTGGTGACGTCGTCGCCAGCGAGTGGAATAAGTACGTCATCGCTTCCGCCCCCGATAGGCTGAAGCTGCTGGTCCGCTGGCTGAAAGTCGAGGCGGCCTACATGGCTCACCGCGGCGGACTTAGCGAATGGTTCGCGGGACTGGAGCCCCGGCTGTCGGGGCACTCCGCAAAGTAAGGCGGCTGCTTGGCGAAGACCCGCAGGCGGCAAGCAAAGCCAGCCCTTTGCCGTATCCGTGCTGAGCATCGGACCGGGATCCTGAGCGACAGCTTTGCTGGTGCCCGGGAGCGAGAGCAGGCGGCCTGCGGATTCGAGGGCCTCGTGGATGAGATCGTCTACTCGCACGAGGTCGGCATGAGCAAGCCCGATCCCAATCCCTTGAATGCGCCTGCCGCGCCCGAGATCGCTTCGAGCGTTGCGCGCTGGCCAGTCCCGGGCCGGTTCCACGCGCACAACGACTGACGGGTCTATCTCCGCCGCGGACCACCGGCCCTTCTGATCATGACCCGATAAACCGGGTCATGATCAGAGGCTCCGTCAAAGCGGGTCAGGCCCGTTCGGGAAGGCGCTGCTGAGCGGTCCTGCGGCTCGCATGCCGGCCAGGTGGATGTCGAGGAATCGTTGCCAGGTCCCGGGAGCGACCTCCCCGGTGGCCTGCACCAGCCCGCGCATCGCCCAGATGAGCGCCATGACGTCGCCGGAGGTAGTGCCCGAGTTCACCGTGCCGGCCGTTATGGCGCGTGCAGCGAGCTCGTTGACCGCCGCCCGTATGCGGCGTGCGGTGGTGTCTTCCGTGCGGCGCTGCAGGAGCAGGCTCGCGTAGCGTGCGTGGTCGGCGAAGGATTGCCCGAGGGCGCGCAGCAGTTCCTCGAGCCCATATCCGTCGGTGCGCGCTAGCGCCCGTTCGGTGGAGGCCAGAACCTGCTCCAGGGCCAACTGCAGCAGTTCGTCGATCAGGGCATCCTTGCTGGCGAACCGGCGATACACGGTGCCGACGCCCACGCCGGCGCGCGCGGCGATCTCCTCCATGCAGGCCTCGGCGCCGGACTCACCGAGCACCTCGCGCGCGGCGTCCAGGATGCGGTGATAGTTCCGGACGGCGTCGCGCCGGGTCGTCAGTGCCCCGTGCTGGGGCGCACCTCGTGGGAGCGCCTGGCTGCTCACGTCACTCCTTCCCGGTACGGGCCCGCGCCGGCCGGCCCGAGGCCACGGCCGGCTGTCACTCGCCCTTGTCGCCGACGATTGTCCCGCCGGCGACCATCGCCATCTCGGCGTGCTCCGGCTCGCCGGCCGTCCGCCGCAGTCCGCGTGCCGACGGGATCAGCAGGGCCGCGAGTGCAGCCAGCACAAGCCCGCCAGCCATTACCGCGAACCCGGTCGTATAGCCAGCCTCCTCCGGCAGCCCGGACGGCCCGAGATGCGAGGTGACGATGCTCGCCATGACCGCTGCGCCGATGCTGCCACCGATCGTGCGGATGTTCGCGTTCATTCCGCTCGCGACGCCGGTTTGGGAGGACGGCACCGCGGCGACAACCAGCGCTGACATTGCCGAAAAGACGAGCCCGAACCCGACCCCCATGATCGCGGTCGACAGGTAGATCTCCCACACCTGCCCGTGCGCGAAGGCCAGGATCGCCATGGCCGCGCACCCGATCAGGCACCCGGCGAACACGAGGATCTTGCCCCCGAGCAGCCGGGCGAGCCGGCCAGCGAGCATGCCCACGGCGAACATCGTGATCGTCGCGGGCAGCAGCATCAGCCCGGAACGCGTGATGCTCGCGCCGAACCCGTAACCGGCGACGGAGGGCGTCTGCACGAACTCGGGCAGGAAGGCGAACGTCGCGTACATCCCCACGCCGATCAGCAGAGCGACCAGATTATTGGTCCACACGGCCGTCCGCCGCATCATCTGCATGTCGATCAGCGGCGTGGCCGCGCGCAGTTCAGCGAGCACCCAGCCCGCCGCCATTACCACCGCCGCGGCCAGCAGGCCGATCACCCGACGGGAGCCCCAGCCCCAGTCCGGCGCCTCGCTCAGCGCGACCAGCAGCGCGACCAGCCACCCGGACAGCAGCACCGCTGGCAGCCAGCTGATCCGGGCAGGGGTCCGCACCGGCGACTCAGGAACGAACAGCACCGCGGACACAGCGGCGATGATCGTGAGGATCATCGGCAGCCAGAATAGCCAGTGGTAATCCAGCGCATCCACGATCGGGCCCGCCAGGACGATGCCGAGGCCCGCCCCGACCGCGGTCAGCGACGCGAGAACGCCTACCGCGCCGGTCACTTTGCCGGCCGGGAACTCATCCCGGATGATCCCGAACGCGACGGGCACCATGCCGCCGCCGCACCCCTGGATGACCCGCGCCACGATCATGACGCCGATCGACGGCGCGACCGCCGCCAGCAGGGAACCCACCGCCAGCGCGATCAGCGTGGCGACGAAGACCCGCTTCTTGCCCGTCATGTCGCCGACCCGCCCCAGGATCGGCGTCATGATCGACGCCGACAGCAGGTACGCGGTCAGCACCCATGTCACGGTGGCTTGCGTCGTGTGCAGCTCATGCTGCACCGTCGTCAGCACCGGGATCACCAGCGACTGCAGCAGCGCGAACGCCGCCACGCCCAGGGACAACACCGCGAACGTCACCTGAAAATGCGGACGCCGGCTACCGATGGCCACGAAACCTCCCCGAAACGGAACCGCGCTTCCGATTACGGGAAGCCTAGCAAACCGGAATCCCGATTCCGATAGGGGCAGGACCTGCAGCTGCCCGGCCGGGGCGCCGGCCGCGACTGGACCAGCAGCCGCGTCGCATCCGACAGCACCACCTGGCCGCCATGCGCCGCCGCCGCGATCCGCGCCGCCCGGTGCACATCCATTCCCACGTAGCCGTCCTGGTGCCGCACCGGCTCGCCGGAATGCAATCCCATCCGGACCCGCACCGCAACGCCGCTGGGCCAGGCGCGGCCAGCCAGAGCACGCTGCGGGTGGGCGGGCAACTGGAGCTGGAGACCGAAATCCTGAAGGCAGCAGCCGCCTGCGTCGGCGGAAATGCGTGGTTACTTCCAGGCGAACACCGGCTGCTCGTAGTGCGATACCCTGGTAGCCAGGCCATGCAGGGCCACCTGGCAGAACTGGTAAATGATCGCCCCGGTCGGCGCATTCACCCATCGGTCCAGCAGCGGTAGCTGCAGCACAGGCCGATCCGACTCCGGGATCCTCAGCAGCCGGGGCGGGACGTCCAGGTCAGCGAGCGGGATCAGGTAAATCCGCGCCACCTCCGACGCATTACGCCGCAATTGCCGGCTGACCGGGCCGCCCCATACCACAACGGGCGTCATGAGGTATCCCGACCGAGTGGCGTAGTCATCTAGGACGCCCAACACATCGCCCGGGCCGACTGCGATCCCTGTCTCCTCCAGCAGCTCCCGGCGCGCCGCGTCCTCGGCCTGCTCGCCAGCCTCGCGGCGGCCGCCGGGCAGTGCCCACTGGCCTGCGTGACTGCGCAGGTTCGGCGCCCGGCGAGTTATCAGCAGGCAAGGCACCTCGTCGCGCAGCACCACGCACAGCGCGACCGACGCTGGTTTCAGGCCAGCGCCTGGTAGCTGCGCCCTCCGGAAGTGCGCGACATTGGCCGCGATAGCAGCCCGGTCCGCCGCGGGAGTCGAAGCCGTCACCGTCACCTCCATCGCCGTGTACTGTGCTAGGCCGAATTTGGCCTCTCTACTGAATGCCCCACTGCCAGAAGTCCTGCATCCTGAGCCCAGCTTTGCGGGCCGACAAGACGCTGTCACGGACATGGCGCAACCGGCAGGGCCGGCCTCCTGTGCGCAGGTCTAGCGCCTTCGCCCGTGCGAAGTAGTCAGGTAGCCAGTGGTCGACGATGAAACCCGTTCCGCCGTTGATCTGCGATGCCACGCGAACGCATTCCAGCAGCGCATCGCAGGCCAGGAGGAGCGCCATGTCCCCGCTGCGCTCCCGTGCCGGGCTTTCAGCCTCGAACTGGCTCGCGGCGCGGTACACCAGCAGCCGCGCAGACCGGCGCAGGATCTCCGCCTTGGCCAAGTCGTGCTGCGCGGCCTGGAATGCGGCTATCGGCCTGCCGAATACTATGCGGCCCATTGCGTGCGCCACGGTTCGCTCCACGATAATGCCGCAAGCGCCTACCATCTCCGCAGCCCGCAGGACGGCCATGGCGAGACGGGTCTCGCTCCAGAAGCTCTCGGCCTGCGGGCCGGCGAGAACCGGGCGCAGGTCGGTCGAAGCAGGAAGATCCACCGCTCCGACAGAGTCACCGTCGACGGACTCCTGCTCCGTGACCTGTACGCCGCCCGGCTGGACTGCTGCGATCATGAGCTCGGGCTCCGATCCGGCGCGGCGGAGCCACATCACGTGCGTGGCCAGAGGCGCGCCCTCGACGCCGCTGACGCGCTGACCCAGCATGCCGTGCTGGGCGCCGGCGGTTGAGTTGTGAAGGCCGGGAGCGGCCATGAAGCGCTGACCCGCAGTGGCCGCCTTCGTGTCGGCCGCAGGCCAGCCCGAGTCATCGGGCCCCGCAGCCGCCAGCCGGCTGAACGCTAGGACGGCAGCCTGCGCGTCAAAATACCGGCCCCGGTACCCGCTCCGGCCGAGCTGCTCGGCGACGATCGCCCGCTCTGTCCATCCGCCGCCGACGCCAAGCGGCTCGGCAAGGCCCAGCCGCAGCAGGTCAGCGCTCGCGAGCTGCGCGACGATATCCCCTCGCGGGCTCTGGTCCTGGCCGGCGGACCGGGCGAACCAGCCCTTCTCCCGCGCGTCTGACGCGATTCCCGCGACCATGTCAGCGAGCGCGTCCTGTTCCTCTGAGAACTCAAGGTTCACTGCGGAACGTCCTTGACCTCGGGACGCCAAGCGCGCGCTCGGCTATCAGGTCCAGCTGCACGTCGAACCCGCCGGCCGCGAACCGGTACTTGGGCGCTGCCTTGTAAGCCTGCTGGAGATACCTCACGTTCAGCGGGGAAGGACGTGTTCCCCGGGCGGCCTCCGGGGGAACTGGCTGTCCGCCTTCTCCGACGACGGTGAGCGCCAGGTCGGTCGCCCGCTCCCGCAGCAGGCTGCTGATCAGCTTGCAGCTCGCTGCCTCGACGCTGATCCGACGACCCTGGTCGGCATGCCATGCGGCGTCGACTCCCACCACCAGGGCCACCTCGGCCCACATCATCAGCTCGGCGATGGCATCTCCGACGCCATCGTCGGCCTCGGCGCCGTCCTGCACCCAGTGGCCCAGCAATTCCTCCAGGATGATGTCCACCTCCGGGGCGCACAGCGTGAGCCGCTCCAGGTCCACGGCTTCCATCAGGACGCTGAAGCCGCGGCCCTCTTCTCCGACGAGCTCCCGCTCGTGGACCCGGACATTGTCTAGGTAGAGCGCGTTGGTGCGCTCGCCGGCCTGGGTGAGGAGCCCGGTATAGCTGACACCGGCGGCATCGGTCGGGATCACGAACACGCTGACGCCGCGGTGCGGCGGGTCCGTCACCGCGGTCCGCGCTGCGAGCCAGATATGCGTGGATCGGTGCGCGGCTGAGGTAAAGAGCTTCTGGCCGTTGATCACGTACTCGTGGCCCTCACGGACTGCCCGCGTGGTCAGCCGGGCCAGGTCCGTCCCGCCTGACGGTTCAGTCAGGCCGAGGGCGAACGTGCACTTGCCCCGCACCAGCGGCTCGAGATAGGCCGACTTCTGGTAGCTGCTCCCGTAGCGCGCGAGGGCTGGCCCGACGGACCATGCTCCCATCCCCCCGGAGGGCAGATCGCGGTGCGCCATCTCGACCAGGTAGAGGAACGACTGGAGGGCGGACCAGCCCTGTCCCCCATACTCTCGGGGCAGCGACCCGCCCAGCCAGCCCTCCTCCGCCAGCCGCGACACGAACTCCTGGGCAGCCGGAGAGTCGCTCAGCTCGTACTCTCCGGGCGGATGCCAGTGCTCCCACGTACCGACCCCGTCCGGTTTCGCGTCAGCCAGCCAGTCTCGGAGCGTGCGAACGAAATTCTGGTCCGCCTGGTTCAAGGCAAACTCCACGAGCCTTGCCTCCAGTTAGAAGATGGCGTAAGCGTTCGCCGGGCTCCCCGCGCCTTCGGGGAGGTTGAGCGGGGAGGACGTAAGGAAGAACGAGTAACGCCCTAGCTCACGGCAGGTGACCGCCAGCTGGTCAAGGTCCCACAACTCGCCGATGGCCAGCCCGAGGAGTGCGAGCAGCCGCTGGTGCGCCCAGCCGTCCTCGCGCCGGAATTCCAGCGCGTCAAACGTCGGCGTGTCCGTAGCCATCGCGGCGATCCGGTGATTCCATATCCAGGCCACCGTAGGCACCCTGGGGTCGATGCCGGGTAGCTTCAGCGCGCGTCGGTCCGCCCCGAATTCCGCCGCCCGGCTGAGCCGCTCAGCCGGGCTGAGGGTCTGATACCAGTCCAGCCAGCCCGTCCGGACCAGCACGATGTCACCGTGGCGGAAGTCCACGTCCTGTGCGCTGGCCACCGCCTGCATCAGCTCGCTGTCAATCAGGAACCTCTCTGTAACGGCCATCGTGGTGCCCTGGGCGCTCATATAGCTGGCGACGTCCAGCAGGACACCGCGCCCGATGATGCCCCTGGCCGCCCACCGGTCGATCCCCAGCAGCTTGCGGTCGTCCACGTCACTGTCCTGCCGCGCCCCGTAATAGCCGTGCTGCCGGTAGCGGTGATGCCGCAGCGCGTCCCACTGCGTGCCGCCCTGCAGGTAGAAGTTGTCCAAGCGGTCATCGCGGCTGGTCCGGTTGACCGTTTCCGTGCGCGTCGCCGCCGACCGGCTGCTCCAGAATGGGTCCTTGGGCTCCCCGATGGGGAGGTCGAGGTTGACCGTGCGGCCGAGGCGTATCTCC
>Ga0302325_10034360_pt1 | contig 10368 bp, 8 predicted proteins | sample Palsa_T0_2_FD_201948 | JGI IMG/M metagenome (GOLD analysis project Ga0302325, IMG submission 201948) | Peat permafrost microbial communities from Stordalen Mire near Abisko, Sweden - Palsa_T0_2 | ecosystem: Environmental > Terrestrial > Soil > Palsa > Peat permafrost | place: Sweden: Abisko...
CCCCCGGCACCCGGGTATGGCCGGTGAGATAGCCCTGCAGCTCCACCACGTCCTGCGGGAAGGTGTCGGCCGAGGTCGGGTCGCGGCGCAGCGCGTACATCGTGTTCTGATCCGAGCCCGGCGCCCGCCCGAGGCCGAGGTCGATCCGTCCCGGGTACATGGCGGCCAGGGCGCCGAACTGCTCCGCGATCAGCAGGGGTGCATGGTTCGGCAGCATCACCCCGCCCGAGCCGAGCCGGATCGTCTGCGTCTGCGCGCCGACGTGCGCGATCAGCACGCTGGTGGCCGAGGAGGCGATGCTGGCCATGTTGTGATGCTCGGCGTACCAGACCCGCAGGTAGCCCAGTTCCTCGGCCCGCCGGGCGAGCGCAACGCTGTTCGCGAAACTGTCGCTAGCGGTCTGACCTCGCGCGATCGGCGCCAGGTCGAGAATCGACAACGGGACACGCATTACTGACTCCTCACCGGTCCTGCGGTTACAGGTAGTTCTCGAGATCTGCCTTGATATCGGCGGGCAGCGCGGTCGGCTCGTAGCGCTTGACGACCTGGCCGTCCCGGCCGATCAGGAACTTGGTGAAGTTCCACTTGACCTCGTCGGTGCCCTCCGCGTCCGGCCGGATCTTCGAGATCGCCTCGTAGAAGCCGCCGTACTGCGGGCCGAAGTCGCCGGGCGCCTCGGCGCGCAGCCACTGGTACAGCGGGTCGGCGTCCGGGCCGTTGACCTCGATCTTGGACAGCACCGGGAAGGTCACGTCGTAGCTGGACTTGCAGAAGTCCTGGATCTCCTCGTCGGTGCCCGGTTCCTGCTCCTTGAACTGGTTGCAGGGAAAGCCGAGGATCTCCAGGCCTCGATCTTTATGGTCGCGGTACAGCGACTCCAGGCCCTCGTACTGCGGGGTCAGCCCGCATTTGCTCGCTACGTTCACGATGAGCAGCACCTTGCCCTCATAGTTCTGCAGCGGAACCTGCTTGCCGTCCGCAGCGGTCCCCGCGAAGTCGTACGCCGTAGTCATGCCTGCTCCTCATCGTCGAGGCAGCGGACTCGGTTGCGCCCGCACCCTCACAGCGCCAGAACACCCAGCCCAGGTAGATCGATTCCGCGCACGGTCAGACGGCCCATGGCGATTTAACTCACACCCGACGCCTGGGACCACAAGTCACGACGGCGTACCGGGAGCCGCGGCTCACAAATCTGGCCGCCCCGATGGCCCGTAGGGCCGGCCCTGGCCTGGCCCTGGCCGGCCCGATTTGCCACCGGGCCGGCTGAAAATCCCTATTAGAAGCTGGGTATTTGATATTCGTGTTCTAGCAGGTACGGGTGAGGCTCGGGGGCTCGGTCAGGTCAGCACGAACAGCGTCCAGGCCGGGCGCGTCCTCCGGCGGACCGCCCGCAGGCCGGTCCTCACCGGGCACGCCTGGATCTGACCGGTACTCGCTCGAAAAAAAACCGGCCCTATGTTCCATCGGTCCGGTCTGGTGCGGCCCTATGTTCCAGAGGGTCGGTTGATGCGGATCACACTGGCCACACGGGCCGCGACGGTCCCTTCAGACTCTTGGCTCGGGGTCGGAGGATGCCCCGAATCGTCAGGAAAGACGAGCCTGGGACAAAAGACGTGCCCGGGACAGCTGGGACCTGGCCACGTCTTCTCCGGGGCCGGGGCGGGGTTCCGGGCCTCATTTTTACGGAGCCGGGGCAGGGGTCCGGCCCTTCCCGGTCCCCCGGAGCCACCGCCAGGGCCGCGCATTGCCTTGCGGGTCCGGTCGCCGCCTCCCGGGTCCGGTCGCCGTTCCTATGCGGCGCTTCCCGCCAGGCCCGGCGGGCCGGAGGCGGACAGGGGGGCGGGCCGGTCGCGGCAGGTGGCGAGGAGGCGGGCTGCGAGCGCGGCGGCCTGGTCGCGGATCTCCGGGATGGCGGTGGTCTCGTACAGTTGCCCCCGCAGCGGCGGGCCGAGCGCGACGATGCGGTCGCTCGGTGTGCCTGACCTGCTCAGCAGGGCTCCCCTGGCGTCAACCTCGAGGCCGAGCCGGAGCGGGTCCGGCCGGGCCAGGCCGCTATCGAGCAGGCCTCGCAGCAGCGGGTCCGTGGTGGCGGTGAGGTCCGCCGCGGGGCCGGTGGCGTTGATCAGCCAGCCCGCCGCGACCTCGGTTACCCGTCCTCCGTGCTCGATCCGGACGCGCAGGCCGGTGGGGCTCTCGTCGGCGGCGACGATGCGGCCGGGTTGCACCGAGAGCCGGCCGGCGGACCTGAGCTGGTCGATCCGCCGGGCGGTCGCGGGCGGCATGCGGTGCCTGTGCACTTCCCAGTAGCGGGCCACATGGCGCAGGAACAGGCGCTTATCCGGCAGCGACAGCTGCTGCCACAGGCCGGGAAGGTACGGCCGCAGGGCGTCGACGACGGCCTGCCAGTCGTCTGGGGCCTGCGCCGCGGCCACCCGGACGTACCTGATCAAGCCGGGCAGGTCGACCGGGCTAGGGTCAGGGACCTGGAGGACGGGCGGTGCGACGGCACGGCCGGACTGAGCTCGATGCTCGCGCGGAACCAGCGCATGCCGGGATACCGCGTGCACGACAGTCCGCGGATGCGCGCTGGCCAGGGAGATCGCCACGTCGAGCATGGTGAGGCCCGTGCCGAGGACGACCACCGGGCGGCCGTCGGCCACGCCGTCAAGGGCCCCGGGTATCCAGGGGTCGCGGATGTAGCGAGGCGAAGCGGGCACCGGGAACGGCGTGGCGGGCGAGGAGTTGCCGGTGGCCAGCACGGCGGCGTCCGCGTCGATGCGGCCCTGGGCCGCCAGGTGCAGCCGCAGCGGCCGGCCCAGTCCGCGGTAGCTCAGCCCCACGACGTCGGCGGTGATCCGGGCCACGGTGGCGGTTGGGGTCGCCATCCGCTCGGCGTCGGCGAGCAGTTCGCGCAGGTAGCGGCCGAAGGCCGCCCGGGACAGGAACCCGTCATGCCTGATCCCGTTCGCCGCGGCCCAGCGCGCCAGGTGGCCAGGGTCACCCGCGACCGCGCTCATCCGGTCGACGGGCGAATTCAGTAGGTGGGCGGGGTGCTCGGTCGCGTACGCCCGGCCCAGCCCGTGCTGCCCGTACCGGTCGATCAGGGCGATCCGCAGCGGGGTTCGCGCCGCGGCCGCCGCCCGGAGCAGGTAGACGGTGGTGAGAGTCCCGCTCGCGCCGCCGCCGATCACCGCCACGGTGCCTACCCGGCCGCCGGCTAGCTCCGAATACCGCACGCCACCAGGCTAACATATATTTCCGATGGATATAATAGCTAATGCTGGGCATGATGGTTGAGCATGATGATGATGACTGAGCTTGATCATGATGACTGGGCATGATGATGGGCGTCATGACTGAGGGCTGGCCGCTGGCCGGGCCCGGGAACATCCCGTAACGCAACGGCAGGGGCAGCAGTGGTCGAGATCATGACGATTCAGACGCCGTCGCTGGGCGACCGGAGCTATCTGGTCACCGACGGCGCGACCGCGTTGGTGGTAGACCCGCAGCGCGACATCGACCGCGTGCTGGCCCTGACCGCCAGCCGCGGGGTCACGGTGACCCACGTGTTCGAGACCCATATCCACAACGACTATCTCACCGGCGGCCTGGCGCTGGCCCGCGCGACCGGCGCGGCCTACCACGTGAACGCGGCCGACGAGGTGGCGTTCGACCGGATCCCGATCGCCGACCGCGACGTGATACCGGTCGGGCCGTCGATGCGGGTCCGGGTGATCGCCACTCCCGGGCATACCTTTACCCACCTGGCCTACGCGCTGGAGGACACGGTCTCGGGCGAGGCCGTCGCGGTGTTCACCGGCGGCTCGCTGCTGTACGGTTCGGCCGGGCGGCCCGACCTGCTCGGCGCCGAGCACGCGCCGGCCCTCGCCGCGGCGCAGTACGCGTCGATCCGGCGGCTGGCCGCGGACCTGCCGGACCAGGCCGCGGTCCATCCCACGCACGGCTTCGGCAGCTTCTGCGCGGCGACCGTCTCCGGTGCCGAGGACTCCACGATCGGCGAGGAGCGGCGCGTCAACCCGGCCCTGGCCCTCGACGAGGCCTGCTACGTCGCAGGCCTGCTGGCCGGCCTGGACGATTATCCGGCCTATTACGCCCGGATGGCCCCGGCCAACGCGGCCGGCCCGGCGGTACCCGACCTGACCGCGCCGGCCACCGTCGACGCCGCGCAGATCGGCCGGCGCATCGCCGCGGGCGAGTGGGTCGTAGACCTGCGGAGCCGGCGGGCGTTCGCGGCCGGGCACCTGTCCGGGTCGCTGAGCTTCGAATACGGCGACAACCTGATCGCCAACCTGGGCTGGCTGCTGCCCCCGGGCCGCCCGCTGACGCTGCTCGGCGACAGCCCCGGCCAGGTCGCCGCTGCCCAGCGCGACCTGGCCCGGATCGGGATCGACCGCATCGCGGGCACGGCCGGCCCGCCGCGCGAGCGGCCCGGTGCGGCGGGCCGCCTGGCGTCCTATCCGGTCTCCGACTTCGAGGGCCTGGCCGCGGCCAGACGAGATCAGCCGGTCGCCATCCTGGACGTCCGCCGCCGGCTGGAGTGGTCGGCCGGCCACATCGAGGGCGCGCTCCACGTTCCCCTGCACCACCTGCCCGGCCGCCTCCCCGACCTGCCTCCGGGCCCGATCTGGGTGCACTGCCAGGCCGGGTACCGCGCCAGCGTCGCCGCCTCGCTGCTGCACGCGGCCGGGAAGACCGTCACCGCCATCGATGACGACTTCGGTCGCGCGGCGCTCGCCGGGCTACCGCTCACGACAGCACCGGAGCCCGTCAGCTACACCGCGACCTGACCCGTATCCGGGCGGCGTGCGAAGATCAAGGCAAGGGGGGCACGGTTATGAGCGTCTGGCTTGTCACCGGCGCCGCCCGTGGTTTCGGCCGGGAGATCGTCAAGCAGGCCCTCGAGCGCGGCGACTCCGTCGTGGCCACGGCGCGGCGGCCGGAACTGGTGACGGAGGCGCGGCCCGGTTACGGCGACCGCCTGCTGGCCGTCCCGCTCGACGTCACCGACCCCGCTCAGCCTGCCGCCGTCGTGCGAGCGGCGGTCGGCCGGTTCGGCCGCATCGACATCCTGGTCAACAACGCCGGGCGGAGCCTGCTCGGTGCCGTCGAGGAAGCCAGCCCCGAAGAAGTCGAAGCCGTGTTCCAGGCCAACGTCTTCGGGCTGCTCGCCGTGACCCGGGCCGTGCTGCCGGTCATGCGGGCGCAGAAGTCCGGCCGCATCCTGAACATGACCTCGGTCGGCGGATTCGCCCAGGCCCCCGGCTGGGGCATCTACGGGGCCACGAAGTTCGCCGTCGAGGGACTGTCCGAGGCGCTGCGCGCCGAGGTCGAGCCGCTCGGCATCGATGTCGTGATCGTCGAGCCGGGCAGTTTCCGCACGGACTTCCTTGACGGCAGCTCCCTGCGCCTGGCCCGCCAGGTCATCCCGGACTACGCCGCGACCGCGGGACGGGTCAGGAACGAGGCCGCCGAGCGCAACCACGCCCAGGCCAACGACCCGGTCAAGGGCGCGGCGGCGATCCTGGCGATCGCCACCGTCGCCCGCCCGCCGGTACGGCTGCAGCTCGGCGCCGACTGCGTAGCCGTCGTCGAGGAGAAACTCCGAAGGGTCACCGCCGAGCTGAACCAGTGGCGCGAACTCGCCGTCTCGACCGCGTATGACGGCGGGGTCGGCCGGTAGCGCGGCCCGCCCGGTTAACCTGGGCGGCATGACTCTGCTCGACCTTGACCCAGACCAGTTGCTGTCCACCACCCGGGCCGTGCGGAAGCGCCTCGACTTCGCGCGGTCGGTGGCTGACCAGGAGATCCGCGCATGCGTGGCGATGGCCCTGCAGGCGCCGTCCGGGTCGAACCTGGTGACGATGCGGTTCGTGGTGGTGCGGGACGCGGAAAAGCGGCGGGCGATCGGGGAGATCTACCGCGAGATTTACGCCGGGTATAAGGCGTCGCCCGGCTATCCGGGCCGCCCGAGCGGGGACACGGAGCGGGACCGGGTGCAGCAGCGGGTGGCCAGTTCGGCCGACTACCTCGGCGATCACATGGGGGAAGCACCGGTGCTGGTGCTCGGCTGCAACCAGGGCACCGACCGGGCCTCGGCGCTGGCCGGGCTGGGCAACATCCTCCCGGGCATGTGGAGCTTCATGCTGGCCGCCCGGGCCCGGGGGCTGGGCACCGCCTGGACGTCCATGCACCGGTTCCGCGAGCAGGATGTGGCCGGCATTCTCGGCATTCCCTACGACACGGTGGCCCAGGCGGTGCTGACCCCGGTGGCGTACACCAAGGGGACGGATTTCCGGCCGGCCGCCCGGCCGGACCCGGACGAGGTGATCCACTGGGACGGCTGGTGAGGGCGGCTAGTAGCGGATAACGCCCGGTGTCCCGCCGCCGCAGGCGATCGACTCGCCGTTGATCGAGACCGACAGGGGCGAGGCCAGGAAGGTGATCACGGCCGCGACCTGGCTGGCGTCGATGAGCGTGCGGGTGAGGTTGCGGCCGGCCAGCCGCCGCTCGATCTCGGCGGGCTCGACGCCGGCCGCCGCGGCCTGGGCCGCGAGGACGCCCGGCGTCGCCTCGGTGCGGGTCAGCCCCGGGTGGACGGTGTTCACGTTCACCCCGCTCGGGCCGAGCTCGTCGGCCAGGTTCTTGGTCATCGCCGACACGGCCACGTTGCGGATGGAACCGATGACCGACCCGGTGCTGAGGGCGGCCAGGCCGCTGACGCTGATGATCCGGCCCCAGCCGGCCGCGATCATGCCCGGCGCCACCGCCTGGGCGCACCGCAGGTAGCCCAGCACCTTGACGTTCACATCCGACCAGAACGCATCGCCGGTGATCTCGGGCAGCGACAGCGGGGGCGCCTGCCCGGCCGGCCGCGCGGCGCAGTTGACCAGGATGTCGACGCCGCCGAGCCGGTCCCGCACGGCCGCGGCCAGCTGCCGCACCGAGGCGTCGTCGCCGGTGTCGACGCCGATGGCGGGCACCGTCCGGCCGGCCGCGGCGCCCAGGGCGCCGGCCGCCTCGTTCAGCCGGTCCAGGTCGCGGGCCGCGATCGCCACCTCGGTGCCCTCGGCCAGCAGCGCGGCCGCGACGGCCTTGCCGATGCCACGGCTGCCGCCGGTCACCAGCGCACGCCGCCCCGTGAGCTGCAGATCCACCTGTCACCACCCGCTCTCGCGCCCGACGGCATAGTCTCGCAGACGTTCGGACCGCGCGCGTCCGCAAGGTGCTTTCGGGTACGGACCGCCCCGCTGGGCGTAGTCCATTATGTCTAGCGAAATACTGGGTAGAGCCATTCCGTTATACCGGTGACCCTGCTCGGAAGGATGTGCTGATCGGTGACGAGTACCCCGGCGGGCCGGCCGGCCCCCTTGCACCTGGCGGTGGCCCTCGACGGCGCGGGCTGGCATCCGGCCGCGTGGCGGGAGGCCGACGCCCAGCCGGAGCGGCTGTTCACCGCCGGCTACTGGACCGGGCTGGCGCAGCAGTCCGAACGCGGCCTGCTGGACTTCCTCACCATCGAGGACGGGCTGAACCTGCAGTCCGATGATCACTTCGAGGCCGACGCCCGGACCGACCGGGTCCGGGGCCAGCTGGACGCGGCGCTGATCGCGGCCCGGGCGGCTCCCGCCACCCGGCACATCGGGTTCGTGCCGACCGCGATCACCACGCACACCGAGCCGTTCCACCTGTCCAAGGCCATCGCCACCCTGGACTACGTGAGCACCGGCCGGGCCGGGATCCGGATCCAGGTCGGCGCCCGCACCGACGCGGCGGCGCACTTCGGCCGCCGGGAGATTCCGCCGCTGCGCCGGGACCAGCTCGACGATCCCGACGTGCAGCGGCAGATCGCCGACCGTTTCGACGAGGCGGCCGACTACGTGGAGGTGCTGCGCCGGCTGTGGGACAGCTGGGAAGACGACGCGGAGATCCGCGACGTGGCCACCGGCCGGTTCATCGACCGGGACAAGCTGCACTACATCGACTTCGAGGGCCGCTGGTTCTCGGTGAAGGGCCCGTCGATTACGCCGCGGCCGCCTCAGGGCCAGCCCGTCGTCGCCGCGCTCGGCCACGCCAGCGCGGCGTACCGGCTGATCGCGCGCTCGGCCGACGTCGGGTTCGTCACCCCGCGCGACGCGGCCGACGCCGCCGGGATCGTGGCCGAGATCCGGGCCGAGCAGGCCAGCGCCGGGCGGGCCGACCAGACCCTGCACGTCTTCGGTGACCTGGTGGTGTTCCTCGACGAGACCCAGACCGCCGCCGTCACGCGCAAGCAGCGCCTGGACGAGCTGGCCGGGGGCAAGTACCGCAGCGACGCTCTTATTTATGCCGGCACCGCGGCTGGGCTGGCCGACCTGCTGCAGGACGGGCAGGCCGCCGGGCTGTCCGGCTACCGGCTGCGCCCGGGCGCCTTGCCGCACGACCTGACGCAGCTCACCGAGCGGCTGGTCCCCGAACTGCAGCGCCGCGGTCTGTTCCGGACCGGCTACGAGGCGGGCACGCTCCGCGGGCTGCTCGGTCTCACCCGCCCCGCCAACCGCTACGCCGCGGCCTAGACGCCCCGCCGGGAGGACACCCACCATGACCAAGCAGCTGCACCTCGCCGCGCACTTCCCCGGCGTGAACAACACGACCGTGTGGAGCGACCCCGCCGCCGGCAGCCACATCGAGTTCGACTCGTTCCGCAAGTTCGCCCAGACCGCCGAGCGAGGCAAGTTCGACTTCCTGTTCCTGGCCGAGGGACTGCGGCTGCGCGAGCAGAACGGGCTGATCTACGACCTGGACGTGGTCGGCCGGCCCGACACGTTCACGATCCTGGCCGCGCTGGCCGCGGTGACCGAGCACGTCGGGCTGACCGGCACGATCAACTCCACGTTCAACGAGCCGTACGAGGTGGCCCGCCAGTTCGCCAGCCTCGACCATCTGTCCGGCGGGCGGGCGGCGTGGAACGTGGTCACCTCCTGGGACGCCTTCACCGGGGAGAACTTCAGGCGGGGCGGATTCCTGGCCCAGGGTGACCGCTACGACCGGGCCCGGACGTTCCTGGCCACGGCGAACGAGCTGTGGGACTCCTGGCACGGCGACGAGATCCTGGCCGATAAAGACACCGGGCAGTTCCTGGCGACCGCGGAGCCGGGGACGTTCCGGCACCAGGACGCGTTCTTCGACATCGCCGGGCAGTTCAACGTGCCGCGCTCGCCGCAGGGCCGCCCGGTGATCTTCCAGGCGGGCGACTCCGACGAGGGCCGCGACTTCGCCGCCGCGTCGGCGGACGCGATCTTCTCCCGGCACTCCACCCTGAAGGACGGCCAGGCCTTCTACGCCGACGTGAAAGGCCGGCTGCCCAAGTTCGGCCGGACCCGCGGCGAGTTGCTGATCCTGCCCGCGGCCACGTTCGTGCTCGGCGACACCGACGCCGAGGCGGCCGAGATCGCCCGCGAGGTCCGGCGGCTCCAGGTCTCGCCGCAGACCGCGCTGAAGTTCATCGAGCAGCTGTGGAACACCGAGCTGACGGACTTCGACGTCGACGGGCCGCTGCCCAGTTTCGATCCGGTCGTCAGCGACACCTTGATCTCCAAGGGCCGGGCCAGCGTCCGGATGTTCGCCAAGGACCCGGTCGCGCTGGCTAACGACTGGCGGGCCCGGGCCGAGGCCGGGAAGCTGAGCGCCCGGGAGGTCGTCGTCGAGGTGACCGGCCGGCAGTCGTTCATCGGGTCCGCGGAGACGATCGCGACGACGCTCAACGAGCTGGTCCAGGCCGACGCCGCCGACGGCTACATCCTGGTGCCGCACATCACCCCCGGCGGCCTGGTCCCGTTCGTCGACCAGGTCGTCCCGCTGCTGCAGGAGCGCGGCGTGTTCCGCGCCGACTACACCGGCACCACGCTGCGCGACCACCTCGGCCTGGACCCGCTGAGCCGCCCCCGCGAGACGACGACCGCCCGGGCCGCCTCGTGAGGTTCATCACGATCACGCTGATCGTGCACGCCCCGGACCCCGTTACGGGTGCGCAGAAATCCACCCAGCAGCGGTTCGCCGAGGTGATCGGCAACGCGCGGCTGGCCGAGGAACTCGGCTTCGACGGGTTCGGCGTCGGCGAGCGGCACGAGCGGCCGTTCGTCTCCTCCTCCCCGGCCGTGGTGCTGAGCCACGTCGCGGCCCGGACCGATCACATCCGGCTGTTCACCGCGGTCACCACGCTGTCGCTGCTCGACCCGGTCCGCGCGTTCGAGGACTACGCCACCCTGGACCACCTGTCCGGCGGCCGGCTCGAGCTGATCATCGGCAAGGGCAACGGCGCCGCCCAGCGCGACCTGTTCCACGTCACGCCCGAGGACCAGTGGGACCGCA
>Ga0302325_10034361_pt1 | contig 10368 bp, 10 predicted proteins | sample Palsa_T0_2_FD_201948 | JGI IMG/M metagenome (GOLD analysis project Ga0302325, IMG submission 201948) | Peat permafrost microbial communities from Stordalen Mire near Abisko, Sweden - Palsa_T0_2 | ecosystem: Environmental > Terrestrial > Soil > Palsa > Peat permafrost | place: Sweden: Abisko...
TGTCGGCGCAGTGCAGGACGATGTGCCTGGCCTCGGACTTCAGCCCGGCCATCTCCATCAGCGCGCCCAGCTTCGCCCCGGTCCATTCGCCGATGCAGCTCCAGCCCTCGACGCAGTCGTGGCGGGTGATCTGGGTGCGGGCGGGCAGGGCGCGGAGCTGGGCCAGCGACAGCGCGAGCGGGCGTTCGACCAGGCCGTCGACCACCAGCTTCCAGTCGGCGAAGCCGTTCGCGACCATCGCGCGATAGTCGGCGTCGGGCGGGTCGGTGCTGCCGTTGGCCTTGAAGTTCGGCGTGATGTCGGCGCGGGTGAACTCGCGGGCGAGCGCGCCGCGGGCGAGCAGCCGCTGCACATTGCGGCTGACCCCCTCCGCGCCGGCCAGCACCCTCACCACCTTCGGATCCTCGGTGATCCGGTTGCAGCCGGAGAGCGCCAGCGCCGCGAGGCTGGCGCCGGCGCCCCGCAGCCAACCGCGACGGGGCAGCGTCATGGCGCGTCTCCGATCGGCGGTGGCGGCGGTGGAACCTCGATGGCGAAACGGCCGGTGATCATCGAGCGGACCTCGTTCCACGGCCCCGCCAGCAGCACCATCAGGATATGCACGGCGAAGAAGAGCACGATCAGGCTGGCGGTGATGAAATGGATCGAGCGCGCCGACTGGCGCCCGCCGAACAGGTCGACGAGGAACGGGAAGGCCGTGTCGAGCATCGGCGACATGGTCATCCCGGTCAGCACCATCAGCGGCAGCAGCACCAGGACGACGCCCAGATAGGCGCCCTTCTGCAGCGCGTTGTAGTGACGCGCCTCCTCGCCCTTCGGGAACCTCAGCCGGATGTGGTTCCAGACCTCGAGCAGCAGGTTGCGCGGGGTCAGGTCGTGGCGGGTCGGCGCCAGGTCGCGGCGCAGGTGGCCGCTGAGGACGGCGCTGGCGATGTAGATCGCGCCGTTGAGGGCGAAGAGCCAGGCGAAGAAGAAGTGCCAGCGCCGGCCCAGCGCCAGAAACCGCGCCCCAGGGATGGTCAGCCAGGCGGGAAAGCCACGCGAGGTCCAGACGCCATGCTCCCGCGACGCGCCGAGAAACCCGGTGGTGTCGAACAGCGCTGGCCCCACCTTGGTGACCCCGTGCAGCGCGCCGCCGCTGGCATAGGCGCCCATGGAGAGCCAGCCATGGCCGAAGTTCGACTGCTGGCCCCAGTAGAGCGCGGGGTGGGCGTTGAATATCTGCAGGCCCGACAGCAGCAGGAAGAACAGGCTGATCGCGTTGATCCAGTGGGTGAGGCGCACGACGACGCTGTGGCGCGCGACCAGCACCTTGCGCGCCTTCGGACGGCGCGGCGGCGCGGCGGCGAGGGGTTCCGACTGGGCCAGGCTCATGCGAAGGCTCCCGCAAGACGCGCCGCCCGCACTTCATCGGCGCGGCGACTTCTAGTACGTGACACAGGGGTGTCCGGTTACCGAATCCGATCCTGGCCCAACGTAACCGCCGGCGCCCACCGCGCGAACTAAGAATCACGGCGTGAACGACACCGAATCCGGGTTGAAGGAGCTGATGCTGCGCGGACTGGCCGGCGACGCGACGGCGCACGCCCAGCTGCTGGGCGCGCTCAGCGGACACTTGCGCGCCTATTTCGCCCGTCGGCTCGGCCCCAGCGCGGCGGAGACCGAGGACCTGGTGCAGGAGACCCTGCTGGCGATCCACCTGAAGCGCGACACCTATGATCCGCGCCAGCCGTTCTCGCCCTGGGCCTATGCGATCGGGCGCTACAAGCTGCTGGATCACTTCCGCCGCAGCGGCGTGCGGCGCGCCGTGCCGCTCGAGGACGCCGGCGTGCTGCTGGCGGCCGAGACCGCCGAGGAGGGCGCGGTGCGGCGCGACCTCGAGACGCTGCTGAGCGACCTGCCGCCCCGCCAGCGGGCGCTGATCCAGGACGTCAAGCTGACCGGCTATTCGATCGACGAAGCCGCCAGGCGCCAGGGCCTGACCCCCGGCGCGGCCAAGGTCGCCATCCATCGCAGCCTGCAACGGCTGGCGCGCAAGGTGCGGCCATGAGGACCGACGAGCTGATCCGCACGCTCGCCGTTGACGCCGGCCCGGTCCCGGCGCGGCCGGTCACGCCGCGGCTGCTGGCGGTCGCCCTGGCCGGCGCGGTGCTGTGGCTGGCCGTGCTCGCCGTCTGGTTCGGGCCCCCCGCCCAGTCGGCCCACGCCGGCTGGTTCTGGATGAAGGCGGCCTACAGCCTGCTGCTGGCGGCCGCGGGTCTGATGGCCGCCGTGCGGCTGGCGCGGCCGGGCGGGCGCGTCGGCGCCGTGGCCTGGCTGGCGCTGGCGACGCTGGCGTGGCTCTCGATGATGGCCGGACACGAGACCCTGCGCGCCGCGCCCGGCCAGATGGCCCACCTTTGGCTCGGCGAGACCTGGCGCATCTGCCCCGTGCGCATCCTGGTCATCGCCGCGCCGCTCTATGCCGCGGTGCTGTGGGTGATGCGCCGCACCGCGCCGACGCGGCTGGCGACCGCCGGCGCGGCGGCCGGCCTCTTCGCCGGCGCGGTCGCCGCGGCGATCTACGGCCTCTATTGCCAGGAGACCGCCGCGGCGTTCGTCGTCGCCTGGTATTCGCTCGGCATCGCCGCCTGCGCCGCCCTGGGGGCGCTGGTCGGACGGTATCTGCTGCGCTGGTGACGCCCTAAGGCTAAGGCGCGGCGACGGCTTCCAGGATCGCCTCGCGCACCAGGTCGGGCCGCTCCATCGGCAGGAAGTGGGTGGTGTCCGGCACGGTGTCGACGCGGATGCGGCCGGTGACGGCGAGTCGCTCCAGGCCTTCGTCGAGGCGGCCGGGCGAGTCGCGATCGGCGCGCAGGATCCGGATCGGGCAGCGCGACGCCTCGAACGCGGCCCAGGCGTCATGGCCCTGGTGGACGTAGTTGGAGACTTCCCATTCCGGCGCGCAGGCGAGCGTCACCGTGCCGTCGGGCAGGTCGTGGAAGCCGGCGGCGACAAAGTCTTCGAGCATCGCCTCGGTCCAGGTGCGGAAGGCGCCGCGGCCGCGATAGCCCTCCACCGCCGCCGCGCGGCTCGGGAATACCCGGCGCCGGCGCAGCGCGCCCTGCACCATCGGCGAGACGCCGATGACCTCCAATGACGCATGCACGGCGTCGGGCGGCCGGATGACCGGGTCGAGCAGGGCCAGCGCCCGCACCCGCTCCGGCGCTTCGGCCGCGGCCAGCAGCGAGGCCGTGCCGCCCATCGAGTGGCCGCTCAGCGCCACGCGCTCCAGCCGCATCGCGTCCAGGAACGCCAGCAGATCGTCCTTCAGGTCGAGCCAGGAGGTGCGCGGATAGCCGGTGGTTAGGGTGGTGGCGCCGTGGCCCCGCTGGTCGGGCGCCAGGATGCGCAGGCGGCTCGCCAGCGGCGACAGGATCGTCCGGTAGGCGCGGGCGTTGAAGCCGTTGGCGTGCAGGAAGACGACGTCGGGCGCGCGGTCCTGCGGTCCGTAGTCGAGGTAGGCCATCTCGCCGTCGCCGTGCGAGGTCTTCAGGCCGACTCGGCCGACGCGGGGCTGGTAACGGGCGACGGCGTCCAAGGGCGGCTCCTGATCGGTTTGGGCGCCCCGAGTGCTAGGCTGGGTCCCTTGGGTAAGTCCAGATCGCGAGGCGGGAGATGAAGCTGCGGACCATCGGCTACGAGGCCGCGACGCAAGCGGCGGTGATCGCCGCGCTGAAGGCGGCCGGCGTCGAGGTGCTGATCGACGTGCGCGCCGTGCCGTCGTCGCGCCGGGCCGGCTTTTCCAAGCGCATCCTGGCCGCCAGCCTCGGCGAGGCCGGGATTGACTATGTGCACCTGCAGGCGCTGGGCACGCCGAAGGCCGGCCGCGAGGCGGTGCGCGCCGGGCGGCCGGCCGAGATGCGGACGATCTACGAGGCGCACCTGGAGGAGCCCAGGGCCCAGCTCGAACTCGCCCAGGCGCTCGAGATCGCCCAGGAACGATCCGCCGCGCTGCTTTGTTATGAAGCCGATCCGGGCCATTGCCACCGGCGCATCGTCGCCGAGCGGCTGGTGGAACTGGACGCGTTCGACGTGGAAGACCTGAGCCCGTGAGCGGGGTTCAGTGAGCGTCCTTCTTGTCCGCCGGGGCCTGGCCGGTGGCGGCCTGGATCAGGGCGGCGATGCGATCGGTCGAGTCGGCGGCCTGGTTCAGCATCTGCATGGGCGCGGAGCCGGGTCGGACCGCGGCGGCGACCTGGCTCGCGGCCGACTGCGCCATGGTGATGGCGGCGTCGGACGCGGCGGTGATCTTGGCCGAGGCCGCGGTCACCGCGTCCTGATAGATGAAGCCATAGGTCGGATAGACGGTGGTGCCGAGATCGTGGGACGGATCGTTCCACACCTTCACCTGGCTCCAGTCGCCGTTCGGCGAGACGTCGACCACGGTGACATTGCGCTCGACGTGGCCGCGGCGGCCGTCGATCAGCGACCAGTTGGCCTGGCTGATCTGGATCACCCGGTCGGTCAGCACCTGGCTGACCACCGCGACGTGGCCCAGCCGCATGCGGCCGCTGGGACGGAAGCAGAGCACGGCGCCCGCCTTGGGCACGAAACCGGTCTCGTACTTGCCGGCCGCCTGACTCCACCAGGTCCAGGCGTCGCCGAAAATCTGGATGCCCGACACCAGCCGGGCGAAGGGAACGCACTGCCAGTAGTCGTCGGCAAAGGCGCCGCCGGGCGCGAGCGCGACGAAGAGGGCTAAAAAGAGGGCGCCGAGAGAAGCTCTCGCTCGTCCAAACATGCTGGTGATGTCTCCCGCCGCCGACACATGAGGGCATAAACGTGCCTTGCGCGGATGAAAAGAGTCTTTACCGCGCCGGGGCGGTCGCAAGTTTGTGAGCCGGCCTCGAGCTCCACCACAGTTTCATGCGGTCGCGGGCGGGTCGCTCGACCAGATGATGCGCCGCGGCGGCGATCGGAATCACCGAGAACGCAAAGACAATCCACACCGGCCAGGGCAGTTGCTTGCCGCTCAGCGGCGTCAATCGGGCCGCTATATTGACGAAGAACAGCGACCACGGAATCGAGACCATGTAGATGCAATAGCTTATCTCGCCCAGATACACGAGGATCGGCTGACTCATTAGTCCGCTGCCGGCCTTGGAAGCTTGCGCCAACGAAATAATGAGGCCCGCGCAGCCCAGGATGATCAGAATGTCGGGCGCCCCGAATTGGGCAGCCGCGAGCACGGCCGCGCCGAAAAATGCGGCGCCGGCGAGCGCCTTGCGTCGATCCGCCACGCGCGATCGCCAGGCCAGATATAGGGCGGCGCCGAGGATAAAACAGGGGATAATCCGCAGCGCGCCCCACGCGATGGTCGCCACGTCGAGCGGAAAGCCGGTGATTCGCTGGAAGATCACGGCGGCGCCCACGAACAGCACGGCCGCCCCGGCCACCGCCGCGGCAGGCCGGCGGCGGAGGCTCGCGGCCAGTAGCGCGAAGGCCGGAAAGCCGAGGTAAGCGAACCACTCGGCCGAGATCGACCAGGAGGGATGGTTCCAGCCGGCCACCGGCGCGAATCCCCACGCCTGCACGAGCAGCAGATTGGCCGGCAGGGCGGCCAGCGAGACGACGTTGCGGTCGATCGTGACGCCGGCCGCCAGCGCCACGCCGCCCATCAGCCCGACCGCGATCAGGGTGGCGAGGTGCATCGGATAGATCCGCGCCAGCCGCGCCCAGAGGAAATCGCCGTAGCGGAACTGGCCGGTCTCGAACGCCGGCAGATAGACGTGGCAGAGGATGAAGCCGGAGAGGATGAAGAACAGCTCCACGCCCAGGTGGCCGGTCGCGACGATGGGCGGGGTGTGGGCCACGGCCAGACTCGGCCAATAGTGGTAGAGCACCACCCACGCGGCGGCGAAGAACCTGAGCGAGGTCAGCGATTTGATGTTCGCCGGGGCCGGCATGGACGCAACTGTCTCTCTGCGGGCCAGCTTTGCGGCTCGCGCACGGCGACGCTGCAATTGGTAAGCCAGCGGTTAAAGGAAGCTGTAGGGGTCGACGTCGATGGTCAGCCGCACCTGGCCGGGGATCTTCACCCGGGCGCGCCAGGCGGCCAGGAACGCCTGCAGGTCGACGCCGCGGTCGGCGCGGACCAGAAATCGCTTGCGCCGGCGCCCGCGCACCAGGCTGAACGGCGCATCGGCCGGGCCGAACACGTCGACGCCCTCGGCGTTGGGCGCGGCGGCGGCGAGGTCGCGCAGGAAGCGGTCGAGACCGGCCGGATCTTCGCCCGAGACGATCAGCGCGGCGAGGCGGCCGAACGGCGGCAGGCCGGCGGCCTCGCGCTCGGCCATCTCCAGCGCGACGAAGGCGTCGCGGTCCTGCGCCGCCAGGGTCTGCATCACCGGATGCTCGGGCGCCCAGGTCTGCAGCAGCGCCCGGCCGGGACGCGCATGCCGACCGGCGCGGCCGGAGACCTGGGCGAGCAGCTGGAAGGTGCGCTCGGCGGCGCGCAGGTCGCCGCCGCGCAAGGAGAGGTCGGCGTCGACCACCCCGACCAGGGTCAGGTTGGGGAAGTTGTGGCCCTTGGCCGCGCCCTGGGTCGCGACCAGGATGTCGAACTCGCCGGCCGCCATGGCCTCGATCAGGGTGCGGGCGGCCTCCCCACTGGTGACGGTGTCGGACGAGAACACCGCCAGCCGCGCCTCCGGAAACAGCGCCCGCGCCTCCTCCTCCACCCGCTCCACGCCGGGCCCGATCGAGACCAGGCTGTCCTTGGCGGCGCAATAGGGGCAGCGCTCGGGCTTGGGCATGGAGAAGCCCGTCAGGTGGCAGACCAGCCGGCCGCTGTAACGATGCTCGACCAGCCAGGATTCGCTGTCCGGCGCGCGCAGCCGCTCGCCGCAGGCCCGGCACAGCACCAGCGGGGCGTAGCCGCGGCGATTGAGGAACAGCAGCACCTGCTCGCGCCGCCCCAGCGTCTCCACCATCGCCTTCACCAGCGGCGGCGACAGCCAGCGGCCGGGCTCCGGCGGCGTCTCGCGCAGGTCGACCAGCGAGATCTCGGGCAGCACCGCGCCGCCGTGGCGGCTGGCCAGCCGCAGCCAGCGGTAGCGACCGTTCTGCGCATTCCACAGCGTCTCCAGCGACGGCGTCGCCGAGGCCAGCACGACCGGCGCATCCCCCAGCTTGGCGCGGGCGACGGCGAGGTCGCGGGCCTGGTAGATGAAGCCGTCCTCCTGCTTGTAGGAGGCGTCGTGCTCCTCATCGACGACGATCAGGCGCAGCGCGCGGAACGGCAGGAACAGCGCCGAGCGCGCGCCGACGACGATCCGGCACTTGCCCAGCGCCGCCGCTTCCCAGACCCGCCGCCGGCGCTGCGGCGCTAGCCCCGAGTGCCACGCCGCCGGCGCCGCGCCGAAGCGAGCCGCGATGCGGGCGATCACCGCCTCGGTGAGGGCGATCTCCGGCAGCAGGATCAGCACCTGAGCGTCCGGATCGCGGCGCAGGACCGCCGCGGCGGCCTCCAGATAGACCTCGGTCTTGCCCGAACCGGTGACGCCGTCGAGCAGCGCGACGCCGAAGCCGCCCGCGCCCACCATCGCCTGCAGGCCGGCAAGGGCGGCGGCCTGGCTGGGGTTGAGCTGCGGCGCGGCGTGATCCGGGTCGGGCGCTTCGAAGTCGATCGGCGGCGAGCGTAGTTCCTCGGCCAGCACCCCGTCGGCCAGCAGCGCCGAGACCACGCCGGAGCTGACGCCCGCCGCCCGGGCCAGAGCCGCCGGGGCGAGCGCCGCCGCGGCCGCCGCCGCGATCACCCGGGCTCTAGCCGGCGTCATCCGGGCGGGATCGCGACCGGTGAGCCCTACCACGCGCTCGGCCTTGGCTTTCGGCGCGCTGGAGCCGCGCAGGGCGATGGCCAGCGGCTGGCCGGCCTGGTCGACCGCATAGCGCGCCGCCCACTCGATGAAGGCGAGGCTTTCGGGCGGCAGCGGCGGGGTCTCGATCCGGCCCGCCACCGGCTTCAGCGCCCGGTTGACGCCGGCGCCGTCGCGCAGGCCCGTGACCACCCCGCGCACCAGGCGCGGACCCAGCGGCGCGGCGACGACCTCGCCCAGCTCAAGCGCCATGCCTTCGGGCTCGGCGTAGTCGAACGCCTCCGGCAAAGGCAGCGGCAGGAGGACCTGGGCGATTCTCACGGAGCCGAGGTCATCGCCGAGTTTCGCCCCCCCGTCGAGCGCCGCGCGGGCCGTTTCGACGTTTTCGGCGGCCGCCGCAAGCCAGTGTTAACGCAACAGGGGTCTTGATCTGTTCCCTTGGAGAGACGGGCCCGCCGACGGCGGCGTCCGCGAGATGGGCGGGGTTGTACATTGACCGACTTGCTGCGCACCGACGCGCATGAATGGGCCCGGGACGAAGCCATCCGCGCCTTCCTGAAGAGCCGGCCGGAGTTCCTGCGCGACGACGCCGAGCTGTTGCAGGCGCTGGGCCTGCGGCCCGACGCCGCCAATGTGGTCGACTTCGGCCCCGCGGCGCTCTCGCGCGTCGCCATGGCGCATCGCAAGGAGAGCAGCGTGCGCCGCCGGCTGGAGGCGACCGCCCGGGCCAATTTCGACGCCCAGACCCGCACTCACGAGGCGGTCATCGAGGTGATCGCCGCGCGCAACCACGCCGACCTGGCGCGGCGCCTGGACGAGCTGGCCCGCTCGCACTTCGGCCTCGCCACCGCGGTGATGGCGCTGGAGGGCCCGGACCGCGTGCCCGCCGGCTGGCGGCCGCTGGCCGAGGGCCAGGTCGACCTGATCCTGGGACGCGGCAAGCCGGCCCGGCTCGGCGTCGCGCCAACGGCGATGGGGCTGTTCGGCGCCGTGGCCGCCGAGGTCGGCAGCGTGGCGCTGGTGCGGCTGACGCTCTGGGCGGCGCCCCGCAGCGGCGTGCTGGCGTTCGGCGCCGGCGATGCGGAGGCGTTCGCGCCCGACATGGGTCACGAACTGATCGATTTCCTGGCCCGGGTGGTCGAGCGGACCGCCGAGCGATGGCCGCTGCTCTGACCAGCCCCCGCGAGGCGCTGGCCGCCTTCCTCGAGCACATGGCGCAGGAACGGCGGGCGAGCCCGCGCACGATCGACGCCTATCGGGCGGCCGGCTCGGCCTATCTCGGCTTCCTCGAGCAACATCTCGGCGGCGGCGTGACGCTGGCGGGCCTCGGCGCGCTCAGCGCCGGCGACATCCGCGCCTTCCTGGCCTATCGCCGCGAGGCGCTTTCGGCGCGGTCGCTGTCGCAGACGCTGTCGGCGGTGCGCAGCTTCCATCGCTACCTCGACCGCCGGCTCGGCACGCCCTGCGCCGGCCTGGCGCTGGTGCGCGGGCCCAAGGTGGTTCCGGGCGCGCCGAGGCCAGTAAGCGAGGACCAGGCGATGGGCCTCTTGACCGAGGCCGGCGCCGATCCCGACCGCGAGGCGTGGGAAGCCCGGCGCGACGAAGCGGTGCTGGCGCTGCTCTACGGCTGCGGCCTGCGGATCTCCGAGGCGCTATCGATCAAACGCTCGGACGCGCCGCTGGGCGCCTCGCTGCGCATCCTGGGCAAGGGCGCCAAGGTGCGGCTGGCGCCCGTGCTGCCGCTGGTGCGGGCGGCGGTGGACGCCTACCTGGAGCTGCTGCCGTTCGAGCTCGCGCCCGACGCGCTCCTCTTCCGCGCCGCGCGGGGCGGGCCGCTGCCGCCGCGGCGGGTGCAGGAGCTGATGGCGCGCTTGCGCGGCCGGCTCGGCCTATCGGAACGGGCGACGCCGCACGCGCTGCGCCACTCGTTCGCCACCCACCTGCTGGGCGCCGGCGCCGACCTGCGCTCGATCCAGGAACTGCTCGGCCACGCCTCGCTCTCGACCACCCAGCGCTACACCGCGGTGGACGCGGCCGGCCTGCTGGCCGCCTACGGCAAGGCGCACCCGAAGGGCTAGCCGACCCGCGCCCTGATCCAGGCCGACGACTCTTCGATCGCCCGGCCGCCGGCGCTGATCATGGCGAAGAACGGCCAGATGTGGACCATGTCCGGCCAGATGCGCAGCGTCACGTCGACCCGCGCCAGGCCGGCGGCCTCGGCCAGCTGGGTCGAGTCGGAGAGGAGCACCTCCTCCGACCCGACCTGGATCAGCATCGGCGGCAGGCCGGCGAGGTCGGCGAACAGCGGCGAGGCCCGTGGTGTCCGGCGGTCGCCGTCGCCCAGATAGCCCGCGGCGAATTCGTCGATGCCCTGCTGGGTGATGATGAAGTCGGTCTGCGCCTTCGCGGCGTAGGCGGGGCTGGCGTTGGTCAGGTTCACCCACGGGCTGATCAGGTGCAGGCCGGCCGGGAGCGGCAGTCCGGCGTCGCGGGCGGCGACCGCGCAGGC
>Ga0302325_10034362_pt1 | contig 10368 bp, 11 predicted proteins | sample Palsa_T0_2_FD_201948 | JGI IMG/M metagenome (GOLD analysis project Ga0302325, IMG submission 201948) | Peat permafrost microbial communities from Stordalen Mire near Abisko, Sweden - Palsa_T0_2 | ecosystem: Environmental > Terrestrial > Soil > Palsa > Peat permafrost | place: Sweden: Abisko...
GACGACCTGATCACCGAAGACCTGCGAAGGAATGGCCAGGTCGAAGGCTTCCACGGTGGGCAGCGCGAGGGCGACCACTGCGTGCATAGGCGCGATTCTAGCGATGTCAGGCAGTCCTGCCGCTTGCCGGCGATCGCGCGCGCAGGTCAGAGTTTTTATATGGAAAACATGGACGAGCTACTGGCACGCAACAAGGCCTTCGCCGGGACGGATCTCAAGGACCGGGTGCCCGCCATCCCCTTCATTCCGAACCTGCAGGTCTACGTCCTCACCTGCATCGACCCGCGGGTTGACCCGGCCGGCATCCTCGGGCTCGAGCTCGGCGACGCCATCGTCGGGCGCAATGTCGGGGGACGCGTCACCCCGGCCGTGATCCAGGATGTCGCCTGGATCAGCTACCTGCACGAGGTCAAGACGCCGGACGCCGACTGGTTCGAGCTCGCGATCATCCACCACACCGACTGCGGGTCCGGGTTCTTCGCCGACCCGGAGCTGCGGCACGGATTCGCCCAGCGCGGATTCGACGAGCAGGCGCTCGCCGAGCTTCCGGTCATCCACCCGGCGGAGACCGTTCGGGTCGACGTCGGGCGGCTGTCTCGCGAACCCTCGATCTCGCCCCGCGTCAAGATCTCGGGGTACAGCTACGACGTCACAACGGGTCTCCTCACGACCGTGATCCCGTCGCCGTCGCCGTCGCCGTCGCCGTCGGCTTGACGCGCCGATCGGCGTCGCGGTGCCCTTGCTGCGCTGGATCGCCGTCCAGACGGTCCGCCGGGCCGTCGGCGTGTGCCCGGCCGCCGGCGCTGACCGCGTTGACGGTGACGATGACGGCGATCGCGACCCAGTCGGCGGGCGCCAGCGACTGGCCGAGGACGATGAGGCCGGTCAGCGCCGCGAATACCGGGTTGACGCTCATGAAAACGCCGAAGAACCTGGCCGGGACGCGGCGCAGCGCCTGCAGGTCGGCGATCATCGGGACGGCCGAGCACAAGACGCCCGCCGTGGCCGCGCGCCCGAGCGCCGCGCCGGTCACGGCGTGGCTGCTCAGCGCCCAGACGCCGACCGGGATGTACAGGAGCGCCGACAGGCCGGCCGCGGCGGCGGGCCCGTCAGCGCCCGGCAGTCGGTCGCCCACCACCCGGTTCACGAGGATGTATCCCGCCCAGCAGGCGGCCGCGAGCAGCGCCAGCAGGATGCCGGCGTAGTCGGTGCTCGGCTGCGGTCTCGCCAGCACGACGACGGCGGCGGCGGCGATCAGGGCGCACCCGAGGTCGATCACTCGCCTCGACGCCAGCAGGGCGACCGACAGCGGTCCGAGGAACTCCAGGGTGACCGCCAGGCCAAGCCCGATTCTGTCGATGGCGGTGTAGAGCGACAGGTTCATGACGGCGAAGATCAATGCCAGGGCGAGCACCGGGCGCCACTGCCGTCCGGTGAACGAGGTGAACTTGGGCCGCACGGTGACGAGCAGCACGACGCCCGCCACCCACTGGCGGACGGCGACCACCCCGGCGGGCCCGAGCGCCGGGAAGGCCAGGGCGGCGGTCGCCGCGCCGAGTTGATTGGACGCGGCGCTGCCCGTCATCAACGCGATGCCGGTGAACCGGCGCTGCTCGGAGATCCTCATGACAGGAGCATGGGGCGCGGTGTCGCATACGCAAAATGCATGGATCGAGTCAGCTATACGCTCTGGTTATGGATCTGGAGCTGAGGCACCTGCGCTGCCTGGTCGCGATCGTCGACTCCGGAACCTTCACCGACGCCGCGATCGAACTCGGCATCTCGCAGGCGGCGGTGTCACGCAACCTGATGGCGCTCGAGCAGGTTCTCGGCGTCCGGCTGCTGCACCGCACGAGCAGGACGACCACCCCGACCACGGCCGGAGTGCACGTGCTGGCGCAGGCCCGGCAGGTCCTGGCGGCGGCCGGCAACCTCGTCGCCGAGGCGACCACCGGGCATACGCGGCTCCGCATCGGTCACGCCTGGTCGGCCATGGGCCGTCACACCCGCGAGTTCCAGCGCCGCTGGGCGGCCGGGCACCCGGAGGTCGAGCTGCACCTGATTCGCACCAACTCGGCGACCGGCGGCCTGGCCGAGGGCCTGTGCGACCTGGCCGTGCTGCGCACCGCGGCCGACGCCAAGCAGTTCGCCAGCGCCATCGTGGGTCACGAGCGGCGCTTCTGCGCACTCGCGGCCGACGATCCGTGGGCCAGGCGGCGCTCGATCCGTCTCGATGAGATACCGCAGCGCACGGTGCTGATCGACCGCAGAACCGGGACCACGACGCCCGACCTATGGCCGGCGGCGGAGCGGCCGAACGTGCGGGAAACGCGGGACATCGACGATTGGCTCGACATCATCGCGGCCGGCGGCGGCGTCGGGATCACGGCTGAGGGAACCACGACCCAGTACCGGCGCGACGGCATCGTCTTCCGGCCGGTGCGGGACGCCCCGCCCATCGCCGTCCACATGATCTGGCGGCGGCACGACCCTCATCCCTCGACGCACGCGGCCGTCGCCCTGCTGACAGAGCTGTACCGCGCCCCGTCGTAACACGGAGGTCGGCCTGGTCTGGCGCCATTCGCCTGGGTGGCTGGCCGCGACCGCGGCGCCGCTGGCGACGATCGCGAGCAGGCCGGTGGCCAGGGCGAGCGGCACGATCGTGCCGACGTTGAGCACGAGTTCCGCGCCGATGACGCCGCCTGCCAGCATGGTGGCGACGACGAGGACCCGGCGGACCAGCGTGACGTGACCGCGGTGGCCGGAGCGGGCGTCGTGGCCGATGCCCGTCAGCGTCATGGTGAGCACCGTCGTGGTGAGGTCGGGCACGGCGAGCTTGCGGGCGACCGCGTTCTGGATCCCCATCGCGACGGCGAGGAGGGCGGCGACCGCGTAGATGATGCCCGCGTCGAACGTGGCCGTTCCCGCCGCCAGGTGCAGCGTGCCGTGCGTGGCGGCCGCGCCGCCGGACGCCGCGGCGACGATCAGGGCGACCGCCACCAGCGCGAACTCGCTGGCGGTGGCGATCCGCAGGTGGAGCGCGTGGTCATGGCCGACCTTCGCGGTCATCCGCCCGCCGAGGGCCGCGCCCACCAGGAAGCCCCCGAGCGCGAACAGGGAAGCGCCGAGGGAGAACCCCGGCGCCCCGGTGATCGCGAAGCCGGCGAAGACCACGTTCCCGGTCATGTTCGCGACGAAGACCCGGCCGAGGGCCAGGATCGACACCGCGTCGACCAGGCCGGTGACCAGCGTGAGGGCCAGCAGCAGCTCGGGCAGCGGCCCCCAGTTGCTGCCTGCGGACGCTTGCGCTTGCCAGAGCCGCCGCGGCAGCAGCCTGCCGAGCGCTGGTCCGGAATCCGGCGGTGCCACGTTCTGATTCGCGAGCAGTCCGATCTGCATCGTTCCTCCCAGTCACGGTGACGGAGGGCCGCCGGGCGGGCGGCCGCTGCCTACACCGACAAGTCTGGTATCAGATGCACGATCGGTCCAACACGAGTATCAGCTGATAATGATCGCTTCTTCTTATGGTTCGTCCCATGGATGAGCAGGTCGAAAAACTCCTGCGCGGACGCCGAGAGGCGCGACGGCGCGAACACGACCGTGACCGGATGCACCGCCAGCGGGTCAGTGAGGCCGAGCACCACGTAGCGTCGGCCTGCTTCGGCCAGTTGCGGGGCGGACGTCACCGCCAGCGTGCGGGGGACGATCGTGACCCCGAGCCCGAGCGCGGCGAACACGATCAGGTCCGAGGCCTGGTTCAGCTCGAGCGGCGATGGCGCCTCGAGGCCGGCCCGGCCCAGCGCCGCATCGACGTGCCTGCGGATACCGGTGCCCGCGGCGAACTGGATCAGCCGCCCCCGGCCGAGCAGGTCCGCCATCGAGACGGGGCCGACGAGCCCGTCTGCCAGCCTCTCTGACACGACGCCGACCAGCGGTTCCACCGCCAGCTGGCGGCTTTCCAGGCCGTCGGGCAGCTCGTCCGGGCCGATGCCGACGATCGCGAGGTCAAGCGGACCCCGACGGACGCCCTCGACCATCTCGGCCGTCGTCTGGTCGACGATGTGCAGCTCGATCGCCGGGTAACGCTGGGAGAATTCCGCCACCGCCCCGACCACGTCGACGCCGCTGGCGCTGGTCTGGATCATCCCGATCGTCAGCCGCCCCTTCTCAAGGCCCAGGTAGGAGCGCATCTCCGCCCGCGCCCACGCCTCGTCGGCGACGATCCGCCTGGCGTGCGGCAGCAGTAGCTCGCCGGCCGGGGTGAGCTCGGCCCCCCGCTTGCCCCGCACGAACAGGGGCGCGCCGAGTTCGTGCTCAAGGCGGCTAATCTGCTGGCTGAGCGCGGACTGGGCCACGAAGCTCGCCTGGGCCGCCTTCGTGAAGTTGCGCAGCTCCGCGACCGCGATGAAGTACCGCAGATGACGAATCTCCATACCGCCAGGGTATGGGTAGTTCGATCGGTAATACAGATCGAACACGTAAGATGACTCGTCACGGCAGCGGGTATAGGAGCCAGCAAAACGGGCCCTTCGTGGCGCTTGAAACGACCGAACTGGAGCACCGATGGAACTGACCAAGCACACCCACGCGTGCGTGACGTTCGACAAGGGGGGCGGTCTTCTCCTGGTCGACCCGGGGGCCTTCACCCCGAACGCGGCCGAGCTGGCGGCCAGCGCTGGAACGATCCTGATCACCCATGAGCACTTTGATCACTTCGACGAGGAAGCGATCGCGGCGGCGCTTGCGGCCCGGCCCGAGCTGAGGGTCTACGGACCGTCCGCAGTGGTTGACCGCTGGGCAGGCCGGCCCGGCCAGGTCACGGCCGTCGCCGAAGGCGACCGTTTCGATGCCGACGGGTTCGACGTCGCCGTCTTCGGCGGCCTGCACGCCCGCATCCACCAGGACATCCCGCAGGTCGCGAACGTCGGCTACCTGATTGACGGGCGCGTCTATCACCCGGGTGACTCCTACTACGTGCCGCCCGCCCCGGTGACGACGCTGCTCGTGCCGACGAGCGGCCCGTGGACCAAGATGGGCGAGGCGGTGGACTTCGTGCGGGCGGTCAGCCCGGAGGCGGCGGTGCAGATCCACGAGATCATGCTCAGCGACGTCGGCCAGCAGTCGGCGGCCATGTTCATCAGCCCGAAGATGCTGACCGAGGTATCGCTGACGATCGTGCCGGTCGGGGACACGATCACCGTCTGACCCGCGGGCGGCCGCCGCTAGTCTGGGTGCCAGCTGGAGGGCCGCCGTGCGAGCAGCGCGCCGGGCCGGGCGAGGGCCGGGTACTCGGGGACAACCGCGTCCGGCCAGCGAAGGCGGAGCTGCTCGCGAATCGCCTCGGCGAGCGCGCGCAGCCGCGGCAGCGCGCCGGTCCGCGATGCCGCCCCGATGAAGCTGCTCAGCCAGGTCAGCAGGCGCGGCCGCATGGTCGTGGTGCCCCAGTCCCGATCCTCCTCAAGAGCCTGGCCGATTCGCGCCCCCCGGGCGATCACCCAGCCCGCCAGGGCGGCCGTCAGGGCGTCCTCCCAGTCGGGACCGAGCTCCATGCCCGCGTTCGCCGCCTGGTCGCGGTAGGCGAGGAGCGCCGGCCCGGCCACCTCGGCGGGCAGGCTGGCGAAGCACCAGCAACTCGGAAACGGCGCCAGCAGGTAGGCGACGTCAAGCGCTACAGGTCCCCACCCCGAGGTCTCGAAGTCGATGATCTGGCAGCGGTCGTCCGCGATGTGCGTGTTGTCGGGACAGAGGTCGCTATGCACGAGCCCGACGTAGCCGGCGCCGGCCATCAGGGCCCCGAGCGAATCGATTTCCCGATCCACGCCGTCGGTCGCCAGGCCCAGATGCGCCGCCATCGCCAGGAACCGTTCCTTGCTCCTGGCGATGGCGTCCATCCAATCCGGCTCCATCCCGGCGCCGGCCGAGCCAGCGAGACCGGCCCGGATCTGCGCATACTCACGGGACCGGCCGACGCTCCAGGCATGCATCGCCGCGATCGCCCGGGCGTAGCTGATCAGATCGGCCGCGACACGGCCGTGGCCTCCTGCCATCAGCGAGTCAGCCAGCGAGGAGCCCGGGCCGAGGTCCTCCATGATCAGGATCCCGGCCGAGGCGTCCGCGCCGAGCAGTCGCGGCGCGACCGTGGTTTCCATCGGGCTGAGGAACCGCAGGGCGGCCAGCTCGGCGTCGAAACCTCGGGACCGATCGTCGGAGGCCCCCTCCCTGGGCCGCTTGAGCACGGCGGTGCGGTCGTCACCGGCCAGGCGCAGCCGGACGATGTGGCTCCGATCCCAGATCTTCTCGGCATCGCGCACCACCACGCTCGCGCCCCAGTAGTCGGCCAGCAGCGATTCCGCCGCGTGGATTTCCGCCGCCGAGAGAACTGGAGAGCCATCAGAAGAGTCGGTCACACACGGAACCGTATTCCTGGCCGCCGCGGATGACGAGACCAACCGATGCTCAGCGCAGAAGACCGAAGTAACGCGACAGGCTGTGCTCGACTTGCGCCATGTCATCGCGCGATAGGTAGTCGACGAGGTCGCCAACGACGTACGAGGTGTCTATCGTCCGGATCTGATCAATCAGGACCTTGGTCTCCCGTCCCGCTACGACTATTTCCGGCCGGAACACGGACGCTTGGGCACTGGTCGAGGTCGGCAGGACGGTCACCGTGGACCAGGCGTCCTGTTCGATGCTGATCACAATCCCAAGGCGGTGCCCCCGCTGCTCGTGTCCTCGTTTCGTGTCGCCAAGGTCGACGGGGTAAACCGCGCCACGAATCATGGGCGATCCGCAGTCCTAGCCTGAACCGTCAGGTTGGTGCCGACGATCCGGATGTTGCCGTCGGCGTCGTACTCCCATGTGTCCGCTTCGCTGGAGAGGTCTTCGCTCTTCAGCCGGTGCATATCGGCGCGGGCACGCTCTTCCCACGCCTCGCGATCCAGCAGTCGCAGCGCACGCCGGATGACGTCGCTGGTCTTCTCGTCCTCGCGGCGGTTGGCTTCGATGACGCGGAGATCTTCTTCGGTGGGACGGAATCCGACACTCATGCGACCATTGTACAACAAATGTTAGACAACCGATGGATGGCTGATAGCGCGGGCAGGGCGGAGGCTCGCGACCGGGCGGTTCGCGGTCCCGCCGCTGGTCAGGCGTACCCTGGGGATTACACCTGGCGGTCGGTACGGAATGCCTGCAGGGGATGTCAGCGGCACGACCCGGCCGAGGTGGGGCATCGGGGGGTGCGAGATGGGCAAGGTTTCGCCGGGCGTCCTGTCGGAACCGCACGAGGTGCTGACGTCGGAGGAGTGGCGTCAGCTGGGTCGCAAGCGGCGCAAGCTCGTGCCCCGGTCCAGTCACGCCGAGTGGGCACCGCCGCCAGACCGGCCGGACCCGGTCGGAATCCTCGAAGAACAGGCCAAGGAGCGGGTGCCGGACCTGGTGCCGATCCGGCACGGCCGGATGGCCGCCTCGCCGTTCGCCTACTTCCGCGGTGCGGCCGCGCCGATGGCCTGGGATCTCGGCCACATGCCCGATACCGACATCCGTGTGCAGTGCTGTGGCGACGCGCACCTCCTTAACTTCGGCATGTTCGGCGCACCGGACCGGCGACTGGTATTCGATGTGAACGACTTCGACGAGACGCTGCCGGGCCCGTTCGAGTGGGACGTCAAGCGGCTGGCCGCGAGCGTAGCCGTGGCCGTCCGGGACAACGGCTTCGACACCAGGGCCGAGCGCACCGCGGCCCGGCGGTGCGCGCACGTGTACCGCACCGAGATGGCGAACTTCGCCCAGATGCGGTTCCTCGACGCGTGGTATTCCCGGATCGACGTCGATCAGGTGTGCCAGTTGTTCGACGCGGTCCAGTCGCGCAAGGCCATCCGGCGCCGCAGAAAAGACGTGCACAAGGCCTACCGGCATACGAGCGTGCAGGCCGTGGACAAGCTGTGCCACCTGGTCGAAGGGCAGTACCGGATCAAGCCGGTGCCGCCGGTAGTGGTCCGCTTCGGCATCGAGCATGAGCCGACCATCGTCGATGAGCTGCGCGGCGCGGTCGACCTGTACCGGGAGACGCTGCAGGCGGACCGCCGCGAGGTGCTCCGCCACTACTATTTCGGCGATTTCGCCCGCAAGGTGGTCGGTGTCGGCTCTGTCGGCACCGAGGCGTTCCTCCTCCTGCTGCTCGGCGACCGGCCCGACGAGCCGCTGTTCCTGCAGCTCAAGGAGGCGCAGGAATCAGTGTTGGCCCCGTTCGCCGGGCCGAGCGAGTTCAAGCACCAAGGGGAGCGGGTGGTCCGGGGGCAGAATCTGATGCAAGCTGCCGGTGACCCGTTCCTGGGCTGGACCAGTGGGCTGCAGGTGGATGGCTCCGGGGCCAAGGAGTACTACGTCCGGCAACTCCGCGACATGAAGGGCGCGATGAACGTGCCCGCCATGGACCCGCCGCAGCTCACCTACTACGCGGGTCTGTGCGGCTGGGCGCTGGCCCGGTCGCACGCCCGGACCGGTCGGGCCGCGATGATCTCCGGTTACCTGGGCTCCAGCGACCAGTTCGACTTGGCCATCGAGGAGTTCGCGGTCGCCTACGCGGACCAGAACCAGCTCGACTACCAGCGGCTGCTCAACGCGATCGAGTCCCGACGGCTGCCCGCCATAGAAGGCCTTTGACCGCAGAACGCCCTTAGTTGGCGTGGCGAGCGGGTGCTAGCGCCAGGTGCTAACGCCGCGCGTCCTGCCACAGCTCCCGCTCGGCCGGACGGGGATCGCTGACGAGGGCAGAAGGCACGTCGAAGATCATGGTCGCGCGGCTATCGGCTTTGGCGGTCCTATTCGCGGAATAAGCGCGCCAGCCCGGATCACCGGTGGCGGCGAAGGCGACCCACGCGGAGTGCATGGCGCTGGCGAGCTCTGCCGGAGGCGAGGTACTGATGAGCCCGGCGAGTCCCTTCTCGTCCAGGGTGTCGAAGACAAACGGCAGCTCGGCCGCGTGGCACGCGCCCAGGCGGCCGTCAAAGGTGGGCGGCTGCCAGGCGAACTCGTAGACAAAGGCGGAGCCGGGACGGCGGCCGGCGTAGGCCTCGGCGAGCCGTAGCGCGGGGATGCGGTAGAACCAGTCGGTCACCAGCTGGTGGTGCAGGCCGGCGAAGCCGTCGTCCGGGTGGCCGGCGCGGTAGACCGCGAGGGCAGTCTGGGGGTCGAGCCCGTAACCGGCCGCCACCGCTCGCGCCAGCGGCTCGGTGATCAGGTCGAACAAGCCCGTGGGCACGGTGAACAGGCGGAACTCATCGCTGTTGGTGCCGACGAGGATGTCGATATCCGGGGTCTGCCCGTCCGTTACGGCAGCGGCAGGGTGCCGCGGCAGCACGGTGCCATCGACGACTGGCTCGAAGGCATGAGGTTGGCCGCGACGTCGCCCCACCGAGCCGGATCGGGATTGGCGGTTACCTCCGCTCGCAACTGCTGCTGGGCGGCGAGCAGCACGCTCTGCGGGACGCGTCCTAGCGCCTCCTGGGTCGGCGCGACGTCCAGGATGGCGGCCAGTCGCCGGGTGATCAGCAGCGCGCTGGCCGGGCTGATGGCGTGATGGGCGGCCCCGCTTTGGAGGATCGCCCGGTGGAAGAGCCCCGCGGCCTGCCCGCTAACCTCGGCGCCGTTTCTTTAACAACTGCGGCGACTAGATCGTTGATCGGTATTCGTGGCTGGTGGGAGGGCCGTGCGGCGACACGCCTTAGAGGTGCGTTAGCAGCTCCCTGATGGGACTTGACCGGCGCCTGCTCAGGCGTGGCCGTTCTCGCTGAGCACGGTCCGCAGCGCTTGCCTGAGCCCGGCCGCTCCAGCGTCGCCTAGCGTCGCCGTGAAGTCCCGCTCGATCTCGGAATACCGGCTCTCTGCCTGCCGGTATACCTCCCAGCCGTGGTCGGTGAGCGCGATGATGTTGCGTCGCCGGTCTTGTTCCGAGGGCCTGCGCGCGACGATCCCCTGGCGCTCGAGCGCGTCGAGGAGCGCGACCATCGAGGTGCGGTCGACGCCCAGCACGGCCGCGGCTTCCTGCTGTGATTGCGCCTCCCCGCTTGCGATGACCCTGAGCACGCCGAGGTCGCGCACGGTCACCCCCACGTCGGCGAGAGCGGCCTGCGCCCGGTGCTCCAGCGCGAGGTGCGCGTGCTTGAGGAGATAGCCGAGCACGTCGTCACGCGCGCGGACCCGGCCCGCTGCTTCAGAACCCGGCCTCGACACCCCTCGATAATACCAGTAGACTGACCGTCAGTCCTACTGATGATTTGTCATGCTGACGAAAGGAACGCGATGATTCTCGTCACTGGAGGGTCCGGGTTCATCGGCTCCCACACCGTCCGCGCGCTGCACGGCCTC
>Ga0302325_10034363_pt1 | contig 10368 bp, 8 predicted proteins | sample Palsa_T0_2_FD_201948 | JGI IMG/M metagenome (GOLD analysis project Ga0302325, IMG submission 201948) | Peat permafrost microbial communities from Stordalen Mire near Abisko, Sweden - Palsa_T0_2 | ecosystem: Environmental > Terrestrial > Soil > Palsa > Peat permafrost | place: Sweden: Abisko...
CCGCTCTTCATGTAGATTCTTGACCCGCGCCATCAGCAGATCGTGGAGCGAGACCATGCCGGCTAGTCGGCCCTCGTCGACGACCGGGAGGCGCGTGAAACCCGTCTCCGCCATGCGAAAGACAACTGCCCGCAGGGGCTCATCGGGGTGCGCCACTACCGGAGTTTGCAGGATGCTGCCCAGAGATTCGTGGGGCGGTTCCGATGCGGTGAGCTCTCGCAATCGTTGGCGAGTGACGACGCCTTTGAGGCGCCGGTCGCCGTCGATTACGGGATAGAGATGCTGCCCGCGGTGGGCAGGTTTGCGAATCAACGCGTCGCGGAGATCTTCCATGGCAGCGTCCGCCGGGAGGGCCACTACCTGAGTGCGCATCACTTCGCGGACGAAGAGAATCTCCAACGGATCGGTAGCGTACTCGCGCGTGAGATGGAATCCTCGCCGCGCCACTTTTTCGGTGAGTATGGAGCGCTTCAGGAGCAGCACCGTGGTGGCATGCGCCAGCATCGCGGCCACCAACAAAGGCAGCAGCACGTTGACGTCGTGTGTCAGTTCCAAAGCAAAAATGATCGCGGTGAAAGGCGCGCGCATGGTGCCCGCGAGCATCGCCCCCATGCTGACCAGCGGCCAGAAGCCGGTACCTTCGTTCGGCAGGAAGGTCGCTTCCACGCCGCCCAGCGCGGCGCCCATCATGAGTAAGGGCGCGAGGACTCCGCCGGACGTTCCCGACCCCAGCGAAATAATCCAGATCGCCGATTTCACCAGCAACACGCCCGCGAGGATCCCGCGCGGCACGTCGCCCTGCAGCATAGCGCGGATGGTGTCATAGCCTACACCAAGCGCCTGCGGAAAGATCATGCCGCCCAAGCCGACCGCAAGACCTCCGATGGCCGGCCACCATTTCCAATGAATCGGCAATTTCAGAAAAGCATCTTCCGCGGCGTACACGCCGAGTGTGAGAAGCGACGAAAGGCCGCCCGCCAGAAGGCCCGCGACCACGCAGCCTGCGAGTCCATGCGGTCCGATAAAGATGGCATGCTGCGGCACCGGAAAGAGCGGTCCGAGTCCCAGAATGTAGCGGCGTGCCGCGCCTGCCGCGGCGCTCGCCAAAGCGACGGGGATGGCGCTGCGCGGCTTCCACTCGAAGAGCAGCAATTCGACGGCGAGCAGCACGGCCGCGACGGGCGTGGCGAATGTCGCGGACATTCCAGCGGCCGCGCCGGCGACCAGCAAAGTTTTGCGCTCGGCGGCGGTGAGGTGGAAGAGTTGCGAGATCACCGACCCGATAGCGCCACCGGTCATGATGATGGGGCCTTCGGCGCCGAACGGGCCACCCGACCCGATGGAGATCGCGGACGAGAGCGGCTTCAGGATCGCCAGCCGCGGCTGCACTTTGCTGCCATTAATGAGGATGGATTCGAGCGCCTCGGGGATTCCGTGGCCGCGAATGCGCTCAGAGCCGTAATACGCCATGAAGCCGATGATCAGGCCGCCGGCTACCGGCACCAGCACGGCGAACCAGCCCAGATGATTGTCGGCTGGAGACACCATCGCCGTGCTGGCCCGGCCGTAGTAGAAGACGTTGGTGAAAAAGCCGATCAGACGGAGCAGCGCCCATGCTACGAACGTGCTCAAAATTCCGATGCCGACCGCGAGCAGAGAGATGGGGACGATGCGCGCGGTCGCGGTAAAGTCGCCTAGTTCATGAGAGGTGCGTTTCATTTCAGTATGGATTGCAGAGTGTTGGCTAGTTCGGGGCCGGTCCGTTCCAGTTCGGTGCGATGCGCCAGGGCGAGTTTTCGCAGCGTCGCGCGGCCCGCTGGTGTGAGGCGGATCAAGACCTCGCGCTTATCGTCAGTGCCCGGATGACGCGCGATGGCGCCGGTATGCTCCAGGCGGTTGACCAGTTCGACGGCGCTGTGATGCTGGATGAAGAGACGCGACGCGATCTCGCGAATGGTCGGCTTCACGTCCTCCGGGAGGCCGTGGACTGCGAGCAGGAGTTGATGCTGCTGCGGCTCGATGCCGTGTTCCTTGGCGGTAGTCTCGCTGAAGTGGAGGAATCGGCGGATCTGGCGGCGGAACTCGGCGAGGTGGCGATATTGTTCGCGGCTGAGGTCTTGGGTTGCCCGCATATTTATATCGTACCACGATATAATTGTGCGAGTCGACATTGGCCTTTTGTGGGGCAAGATGGCATCTTGCGGCCGGATGGTATCCGGCCTATGCGGGCTTTCATCCCATACTGTGGCGCGGAGCGTGATAGTGGAACGGTGGTTCCAACCCGGCACGTTACTCTGGCGATTCCACTTTCAAGCAGGCACGCAGGACCATGACCGAGCCTATCGAGGGCGATAATATAGGGCGATAACATGTAGTCATGCGAAACGAGTTCACGGCGATCGTCGAGCAGGATGGGCCTTGGTTCGTGGCTTACTGCGCCGAGCTGCCAGGCGCGAACGGTCAAGGAGAGACAAAGGAAGAATGCCTGGCGAACTTGCGCGAGGCAATTACGCTCATTCTGGAACACCGGCGAGAAGAATCTCTGCGGGAATTACCCCCCGATGCCCGGCAGGAACCTGTGATTGTGGGATGAAACGCGAGGGGCTTGTGCGCCACCTTCGCCACCTTCGCCACCTTCGCCGCTATGGGTGTGTGCTGCGCCGCGAGGGTAAGGAGCATGCCCTTTGGGAGAATCCGCAAACCGGGCATGTGGAAGCAGTTCCTCGGCATTCCGAAATCGCCGATTTTGCTGGCAAGGAATATATGCCGCAGGCTCTCAATTCCTGACCCGCCGGGTTAGACGTTGAGCGCGCCGTGTCCGGATAGGTTTCTCTCTTCGTGCGCGCCGTTACATTCACCGCCGGACAGCGGCAGTGTACTCCAGATTGGGCCGCGATTCCAATAGCATGGTGCGCTGGTGATTCAACAGTGTCGTTTCCTGCTCCACAAAAGTAGTCGGCGGGAACGCCGAACCAAGCTGCAATTCCGGTAAGTTAATCAGCCTTCCTACGATCCCTTCATAGAGGCGGCGTCCCACCTGCTGCTCCGGAGGAAGGTACCAGTGGCGAACGGAATCCGCGATCATCTTAAACCGACCAATCAGTTGACCTCTGGGTACGTTGTGCCTGCCGGCGTCGGATAACATTTCGATCGCCAGTTCCACCGCTTGCAGCATATTGCACCGGCGCAACAGCAATCGAGCCAGCAGGGCTGGATCGCCGGCAGTGGTTCCGTCGGCGAACACGGCAGCAGTGACGATTGGCGGCTCAAAGAGATCTACCCGTTGGCCCGCTTGCAAGCGATCCGGCACCCCAACTCCGTACTCTTGGTTCGGCGGGAGCGGCATCGCCGTCTGTAGCTGAAACCGTACTGCAAGCCGGTCGGTATCCACCACGGTGTCGACGTAGAGAAGAAAGGGAGCACTATCGTCGGCGCCTTTTACGTGGGCCATACTCACCGCAAACGCCGTCAGGTTCACGGTCGAATCGTTTCGAATCTCTATTTCGGTGCCGCGCGCCGGGAATCTATGCAGCACGGCCGTGATTTGTGCGTCTAGTGAAAGGGCGCACGCGAGTACCGGCGTCAATTTGAAAAGGGTCTTCATTTCGATTCTCCGCTGACGTTGCTGAGATCACGCCCGCAGAGACGACTATTCTACTACCGCATGAATCGCGAAGACGATCCCCAGCCCGACGACTGACTCAATCACCTTCATCGCCGTCCACGACTTAAAAGTCTGCGCCACTGTCAGCCCGAAGTATTGATTCACCAGCCAGAAGCCGGAGTCGCTCACTTGCGAGAAGCCCGACCCGCCACAGCAGAGCGCCAGCATCAGGATATTCGGGCTATAGCCGGGGATGCCCTTCACGATGGGCGCCACGATGCCGGCCGCCGTGATGATGGCCACCGTCGCCGAGCCTTGCGCGATGCGCATCGCGGCGGCGATCACCCAGGCGATGAGGAGCGGCGAGATCGCCGAGGTCATCAGCAGGTGGCCGGCGTATTGCCCGACGCCGGAATCGACGATCACCTGCTTGAACGCGCCGCCTCCGCCCATGATGCACAGCAGCGCGCCCATGGGAGCGAGCGATTGCGCGGCCATCTTTTGAGCATCGTCGCGCGTCACGCCGCGGCGGATGCCGAACCAGTAGATGGCGATCAGGGCGGTGATGGTCAAGGCGGCGAACGGATGACCGAAGAATGTCGCGGCCCCGCGGAACGGGATTTTGTACAGGTTGGCCACGGTCGCGCCGAAGATCAATATTACCGGCAGTAAGAGCAGAACAACCACCACGCCTAACGAGGGCGGCGGACCGTGCGACTGGTCCTGTTTCGGCGCCGCTTCGGAGATAGCCGGCACCGGAATGTTCATGCGCTTGGCCAGCCATCCGCCGAAAAAGATTCCGCCGATAATGGCCATGGGCACCGCCACGGCGATGCCGTAGAGAATCGACAGCCCCAGGTCGGCGCCGAACAATTGCGCCGCGGCGGCCGGCGCGGGATGGGGCGCGACCATAGAGTGGGTGGTGGTGAGCGCGGCCGCCATAGGCAGTCCGTAGAAGAGCAGCGAGCGCTTGGTTTCGCGCGAGAGGTTCCACACCAGCGGCGCCAGAATGACGAAGCCCACTTCAAAAAACAACGGCAGGCCGACCAGAAATGCGGCGACCAGCATCGCCCACGCGGCGCGCTCCGTGCCGAATTTCGCTAGTAGCCAATCGGCCAGTACTCGTCCGCCGCCGGAATGTTCCAGAAATTTTCCGATCATCGCGCCCAACCCCACCACCACCGCGATGAAGCCCAACGCGTCTCCGAACCCGCTCTGGATCGACTTCAGCACCTTGTCCGGCGGCATTCCCACGGACAGTCCGAGAGCCATGCTGGTGACCAGCAGGGCGAGGAATGCGTGCAGCTTCAGCGCCATGATGAGAGTCAGCAGCAGGGCGATCGCCACCACCGTCATGAGGATCAGATACGGTCCGTTCGCGGGCATAGAGTACATGCATTGTATCGGATCTCTTCCTTAGTGCAGCCACAGCGGCTGATCTTGGGTGCGCGACATGAGAGTGGAGGCCCGCGCGATTCAATCGCGAAACTGCCGATCTCTGAGGGTACCGCGTACGCCAGGCGAGAGGGCCTTTTGTGGGGCAGAATGGCATCCTGCGGCCGAGTGGCACTGGGCTTTCCGGTGCTATATGGGGACAACCGACGCACAGGCCTACGCCACAGAGAGGCGGGTTGCCAACCCGCCGCAGGATGCCATCCTGCCCTACATGACGTCGCCGATTCCACTTTCATATCGCGCACCCGCTGCACTTGTCCTTGGTGCAGTCGCAGCTGCAGTTGGCTTCCGCCTACGGGATGCGCCACAATTGAATTTCTTACCAAAGGGAGAATCCACTGTGAAAGCAATCGCAGGTGTCGACCTGGGCGGCACCGCCATCAACTATACGATCCTTGACGCGCAGGAGCGGTTCCTCATCGAGGGGTTGTGTGAGCACCCGGCGCTGTCCACGCAAGGGCCGGACATCTGTCTGGCACAGATCGAAAAGGGGCTGGAAATCGCCGCCAGGAAAGCCGGCGTGCAATTGGAAGACGTGGCGGCGGTTGGGCTCGACACGCCGGGTCCGGCCAGTTCCAATGGAGTTTTGAGCGCGCGCGGGTCGACGAACTTCGTGCATCGCGACTGGTCGGGATTCGACATCCGGCAGAAGCTGGAAGCTCGCCTCGGCCGTCCGGTGACGTATCTGAACGACGGTAATGCCGGCGCGTTGTGGGGCCACTTCTCGATCTTCGGCGCCGATAGCCGGCACACGTCGATCACGACGGTGATCGGCACGGGACTGGGCGGCGGCGTGATCATCGAAGGCAATGTGCTCAAAGGCAAGATGGGGTTCGGCGGAGAGCTGGGGCACGTCCTGATCCCTTACCAGAGCATCGCCGGCACTGCGGGGCTGAAGCCGGAATGCAATTGCGGGCGCACGGGAGATCTGGAATCGGTGTGCTCGCTGACGGCGATTGCGAAGACGCTGCTGCCGTTTTTTCTGCCTCGTTATCCGGGGCATGAGCTTGCGGAAATGGAGATCGGCAAGGCGGCGAAGTTGGTGCGCGGGATGGCGGAGAAGGGCGACGCGTTGTGCCGCGACATCTTCCGCGTGCAGGCGCACGGGATGGGGCTGTTCTTCGACGAGATGATCAACACTTTCGATCCCGACGCGCTGATTATCGGCGGTGGAGCGCTGGAGACGGGCCCTGACTTTCAGCGGTGGTTCCTGGCCGAAACGCGCGCGGCGATGCCGGGACAGCGCGAGGAGCAGGCGGGGATTCCGATTTACGTGATGCCCAACGGCGATACCGCGGGGGCACGCGGTGCGGCCATCGAAGCACTGAAGGTCGCGCGCGCTGAGGGCGTGGTGTAACTCGGGGCGGCCGGCTCTATGACAGACGCCGAGATCGTCCTTGGTCCGAGTAAGCGCAAGACGATCTTTTTTCTCTTCGTGTGCATGATGTTCGTGGCGATTGGCGTGAAGGCGCTTGGCGAAAATTCCGCGATCGGATGGCTGTGTACGGTTTTCTTTGGGCTCGGTGCGGTGGTATTTGCGGTGCAGCTTCCCGTGGGCGTCTTATCTACTAATCACAAGAGAGGGATTTGAGTTCTGCGCGCTATTCCGCAAGAGTCCTCTGTTCTTGTGGCGAGATGTCAGCGGTTTTCGAGCGACGTTCCGCCTGCCGGGCATCGCATGGTAGTGTTCGACTGGAGCGCCAAGCCCGAACGCGGCGTCCGAAGCCTCAACCGAGCCGTGGCCGGAGTTACCGACGGCCTGCCAGACAATTACGGGATGAAACATCAGGCTCTCGCCGACCTGCTGAATGAGTAGCGCTCGCGTGCGATTGGCGTTTCTATTTAATGTAAATCGTGGCGCCCGCGCTCCGAGTCAACAGCTCGTACAATTCCGTCGGCAGCATTCGAACACCGAACCCCACTTCCTTACTTTACGGTTGCGGCTCTGTAACACGGGGCGCCCGCGGGCAAGAGCTAATCTTGTGCATAATCCAGGTTATACTGCTTGAATCATTGACGTTTTCCTCAGGAGCAAAGTGAAGAATGACGAAGGACTCGCCTTTGTTAAAATCTTGCCGGCGGTTGATATTGATCTTCGCAACAATGATTCTGCTGCCTCCGGCTGGACATGCGCAATTTCCAAGTTATATCTACAGACTTTGGATGGCTGCCATGGAAAAGTACGGCCTCCTAATACCCAACTTTCCGACATTTCAAGAACTTTACCTGAACAATCCCTACTATCAAGTCCACCTCGATCCTGATGCGCCGGGCCCAGCTTCGAATCCACCATCCCCAAGCTCACGCGTGGCGATCAATTCTCCCGTTCCAGTCGATTGGTTTCCCTTTTGTATTGGAAACGCACTGCTTCCGCCGTTGTCGGGAGGCCAGGTTACAGCGGATCCCAGCCTCACACTCCAGTCCGGGAGTTCAACGTCGCCGGTGATTCTGCTGCTTCAGGCTCGAACTGCGCTGCTCGATTGTCCGGGCCGCAGCCACAACACCTATGGCAACACGACCTCACCGCCTGGTACGGGCTTGATGGGGCAATTCCTGCGATCGTTCCAACTGGCTGACGGGAACCTGGCATTCGCCATAACAACGGGAGGTGGCGTGGAGGTGGTTCTCCTGACTCGGGATTTTTCGGCTCTTTATGGCACCGGACCTTCCCCGACCGCGTTGACCACGGGTGACTTCAACGGCGACGGCAACACCGATCTGGCGGTAGCAAACGGCGGCAACGGCGTTTCCAGTCCCGGAACGATTTCGATTCTTCTGGGCAATGGCGACGGCACGTTTCGCCCGGCGGTGAATTATCTTTCGGATGTGTACGGGTTCTACTCGCTGGCGACTGGCGATTTCAATCACGACGGCAAACCCGATCTCATCGTGGAGAGCTCCACTTTGACGGTCCTGTTGGGAAATGGCGATGGCACATTCCTGACAGGTCCTGCCACCGGGGTGGCGGGTGGGCCATTGGCCGTGGCCGACTTCAACCACGACGGATTCGATGACGTTGTAATCGGCAGGACCACCACGAGCGACACCGCGGCGGTAGGAGGTGTGCTGCTCGGCAACGGAAACGGCACTTTCCAGCCCATCATCAGCTTTCCAGCTTCGATGCCGGACACTCCATTTTTCAATATTCGCGCATTGGCAGCGGCCGATCTGAACGGCGACGGCAATCCCGACCTGGTTGGCCTGACCCCCGGCTATCTGGTCGTCCTCAAAGGCAATGGCAACGGCAGTTTCCAGCTTTCGGGAGCCTACGCTACGACGTTTAACGAAGGTGGATCGGACAGCGTAATCATTGCCGACTTTGACGGCGACGGCTACTTGGATGTCGCCGTTGGCAACGGGGACGCCGTTCTCCTCGGGCCCACGGTGGACACCCATAGTATCCACATCCTGCTCGGCAATGGCGACTGCACTTTGCAGGGTTCGCCTTTTATCGGAGTGGCTCCCGCGATGGGGCCGTCTCACAAGACGGGAATGGCAGTAGCCGATTTCACCGGCGACAACCTTCCGGATGTAGTGATGAACGACGAATACGGCGATCTGTACCTGTCAGTGAACCAAGGCCACTTTCAATTCGCGGAGCCATCGCAGATTGCCTCCGGATTTGCTCATCCGGTCTCGGCCCAGCTCAGTACAAATGGAAACTTTGATCTGGTGGGCGCCGAGGTTGGTGGGACGGGAAATGTTCTGGTCATGCTCGGGAATGGCAATGGCACCTTTCAGGCTGTGTCCAAGTATCCGGTTGGATCCAGCCCAAGTTCGATCGCGGTAGGAAATTTAAATGGCGATTCGGAGCCGGATATCGCCGTGCTCACCACCACATCGAATGGATCGGGAGATGTCGCTGTCCTTCTCGCTTCGGCGGGCGGTGGCTTTTCAGCGGCCGTCAGCTATCCAGTTGGGACGTACCCGGTGGGAATCGTGTTGGGAGATTTTAACGGAGATCAAATCCTGGACATCGCGGTGTTGAATTCCGATTCCAGCATCTCGATCCTGATCAATAATGGCCAGGGAGTCTTTACGCCAGCGGCAAGCCTCATGGCGGGGGCGAGTGCGGTCGCGATCGCGGCAGGCGATTTGAACGGCGACAACAAAATCGATCTGGCCGTAGCGTACGGGAATTCCAGCAATACGGGGATCAGCATGTTCCTCGGGAATGGCAACGGAACGTTTCAGCCGGCGGTCACGCTTACGACAGAGCTTTTTCCGAATTCGCTGCTGATTGGGGACTTCAACCAGGACGGTATCCAGGATTTGGCGGTCAGCCACCAACTCGATACCACTTTTTTGTTCGGCCAGGGGGGCGGCTCTTTTGCGCCGGAAATTGGCATGGTCGCTGGTAACTACCTGGGGCCGCTCGCGCTCGCTGATTTCAACGCGGACACCAGACCGGACCTCATCGCTGCTACCAACAACGGAATGTTCGTTTACCCAGGCGCCGCGCCACTGGCTATAACGCCGGTTTCGATCACGCTGGCGTCGTCGCCTACCGGCCTGCAGGTGAGCATCGATGGCCTTGCTTGCACTACTCCCTGTACGGTACCCCTCGACCCCGGCGGACAGCATACCATCGCGGCGCCGCCCAGCGTTGAACCGGGAGCCACCACCGGCACGGGCTACGGTTTCGGGAGTTGGAGCGACGGTGGAGCGGCGAGCCACACCATTACGGCCCCGTCGTCTGCTACCACTTACACCGCTACGTTCGCGACCGAATACCTGCTCACCACGACCGTTTCCGCTGGTGCAGAGGCTGGCGTCGGCGGTACGATTCAGACGTCCCCCGCATCTTCGGGCGGTTACTTTACTGCGGGGGCTATCGTTCAGTTGACGGCCGTCCCAAGTCCGGGCTACGACTTCGCAAGCTGGGCAAGTTCACTGACTGGGACCGCCGACCCACAGTCGATCGCCATAACGGCGCCACGCACCGTGACAGCCCGATTTACCGCCGACCCTTGCAACGTCAATGGGCAAACCAGCGTAGACGTCCAGGATGTACAGACAATGATCAATGGCGCGATCGGTCTGGGCGCGAGTATGGATCTAAGTGGCGATGGCATCGCAAATGTCGTCGACATTCAGATTGTGATCGACGCCGTACTCAATTTGGGATGTCATGCGTAATCGGGCGGTTGCCCCGTTGCTCGCGGGCACGGTCCGCCGGACGATGGCTATTTCGCGCAGAGCCGTTGCGGCGTCCGGGCGTCCGCGCATCTGCAATCGGCGGGGAGGCGTCACATCCGGCGGTAAAGGGAACGCTCCAGCGGTACAAGGATCTGCAGGAGGGATTTCTC
>Ga0302325_10034364_pt1 | contig 10368 bp, 8 predicted proteins | sample Palsa_T0_2_FD_201948 | JGI IMG/M metagenome (GOLD analysis project Ga0302325, IMG submission 201948) | Peat permafrost microbial communities from Stordalen Mire near Abisko, Sweden - Palsa_T0_2 | ecosystem: Environmental > Terrestrial > Soil > Palsa > Peat permafrost | place: Sweden: Abisko...
ACCAGCGCGGGAGGCCTCAGGCGCGTCGACTGGGTCCTGAACCAGAAGGCGGATATCTTCGTGCTGGAACTTGGGGCGAACGACGGGCTTCGCGGAACGTCGCCCTCCGTCACCGAGGCCAATCTCCAGGCGATCATCGACCGGGTCCGCTCGCGGTACCCGGAGGCGCGGATCGTCCTCGCCGGAATGAGGATGCCGCCGAACATGGGGCCGGACTACGCCGAGGACTTCCAGGCTATCTATCCCGCCTTGGCCAAGAGGAACGGGATCACGCTCATTCCCTTTCTGTTGGCCGGGGTCGCCATGATGCCTGAGCTGAACCAGGGCGACGGCATCCATCCGACGGCCTCAGGCGCCAGGATCGTCGCCGACGGTGTCTGGAAGGCAATCCAGCCCCTCCTGATGGCGGTGAGATAGGTCCCGCCGTCAACGGGCGAGGAACCGGCATGGCACACGATGTCGAGTTCTGACTTGCCGGTGCAATTCGTTTGAACCAACAATGCGGCATGGTCCAGCTACGGATTCCACTCCTGGCTATAACATTGGCTTCGCTGGTCGGAACGGCTCGGGCGCAGACGGTGACATGGATCGGGGACTTCCCGGATGATAATTTCAGCACGCCGGGCAACTGGGTCGGGGGCCTGACCCCTCCAAACGACGGCTCCGCGACCCTGGATTTCACCTCCCAAAGCTCGCCGTTCCTGAACTTGGATGTTCCCGTGAGCGCGGCGGGAATCACCCTCGAGTCGAGCGACGAAAACGCGACCAACACGGACATTACGGGTTCCACGCTGACACTCGGGGTGAGCGGCATCTACGTGAACAGCGGATTTCAAGTCAACTCCCTGACGCTGGATGTCCCGGTCGCGCTTGCGACGGATCAGACGTGGGGGATAGGGGAAGACAGCGGCGCCCTCACGGCGAACCAGGCCATTTCCGGACCCTTCAATCTCACTCTTGCGGGAGACGGCGGCAACTCCGTGTTCACGCTCAATTCCGGCGCCAGCACCTTTCGAAGCCTCATACTTTCCGGGCAGAATTCGGTCCTCGTCGTGGGCGCCAGCAGCACGGGGTCCCCCGGCAATCCCACGTCCGGGCCGCTGGGCACGCAGACGACCGTCCTCGGATTCGGGACGACGCTCACGACGTCGACGACGAGCCCCATCACGATCCAGAACAACATCATCGTCGGCGACGACAGCGAGGACAACTTCGTGACGTTTGGCGGCCCGGTGGACTTTGCCAACCCCACCGCGACGAACCTCGTGCTCTCCGGTTCCGTGAACGAATTGGACAGTTTTTCCATCCTGCAGATCGGGGCGAATTCCATCGTGACCTTCGCGGGCCCGCTCGGCTCCGAGGTGGAGGGAAGCAGCGTCGCCATCAACGCGCAGACCGACAGCACCTACCAGTGGGCGATCATCCAGGGCAACGTGGGCGCCATCACCAACATTTCGCACCTCGCCGTGGGCAACGGCGTGTCGGTGATCTTTGACGGCGTCAACCCGACGCAGCTGAACGGCCTTTCGAGCATCCAATCCAACAATGTGAACAATTATGTCGGAATGGGACAGGGCTACACGGGCACGGGCAGCGTCGCGCAGTTCATCGGATATCTCAGTCCGAGCAATTTCAGGGGGACGCTCGGTTTCGACAACACGACCCCCGGGCAGACGTCGACGTTCAACGATCCGATCGACGAGTCCGTCTTCACAAACGATTTCCTGGGACTGGGCTCGGCGACGAGCGCGATCCTGAGCCCGACGGCCACCATCACGCCGTTCCTGGAGGACGACCAGGCCGGGTATCTCTTCGGCAACGGCGGCGGCACGCTGACTGTGCAATCCGACCTGCAGGACGTGGAGGAAGACGGCCCGGTTCCAACCTCGTTGACCCTGGGAGGCGGAAGCTCGCCCCTCACGCTCATCCTTTCCGGGAATCTGAGCTACACGGGGGGAACCCAAATCGAGGGAGGGGTCCTGATATTCGACGCGCCCCTTCCCACGTCCGGCGGGTTCTCGCTCGACTCCGGCTACGTCGGCAACACCCCGAACGCGGGGTATTCGGATTCCAATCCCATGCCTTTCGTCTCGCTCTTCTTCCCGGATTCGGGGCAGGCCGTGATCGGATTCGACACGCTCACCGGAGGAACAAGGACCATCACCGGCCCGATAGACATGTCTGTTACCGGAAACCTCGCGTTTCTCGGAACGGCGACCTCCGTGGATTACACCGGCACGATAACCCCCAACGGCGCTGGAAACTACCAGTTCGCGGGGGTCAAGGGTGGCCAGGTGACCGTGAGCTCGCAGCTCGTCGGCGAAAACAGCGTCGTGGTGGGCTTGCAGAGCCCGATCGAGAGCTACAATCTCGCCCTGGGCGCCGTCACGACGTCCAGCGTCACTTTGGCAGCGGTCAACAGCTACACCGGCATCACGACGCTCAATAGCGGCATCCTGAACGTCACCAACAGCAACTCGCTCGGCGCGGGAACGGCCCCCCTGATCGTGCCCGATCCCGACGACGGCAGCACCGGGTATGTCGCCACGCTGGCCGCCTCGGGAGGGCCCGTGACGCTTGCGAATCCGATCGAGGTCCCGTTCGACGGCCTCGCCCTCAACACCGGGAGCAGCAACCTGCTGACGCTCACGGGAGTCATCTCGGACTTCGAGGACGACGGCTCGCTCGGGATCTTCGGGCCGGTGACGCTCACCGGCGCGAACACCTATTCGGGGGGAACGACCGTAGTGGGGACGACGGTCACGGTCGCAAATGACTCGGGGCTGGGCTCCGGCGCGCTCACCGCGACCAACAGCATCCTCAACTTCACGAGCCCCGACCCCGACCTGTACGGCGTCACGCTGACGAACACGGTGGCGAATTTCACGGGCAGCCCGTGCATCGAGAACCTCGCGATGGCGGAATCCACGCTCAATTTCTACGGCCCCGAACCGGAGATCGACGGGCTGGCCAGCGATGCGCCGAATTCGAACAACGTGATCAACCTGGGAAGCGAGACGGAGCTCGTCATCGCCCCCTCCGAAGGGGACGAGGGCAACGGGGCCACGCTTCATGCGAGGATCGCCGGCTCAAGCGGCAGCCTTTTCGTGACCGAAGGCGGCAGCCTGAGCCTTGCGGGGGCGAACACCTACGGCGGTGGAACCTTTGTCGACTCGGACACGCTCTTGATCGCGAGCAACAACCAGGCCCTGGGGACGGGAGGCGTGGAAGTGAACACGGGGGGCGCGTTGGCGACGAACAACGGGATCATGGTGATCAACGCGCTCACGCTCGATGACGGCGCGACCCTCGCAGGGTACGGGACTTTCGCCCCCGGCGGAAACATCACGTTTGCCAACGACACCACCGTCACGCCCGGAAGGGCCCTCCTGCCCTCGGGAAGCGGAGGCACGCTGATACCCATCCCCGGGACGCTCTCTTTCGGCGTCGGAGGCAACACCTCCGTGACGTTCGGCCAGGGCGGCCAGTATAATTTCGCGATCACGGACGCGGCGGGGAGCGCCGGCGTGGGTTACGGGACCGTCAACCTGAACGGCGGCCAGCTCATCCTGAATTCGACCTCGGACGACGTCTTCGCGATCAACGTGTACACGTTTGACCCGACGACGAACCAGCTGGGGATGGCCTTGAACTTCAATCCGTCCACCAGCTACACGTGGACGCTCGTCACGGCGGGATCGATTGGGGGCACCGCGTTCAACCCGGCCAACTTCTACCTCAGCACGTCGGGGTTCCTGAACCCCACCGGCGTCGGGCAATTCTTCCTCTCAGAGACCGGAAACGACCTGGTGCTCAATTTCACGCCTGTCCCCGAGCCTTCGACCTGGGCCCTGATGGCGACCGGCGTCCTCGCGCTGGGAGCCGCCGTCCGCCGCAGACGCCGTTGAACTGGCGTCCGATCCTCGTCGTCGCGGCCGCCGTGATGGCCGCGACGGGCTGCTCCCGGCGGCAGACCCCCGCAACCGCCGCGGTGAGGGCCCAGACCCTTCTCCTGGGGAACGGGGCGGAGCCCGAGGACCTCGACCCGCAGGTCGTCACGATCTACTCGGACCAGAACATCCTCCTCGCGCTGTTTGAGGGCCTGACCGCCGTCGATGAGAAGACTTCAGAGGCCGTCCCGGCGGCGGCGAAGTCGTGGGAGGCGTCGGCGGACGGGCTCACCTGGACATTCCACCTCAGGCAGGGCCTGCGCTGGTCCAATGGCGAGCCGCTCACGGCGGACGACTTTGTGCAGTCGTGGAAACGGATGCTCTCCCCGATGCTGGGCGCCGAATACGCCAACCTCCTCTATCCGATAAGGAACGCCGAGTCCTTCAACCAGGGAACGACCGCGGACCCGGGGGTGCTCGGCCTGTCCGCGCCGGACGCGGTGACCGTGAGGATCGTGCTCGAGCGGCCGACACCCTACTTCGCGGTGCTCGTGGCCCAGCCGCCCTGGTTTCCCGTGAACCCCAGGGTCCTGGAGCATTTCGGGGCGATGTCGAAGCGGGGCACCCCGTGGACGCGGCCCGGCAACCTCGTGGGGAACGGGCCCTTCACGCTCGAGGAATGGGTCCCGAACGCCCGGATCGTGGTCGCGAAGAACCCGAGCTATTGGAACGCGGACACGGTGACCCTGAGGCAGATCGTGTTCTTCCCAACCGAGAGTCCCGACACCGAGGAGAGGGATTTCCGCGCCGGCCAGCTGCACGTGACCTATTCCCTGCCCGTCTCCAAGATCGGCGCCTACCGGCGCGACGCGCCCGACCGCCTGCGCGTCGACCCGTTCCTCCAGACGTTTTTCCTGCGCTTCAACGCGAAGCGTGCGCCCTTCGGCGACCCGAGGGTGCGGCGCGCGCTGGCGCTCGCCATTGACCGGGACCTCATTGCCCGGCGGGTCCTCTCGGGGGGCTATCCCCCCGCCCACTCCCTCACGCCCCCCGACTGCGGGGGCTACACGGCGCGCGCGCGCGTGGACCTGGACGCCGAGCAGGCCCGCAGCCTGCTGGCGGAGGCGGGCCACCCCGGCGGCCAGGGGATGCCGCCGTTTGAGGTGCAGGTCAGGAACGACGGCGTGCAGCCGCCCGTCATGGAGGCGATCCAGGCCATGTGGGCCAAGCAGCTCGGCGTCCATGCCACGCTCGCGACCCTCGAGCAGAAGACGTGGATCCAGAACCAGCAGACGCTCAACTACGCGGTGTCCACCGCCGGCTGGGCGGGGGATTTCCTGGACCCGGTCACCTTCCTCGACCTCTTCGTGACCGACGGCGGCAACAACTGGACGGGATGGGGCGACGGGGCCTACGACAGGCTGATCGCGCAGGCGGCGCGCACCACGGACCCCGGGGCCCGATTCGAGGTCTTCCAGAAGGCCGAAGCCTACCTACTGGAACAGGCACCGGTGACGCCGCTCTATTTCGGCGCCCATTCCTACCTGATCCATCCCGCCGTGAGGGGATGGGTTCCCGCCCTCCTCGGCTACCACCGCTACGCCTATGTGCGGCTGGGGGATTGAGGTATCGTGTTGTCGCCGGCGCATCCGCGGGTCAGCGTTCCCCGGGATGCGACCCCTCTTCGCCCTGATAGCCCTTTTTTCCGCCGTCTCGGCCGCCCGGGCGGCTGACGTGACCTTCAAGCGGGTGTGGCCCGAGTGGCACGACTCCGATTCGTTCCAGAGCCTCTACGAGGACCACACCGGCCACGAGCTCACCGGCAAGTGGATCGTGCTCCGCAGCCAGCCGGAAAAGCGCGGCGGCCTCTATTTCGTGACCCGCGTCGAGAACCACGGGCCGCAGATCGACGGCGCGACGTTCGTGGTGCGGGTGATCAAGCTCGAGTCGGTCGACACCAAGACCTACAGCTTCCCCTCCATGGTCCCCGGCGGGAGCCGCGTCTTCGAGATTGGACTGACCGGCACGGACTGGGCGGGGCCCCGGGCCGAGCCGGTCGCCTGGGAGGTCGAGCTCGACGCAGCCGACGGCCGCGTGCTCGCGAGGATGACCAGCTATCTCTGGGAGAAGCCTGAACGCTGACCGGGCGCGGGAGCCCGATGATCGACCCGAACAACGTCACGAACGCCGCGCGCACGGCCTCCGAACTGGAGGAGTTCCTCCTCTTCTGCGTCGTCGTGGCGGGCAAGAACGCGGACCAGCAGTCCGTGAAGCTCGAGAATTTCCTGGGGGGACGCCGGCCCTTCGCATTCATCCGCGCGAGCCACCGCGAGGGCAGGCTCGAGGCGCGCCTCAGGGACGTCCGCCTGGGGAAGTATGCGCTCCTCGGCCGCAGCTTCAGGGAACTGTCCCATTCGGACGCCGACCTGGCCACCTGCACGTGGCAGGAGCTGACCCTGTTCCCCGGCATAGGGATAAAGACCGCGAAATTCTTCGTCCTGCACTCGCGGCCGGGTGAGATGCACGGGGTGCTGGACACCCACGTGCTGGCCTGGATGAGCGAGCGTTGGGGGGGGGCCGGCCGCAAGGGGCCCTCGGTGCCGCGCCATTCCCCTCAGGATCCGCGGGTCTACGCGTTCTGGGAAACCGTCTATTTCGGGATGGTGTCGGCCCGGCACCATGGCGGCGCCCGAGCGCACGTCGATTGGGCCCGGTTCGACCTCGACCTCTGGAGGGAGAGGCGCGGCAGCGCGGCGCCGGGTTAGCCGCGCTGGATCAGCTCGATCTCGTAGCCCTCGGGGGCGTCGATGAAGGCGATGACGGAGCCGGAACTCGTGCGGGTCGGCCCGTCGCTCAGCTTGTAGCCCTTCTTGGCGATCCTCGCCGCGAAGGCTGCGATGTCCTCCACCTCGAAGGCGAGGTGCATGAGGTCGGGCTGGACCTGGACCGGGGGGCTATCCGGAAGCTGGCAGAGCTCGATCTCCTCGTCGCTGTTCGGCGTGCGGATGAAGGCGAGCTGCGCACCCCTGGGGGACGTGTGCCTGCGCCCGACCTTGAGGCCCAGAACCTCCTCGTAAAACTTCACGGTGCCCTCGAGATCGTTCACGCGCATCCGCGTATGGAGGAGTTTCTTGACCATGGGGGGGATCATGGGGACGCCGGCAGCCGACCGCAAGCGCGGGCCCGGGGGAATCCCATTGGACATTCCGGCCGAACCAAGGCAGGATTTGGGACTCATCTCCCCCATGAAAACCCCCGCCGCCCGTGCACTTGGACTCGCCTTCGCCGCCTCGGTCGCCCTCCGCGGCGCCCCCGACCCGAACTGGCTCGGCCACGACCGCGATCGCCCGCAGCCAACGGTCGTCGACCCCGGCACGTTCAGCTCGGAGGAGCAGCCGGGAAGGCCCCCCTCCGACGCGATCGTCCTCTTCGACGGCAAGGACACCTCCCAGTTTGTGGCGATGGACGGCAGTCCCACAAAGTGGACCGTGAAGGACGGCGCCTTCGTGTGCGTCCCAGGCAGCGGGTATGCGCGCACGCTCGAGTCCTTCGGCGACTGCCAGCTTCACGTCGAATGGGCCTCCCCCGCACCGCCCCACGGCGACAGCCAGGGCCGCGGAAACAGCGGGGTCTTCTTCGGCTTTGACCAGTATGAGTGCCAGGTCCTCGATTCCTACCAGAACAAGACCTATGCGGACGGCTCGGCCGCGGCGATCTACGGGCAGTACCCTCCCCTCGTGAATGTTATGCGCCCGCCCGGCCACTGGGAGACCTATGACATCGTCTGGACGTCCCCGCGGTTCGACGCCGACGGGAAGCTCCTTTCCAAGGCCCGGGAGACCGTCTTTCACAACGGGGTGCTCGTGCAGAACAATGTCGAGCTCACCGGTCCCACGGGGTGGATCGGGCGCATCCCCTACCGGGCGCACCCGGAGCGCATGCCGATCGCGCTGCAGGACCACGGGAACCCCGTCCGTTTTCGCAACATCTGGGTCCGCGAGCTCGGCAACGACCGCCACAAGGAATTCCGGCTGCCGGACGCGCTCCTCGATTCCTACGTCGGGGAATACGGGCAACGGCAATGGAACACCGTGAAGATCGCGAGACTCCCCGACGGCCTGCTCTCATTGACCCTGTCGGACCGGGAGCTCGTGATGCACGCGATGTCGATGACGCGGTTCTTTGCGCTGACGACCGACGTCCAGTGCGAGTTCGACCTCTCGGGCACGCCGGCGAAGCTGGCCGTGACCGTGGGTGACGACGACTCGAAGGCGATGAGGATGGAGCGCATGTCGCCGTAACCGGCCGGCTAGAACATCCAGGAGACGTTCAGCCTGAACAGCACCGGCGCCGCCACCTGGTTGCCGGTGAAATGCTCGTAGAGGGGCAGCTCGATGTCCGCGTACACCTTGGCCGGGTGCAGATCGAACTCGACCCCGGGCGAGACGAGCAGCCTTTCGAAGCCCGACGCAACGGGGTAGGTGGCGTTGGCGCCCGTGTCCGAGCCGCGCAGGGACACCTTGAGCTGGGCGATGGGGGAGATCAACCGGCGCCCGAGGCGCCAGCCGTTGTAATAGGCCCCGAGCGCGACGTCAAATTCCGTCCCGGGCCGGTACTGCACCTGCGTCAGGACCGGCACGTCAAGCAGCGCCTGCGTGAAACCCGTCCAGCCGTAATCGGTGTCGATGTTGAAGCGCCTGAACCCGCCGAGCAGGAGGTCCGTGCTTCCGCTGCCAATCTCCGAGTCGCGGTCGATGTCGCCGTAGGCGTTGTTCCGCGTGTAGCTGCCGGTCGGCAGCTTGACGCCAAAGGTCAGCCCGCTGGAGAGGTCCGGCGAGAACCCCGTGTAGATCCCCTCGATGCGGATGTCGCCGAAGCCGCTGAAGTTCAGGTCGGTGAGGGGAGCCCCGGGCGCGTAGCTCACAGTCACGAAATGCCGCTCCTCATAGGGAACCTCGAGGCGGATTCCCCAGCTGCGGCTGAACATGTCCTGCCAGCCGAGGGTCTCCCAGCTGGTCCTGATGTCCTTGTCCGAGTTGTCGGCATCCGGCGCCTCGGACGAGCCGCTCCAGTTGTGGTCCTGGTCCTGGTAGTCGTAGTCGACGTAGGTCGTGATCCCTGAGCCCGTGGGGAGCATGGAGCTCGTGCCGACCTCATAGATGCCGCACCCGCAGGCGCAGGCGTGGCCGAGTGCCGGTGTCATCGCGAGGGCCGCCAACAGGGCCAACGGCAACGCGCCTCGGACGCGGCAGTCGGGTGATGCGCCGGCGGAGCCGTTTACTGCCGGGCGAACCCGGCGATCGTTGGAAAAGTTCATGGTAGGTGCGAAAAATGAGAGTGGATTGAAGAATGCAGGGGGTCGCCCGGAACGGGCGTCGATGCGGCGCAGGCCAAGCGGGAGCGCGGCGGCCCCGATCGGCTCCGCAGTACGGCAGGCCGCGGCACGACTCCGCGGGGCGAACGCGGGGACGCGGCTGGCCGGCTATGCCCGGGCGGACCTTGGGGGGGGCACCGGAACGTCCCGCCCCCGCGCGAGCGCGGGGGCTGACAGGATCTCGGGCCACTCGCGGCCGCTGGAAATCGCGACGAAAGGCGCGGCGCGCTCGAAAATGAGCAGGATCTTCTCGGCGCCCGCGCTCGGGACGGCCGGCCCGTGGCGGTCGCAGGCTTCACGCGCCTTGCTCACGCAGCGGCAGATGGCGCAGGGCCTGCACGGGTCAAAGGTCTCCCTTGCGGCCGCGCCAATCGACTCCGTCCTCGCATAGCCGGCGAACATCCGCGTCCAGGCCGCGACCTGCGCGACATCCAGCAGGGCGCCGCTGGCGCAAAGCCACGCGAGGAGAAGGGACGTAGAGGCCAGGCGTCGGAACATCCGGTCCTAGGCTTCGGCCCGCGCCTGCGGCCCGCAAGCCTGAAGAAATCCATTTCGGGTCTCTGCTGCCGACCCTTGGGGCCCCTGCGATATGCCCGGCCAAATGGGTCCCGCTCTGGACAAGGCGCTTGGGACGCGTCATGGTTGCTGTCCCGACGCCGGCCCAGGACAACCCCAGTCTGGACATGGAGCGGACGGAGCACGGCCCCCAAAGAACCACCCCATCGCCATGGACGAGAGCCTAGTATCCCGGCGCGACGCGATCAGGAAGGCCGCCCTCGCGGGATTGTTCCTGCCGCTGATCGGCTCGGTCCCGGCCCTGCGGGCGGAGGATCCGGGGGCCGGCAAGGACGCACCCTCGCTGAAGCTGGGCCTCGTCGGCTATTCCTTGAGAAAGTTCCCGATCGGCGAGGCCATAGGGGTGCTCAAGGCGCTTGGGATCACGTCGACGTCGGTGTTCCGGGTCCACGTGCCGATCGGCCTGAGCACGCCCGAGGTGTGCCGCGACATGGCGCAGAAATTCCGGGACGCGGGAATCTCCATCGCGAGCACGGGTGTCGTGTACCTCAAGAACAGCGAGGGCGAGATGCGCCATGCGTTCGAGTG
>Ga0302325_10034366_pt1 | contig 10367 bp, 10 predicted proteins | sample Palsa_T0_2_FD_201948 | JGI IMG/M metagenome (GOLD analysis project Ga0302325, IMG submission 201948) | Peat permafrost microbial communities from Stordalen Mire near Abisko, Sweden - Palsa_T0_2 | ecosystem: Environmental > Terrestrial > Soil > Palsa > Peat permafrost | place: Sweden: Abisko...
TCGAGGGCGCGCGGATCCTCGGGGTGTCGCGCCGGGGAAAGCAGCTGATGGTGGAGATCTCTGGTGGGCTCGTGCTGCTCATCCACCTGATGTCGGCAGGGCGCCTGCAGCTGTATGAGAAGCGGGCCGGCCCGCGCGATCGGACCTCGCGTCTGCTCGTGCGCCTGGAGGATGGGCGCGAGCTGCGCCTGCGCGAGTTCGGCTCAAAGCAGGCTGCCTGGGTGAAGCTGCTGGCGGCCGGCGATCTGGTGAACGATGACGCGCTCGCGACGCTCGGTCCGGAGGCCTGGCCGGACCCTCCCCCGCTGGCGGGCCTGCTGGACGCTCCGCGGCCGCTCCACGCGCTGCTCCGCGACCAGCACACGATCGCCGGCGTCGGGCGCTCCTGGGTGGATGAGATCCTGTGGGAGGCCCGGCTCTCTCCCTACAAGCGCGGCGCCGATCTCGGGGCCGGCGAGGCCGAGCTCCTGAGGGAAGCGCTCGTGCAGACCCTTGGCCGCGCGATCGGCCACTACGAGGACGCGGTCACCCTGCCGATCCCCGACAAGCTTCCCATGCCACTGCTGGTCCATCGTCACCAGGGCGAGCCCTGCCCGCGCTGCTCAAGAACCCTGGAGGCCGTCCATTTCGAGGACTACGTGATCGCCTACTGCCCCGACTGCCAGACCGAGGGCCGCGTGCTCAAGGATCGGAGGCTCTCGCGGCTGTTGCGGTGAGTGTGGCTCGACGTTAGGTTATCTCCAGGCACCGGTCTGGGGGACTTTCGGTGCACCAAGGACGAGGACAAGGAGAGATGTTCTATGTCACGTATTACCAGCCGGCTGGCAGCCCTGGCTGCTTGCCTGGCGATGGGCGCGCTGGCCGCTGCCACGTCGGCTTCGGCTCTGACCATCCAGCCGAGATTTGAACAATGGACGGTGACTGGTGGGATCTTCGACAAGAAGCTCAACCAGCCGATCAACCTGCCTGCCGGCTCAGAATTCAACGGCTCAGCTGTCGTCGAACTGAACACGCTGGCCGGCACGGTCGATGGCACGGTGACGGCTCCGCCGTTCAAAACGACTCTGAAAATCCTCGGGCAGTCCGTGGAAACAGGAGTGACGTTCACCGAGGTCGGTGAAGCCGAAGGTTCAGTTGCGCCAAGCGCGACTCCGGGCCTTGAGACCCTCACGGTGCCGGCCGCGGCGAACATCGGGTTCACGAGCCTGAAACTTCTCGGGCTCTCGATTCCGACCGCGTGCAAAACATCATCGCCGGTCAGCTTCCCGTTGATCGACAACCTGACTCTGGTCGAACTGATCAGCACGGGTGCAAAATTCGCGGGTACCACGGCGTTGCCGAAGATCAGCTGTGCCGGGCTCCTCGGATTCCTGGAGAGCGGTCTCCTGACCCAGCTCATCTCGGGTCCGAACAACCCCTACTCGCTGGCATTCGCACCGCCCAGCCAATAGCTGGAAGTCACCCGGGCTGTGAAGTGGCCGTTGTTGGGACGGCCACTTCAAGTTTGGGGGAGGTTGGGTCGGCGCTAGGATCCGAGCCATGATCGAGCAGGGCGATGAGGCGCCGGACTTCGAGTTGCCCGATCAGGACGGGCGAGCGGTGAAGCTGTCGGACCTCCGCGGCGGTCCGGTGGTCGTCTACTTCTACCCCAAGGCCGACACGCCCGGGTGCACCACTCAGGCCTGTGGTGTGCGCGATCATCGCGGCGAGTACTCCCAGGCGGGCGCCACCGTGCTCGGCATCTCTCCGGACCCGGTCAAGAAGGTGAAGCGCTTCCATGAGAAGCATGCGCTCGGGTTCCCCTTGCTCGCGGACGAGGATCACGCTGTCGCGGAGGCCTACGGCGTGTGGGTGGCGAAGTCGATGTACGGCAAGAGCTATTTCGGCAACGAGCGCACGACGTTCATCATCGACGCCGGCGGGAAGGTCACCCATCGTCTGCGCAAGGTCAAACCGGCCGAGCACGACGAGTCGGTGTTGAAGGCGCTTGCGGAGGCGAGCCGGCCCTAGGCGCAGATCGTGCATACGCTGCTCGCATCGGCCTCGATCGCCGACAGCCTGACATCGTTCTTCAGCGCCGTCGGGCAGTTCTTCTCCGACCTTGCCGCTGTCCGCTGGGGGCTGCTGCTGCTGGGCCTGCTGTTCTTCGGGCTCAACCTGACGCTGCGCTCGCGCGCCTTCTTCAACAGCCTGCGCGCCGCCTACCCCACCGCCCCGATCCAATGGCGGCGGATCTGGGGCGCCTACTTCGCTGCGGTCGGCTTCAACAACATCGTTCCCGTGCGCGGCGGCGATGTGATCAAGCTCTTCCTCTCGCGCTCCTCTGTTCCCGGGTCGAGCTATCCGGCGGTGGCGGCCGCGTTCTTCGTGGAGTCGGTATTCGACGCCGGCGTCGGCGTGTTCGTGCTGATCTTCGCCTTCAGCCAGGGCGTCTTCCCCAAGCCCCCCGACTTCTCCAAACTGAACTCCTTCGACATCTCCTACCTGGCCGGGCATTTTCGCCTGACGCTGTTCCTGATCACGGCGCTGGCGGTGCTCGGGCTGTTCCTGTTCGCCCTTCTGTCGGTGCGCGTCAAGGCATTTTGGACGCGGGTGCGCCAGGGCGTGACCATCCTCAGTGATCGTCCGCGCTACCTGCGCGAGGTCGTCAGCTGGCAGGTCGTCGGCTGGATGTGCCGCTTCACCGCCTTCTGGCTTCTGCTCGACGCCTTCCGGGTGGGCGCCTCGGTCAAGAACGTGCTGTTGGTGTTCGCCGTCAATCAGGTGGCCGGCGCGGTTCCCTTCACGCCAGGCGGCGCCGGCGTGCAGCAGGCGCTGTTGGTCAAGGTCTTTGCCACGAGCGCCCCCACCGCTGTGGTGGCTGCCTACTCGGTTGGCCAGCAGCTCGCGATCGCCACTTTCACCGCGCTCGTTGGGCTGGGAGCGGTGATCTTCATCTTCCGCTTTCGCTCCTTCAAGGAGGTGCTCTACGCGGGGCGTGCCTCACGTGAGGCCGAGCGGGCCGCCGAGCGGGCGGGTGTGCCGCTGGGGGATGACGCTGCGCGGCGTCAGGACTGGGGCGAGGAGGACCCTACTGAAGCCCCTCGCGCGCCTCGCGCACGAGCGTGACGGCCTCCGGGAACACGCGGGCCATCACCGTCCGGATCTGCTCCGCCTGGGCCTCGGCGTTGCCCTGAAGGTTGATCCGCTCCACGGCCGCCACGGTCATGTCGACGGCGAGCTTGATCGCGTTGTCGGCCCAGGCCAGGCGCTGCTGTCCGTGCATCTGCTCGGCGAACTCCGCCAAGCGCCGCTGCAGCTCCTCTGGATCACCGAACAGATCGCCGAGTCCACCGCTTTCCATAGGAGCATCATAGACTGGCCTGCTCATGGCCAGTAGAAGCGAGATCAAGGAGCACGTCGCCGGCGAGACCGCGCGGCGCGCGCGCCTGTCCGTGCCGGGGTTTGCCGGCGGCTTCCTCTACCTGCTCAGCGGGATCCTCGTGTCCGCCGTTCTCAAAGGGGCGCCCACCGTGGGGCTCCTGCAGGGCCTCACACCGGCCCTCCGCGGCGAAGCCAACCCCAGCATGAGTCCCCGTGCCGCCGAGGTCAAATTCATCAGCCACCACTCGCCCGTGCTGCTCATCGGCAGCTTCCTCGCCGCCGTGGCGATCGCGGTGCTCACGCTGGTCCTGGTCGTGCTGGCGGACGCCGTTCGCTACCGCCGAGCGGAGATGTGGGCGCTTGCCCGCCCGCTTGTGATTGCCGGGGGCAGCGCCGTCGCGTTCCTCAGCATCGCCCACCAGGCGGTGACGGCGATCAAGGCCCACAGCTTTGCCACGGGCCACGACTTTTCCAACCATGCCGTCGATCAGGCGCTCACCAAGGGGGCTCTCAACGTGGGCATCGAGTACCTGGACCTGCTGGCCGGGCTGGCGCTCGCCGCCGGGATGATCGTGCTGATGATGAACGCCATTCGGGTGGGGCTGTTGACCCGTTGGATGGGGGTGATCGGGATCTTCGCTGGGATCCTCATCTTCCTGCCCATCGGCGGAGCCACGCTGGAGGTCGTGCCCGCCTTCTGGCTGGTGGCGATGGGGCTTCTCTATGGCGGGCGCTGGCCCAATGGAGATCCTCCGGCGTGGCCTGACGGAGAAGCGCGACCATGGCCCTCCCGCGCACAGGTGCGTGCCGAAGCGCAGGGGCAGGAAGGCCGGCTGGCGCTCGCAACTGCCGGGACCGACGTGGCGCCCGCGCCCGTCCAGCCGGAATCGAGCGGGCGCTCGCGCAAGCGGCGGCGCAAACGGGGGATTGGCGGTTGACATTTGGCGAGCGGGGGTAACGATCAGCGACGAAAAGCGTAATATGCCCAGGTAACAGATCGCACAAAGATCGAGGCCGCCCGCTCACCAGCGGGTGGCCACAAAGGGAGGCTGTTATGGAGGCTTCAGGAATCCACAGTCAGGACCCGACCCGGGGCGCAGGTGAGCCACCGGTCGCAGGGTGGAAACCGGCGGACCCGGGCCCGTTGGGGCTCGCGGGTTTTGCCATGACCACGTTTGTTCTGTCGATGTTCAACTCCAACCTCGTCGACGGCAGGGGCCTGCCGGTCGTACTGGGGCTGGCACTCGCCTACGGCGGTGTCGTGCAGCTGTTGGCCGGGATGTGGGAGTTCCGCACCGGTAACACCTTTGGCGCGCTCGCGTTCTCGTCCTTCGGAGCCTTCTGGATCTCATTCTGGGCGCTGAACGTCTTCTACGCCAAGCAGCTCGGAGGCAACCCCGGGCATGCCGTCGGCCTGTACCTGTGGGCGTGGGCGATCTTCACGGCCTACATGACCGTCGCGGCGCTGCGCGTGAGCGGGGCCGTGCTGCTTGTGTTCGTGCTGCTGACGATCACCTTCGTGCTCCTGGCCATCGGCGCAACCGGCGCCCACATGAGCGTCACCCACTGGGGTGGCTACCTCGGACTGGCAACGGCCGCTGCAGCCTGGTACGCGTCGTTCGCGGCCGTGACCAACTCGACGTTCGGCCGCACTGTGCTGCCGGTGATCCCACTCAGCGGAAGGTAGGGTCTCCTCATGGCACCGGGAGGAGAGGAAATGGAGGGCAAGGCCCTGGACGACGAGCTCGCGGGGCTGCTGGAGGTCGAGAAGTTCGACCCCCCCGAGCAGTTCCGCGAGCGGGCCCTGCTGAAAGACGCCGCCGTCTACGGGGAGGCGGCGGCGGATCCCCAGGCATGGTGGACGGCCCAGGCCGAGACGCTGGACTGGTTCTCACCCTGGGAGCGGGTGCTCAACGACGACGATCCGCCGTTCTACAAGTGGTTCACCGGCGGCACGCTCAACGTGTCCTTCAACTGCCTCGACCGGCATGTCATCGCCGGCCGGGGCGACCGGGTCGCCTTTCACTGGCGCGGTGAGGACGGCGAGGAGCGCGACATCACCTACGCCGAGCTGCTCGCGGAGGTCCAGCGCTTCGCGAACGCCCTGAAGGACCTCGGCGTCCGCCCCGGCGACGTGGTCGGCATCTATCTGCCGATGATCCCCGAGGTCGTGATCTCGATGCTCGCCTGCGCGCGTATCGGAGCCCCTCACAACGTCGTCTTCGGGGGCTTCTCCGCGGAGGCTGTGCGCGAGCGTATGGAGTTCTCCGAGGCCAAGCTGCTGATCACCGTCGACGGAGCTGCCCGCAAGGGCAACACCGCCCCGGTCAAGGATCGCGTCGACGAGGTCATGGGCGACATGACGTCGCTCGAGAAGATCGTGGTGGTGAGGAGCAAGGGAGCGCCCTGCCAGATGAAGGAGGGGCGCGACGTCTTCTACGACGAGATCGTGGCGGCCGCCGACCCCGACTGCCCGGCCGAGCCCTTGGACTCAGAGCATCCGCTCTTCATCCTCTACACATCAGGCTCCACGGCAAAGCCCAAGGGCATCCTGCACACCACCGGCGGCTACCTCACCGGCGTCTCGGCGACCCATCGCTATGTGTTCGACCTCAAGCCAGAGACCGACGTCTACTGGTGCGCGGCCGACGTGGGCTGGGTCACCGGGCACTCATACATCGTCTACGGCCCGCTCGCCAACGGCGCGACATCGGTGATGTGGGAGGGGGCCCCCGACTATCCCCACAAGGGGATCTGGTGGGAGCTGGTGGAGCGCTACGGCGTGAGCATCCTCTACTGCGCGCCCACGGCCATTCGCGCCTGCATCAAGTGGGGCGCGGAGTGGCCGAACAAGCATGACCTGTCGAGCCTGCGCCTGCTGGGCTCCGTCGGCGAGCCGATCAACCCCAAGGCGTGGCTGTGGTACCACAAGGTGATCGGCGCAGAGCGCTGTCCGATCGTCGATACCTGGTGGCAGACGGAGACCGGCGCGATCATGATCACACCGCTCCCCGGCATCACCGCCACCAAGCCAGGCTCCGCCACGCAACCGTTCCCGGGGGTCTTTGCAGAGGTGCTCGACGAGTCCACCGGCGAGCCGATCAGCGAGGGCCAGGGCCTGCTGGTGCTCACCCGCCCATGGCCGTCGATGCTGCGCACCCTCTACAGGGAGGAGGAGCGCTTCATCGAGACCTACTTCAAGCGCTTCGGCAACGAGACCTATCTGGTCGGCGATGCTGCGCGTCGCGACGCAGATGGCTATCTGTGGGTGATCGGGCGGATCGACGACGTCGTCAATGTTTCCGGGCACCGGCTCTCCACAGCGGAGGTGGAGTCGGCGATCGTGGCCCACCCCGATGTCGCCGAGGCGGCCGTGATCGGTCAGCACGACGAGGACACCGGGCAGGCGATCGTGGCGTTCGTGACGCTGCAGGGCGAGCTCCACGGCGATGAGCAGACGGTCGAGAGCATCCGCGCGACGGTGGCCGAACGGATCGGGAAGTTCGCGCGCCCCAAGCGGATCATCTGGTCTGACGACCTGCCCAAGACGCGCTCAGGCAAGATCATGCGCAGGCTCCTGCGTGACATCGCTGAGGGCCGAGCCCTCGGGGACGTGACGACGCTGCGCGATCCAGCCGTGATGGCGGCGCTCCAGGACCGCGTGCAGGAGCTCCAGGCCGAGGAGGATTGAGGCGTCGGCGGCGGGCGCTGCGCCGACGCTCATACAATCCTTACGTGCAGCTGAAATACTGGCTCCGCTTTGCCTGACAGCACCCTGGCGATCGAGACGGTCGGCCTGACCAAGCGCTTCGGCGCGCGCACCGCGCTCGACGGCGTCGATCTGCAGGTTCCCAGCGGGAGCGCGTTCGGATTCCTCGGGCCCAACGGCGCCGGCAAGACGACGATGATCCGCTCGCTGCTCGGCCTCACCAAAGCCAGTGCGGGGACCATGCGCCTGCTGGGATACCCAGTTCCGGCACAGCGGGCTCAGGCACTGACGCGGGTCGGGGCGATCGTCGAGGAGCCGCGCTTTCACATGCACCTCACCGGCACCGAGAATTTGCGCATCGTCGCCGCCGCACGTGGCCCCGAGGCCTACCGGCGCATCGACTCCGCACTGGCCCGCGTCGGCCTCTCAGAGCGCGCCGGGGAGAAGGTCAAGCGCTACTCCATGGGCATGCGCCAGCGCCTGGGGGTGGCACGATGCCTGCTGGCCGATCCGCAGCTGCTGATCCTCGATGAGCCCACCAACGGACTCGATCCGGGCGGCATCCAGGAGTTCCGCGAGATGATCCGCGCAATGGTCGAGCAGGAGGGCAGGACCGTGTTCATCTCCTCTCACCTGCTCGACGAGGTCGAAAAGACCTGCGATGCGGCCGCAATCGTCGACCGGGGCAAGGTCGTCACCCAGGGCTCGATCGCCGATCTCGCCGCCGGCGGAGGACAGAGGCATGAGCTGATCATCGGCGTCGATGACCCTGTCCAAGCGCTCAGCACGCTCAACGGGAACGCGCTTGTGCGTGATGCCCACCGCTCCGATGAGGGCCTGCGCGTAGTCCTCGAGGGCGGCCCCGACACGGCGGCTGCACTCAACGCCGCGCTGGTGGCGGCGGGCGTGGGAGTGATGCGCCTGGAGCCCGTGCGCCAAAGCCTCGAACAGCGCTTCCTGGAGGTCACAGCACGCCTCGATGCGCCGCTCGAGGAGGTGCCCTCATGACCGCGATTGCATTGCGCATGAGCGGCGCTGACTTCCTCAAGCTGCGTCGCAGACGCTGGCTGGTGCTGCTGTCGCTGTTCCTGACGCTCGGCATCCTGGCGATCATCTACCTGGTCACGGTCATTCAGCATGGCTCTGATCCATCTGAACATGGACCGGCGGGGGGCAGCAAAAACTTCAAAGACGGCCTGGCCGTGCTCGCCCTGTTCTTCGGCCCGCTCGCCGCGATCCTGATCGGAATTGAGGCCGGCACGGGAGACGCATCCGCCGGGGTCTTCCGCGACCTCGTCGTCACCGGCCGCTCGCGCGTGGCCCTGTTCGCTGCGCGCGTTCCCGCCGCCCTGGCCCTGTGCTGGGCGGTGATGATCGCCGGCTTCGCGCTGCTGGTTCTCGGCACCTTCGTATTCGCAGACACCCTCCCGACGCCCACCACGGCAGAGATCCTCAACGGCCTCGGTTTCACCCTGCTGGGAACCGGCGTCCTGTGCGTGATCGCCGTGGGCTTCGCCTCCTTCACCACCTCCAGGGCAGGCGCGATCGTCACGCTGATCGCCTGGCAGATCGTGGCCAGCCCGTTGCTCGCCAGCATCACCTCCTTCGGCACCGCGCGCAGGGCTCTGCTGAGCGAGGCGATCGCACACTTCAGCCCGGTCAGCATCGAAGGCAGGCACGGCAGCACCGTCACGATGCCCCAGGCAACGGCCATCCTCGTGCTGGTCGCCTGGGTGGCAGTGTTTCTCGCGCTCGGTGCCTGGCGCACCCGCACGATGGACGCCTGATCAGACCTTGCGGTGGGCAGGCGTCCAGGAGCCGTCGTCCTGACGGGCGAAGTCCTGGAACAGCAGGGGCGCCTCGCGGAACATCAGCTCGGCGATCATGTCGAAGACCAGGCGCAGCTCCTCCTCGGCCCCCGCGGCGGTGCGCATCTCGATCACATGTCTCAGCGTGCGCGCGTTGGCCGTCCAGATGATGTCCGTGGAGAGGCCAAGCGGCGCCAGTCGCCGCAGCGCAGAGGTGAGCTCCTTCTTGACGTGGAAGGGGACGCCCTCGGCATCGATTTCCAGTTCGGCTGCGGCGCTCACCTGGAACTCCTCGAGTTGCTCAACCATGTTCAACACCCGCTCGCGAACCGGCTCAAGCCCCGGGGGAACACGAAAGCCGATGTCCGTCAGGCGCACGTAGCGCAGGCTCTCCTGGCTGAACGCCGAGCCGGCGCGATGCCTGACCAGCTCGTGCGTGAACACCCGGCTGACGTTGCGCAGCGCAAACGAGAAGTTTGCGTGCTCCAGCACGCTGCCATGGGCGGAGCTGAGGATGTTTGCGAAGTACTCCCGCCGGTCGGTGCGCACGCGGGTCACGTTGGGGTTCAGGCCGGGCTCCCAGCTGCGATAGCAGGCCCGTCCGCCGAACTCGACGAGCAGCTCACCCGCCACCTGCTCCGGTTCCGCCAGGCGGCGCTCCAGCCACGACTCGCCGCCCACCTCGCGGAGATAGCCGCGCATCCCATCGACGTCCACCGACGGACGGGCGATGAGGAAAACCATGGGCCTGCTCTCGTGCATGGGGCGGATGATGCTAGGGCGTGTTGCGGACGGCGCCGGCGGCGAACCGGGGCAGCTAAGCTCCCGCGCAGATGAGCAGCGCTCCGACCCCTCCGGGCATCTTCGAGGCCGCCGACCCAGACCTCGAGGAGGCCGCCTGGGACCTGGAGCCTCTGCTTGACGGAGAGGGCGAGGCAGGCGTCGAGCGGCGTATGGATGAGGCGCTGTCGCGCTCTCTCCTGTTCGCCGAGCGCTACGCAGGGACGCTGGGGGAGATCGACGGGGCCGGCCTGGTGGCGGCGATGAGCGAGCTCGCGGCGATCAACGAGCTGGTGGGCCGCGCCGGCACCTATGCCGTGCTGCGCTTCTCCACCGACACCGCCGATCCCGAGCGGGGGGCGCTGTTGCAGAAGGTCCAGGAGTTGGGCACGGCGATCGAGACGACGCTGCTGTTCTTCGAGCTCGAATGGGCGGCCCTTCCAGATGAGCGCGCAGCGGAGCTGCTTGGCAGCGATGGCCTTGACTTCGCCCGCCATCACCTCAGCAACGTGCGCCGCTACCGCCCGCACCTGCTGAGCGAACCCGAGGAGAAGATCCTCTCCGAGAAGGCGCTCACGGGCATCGCGGCATGGGCTCGCCTGTTTGAAGAGCAGACCTCGGCGATCGAGGTCGAGCTTCCGCCCGGCGCGGGGGAGGACGGCGCGCCGGAGCGCAGGGTCGCCCTCGATGTGGCGCTCAGCCGGCTG
>Ga0302325_10034367_pt1 | contig 10367 bp, 9 predicted proteins | sample Palsa_T0_2_FD_201948 | JGI IMG/M metagenome (GOLD analysis project Ga0302325, IMG submission 201948) | Peat permafrost microbial communities from Stordalen Mire near Abisko, Sweden - Palsa_T0_2 | ecosystem: Environmental > Terrestrial > Soil > Palsa > Peat permafrost | place: Sweden: Abisko...
GAAATAGATTCACGTTACCGAGGAAGTTGTACACAAACGAAGTCGCTGGGTGATTGTAGACTTCGTCGGGACTGCCGACCTGTTCGATGCGCCCCTCGTTCATGACTGCGACAATGTCCGCGAGCTCGAGCGCCTCTTCCTGATCGTGCGTAACGAACACGCTGGTGATGTGAACTTCGTCGTGGAGCTGGCGCAGCCAGCGGCGTAATTCCTGCCGGACTTTGGCGTCGAGCGCGCCAAAAGGCTCGTCCAGCAGTAGAACGCTAGGCTCCACGGCGAGCGCCCGAGCCAGGGCTACGCGCTGGCGCTGGCCGCCGGAAAGTTGCGAAGGGTATCGCCCCGCCTGATTCCGTAGCTGGATCAACCCCAGCAACTCGTTGACCTTTTTCTTGATTTCGTCATTCGACGGCCGCAAGCGCCGCGGCCGCACGCGCAGGCCGAACGCAATATTTTCAAACACCGTCATGTGCCGAAAAAGGGCGTAGTGCTGGAAGACGAATCCGACGTGGCGTTCGCGAGTGGTTTTATCGGTGATGTCGCTGCCGTTGAACTCAACGGTCCCCGAATCTGCAAACTCAAGCCCGGCGATGATGCGCAGCAGGGTCGTCTTCCCTGAGCCCGAGGGGCCCAGCAGAGCGACGAGCTGGCCATCCGGTATCTCCAGGTCGACGCTTTTTAGCGCCTTGAAGTGTCCGAAGTCCTTGGTAATGTCGCGAACGCTGATGCTCATTGGCTGAGTGCCTTATCGTCGGTCGCTTGCGTCGCTAAATGTTGTCCGGTTTTCCACTCTATCACGCTCTTAACCAGCAGCGTCATTAACGCCAGAAGAGCTAAAAGTGACGCAACCGCGAATGCCGCGACGAATTGATAGTCGTTGTACAAAATCTCGATGTGCAGCGGCATCGTGTTGGTGAGCCCCCGAATGTCACCGGAGACGACCGAAACGGCGCCGAACTCTCCCATGGCGCGGGCATTACATAAGATCACTCCGCAGATGAGCGCCCACTTCACGTTCGGCAGGGTCACGCGGAAAAACGTTTGCCAGCCGCTGGCGCCCAGAGTGAGCGCGGCTTCTTCCTCCTCGTTTCCCTGGGCCTGAATCAGCGGGAGCAGTTCGCGCGCGACGAAGGGAAAAGTAACAAAAATGGTGGCGAGCACGATGCCTGGCACCGCGAAAATGATTCGGATGTCGTGCGCGATCAGCCAAGGTCCGGCCAACCCTTGCAAACCAAAGAGCAACACGAAGACCAAGCCGGCCACCACCGGCGAGACCGAGAACGGCAGATCGATCAGAGTGATCAGCAGGCTCTTTCCCACAAAATCGAATTTGCCGATCACCCAGGCTGCGGCAACTCCGAAGACCAGATTCAGCGGTACGGCAATCGCAGCCGTCAGCAGGGTCAGGCGAACGGCCGAAAGAGTGTCGGGATCCTGAAAGGCTTGCAGATAGAAAAAAACGCCCTTTTGAAACGCGGTAATAAACACCACAGCGAGCGGGAAGAAGAGAAAGATTCCCAGGAACGACACGGCGACGGCGATAAGTATCCAGCGTACTACCGCGGGTTCCGATGTAGCGTGCGCGCTCGCACCGCTTGCGGGCCTTTCGAGCCGTAGTGAGACGGTGGCAGCCATGGCTTATTGGCTTTCCCCCTGGCTATAAGCGGGCTTCAGACTGGGCCCCAAAGGCACGTCGGCCACGGGCTCGTGCTCGCGGCGGCTGCTGGCCCACCTTTGCAGCAGGTTGATGGGCAACAACAATAGGAACGAGGCAATCAGCATGGCCACGGCAATGGCCGTGGCGCCCGTGTAGTCGTACTCCTGTAATTTCGTGATGATCAACAGCGGCGTGATTTCCGTTTTCATGGGCATGTTGCCGGCAATAAAAATCACAGACCCGTATTCGCCGATAGCGCGGGCGAAAGCCATTGCAAAGCCGGTGATGGCCGCGGGAAAAATCGTTGGGAGCAAAACCCGTGTGAACGTCTGCCAGCGCGCGGCGCCCAGGCTCGCCGCGGCTTCCTCCAGTTCCTTGTCCAGATCTTCGAGCACCGGCTGCACGGTGCGCACCACAAAGGGCAAACCGATGAACGTGAGCGCGATGGTCACGCCCAATCGTGTGTAGGCCGCGTGAATTCCCAGAGCGAGCAGCGGGCGGCCCAGCCAACCGTTGGGTGCATAGATGGTGGTGAGTGCAATGCCTGCGACAGCAGTAGGCAGAGCAAAAGGCAAATCGACAATCGAATCAAGGAGAGCCTTGCCGGGGAATTTGTAGCGCACCAGCACCCAAGCGACCAAGATGCCGAATACGAGATTGATCAGGGCGGCGATGAACGACGCACCGAACGTCAGCCGGTATGAAGCCAGGGCCCGAGGGGAGTCTACTACGTGCCAGAACTGATGCCAGGTCAACGTGGACGTCTTGATGAACATCGCCGCCAGCGGGATCAAAACAATGAGCGATAGATAGAACACCGTGTAGCCCAGTGACAGGCCAAATCCTGGAATTATGCTTCGTTGTTTTAGCCTGATCGCCATAATAGAAGTTTCTTCGCCGCTTACTCAGAATTGCGAAATATAGACACGATAGCGAAACCATCAGGGGCCTTAGTCTGCAGACCCCTGACCACTTCGTTTGGCTGTCGTCTTACCCCGACGATGCGCTACTGATTCGGCTGGTAGATCTGATCGAATATGCCTCCGTCAGCAAAGTGAACCGTTTGGGTCTTGTGCCAGTCGCCAACTACGTCCGCCAGGGTGAACAGCTTCACCTTAGGGAACGTCGAAGCATATTTCTTGGCGACGGACTCTAACCGCGGCCGATAGAAATTTCTAGCCGCGATCTCCTGCCCCTCCGGCGTGTAGAGGTATTCGAGATAGGCCTGCGCTACGGCGCGGGTACCTCGCTTGTCCACCACTCTGTCTACGACCGAGACCGGCGGCTCCGCAAGAATGCTTTGCGAAGGCACGACGATCTGCACTTTGTCAGGCCCGAGTTCCTTGACGGAAAGCAGCGCTTCGTTTTCCCAAGCCAGCAACACGTCGCCGATGCCGCGTTCGACGAAAGTGGTGGTGGAACCACGGGCGCCGGAGTCAAGCACCGGGACGTTCTTGTAGAGCTTTTGGACGAAGTCCTTTGCCGCAGCGTCACTCTTGCCGCCCTTCAGGTAGGCGTACCCCCACGCCGCCAGATACGCCCACCGCGCGCCGCCCGAAGTTTTGGGATTAGGAGTGATGACCGCAACTCCGGGCTTCACGACGTCGTCCCAGTCTTTGATGTTCTTGGGATTCCCTTTGCGCACCAGAAAAACGATGGTCGAGGTGTAGGGAGTGCTGTTATTCGGCAGGCGCGATTGCCAATTGGCCGGGAGCAGCTTGGCCTTCTCGGAAATCGAGTCGATGTCGTAAGCCAGCGCCAGTGTTACGACGTCGGCTTGCAATCCGTCGATCACGGAGCGAGCCTGCGCGCCCGAGCCGCCGTGCGATTGCTTGATGGTGACGTCCTGGCCGCTCTTGGCCTTCCAGTATTTCGCGAAGGCCGCGTTGTAGTCTTGATACAGCTCGCGCGTCGGGTCGTAGGACACGTTCAGAATCGTTACCGGTCCCTGGGCACGCACGGATTGAACGGGGCCTAAAACTAACCCGATGACGATCAGAAAGACCCACACTATTTTGGTCGCCGGCTTCATGCTCGCTTCTCCTTTTGAATCCTTCACAAAATCCATGCCCATTTCGAGTCTTCGGGATCGCCCATTCGACGGGCGATCCCGAACCTCGGACTGATCTCTCCGTTACGGAATGATGTAACGGAGGTTGACGTAAGTGATGAAAGCGTGCGCATTCTTCGGGCTGCCCGTTGGCACGTACCACGGTGTACGAACGACGTAGGAAAACTGCGAGATAAACTGCAGCTTCCCGTAGTTCGGACTCGACCAAATGGTGGGTATGAAGCCGACGGAGGCTTCCTGATAGTCCCGGTTGTTGGTATTGGCTGAGCCCGGGAATCCAAAGCCTACGCAGTAGGAAGTGGCGGGGACGCCGCAAGCGGTGCCAAGCGCCTTCGTCGTTACATCGTAGTTTCGCCAGAAGTAGGCGCCGCTGTAATACCCATCGAGGATCAGCTTAGGAGTGGTCTGCCATTCAAAACCGGCAACACCGGAGCCGGCATGAATCGCCGAGAGCGAGCCATCGGGCTTAACGATCACGTCGGGTCCAAGGCCCCCGATATACCTTCCCACGCCATCGCCATAGAACGAGTTCCCAATAAGGTGAAAGCCCTTCAGAACTTCAAAATTGAAGTTCACACCACCGCCTCCGCCGGTAATGGTGTTTGAAGCGGCGGGCGTCGCCAGATTGTTGTAGACCTTGAAACTGCGGGCTACGCCACCGGCATCCACGTGAAACAACTTGCCAGAGATGCGCCAATCAAACGCCGTCTTCGCAATGATGTCGGGATGAAGGTTCGGAACCGTGGGATTTACCGCGGAGCTCGCCGCGCTTGTGCTGCTGCTTCCATTGTCGAATTGCGTGGAAAAGAAATTTGTCGAGCCGTCGGTGGGAAAGACGACCGCGCTGGGGACAAATTGCTGCGGATTTTCGAGGGCAGCGCCGAACGACCACCAGTCCGTCGCGTGATACACAAGGCGAATTCCAGGTTGTCGATCGTAAATCAAGCCCGCAAGGTAGCTAGTGTCCAGACGCAACGCCGTGAAAATGTTTTCGGGAGCAGGGGAAAGCCCATTTCTCGTCGGCGTGAGAAAGGACCAGGTTTGCCCGGTGACGAGCTCCCATTTGCCGTGTTTGAGTTGAAGAAACGCCAGGCGCAAACGGAAAGAATCGCTCTTGGTACTGATATTTGAATTAGCGGGCTCGAAACCGTTGAAATCGCTTTCGATATAACCTGTGACGGCAGTCGAGTGCGTGGGATTGGCATCTACCTTTAGCGACAATCGCGAACCCTGTCCGGTGAAGCGAAATTCGGATAACTGGCCGAGAGGAAGGGTGTTGTTGTAAGGAAGAATCGTGAAGTTCGTCCCCAGTCCGCTCCCCACATCCGCGCTCCGGAATATACCGGTTAAGTCCACAAAACCGCCCGGCGTGAACTCGGCGCCCCCGATCTTGATCGATAGCGGATGGTCGATGCCGACGACGTTAATCGGTGGTTTGGCCTGAGAATCCTGGGTGGCAGACGGCGCACCGCTGTCTGGCGGTGGCGCATTTATTGCCGCGGCCCCGGGAGCGACCATTGCGACGGGACTGGATGCGAAGCCCAGCTTCGCTTCGAGCGCAGAGATGCGATCAATTTCGCTGTGCAGTGCTGCGCGTTCCGCTTCCAACTCCTTGCTATGCTCGGTAAATTGCTCCGCCTGAGCCTGGACACTCGCCTTCAACTCCTGTAATTCGATCTCCACGGGCGTTGGCGGCACAGGCGCAGTTGCGTTTCCGGCCGGTGGCGCTGCCGCCGTCGACGTTGGAACGGCAGGTTGCGAAGCGCTGGAACCTTCTGTCGCGGCAGCGGCCGGATCTGCTGCGGGCGCGGCCCACGAGAGCGGCGCCGCGTTGAGCGTGAGAAGCAGGGCCAGAGCGATTCCTTTCGATTTACTTACTAAATGTGTCGGCATTTCAAAGTCTCCTCAAAGTTTTGGCTGCAATTTTCGGTAGTTCACCTGGCTCGCTAATAGCACTCGCCAGATCGAATGAAACTTCTTTGGGTATTGGCGAACGAACTAGAAAGACGGAAGGCCTAGTTGCGGCTGCGACAACAGAGGTCGGAAAGCGAGGTGTGATCCAAAATGCCCGCGGTGGCGTTGCGGACATCCAACAGCACGCGGAACAGCGGACGATGCTTCGGATCATGCTGAATGCGCTTGCGCAGGGACTCGGCATCTTCAAACGGCGCGAGGGGCCCGTCGATTCTGCGGAGAACTTCGCCCAGCGAGATTTTCTTGGGCGGGCGGTTCAACTGATAGCCGCCATTTGCACCGCGGAGGCTGGTGACGATCCGGGCGCGCTTGAGGTCGAGCAGGATAGCCTCCAGAAACTTCTCCGGCAGCTCCTCTTGCGCGGCGATGTCCTTGATCTTGACGACGCCCACGGGATGCTCGGCAAGCACGGTGAGCGCCTGCAAGGCGTACAGTCCTCTTTGTGAGATGCGCATATTCTCTCTGTTCCCTAGTAAGTATGCAAAGTCTACCTACTTAATAGACATTGTCAAGAAAGAAGTTCACGAGAGGGTTCGGCCAAACGAAGATTCCGCGACCGTGTGGTGGAGTGTTCGGTGGTAGGATAACCGCCTATGCAGCCAGCGTCAGGGAGTAGAGCGGCTTCCGATTCGATCTCCGGACGTGAGATGCTTCGACACACCGTCACTACACTGGCCTACCGGGGCGGCAAAGCCTTGCGCGGCGCACCACCGGAATTCGCGAACTTCCGGGCCGGCCCAGGGACGCGCACACCGGGCGAGATTCTGGCCCACCTCGGCGATCTGCTGGATTGGGCGTTATCAATCGCGCGGGGAGCGCAAGAGTGGCGCAGCTCCGTTCTTTTGCCTTGGGAGCAGGGCGTGGCACGCTTCTTCGCTGCCCTCGAAGCTCTAGACAGCTACCTTGCTTCCGAGGCGCCCCTCGGATGTTCCCCCGCGCAGATGTTCCAGGGTCCGGTGGCCGACGGACTAACACATGTAGGACAGATTTCGATGCTCCGCCGGCTGGCGGGATTCCCCGTCCGCGCGGAAAACTTCTTTCGGGCGGAGATCCAGACCGGGCGCGTGGGCGCGGATCAAGCTGCGCCGAAACGCGAGTTCGATTAGTTGCCGAGTTCAGGAAGGCGAGCGAACGGGGCCAACGGAAGCGGGTGCCCACCAACAAAAAAGGGGCAATAAAAATGGCCGGGCGGCACCGGCTGAGGGACCCGAACCGCCCGGCTTTTTCTCACCCATCTCCGCAGGGTTTTGGGTAAGAAACTTGTTATGCGGCGTTTTCGCCGTTGCGCATGAACTCGTAGCGCTCGATGGCGGCGGCTACGCCAATCTGTCCGGCATCGTCCGGGCTGCTGCGCAGAACGCGGCCCAGACAGCGGACGCGCACCGGCCCGGCCTGGGTCAGCTCATGCGGAAGAGTCATAACGATCTCGACCGGTGAGCCGCTCTTCAACCCCTTGGGCAAATTGAAATACAGTCCGCGAGAGCTGACTTCGCGGGATTCCGTGGCGGCCTCGCCGACCACGCTTTCGTCCGTCCACCGAACTGTGAGTGGCAGACGCATCAAGAAACGACGCGAGGCGCGTCGCTCTTTTGAAGAAGCCAAATGTTACCTCCTGCTTACTCACATAGATTAGAGGGCAAGCCGCGTTTCCCCTATAGAGCAAAGGCGTCAATTTTCGGGGGATATTTTGGTACGCAAGTACTGTACCTGGGGATCTACAGAACCTTATATAAGACCCATCTTGTTAGGCAGTTACGAAGGTAGCAGGGAATCAAGTCTGATCGATCAGGCGGTGATGGATCGCGTAGAGGGCCAGTTCGAGGCGGTCTGAGACGCCCAGCTTGTCGAAAATGTTGTGGAGGTGGTTTTTAACCGTTTGTTCGCTGATAAAGAGCTTTTCGCCGATTTCGCGGTTGCGAAAGCCCTGGGCCACAAGCTGGACGATTTCTTTCTCGCGGTCGCTCAGCAGAGGTTTTTCGCGACGCTGGCCGGATTCGGCGGATTTCTTGAAGGCGTCGATCACTTCGGCGGTCATACGGTTATCGAGCCAGATTTCGCCGTCGTAGACCTTGCGAATGCTTTTGAGCAGTAAATCACTGGCAGACTGCTTTAGCACAACGCCGCGCGCTCCGAGGCGCATGGCGCGAACCACGTCGCGATCGTCCTCTGCGGCCGTTAAAACGATGACGCGAGTGGGCGTAGAATCGAAATTCACCTCTTCGAGAACGCCGAGGCCGTCCTTTTCAGGCATGCGGAGATCCAGGAGGAGGATATCCGGCTTCAACTTGGCGAGCATCTTGGTGCATTCCACGCCATTGGAGGCCTCGCCCACGATCGTGACGTCGTCCGCGGCGTCCAATAACTTACGGAGGCCATCGCGAAAAATGGCATGGTCGTCCGCTACCAGGATCCGAATCGCCTGTTTTGCCTTTGTCATGTTAATTAACGGGAATCTCGACGGTGAGACGAGCTCCGTGACCCGGATTCGATTCCACGGTCAGCGCTCCCCCAACGCTTCGCGTGCGTTCCTTGATCGAAATGGGCCCCAGACGCAGTCGATCCAATTCCTCACTTGCATAGGATCCTGAAAAACTGAAACCCCGCCCGTTGTCATCCACGACGAGAAGCACTTTCGTCTCGTCCTGCTTAAGTTTTACCACGACGTGGCTGGCCTCCGCATGCTTTTTTACGTTGTGTAGTGACTCACGATATATCTGGAAAAGCTCGCGGCAGATGCGGTCTGGGAGCTGCAGATTGGGATTTTCGATGAAAAGATCGATTGCCAGCCCGTGTTCGATGCGAAAGCGCTCGGCGAAGCCGAACATCAATTCACGAAGATCCGCGCTTTCGACGCGCAGTGGGCGGAGGTCTGTGACCATGCGACGCAGTTCCTCGCTTTCCTGCTGTACTGTATTTTGCAGCTGACCGAGATCTTCCGCCGCCTGTTCCGGCTTTTTCAGAAGAGTCTGGCGCAAAACTCCCAATTGAATTTTCAGGCTCAGCAACGTTTGCAGAATCCCGTCGTGCAAATCGCGAGAAATGCGGCTGCGCTCGGATTCTATAGCCCGCGCGCGCAGGCTTCGCAGCAGAAAGACGTTTTCCAGCGGCTGGGCCACGTGCCGTATGATCTGCTCGAACCAGCGGAGATCGGCTTGTGAGAACCGCCGGCGCGGTGGCTGAGGATTGATCAGCAAGACGCGGCCGACGGGGCGGCCGGCAGTCTCGATGGTAACGGCCAACAGAGACTGTGCTTCGAATTCCGCGCGAGTGACCTCAGGAGGCGCGGGCACATCCCTGACGCGCCGCCCCGTGCGGCGATCCCATCCGAAGCCCTCGCCGCCTCCGTTCCGGAATTCCCATCCCAGGGAAACTTCGAGCGAATCAATGAGGTAGGTTTCCGCGCGCGCAAGCGGCAAGGTATCCGGACCTCGCGCTTCCCGATCGCCGGCGCGAACCTTCCAGACGAAAACGCGCTCCAGCTCATCGTCCTGGGTGGCCAGGACTACCTGCTCGCACTGGAACGCTAAAGCCAGTTCGCCCAGCGTCTGGCGGATCGACTCAGTGAGGCCTCGGTCGAACCGCAACAGTCCGGTAATTTTCTCGAGAAATTGCTGGCGGGCCAGATGCTCGCGTTCCCGAGCGCTGAGAAATCCCATTCCCAAGCCGGAAACGAGCGTCCCTGCGCCGATAGCAACCCAGTGCGCGAGGCCATGCCAACCGAAAGACGTCTCCGCCGCCACCCGCAGGATTATGGCTGCCGTGGACACCCCGACGAAGGCCAGCATAGCCCGCGTGTGTCCTCGCGCAGCCAGGGCAAAGACGGCGAATAGAAATAGGAACCAAAAAGCTGAAACCGAAGGAGTGAGATAGAGAAACACTGCGAGGGCGAGAAAATCCACTGTCAGAGGAATCTGGAACCGTACGTCGCCGAAACGGCCTATTAGCAGAGCGATCAGGGCCAAGATCAAATAACCAAGCAGAAAACCCACGGACGACTTGCGAACTGGCGCGGTCGAGGTCTCCAGAAGAGCCACAAGGGAGAGAGCCGCCAAAATAGCGCGGGCGAGCGTAACCTGGCGCTCAAAATAGGCTTGTTCCGTGTTGTCGAGAGGCATGGTGGCGAGCGGTTTCCCAGGAAAAGTCTAGCAAGCTAGTACCACCCCGCGATTCCGGTCGGGCGCGGTGTCATCTTAATGGTAATCGCCAGACACATTAAGGTAATGGCCAGACCGAGGCGCCGCCCTCGTCGCGTCAGCTTTCTTTACACGAAAGCTTCGCGCGAGGAGTTGACAATAGGTGCATAATCATTTCGCGAACGGGCGCGGACGGGGCGGGGTCGCCAATTTGTCACACCGATATACACGAAAAGAGGCGGGACGCATCAGCGGCGTGAATGCGGCTCAGCTTCGCTACTGGGAGCGGCTCCAGTTGGTGCGCCCCAAGGCACGCTGGGGCGAGCGATTCTACAGCTTCGGCGACTTGGTAGCGCTCGGCACATTGAAGCGCTTAACCGGCAATCGCATTCCGGCTCGAAGAGTCCGCCGCGCCATCGAACTGGTCGAGCAGCAATTCGGCCAAGCGCCATTACCGCTTGCAGCGCTGCAGCTGCTCGAACAAGGACGCGACGTACTAGTAATTCCTCCCGGCATTCCTGGCCTCTTCGATCCC
>Ga0302325_10034368_pt1 | contig 10366 bp, 11 predicted proteins | sample Palsa_T0_2_FD_201948 | JGI IMG/M metagenome (GOLD analysis project Ga0302325, IMG submission 201948) | Peat permafrost microbial communities from Stordalen Mire near Abisko, Sweden - Palsa_T0_2 | ecosystem: Environmental > Terrestrial > Soil > Palsa > Peat permafrost | place: Sweden: Abisko...
CCTTGATTAGGCCAGAATCACGACGACGAATCTATTGGACGAAGGTATCACCCAAAGTACGGATTCGACACGTGGGCACAGAGAGGTGTGGACGTCACTCCATGGGGCTGTGAGACCAAGGTATCGCCAATACCATCGTCCAATTGATTCGACGGAACACCTCGCGTGTAATCGCCCCATCGCAGCCGATTCGGTCGGAAAAGCGACATTCGAAGAACCTGTCAGGAGCAAAACGATGAGTATTATTGATAAGGCGCTCGAAGCGAACCGCAACTATGCAAAAAACTATGATCCAACCCAGGGAAAGCGTCCTGCACCCAAAATCGCAGTTGTAACCTGCATGGATCCACGTCTCTCAGACCTCCCCGGAATCCTGGGTCTAGCGCAAGCCGACATCGACGTTATCCGAACCGGCGGACCTGCGGTAACAGAAGATGTTCTCGGGGAACTTATTGGTTCCAACCGAGTACTCGGAACCACAGAGATCCTGCTTCTCAACCACACCGGCTGCGGGTTCACGACATTCACGGATGACGAAATGAACGCGAAGCTGAGCGCTTCTACCGGTGATGCGTCGCCGGCTCCAATGCGATTCTTCTCCTATAAGGACCCCGAGGAAAATACCCGGGAGCAGATCAAGAAAGTCAGGTCGCACCCCTGGATTTCGAAAGACGTCCCCGTGCGCGGCTTCATTTTCGACGTGGACACCGGCAGATTACGCGAAGTCAAAGTACTTGAACGCGAGCGCGCCGCCTGACTCGCGATCACTTTTCCAGCAATCGGGTGAACGAATGCACGCAAGGTAAATCTAAAGAGCCTGAGACGACACCGCCCAGGCCGCCCGGGGAGAAAATGTGCACTCTTTACGAAAGGCTCTCGAAGAGGAAACGATTTGGGGCCTTGGTGCCCGCGAGCAGCCAGTCGAAACGCCACGGCGCGACCAATCCCGGTTTTCTTCATCCAACTGTTCATCAGTGCTTGTTTGTCCAACTTGGAGGGTGAATCATGAAAGCAATCGTTGTCCACGAATATGGTGGTCCGGAAGTACTGAAGTTCGAAGAGTACCCTGACCCGGTTCCGGGTCCGGGCGAGGTGCTGGTGCGGGTCGCCGCCGCGAGCGTGAATCCGATCGACTACAAACGACGTGCCGGATTGACGAAGGACTTTTATCCCATCAAGTTCCCGGGCCTCATCGGAGTCGATATCGCGGGGACTGTGGTCAAGATTGGGCCGGGAGTGGACAGCTTTTCCGTCGGCGACCAGGTGTTCGCCATGGCGGACAATACTTACGCCGAACTTTGTGTTGTGAATGCAGCGGTCTTGGCGAAGATCCCCAAGGGGCTCGATTTGATCCAGGCGGCGGCGCTGCCGTTGGTGACGACGACCGGCGAGCAGCTCCTTTCGGCTACGGGAATCAAAGCGGGCCAGACGGTTATGGTAGTAGGTGCTGCAGGTAATGTCGGGCGTTCGGCGGTATTCACTGCGAAGGCGCGCGGGGCGACTGTGATCGCAGGGGTTTTGAAAAGGCAGATGGAGGAGGCGAAGACTGCCGGCGCGGATCAGGTGCTCGCAACCGACGACGACACGGCGATTGCGAATCTTGCCCCGCTCGATGCGATTGCGGATACGGTCGGCGGAAGAACCGCCGAGAAGCTGATCGCCAAGGTCAAGCCGGGAGGAGTGTTTGCTACGGTTCTCGGGGCACCGCAGAATGCCGCGAAGTACCCATCCGTAAAGGTCGTGCCGGTGTTCTCGAAATTCGACAGGAAAACTCTCGAGTTCATGGCCGAAGCGGTGCGAGATGGCAAGCTGGTAATTCCGATTAGCCAGAAACTGCCGCTCAGCGAAGCGGCCGAGGCTCAGGCAGCAGCAGAAAAGGGCAGTACCGGGAAGATCTTGCTGGTGGCTTGAACTCTTTGCTGGACATGCAACGCCTAGAGGAAAATCGAAATGAAGAAAGATCACCGCGGAATCAATCCCGCTTCGAAACCAAGCGGCAACGGTTGTGTGGAATGTCTGGCCTCACCGAAGGGCTGGTGGTTTCATCTCCGTCGGTGCGCGGAGTGTGGGCACATCGGATGCTGTGACAGTTCTCCGAGTCAGCATGCCTCAAAGCATGCGGAGTCAGCAGGGCATCCGATCATAGCCAGCTTCGAGCCGGGTGAGGACTGGTTCTTCGATTATGAGAAACAGCGGATGATCAAAGGTGTGGAATTGCTTCCGCCGCACGCGCATCCCGAAAGTCAGCCTGCACCTGGACCCGCTGGAAGGGTGCCAGCCAACTGGGAATCGCTTCTAAACTAGCTGCCGGTCACGGGGTAGCCAGCAGATGGAACGCTTCCTTCAGAGTGTGTACGGCCGCATCCTAATTTATCGACAACAGGAGGCACCGCATGGATCTGCCTGACGCGCCGATTGCGCACGAAGGTTTCTTCGCAAGTTACTTCTTCACGGTGAGCGACCAGGACAAATCGAAGGACTTCTATGTCCGAATTCTTGGCGGCAAAGTGATCAAGCCGGACAATCCCTGCTACATCAAACTGGCCAATACGTGGCTCATTCTGAATTCCGGTGGTGGCCCGACTCCCGACAAGCCAGAGGTCCTTCTTGAAATACCGTCGGATCCGAACAGAGTCAACAGCTTCCTCAATTTGCGTGTCGCCGACATCTGGGCCTGCTACAAACAATGGGGCGACAAAGGAGCGTTCTTTCTTACCGAGCCATTAGACAATCACGGCTGGGAATGGCGCTGCTACATGCGTGATCCCGACGGCTACCTCATCGAGGTTGGCCAATATACTGAAATCGCGCTCGACTATTTCAACAACCGCGGTTGATCTGGCAAGCGATTGACAAGAGGACGTTCGAAGCTCCCTGGGGCCAGCGCATGGAGCGATTCGCTCCCGGGTGAGGTGCGCAATCGAGAGCGGCGATACACGCAAGAACCTCGACGCAAATGATCTCCTTAGGGCTCTTGTCGCCATTTCCAACGCGGCATCGGGTCCGCTTCTTTCAAGGTTTTTCGCCGGACCGCCGCTACAAAGATATAACCGATACTATCGTCTAATTGTTCAAAGCCCACCCTTCTGCTTTGATAACGTCATCCTGCTGGATCAATCAGAATCTGCATTTCGGAAACGTCTTTCAAGATAACTTTGTAGCCTTTCGGAGGAAAATTATGTCAAGCAACATAGCAGAAGTCGCCAATGAAGCTCCGCCCACGTCGAATCCTCTTGACGTCATCCCAGCCGAAATACCATTCGATGTGCCTTATGGGCCTCCGATATCACTAGAGCAAGCCCAGGCGGTTATTCAAGCCGCTGTGGCAGAGGCCAAGAAGCGGAATTGGAAAATGAACGTAGCAGTTGCCGATTCCGGTGGTAACTTGGTTGCGTTCCAGCGAATGGATGGTGCGATGCTCGCCTCAATTCAGATTGCGGAGCACAAGGCGCGAGCAGCCGTGACCTTCCGGCGGCCAACGAAGGTCTTCGAGGATGGCGTCCAGCTTATGCACCTCAACTATCTGCTCGCGTTCGATGGAATCATCGCGTCTCGAGGCGGTATTCCACTGATCGACCGGAGTGTGATTATCGGCGCAATCGGTTGTTCTGGAGGCACGGATTCCCAAGACGAAGTCGTGAGCAAGGCAGGGGCGGCGGTGATTAACAAACTCCCGGCAAGGATCAAATGATCCAGATCTCGAGAAAGCGTAGGGGCGCCACGATGGTGCCAGGCGAAACCCTCGAAGCATCGCGGGTCGATCACAAACACAGGGTGTGGTTTACCGCTTTAGTGACTTGAGTATGCCAAACAAACCTTAAGTGGTGCGAAAAGGGCGTTAATCGGGATTTTGCGCCAGTGCTGCGGCTGAGAAATTCTGGTGATGACGATCAAGCTCTTGTCTGGCAACAAACTGCTTCGTCGATCGATCACCCCTCTAACTTGCCGGCGAGCCAGTAATCGACACTGAACCTTCCCGGACCGGAGCAGATCAGCCAGATAAAGAAGAGCACGTACAAGACTTCCGGAAGGTAGAGGAAATCGTCGAGCCAGTTAAGGGGCGAAAGTCGTTTAGGCATGGTGGAAAGCGCGCTGGTCAGGGTGGCGACGGTCATATCGATCAATAAAGCGGCGCAGGCCAGGCTTGAAAGCAACCCCACGATCACCAAGGATCCGCAAACAAACTCGACACCCGCCACGAAATAAGCCGTCTGGCTGGGAAACGGGACTTTGGCCTTAACGAGCGTTTCGTAAACCGGTTTCATGCCGCCGGCGACAAACAGTTTGTTTGCCCCGGAGATGGCGAAGAACAGCCCGAGCGAAACGCGTACCAGCAGGATGGCATACTGTTCCAAATCACTGCTACCCAGCAGCGCAAACTGGACCAACCGTTTCCAATCCATTTCTTGTCCTTCCATCGGAGGATGTGCTATGACGATCCTCCAAAACATACGACTTCCCTGGTAACCATGTTAAACAGGACTTAGCGGGTCTCTGGCGTTAGTCTCTGTCCTCGACAATGACGCTGCAAACCACAAATGGAGTCGTTAGCGAATTCTCGTGCCTCGAGATTGTGTGTCTATCCGTTCAACCCATTGAGCGCGCGATGCGGGAGCGGGGAATGGATCCGCAAAGTACTGTGTTTCCCTCGCAACCTTGTCGCCCCTGAACTCCATGATGCTCACGGTGTAGGACGGCTTGCCGTCATATGTCAGGACGAATTCGGTGACCCAAAGATCACCGCCGCCAATGATTCGTTGGACAGTAAACCGTTTTTTGCTCGGCTGACTGGCGCGCTGGCACTGTATGTTGTGTCGACCGCTGGTTCGCTCTCCTGACTGCGGGTAATCCAGCACCGCGTCCTCGTGATAGATGAGGTGCTCCGTTTCAAAATCGTTGGCATCGGACGCCGCCCAATGCTGATCCAGTGCCGCGCGGATCCGTTGATCTAGCGCCCCAGAACACTGCTCCGTCTTTTGTTGATCGTTCACCATGAGCCTCCAAGTTGACAATAAGTTAAATGCTTTGGCGGAATCGGAGGGGAGCGGCAAGGTAGCCATCACTCGTAATACGCCGGCAACTTCTTTTGCGCGTCGCTCTGGGGCTGATCGTGGTTGATCCAAAGCTGCGCATGTTCCTTCGCGATGACTGCCGCTATCTTGTCCATGGACTGGAGCGAGGCCTGCTTGCTCCAATTATTGTCAGGGACATAGCGATGCTCGAAGCTGGTCTGGAAATGCACGACATCGCCGCTAAGAATCACCGGTCCAGTTTTAGGGAGCCTCACAAGCAAACATTGGTGGCCGGGCGTGTGTCCTGGTGCGGAGAGCAGGACGAGGCTTCCGTCACCAAAAATATCGTGGTCGCCGTCGATGAGCTTTACCGGATGCTTCTTGTTGAAGGCGACGGTGTCTTGTCGGCTTCCAGCCCATTCGTACTCGACCCTTTGCACCAGCATCAGAGTGTTGGGAAACATTTCAATGTTCCCGGCATGGTCGGGGTGGCTATGTGACACGGCCATCAGCTTGATGTCCGAGGGCTTAACGTGTATCTCTTCGAGCTGAGCCGCGAGCGTTATTGGTTTGCGCCAGACAGGGCCTGTGCCGGGCCCCCATTCGTGAAACACCTCTTCATGGTTGGGCAGTTGTGCTACAGCATCATCAATGCCCGTGTCCCACAGGAACCACCCGTGGCTGTGGTGGATGAGGTAGCAGTGTCCAGGAAAACCGACGGGGGTTCCGACGTTGACCCCTGGTGTCCAACGCGATTCGTCGGGACCACTGCCGTCGCCGCAGTCGATCACATAGAGGCGGTCTACTCCGGATTTGACTTGCGGATTGGTGGCGGCGAAAATTCGCGAGCCAGGGATGGCAGTCGCCAGCGCCAAGAGGGCAAAGAAGAAGGTGCACTCAACGTTTGCTTTCACGAAATCCTCCATTCGAAATACGATCGAGTGGGCAACGACAAATTTTGATATCCGGCCGAACAACTCGAAGAACTGTTCCTTCGCCTGCTGCGCGGCCGGATCGATGAACAGACACATGAGTTTCGTCTTTTCTGACGGACTCGGGAGCGCATCGGGCGCCTGCCTAGCGCGCGATTTGGCCCAGATAGTATCCGAGCCGATTTTCGACATCCCCCGGCTTGTGGAAGCCGCGTGCCATCAGCGCCTTGATCCCCTCCTGGGCGGCAGGTCGACCGAGCGAAGCGATACACGCATCCCAACCGGCCCCGAGCTCAACGTCCGGTGGCAGGCTGGTGTTGACGAGGCGCTTGGTCTGGGCGATCGCCCATTTGTCGAACTTGGCGATCCGGGTCGCGAGCGCCTCTACGAAAGCATCTAGATCGGCGTCGGGCAGGGCGCGATTGATATAGCCGTAGGCCTCGGCCTGGTCCGCTCTGATGTCTTCCGAGCTCAAGAGCACCTCAAGGGCGCGGTTTCGGCCGATGAGTCGCGGAAGCCGAGCCATGGGGCCGCCGCCGGCGACCATCCCCACACCCACCTCCCATTGCGAGATGATGGCCTTCTCGCGGCTGGCAAAACTCATGTCGCAGGCCAGCGTGATCTCGCTGCCGTTGCCGGTCGCACGGCCGCGGATGAGAGCGATGGAGGCGACTGGCAAGCGGGTCAGACGCACGAGAAAGTCCGGCCAAGGCGGCAAGCCTGTGGGACCGGGAGGCAGTGAGGTCAGATCCTCAAGCTTGGCCAGAAAATCGGAGTGATTCAAAAAGTAGTCGTCGACCGCGCTGTCGAAGACCACGACCCTGACATGCTCATCGGCCTCAAGGGCGTCGATGACTTCCTGGAACTCCTGGACCATTTCCGGGCCCATGACGTTGATCGGCGGGTTGTCGATCGTGACATGCCAATAGGCGGGCGACCGCCTGGTCACGCGAATCTGTGCGGGTTTCGTAGGTGCGTTTATCGGTGTGAGTTTGGCAGCTGGATTCATAGTTGCCATGGGATTTTCCTCCGTATTTTTTAGTCTCGGAAACCAGTTGGTCAGAGCCGACAATGTCCGCCGGCCCTTAATGGTCCACTCGTCGCAGCAAATACACACATAGCCAGCGACAATCTCAACAACTTAGAATTTCGATCCGAAATCGTCGCTCGGGTGACACGAACCATCCGGCGACACAAAGCTGCCACCATTCAGCCAGAACAAAATGGGCGGCGCAATTGGACGATGGTATTGCCCATACTTTCGTATCGACCGCGGTGGAGAAGTCAACCTGGTTCCAGCTAGTCCTGAAAATCGATCAAAGCGAAGGAAACTTCCACCCCGCACTTGATACGAAGGTATCGTCGATACTATCGTCCTATTGCTTTACTCCTCTCACGTCTGGCTTAATCGCAATCGTTCGAGATGCAGGTCGATCGGGCTCAGACAACCTATTTTTGAGGGAGAAAACACACCATGTCTGACCTTGTGACGAAATCCGTGGCGCAGGAACACCAAAACGTGTCGCCGGCTTTACCACCACTGCGACAGCCGTGGCGGTACTCGCCGTCCCCGTCGGCGCGGCCCTTTTCGCGCAAGGCCAAGACAAGGACAAGTGCTTGCTGAAATCGCCGAGCGGAATCGCGTTCTCTGATTTCAGAGGATACGAGGACTGGTCTGTCGTCTCTTGCGCCCGGACCGACGAAGTGCACAAGGTAATCGTTGCCAATCCCAAGATGATCACGGCGTACAAGGCCGGCGTACTTTCCCCGAGGGTCCATGATCGTCAAGCTCCAGTGGAAACCGAAGAAAAGCACAGAGGCCCGTTTCGTCGTGGATGTGCCAGACGTCTTTAGCCAGGCCTTCGTTATGGAAAAGGACAGCAAGCGATTTCCGAAAAGCGGCAGGTGGGGATACGCGGTGTTCAACTGCGAGGCGGCATCGGATAAGTTCACGGCCGATCCGAAAAGCCTCCCAGACTGCGGACACACGTGCCATGTGGCCGTGAAGGCGAGGGACTAAATCTTCCACCCATACCAGAAGCGTTGAACCCGCCTGTAAAATCAGGAGTCAAAACCTGTAGGAGAGATCTCATGACTGCCACTGCCACCAGCGCTACAGCGCCATCCGCAGCAACGATCGAGGCCATCAAGCAAAAAGCAAAACGGTTGAGCATTCTTTCGATGATGTCGACAACCGCGGCTGGTTCCGGACATCCGACATCCTGCATGTCCGCGGCAGAGCTGGTGGCCGGAACATTTTTCTACGCGATGAAGTTTGATCCGAAAAACCCTAACTCGCCGGATGGCGATCGTTTCGTTCTCTCCAAAGGCCACGCCGCCCCGGTCCTCTACGCCGCCTTAGCTGAGGCGGGCGTTTTCCCGGAGTCGCGTCTGATGACGTTGCGCGAATTTTCAAGCGAACTGGAAGGCCATCCGACACCGCGTATTCCCGGTGTCGACGCCGCGACAGGTTCGCTTGGCCAGGGATTATCTGTCGCTTCGGGGCTCGCGATCGGGGCGCGCATGGATAAGAGTCCAACGCGTGTCTACGTGCTGATGGGCGACGGCGAAATGGCTGAGGGCCAAGTCTGGGAGGCGGCAGCGTTCGCCGCACATTGCAAACTCGACAACATCACAGTTCTGGCTGACGTCAATGCGTTGGGCCAAAGCGAACCGACAATGTACCGGCACGACATGGAAGTCTACCGCAAGAAATTCGACTCGGAAGGCTGGGCAACGGAAATCATCGATGGCCACGATGTGGCGGCCGTGCTTGCCGCCCTCGATCACGCCAGGGCGACGAATGGCCAACCGCAGGCAATTCTCGCGCAGACGATTAAAGGCCATGGAGTGAGCTTCCTCGCCGGCAAAGAGCATTGGCATGGCAAGCCAATTCCGAAGGATCAGCTCGCTGCGGCGATCAAGGAAATCGGACCGGCAATCGACCTGCCCCCCGACCCCGGCAAGTCCTATGCCAGGACGTCTTTGCCGAAACCTCCGAATTTCCCGGCTCCTGCGCCGCCCGACTACGATCCTTCACAGCCTGTCGCGACGCGCGAGGCCTACGGATTTGCTCTCAAGCGACTGGGTGCGGTGAATCCGCATATCGTGGCTATTTCGGGCGACGTTAAGAACTCGACTTTCTCGGAAATATTTGAGGACGCCTTCCCGGACCATTTCTATCAGGGCTACATCGCCGAGCAGAATATCGTGAGTGCGGGCGTAGGACTCGCCGCGCGCGGCAAGGTGCCTTTCCTTGATACCTTTGCGTGTTTCCTGACCCGTGCCTATGACCAGGTGCGCATGGCAGACATCAGCCGGAGCAACATCAACCTGTGCGGATCGCATTGCGGCGTTTCGATCGGCGAGGACGGTCCATCGCAGATGGCGCTCGAGGATATCGCGATGTTTCGCGCCGTTCATTCCTCGACCGTCTTTTACCCAAGCGATGCCGTCTCCACGGAGAGGCTTACGGCAACCATGGCGGGGCGTGCCGGCATCAACTATCTGCGAACGACCCGGCCGAAATTTCCGATCCTCTACTCGAAGGACGAGAAGTTCCCGATCCCTGGATTCAAGGTGCTCCGACAGAGCCCGCAAGATAAAGTGACGGTGATCGGCGCGGGAGTGACCTTACACGAGGCGCTCAAGGCCGCTGATCAGTTGAAGCGAGAAGGCACAGCCGTGCGGGTGATCGACCTTTATTGCGTCAAACCCATCGACGGAAAAGAGCTCGGCAAGGAAATTGCCGCCACAGGCGGTCGGCTCATCACCGTGGAAGATCACTGGGCGGAAGGAGGAATAGGCGAGGCGGTGCTCTCCGCTCTCGCGCAGTCGAGCGTTGCCCCAGCCAAGTCGCAGCTCCTCGCGGTGCGGGAGATGCCGCACTCCGGCAAGCCAGAGGAGCTCGTTGACGCCTTCGGCATTTCGGCAAGACATATAGTGGAGGCAGTGCGCGCAATTTCATAGCGATGCCTGAAAAGGGCAAGGAAGGATGGCCGATCCAAGGCCGACAAGGCGTTGTAAGAAGTGAATCCCGGAAATTCAAATTCACGTTCCGGACTTGATCCCATCGGAATCTGCAGTGAGGACAGTGCAGATGCACCCTGTTTTGGATGAAAGACCCACACGGAGAGTGAGCACGTAAAGCCGATCCCACGAGGATTGCCGTATTCTGGTATTTCACCTGCCACTTCCCCTGGGCGCGGGGACTCTTTCGAGAGTGCCTCGCCAAATAAAAGCAGCACCCCGAAGGCGGTCGGTCAAATCAAAAAACTAAGCTCGTAAGAGTAACTCGCGAATTCAGAAGGAGTATGCATATGGCGGCACGGGTCGAACCACTGACAATACAGCCCAAGTCCAGACACACAGCCTGGAGTGCACTGGCGTTACATTACAAAGCGGTTTCAAAGTTGCATCTGC
>Ga0302325_10034370_pt1 | contig 10366 bp, 8 predicted proteins | sample Palsa_T0_2_FD_201948 | JGI IMG/M metagenome (GOLD analysis project Ga0302325, IMG submission 201948) | Peat permafrost microbial communities from Stordalen Mire near Abisko, Sweden - Palsa_T0_2 | ecosystem: Environmental > Terrestrial > Soil > Palsa > Peat permafrost | place: Sweden: Abisko...
AGCTGCCCTTGGCGCTGCCCCTGCCTTCCAGCACTCTGCGTAGCCGACTCGTTCTATCGGCCGCTTCGGCGTAGGAAACTGAGCAGTCGTCCTGGATGAACGCCGGGCGATCGCGGTGGCGGGTGAGTGCTTCAACGATCAACGCGGAGTATGAGATTCCGCTCTGTGGCTCAGTCATGATTACCTCTTGGTGGTGGAAGTCGAGGTCAGACATTGGGTAGCCGCGCACCGGCATCGATGGACAGTGTCGTCGCGTTGAGGTACCTGTTCTCGATGATGTGCATGACCAGTGACGCGAATTCGGTGGGGTCACCCAGTCGCGACGGGTTGAGCGCGGCCGAGCCAAGGGCTTGAAGCACCTTGGGATCGACTCCGGCGAAGATGCCGGTATCGAACAGACCGGGCGCGATGGTTACCACGCGAATGCCGTACTGAGCAAGGTCGCGAGCTGCGGGAAGCATCAAACCGATCAGGCCGGCTTTGCTCGCGCTGTAGGCCGCCTGACCCTTCTGGCCCTCGAACGCGGCGCCCGAGGACACATTGATGATGACCCCTCGTTCGCCATCAAGCCCCGGCTCCGCGTTTCGGGTCATCAACTCCGTGCACTGCCGCATGACATCGAATGCACCCACCAGATTCACATCGATAACCCGCTGAAACTGTTCGATGTCGAGCGGCCCACTTTTGCCAAACACCTTCCCGGGGTTAGGAATCCCTGCGGCGTTGACGCACACGTCGACCCGGCCGAACGTCGCTGCGACTTCGACGATCGCCGCGGTGACCGAGGCACGATCGGCCACATCCACCGTCACCGCGACCGCTGGTACGCCGGCCTCTTCGGCTACTGATCGCGCCGCCTCTGCGTTGCGGTCCAAGACCGCCACCCGCGCCCCGGCCTTCGCCAGGGCCAGTGCTGTGGCGCGGCCCAAACCCGACCCGGCGCCCGTCACGACCGCAACTCGATCAACGATGTCCATTGCTTGCCGACCCTTCCGTCGCGACTGCGATGTCGCTGCTATACAAAAACTAGTCAATATTGACTGGTTTTAAGGTAACAGCAAATCCTCGCTAGGTCAACGATCGGACCGCCCTGTATCAACGCAGCTACGTCCGAAGAAAACCACGGCATCCGTACGTGGGAGTGATGTACTCCTCGATCGGCGGCACCGAAGCATCGTTGCTGAAACCGTCAGCCACGACTACTTTCCAGCTGGGCTCCGGTTCAATCTGACATCGGCACGGATTGCAGAGATCATCGTCTTGCATGCCTGCGGGTGGAGTCGGTACGGCGCGTAGAAGGAAAAGCGGTCGATGATGTCACCGAAGCGCCGGCGAACCTCTGCGCCCACCTCCTCGGGCTCACCGACAACGGCGAAAGTGTTCAGCATGGTGTCGTCGATGAGTCCGGTCATCGTGTCCCAGGCGTTGATTTTGGACAGCCGGTGCAGTTCCGTGTGCAGATCGCCCCATCCGTGCAGGTCGAGCACGCTAGAGTAGGCCGGAGTTGAGCCATAAAACGCAATCTGGTGGCGTACGGCAGCCGTGGCCTCCATCATCGAGCGTTCGTCCAACCCCGTCACCACAAACCCGGGATACGACAGCACAAAGTCGCAAGAACGATTTGGTTTCCGCTTCAACACTGAATTAACCAGCGGAACAGTGACTTCCCGCAAATACCGTTCAGTAGTGAAGCCATGGACGAGCAGCCCGTCTGCCACTTCGGCAGCGACTGCGGTCATCTGTGGCCCGACCGCAGCGATGAGTACCGGCGGGGGTCCGAAAACGTTCGGGCCCGGGCGGAAGGCGGGCGGCATCAACGTGTGCTGATAAAAATCGCCGCGGAAGGCCAACGGCTGGTCGTTGCGCCAGCTGTCCCAGACTGCGTGCATCGCGGCGACGAACTCACGCATTCGATCCGCTGGACGGGTCCACGGCATGCTGAACCGACGTTCGATGTGCGCCTTTATCTGGGAACCCAGCCCAAGCATGAATCTGCCCGAACTCAGCGACTGCAAGTCGTTGGCGACCGTGGCCATGCTCATCGGGTTGCGTGCGAACGCTACCGCGATGGCCGTCCCGACAGTCAGGCGCGGTGCATGCTCTGCGGCCAACAGCGCCGGCAGGAACGGATCCCTTGCCACCTCGGTGGACCAGACGCCGGCATATCCCATCCGGTCAGCGTTGGCCAGCTGCTCCACGATCGCACCGATATCGCCACCCTCGGCCGTCCCTCCGACAATCCCATCTACTAACACGAATCGCCCCTAACATTTCGCAGTGCACATTGGGTCCGCGGCTCGGCCAGGGATACTCCCGAAATAGTCATGATTGACTGGTTTTGAAAGTAACAGCCGTTCCGATGCCGGTCAATGTGCTGCAGCCCCGGGCAGGGGTATTGACCGATCCGGTTATCCCTGTTTAACTAGAACATATTCTAGTCAGAGCTGACTGGTTTAGCGAGAACGGACCGACGTGGACATCTCGAATCGAGTGACAGCCCTTATGGAACGGGTGGGATTGGCTACGCGGACCGACCAACTCGGTGCGGTGGCAATGAACGCGGCGCAACTGCTCATGCACGGCGGGTTCGAGACGGGCGAGAAAGGCTCACCGTTCGAGGTGGTCGCAAAGGAGTCAATGTACCGACTGCGCCGGTATTTCCCGGACAGCGACAGCGCCGGACGGCCAGCGGTAGTTCTCATCCCGCCGATGATGTTCGTGGCCGATGTCTACGACGTGTCCTCGTCGTCGTCAGCGGTGAGTGTGCTCCATGAGCACGGCATTGACCCGTGGGTGGTCGATTTCGGTGCCCCCGAACATGAACAAGGCGGGCTGCAGCGGACACTCGCCGATCACATCGTTGCGACTAGCGAGATCGTCGACCGGGTCCGGGATCTGACCGGCAGAGATGTCCACCTCGGTGGATACAGCCAAGGAGGAGTTTTCGCGTACTCCGTCGCCGCCTACCGGCGCGGTGCGGGGCTGGCGAGCGTCATCTCCTTCGGTAGTCCGGTCGACACCAAGTCGGTGGGCATATTCTCGTTGCCCGAACCGGTGATGGAATTCGCCGCAGACGCGGTCGCCGCGTTACTGGACCGCACGGGACTGCCCGGATGGGCTACCCGCGAAGGCTTTCGGCTGCTCGATCCGATAAAGAATGCGCGGTCGCGAGTGCAGTTCCTGCGGCAACTACACGACCGAGAAGCGTTGCTGCCTAACGAGCGTCAGCGGCGCTTCATCGAGTCGGAAGGCTGGATCGCGTGGCCGGCTCCGGCGCTGGCCGACGCACTGCGGCAGTTCATCGCCCAGAACCGGATGCTGTCCGGTGGCATGGTCATTGACGGGCGACCGCTGGCCCTTGCCGATATCGACCGGCCCGTCCTGTGCTTTGTCGGCGAGAACGACAAGATCGGGCAGCCTGAGGCGGTCAGGGCGATCGGCCGCGCGGCTCCTCGTGCCGACATCCACGAGGTCTCGTTGCCGGTCGGACACCTCGGCATCGTCGTGGGTTCAGTGGCGACGACCGCCACCTGGCCGACTGTTGCCGCCTGGGCATCGCATCTCGACAACGACAGCGATATGCCGGAAATCGTCGAGCCGTTGGCCACGTCGAAAGTTGTTGCGGGCAGCGGGAAGCGCAACCCACTCATCTCAGTGGTGGGCCGGGGTATGGGGGCTGGCTGGCGGTTGGGCGCGGCGACGCTTGACGCGACGTGGGCACTCACGGCGGGCGCCGCCACTAGTCTGCCGCGGCTGCTGCGCCTGGAATTGGTGCGCCCTGAGACACGGGTGTCTCTCGGCCGACTCCTCGACGAACGCGCCCAAGGTCACCCCGGAGCGGTCGGATTCTTGTGGGAGGACCGCGCCTACACTCACGCCGCTCTCAAGACGCGTATCGACGCTGTGGTTGCGGGACTGCTGTCGGTCGGCGTGCGCCAGGGCGAATCCATTGGCGTGCTGATGGATACCCGCCCCAGCATGCTTATCGCCGTTGCCGCGCTCAACCGGATCGGAGCGGTGGTCGTGTTGTTGCGGCCCGACGGGTCGCTCACCGAGGAGGTCAAACTTGGTGGCGCCGCACGCATCGTGACGGACCCGGAGCACGTCGACGCCGTCCGCGTGGGGACCGACGCCGAGGTGTTCGTGCTCGGCGGTGGGGCAGGGCAACGGGACCTCGGCGTCGACGGGGTGATCGACTTGGAGCGCATCGATCCGGCTGACGTCATCCTCCCGACCTGGTATCGACCAAATCCCGGCCTGGCGCGCGAGACTGCGTTCGTCTTGTTCACCGGCGACGGTCCCTCAACGAGGGCGCGAATGATCACCAATGCCCGCTGGGCGCGGGCCGCGTTCGGAACCGCGGCTTCGGCTGACCTCGGACCAGGCGACACGGTGTTCAGTGTCAACCCGATTCACCACCCGTCGGGCCTATTGATGTCCCTCGGCGGCGCCGTCGCCAGCGGTGCCCGGTTTTCGATGGCGAGCCGGTTCGACCCCGACACGTTCTGGAATGAAGCGCGCCGCTACGGGGTGACCGTGGTGTCCTACACCTGGACGCAGCTCCGCGACCTCGTCGAGGCGCCACCGCATCCGGGTGAGCGCCACCACACGATCCGCACATTCATCGGCTCGGGGATGCCGGTCGGACTGTGGCACAGGGTCATTGAGCGCTTCGCCCCGGCCCGGGTGGTGGAGTACTACGCCTCCGCGCAGACCGACGCGATCCTGGTCAACATGCCCGGCGTGAAGGTCGGTTGCATGGGCACCCCGCTTCCGGGCAGTCCCGAGCTGCGCATCGCCCGCATTGACGAGTCCACCCGGCAGCTGGCCCTTCGCGCCGACGGCTCCGCCGAGCAGTGCCGGCCCAGGGAAATTGGGCTGATGCTCTCCCGGGTCGAGCTGGGAATGTCGCAACCGTCGCGTCCACTTCGCGGGCTATTCGCGCCCGGAGACGCGTGGCTGCAGACCGGAGACCTGTTCTACCGCGATGAGGACGGCGACTTCTGGCTCGCAGGCAGTGCTGACTCGCTCGTCACCACCGCCCACGGTGTGGTCGGCGGGTCCGCTGTCGAAGACGCACTCGGCATCGTCGACGCGATCGACATGAGTGTCACATACGCCGTCCCCGGAGCGGACGGTGACGACCTCGCGGTCACCGCCGTCACGCTGCGGTCGGAGCGATCGCTCGACGCCGAGGATCTCTCCGCGGCACTGGGCCAACTGCCACCGGACCGGCGACCGCATGTCGTGCGCATCGTCGAGCGAATCCCGACCAGCACGTCGCATCGACCGCTGCCCAGCGCGTTCGCCGCAGGCGGCCGACCCGCGCCAGGCCCGGGGGTCTATCAGCTGGATCCGCTCTCCGGCGAGTACCAGACAACAGCAGTTGCAAAACCAGCCAGAACTGCCAACTCCCACGCGCGAAGGAGCCGATGATGAGCGAGGCATACGACTACGACTACCTCATTGTCGGATCCGGTTTCGGCGGCAGCGTATCGGCGCTGCGGCTGGCCGAGAAAGGTTATCGGGTCGCCGTTTTGGAGTCCGGGAGTCGCTTCGAAGACCACGACTTCGCCGAGCGGCTCTCGCAGCTGCGCCGGACGATCTTCGCGCCGAAACTCGGCTTGAAGGGCATCCTGCGGGTCACACCCTTCAAGGACGTCATGGTCCTCACCGGCAGTGGGGTTGGCGGCGGCAGCCTCGTCTACGCGCAGACCCTCTGGCGCGCCGGCGACGGGTTCTTCGAGGACTGGGGCGCGGTATGCGGAGAGGCCCCGGATCTCGACAAGTACTACGAATTGGCTGAGGGCATGCTCGGCGTGGTGACGCAGCCGCGGCGCACGCCCGCCGACGACGCCATCGAAGCGATTGCCGTCGAGTTGGGTGTCGCTGACACCTTCCGCCCAGTCCCCGTTGGCGTCTACTTCGGTGAGCCCGGCGTCGTTGACGCCGATCCGTATTTCGGCGGCGCCGGTCCGGCCCGGTCGGGTTGCATCGAATGCGGGTTGTGCCTGTTGGGCTGCCGCAACAACGCGAAGAACACGCTGCCGAAGAACTATCTGTGGTTCGCCGAACGCCTTGGTGTGCAGATCGATCCCGAACGCACGGTCACCTCGATCCGCCCGCTGGGGGCACCCGATGGTTCAGACGGCTACGCCGTGACCAGCGAACGCACTGGCTCTTGGATTCGCAAGGACCGCCGCACCCAGACCGCACGCGGTGTCGTCGTTGCCGCCGGTGCGCTGGGAACCAATCAACTACTCGCCCAATGTAAGACGGACGGCACGCTACCCCGGATCTCCGATCGCCTCGGCCAATTGGTCCGCACCAACAGCGAGGCGATGACCGCGGTCACCACACCGGACGACCGCGGCTGGGGTCGCAGCGTTTCGATCACCTCAAGCGTGCACCCCACCGAGGACAGCCATGTCGAGGCCGTTACCTACGGGTCGGGCGGCAACGCGATGGGCCTGATGTTCACACTGCTGACCGGCGATGGCACGAGAATCACCCGGCCGCTGAAGCTGCTCGCCCAGATCTGCAGGCACCCGATTCGCTTTGTCCGCGTGACCAATCCGCGAGGCTGGTCACAACGCTCGCTTATCACCGGCGTCATGCAGACCACCGACACATCGCTGTCGCTGGTACCCAAGCGGCGGATACTGGGCCGCCGGCTGCGGCTCACCACTCGCCAGGATCCGGAGCACCCGACGCCCACTTTCCTGCCGGTGGCCAATGACTTCGCCCGGCGGCTCGCCGACCGGATCGGTGGGACAGCGCAGAGTTGGCTGACCGAAGCGCTGTTCAACATGCCGATCACGGCACACATACTGGGCGGTGCGGTAGCTGCGCAGGGCCCCGAGCACGGCGTTGTCGACGGCGAGCATCGAGTGTTCGGCTACCAGAACCTGCTTATCTGCGATGGTGCGGTCATTCCGGCCAATCCCGGCGTGAATCCGAGCCTGACGATCACGGCGATGGCCGAGCGGGCGATGGCGGCGATCCCGGTCAAGCCGGGTGCCCAAACAACGACCCCCCGCGCCGGGTCGATCAACTCGAAACCGGCAGCAGTGTAAGCGTTAATTGCACCTGGAGGCGTTGACCCACCGACCGTTGTAGCCCACACATGCGTTGACGTTCGGCGGCGGCGGTGGGTCGTTCGGCATCGGAGCGTAGTACGCCGGCGGCGGAACGTACGGCGCAATGGGGTCGGCGAGGTTCGCGCAGCCACTCACCGATACCCGGCGACCTGCGCTTGCACAGACGTCGGCGTTAGCGACTCCGGGTGCGGGAATAGTGACAATCGCTGCGGGGACGGCCGCGAGGGCCACGGCGGTGGCCGCCGTGATAGTCCCTGACCGAAACCAATGACTCATCTTGCTTGTCTCCTCACCGGCGTGACTGGCCAATCTATGTCGAAGGTGATGGTCGGGCGTAACACCACCTAGGTGACTATTGCCCCGAATTCGGGTGGTAATCGCAGCGATTCCCCAGGTCGGTGAGGGGTTGGCGGATCCCGTTGATTTCGGACTCAACTTGGGGGTTGGCGTTCATGTAGTTCTGGACGTCGCCGTGAATCTCGTCGTTCGGCAGCCCGCGAAGGCCGGTGAAGAAGTTGTTGACGTCCGGGTGGCTAAACATGTAGTCGGCCATCGCCGTCCCGACAGTGCCTGATGCCTGCGCCAGGTCGGCGGCCGTGCACCCAGGCGCCGGGGCCGGAGGTGGCGGTGCGGGTGCGGGGTCAGCAAACGCCAACGAGGCGCCCCCAAACAGCATCGCACCGGCCATCGCCGAAGTGCCGATCGCTCCCACCAGTGCGCTACGCATGGCACGCTTTGACAGCATCATGCTTGCTCTCTCTCATCCAGTGTCCGAACGGCAATCGATAACGCCTAGCTAAGCACAACAAAATAAGACATTGTCGCGAGCAACAATTCGAAAGGAATCCCAAGAGCAAACGGGTCTCGACGGCGAGCGCGCCTGACGAATCCGTTGGCGTGCGTTGACATTTCACCGCTAGGTGCCGCAGCGAACATTCATGAAGGAAACAGATTGAGACGACACCGCAGACGAGGACCCTCGGGGCGCGTCGACGAGTGTCAGTATGAGGCTGACGCTGAGGCAGGAGCAGAGAATGCACAGTGAGACCGCGCTCGTCCTCACAGTTTTGGTGCTCTGCTACGCGGCTGTCTCCGGGCTGATCCGACGCTGGTACCTGGCGCCCGCGCTGATATTCGTCGTCGTGGGCATAGTTCTCGGTCCGTCGTGCTTGGGGTGGATCGAGGCGGGTTCTGACACAAAGGGTTTCACGGTCCTTTCGGAGCTGGCGCTGACGGTGATTCTGTTCAACCAAGCCTCCACGCTGAACCTGCGGACCGCGTTTCGGCGCGGCCATCTGCCGCTGCGCCTGATGGCGATAGGGATACCCGTGACTTTCGTCCTCAACACGGCGATCGCTGTCGCAGTGCTGCCGGTGCTGCCGTTTTGGGAAGCGGTGTGCCTGGCAGTCATCGTGGCGCCCACCGAGGTGGCGTTGCTGGACGCCCTGCTCGAGGATCGGCGTATCCCTGAGCGTGTCCGTCATGCGCTCTCGATTGAGAGTGGCCTTTATGACGGCTTTGCGCTGGCCGCTCTGTTGGCCGCATTGGCGCTCGCCTCGGAGCAGACTGATCACGCTGCGGTCCGCTGGGCCTGGTTCGTGTTTCGTACCGAGTTCGTCTCGCTGGCGGTCGGCGTGCTCATTGGTGTGATCGGCGGCGTGCTGATCTCGCGATCCAGTGCGCGCGGGTGGATGAGTGGCACCTGGGCGCAGCTGGCGACCCTGGCGCTCGCGCTCGTCTGCTTCGGGCTTGGCGAGCGGTTGCACGGCAGCGGGTTTGTCACCGCCTTCGTCGGCGGGTTGGCCTATGCAGTTGTTCTGCGTCGCAACGATACCCAGGCGGCGGCGACCCAGGTCTCCGACGCGGCTGGCCAAGTTCTCGAACTGCTGGTGTTCGCGCTTTTCGGCGCGATGGCAGTCGTGCCGGCCTGGCGCGACGCTGGTTGGCGAGTTGTTGTTTTCGCAGCCCTCGCGTTGATCGTGGTACGTATTGCAGCACTTGCGATCGCATTGGCTGGTAGCGGTTTGCCGAGGCGCAGCAAACTGTTCATGGGATGGTTCGGCCCACGGGGAATTGGCGCACTCGTACTCGGCCTGATCGTGATCGGGGAAGGCGAGATAAAACAGGGGACGTTGATCACTCAGGCCGTGGTTGTGATAGTCACGCTCAGCCTGATCCTGCACAGTGTGACCGCTGCGCCGGGCATTCGACTCTGCCGGCAAGAAGACGGCGCGCCAACCGACAGCCCACCGGAACCCGAATAACGGTGTGAGCGCATAGACCGGACATGAAATCGCGCACGGGTGCGGCGGGTCTGACACGATGACGCGGTGTCCACACCCAACGATCCCGCCCACGCAGCCGGGCCGAGCCTGCATCAGTTGACGACGCCGAGAGCGGCGGCCGTCGCAGGAATTCTGTTCGCCTTGCTTTTCGGCGCCACGCTGATCTTGATTCGCGTGAAGATGCCGGAGGGAGTGGGTGATTCGGCGGAATGGCTCGACTCACAAAAAGGCGGCATTTCAACGGCGGCGAAGCTGATGCCGTTCGCCGGTATCACCTTCCTGTGGTTCATCGGCGTCGTGCGGGACAACCTCGGGCGCTACGAGGATCGGTTCTTCGCATCGGTGCTTTTGGGCAGCGGTCTGCTGTTTTTGGCGATGATGTTCGTCTCGACCGCAGTCGCCGCCGCGCTGGTGGCTACCAATACAGGCGTCACCGATGCCGCTGCTCATGTCGCGGTGATCTGGTTCGGCAAGATGATCGTGGTGTCGGCCGCCAAAACCTACGCCATCCGGATGGCGGCGGTCTTCATGATTTCGCTGGCCACCATCTGGCTCAAGACCGGGCTGATGCCGCGGTGGCTCGTCGCCGTCAGCTATCTCGTGGCGCTCGGCTTGCTCATCGCGGGCGACGTCTCCATGTGGCTGACATTGGCGTTCCCCGTCTGGGTCTTGGTCGTTAGCGCACTGATCTTGCTCCGCGCCGGCTACATCGACAAACAGCGTGCTGCCCTCGAGTGAGCGCGACTGTGCAAGGTCGCGGCCGCACCCCATCGATGTGACAGTCGTCGAGGCCGCCGGGGTCAAGGCCCTGGTCTGATGGGTGCGGTGCTGATGAAGAGATGGAGGAGATGGGCGTATGTCTGGTCTGGCCGGACTTGCTTTGGGCACGGTTCCGATCGCAGGTGGAGCATTGTTGGCAGCGGCGGCCGGCCAATTGAAGGGTCCGTTCAAGACTGCGGACTTTCGCGAGCTCATCAAGCA
>Ga0302325_10034373_pt1 | contig 10366 bp, 9 predicted proteins | sample Palsa_T0_2_FD_201948 | JGI IMG/M metagenome (GOLD analysis project Ga0302325, IMG submission 201948) | Peat permafrost microbial communities from Stordalen Mire near Abisko, Sweden - Palsa_T0_2 | ecosystem: Environmental > Terrestrial > Soil > Palsa > Peat permafrost | place: Sweden: Abisko...
GCCCGCGTTCGATGTCCGCCGCTCCAATACCACCACCAGGCATGTTTGCGCGGCAGAGGCCAGCGGCAGGACATCGTGCTCGTTCCGCACCAGCGTCACCGCGCGATCCGAGGCTTGCTGCGCATGCGCGGCCTCCTCCTGCGAATCGAGCGCATCGCTAATTTCGTCGAGGTCCACCAGCTTCTTCTTTATGACTCCGACGCGGACCTTCGCTTCCAGCACCCGCATAACGCTCGCGTCGATCCGATCGCGTTTCAAGCGCCCTCCTTCGACAGCGGAGATTACCGCGCGAATCACGGTCTCCGGGTTGAGAGGCATCAGCAGCACGTCCGCGCCGGCGTCGAGCGCGCGCACCGCGGCCTCGCCTTGATTGAACATTTGCGCCAGTCCCTGCATATCCATCGCATCGGTCACCACGATGTTTTGAAATTTCAACTCGTCGCGCAAAACCCCGGTCAGCACTTTCGACGAGACTGTAGCGGGAATTTCATCGGGCTCCAGCGCCGGCACGGAAAGGTGCGCGGTCATGATGGAATCGACGCCGTGGGCAATCGCGGCCCGGAACGGCGCGAACTCTAACGTTTCCAAACGTTCCTTGCTCGCGGTCACCTTGGCGAGCGCCATGTGGCTGTCCGTGTCGGTATCGCCGTGACCCGGAAAATGTTTCGCCGTGACCATCACTCGATTCTTGGGATCGGAGTGCGCGCCATCGATGTAGGCGGCCACGTGCTGGGCCACGTCGTCGGCATTTTCTCCGTAGCTGCGCGTGTTGATCACTGGATTTTCAGGATTATTGTTCACGTCGGCGACCGGCGCGAAGATCCACTGAATGCCCACGGCCCTCGCCTCCCGCGCCGTGGCCAGCCCTTCGTAGCGTGTGGCGTCAAGATCGCGCGCCGCGCCGTACGCCATGTTGTAAGGGAACTGCGCGCTGCCGGTGACGCGCATCGATGCCCCGCGCTCCAGGTCGGCGGCGATCAATAGAGGAGTCTTCGACATCTTCTGCATCTGGTTCAGGAACAGCGCCATCGCGTGCGGCTCGGCGTTGCGAACGGCTCCGTGATCCACTCGATTGGCGACAATCAGTCCGCCGATGTGCAGATCGTGGACCCAGTGCCGGTACTTAATATAGTCGGCGGATTTCGTAGCGGGCGCGTCCCCATAGCAGGTGCCGACGATGAGCTGCGCCACGCGATCGCGCAGGCTCATCGACTTCATGATGGACTGCGCCGCGCGCTGATCCGGCGTCAGCGCCGGTTTCTTGGTCTTGAGCGGAGCCTTGGTGGCGGCAATGGCCGCAATGCTCAGCAGCAGCGCCAGCGCTGAGCTTCGAAATCTCATTTGTCTAGTGTACTGTTTATAACCACCAATCCCCACGTGCAGATCGCCTCCTGCGGTCGCGGCTCGGTACCAACCGCGCAAGCAATCAGTAACGTGCCGAGTCGCGACCGCAGGAAGCGATCTCCCATGAGCCTTTTCAGCGGCACCGTTTCCAGCTCAGCGCGCCTGCTCAGTCTCCGATGACGCCGGATAGGGGAAGTAGAGCTCGTTGCCGTCCGGGTCCGCGACGACCATGAGCCGGTAGCCCCAGTGCCCGTCCTTCACCTCCACGCCGCGCCCTTCGAGGTCCGCTCGCAAGGCGTCCAGCACTTCGACATCGAGTGAAATGAACATCAGGCCCTTGCCCACTTTATCGGGCCATTGAGACGAGACAATGAGCTCGCAGCCCTTTCGGTCCACCTGCGCGACCAACGCCTTCCCCTCTTCCTCATATCGCCACTTTTGTGTGAACTCGAGCCGCTGCACATAGAAATCGACGGACCTGTCGATGTCCGCTACGAACAACACCGGCCGCGCATACCATTTGTCGCTCATGGCGTTCGAGTCATCAGAATACCTCCGGCAAACTGGTCCGCGCAAACAGCGTCCACCATCGAACAAGGTTATCCTTGCCCCATGAGGCTCGTTCTCTTTCTAACGATCGCTATCGCATGTAGCGCGCAGGACGCCGCCACCGATCTCAATCGGCAGGTCGCGGAGCTGCGGGATCTGGTGTTGAAACTGCAAACCAGGATCGACGATCTGGAAAAACGATCAGAGCCGAAGACCGCTGGGGAAACCGTGATCGCATCGCCCGCGCCCAAGGAAGCCGCAGCGCCAGCGCCGGCCCCCGCGCCTCCCGGTTTGCTGGAAGGTACGACCATCAATTTTCTGTTCGATGGATATTACGAATACAATTTCAATTCGCCGATCGGCCGCGCGAATCTGCTGCGCGCCTTCGACGTCAGCAGCAATAGTTTCAGTTTGAATCAAGCCGACATCGTGATCGAAAACGCAGCGGACCCAGCGGCTGGGAAGCATTGGGGCGCGCGTCTCGATCTCCAGTTCGGGCAAGCTACGGAGACGCTGCAAGGCAACCCGGCGAATGAGCTGAGGCCCGATATCTACCGGAATATCTTTCAAGCCTACGGCACCTTCGCGCCCAACAATCATCTGACCGTCGACTTCGGAAAGTGGTCCAGCTCCATCGGCCTCGAAGGCAATTACACGCAGGATCAGATCAACTACTCGCGATCCTACACCTTCGATTTCCTGCCCTTCTATCACATGGGCGCCCGCGTCGGGTATAAGCTGAACGACGGCATCACCCTGAATTACTGGATCGATAACGGCGCCCAGCAAAGCGAGGCGAATAACGGCTTCAAAGACGAGCTCTTCGGTTTCGTGGCGACGCCGCGCAAGAATATTTCCTGGACGGTGAATTATTATCTGGGCCAGGAGCATCCCGACGTAATTTTCTTTCAGAGCTCGCCTCCGCCGAATTTGCCGACCCTGCAGGGCGTCTCCTTTGAGCCCATTCCTAATCCCCCGACCGGGAAGACGCACATTTTCGACAGCTACGTAACGTGGCAGAAGACGCCAAAGTTGACGTTCGCTTTGGAAGGCGATTACGTGATCGAGAGGAATCTGAGCACCTCCGCGCCGATCCATGTTGGCGATGGCGCGTTTTACACACGCTACCAGCTCACCCCGAAATTCGCGCTCGCCGGTCGCACGGAATATCTTTCGGATCGCGGAGGCCTGTACAGCGGAGCCACGCAGGCGTTGAAAGAAGTGACGCTCACCACGGAGTGGAAACTGGCGGCGGGATTTGTGGCCCGCATCGAATGGCGCCGCGACTTCTCCAATCAGCGTTTCTTCTATACCAATACGCTCGGCCTTCTGAGTAAGCAGCAGAGCACGGCCGGGGTCGGCGTGATCTGGTGGTTCGGCAAGAAGACAGGTCCCTGGTAGCGCTATAGAACCGCGACCATCGGGAGTGGTCAAGCTGGCCTGAACAACCGCTTCCCGCGGTCGCGGCTCGGTCAGAACAAACAACGACTCTACTGAGCCGCGACCATAGGGAGCGCATGAGCAGCAGCAACTTCGAGCGGCGGCTGGTTCAACCGCAGCCGCGCGTCCAATGCATTGCGCAGCCGCGCATAGCAGGACCGGGTGAAATCGTACGTCCCAGCCGACGGAAGCTTCTGCGCCAGATCGTAGCCGCGATCCCACGCGCTGAGCGCCTCCTTGCGCTCTCCTCGCAGCCAATGAAGAGCGGTTTTAGCGCGAAAATAATCGGCGTCGGCGTCGATTTTGCCTAGGTTCTCGATCCGCTTCCACCACATCTCCGCCGCCGCCAGATCGTGTTTGAAAAACGCGTTTATAAACACGAATTCGGCGCAGACGCCTTGCGGTTTTTCGAAGCTGGATCGCTGGTACAAGGCTTCGGCTTCCTGCATGCTGGCGATCGCTTGAGAAACCTGATTCGTATCCAGATAGTGCAGGCACGCGTACAAACGGAGCAGCAATCCGCGCTCGCCGAAAGGAACGGAATCCGCGGCGCGATGGATCACGTTCACGTCGAAATCCCGCGGCCTCAGGGGGGACACCGCACTGGAACCAACCATCGCTAACGCCAGATGGACGCGCGCCCACGGGCCGTCGGTGACGATCTGATAGAGTTGCGCGCCGTCTGAATACTGGCCTTGCTGGAGCGGAATCAGATTCACGATGAAACCCGCGATGGAGAGAGTCGCCAGCGTGCTCAGCAGCACCCAATATGTTTCCCAGGCGTGGCCCGCGGTAATGAGGGTCACCTCCATGAAGATCGCGCCCACCAGCAGCGATGCTATCGGACCACCCAGGAGCAAGAAAGCCTTGCGGCTCCGGAAATTGCGCAAATCGGGAGCGACCATCGCCACGCCGCCTCCGTAAAACTTTCGCAACTGAAACTCGAACTTCCAAATCCCACTGCGCACCGCCCAGCGAAACGGTCCCACCTGGAACATGCGTAGTATTTTCCCGGAGGCCCATCCGGCGGCGAAGTGTCCCAGCTCGTGAAAGAGCGTGCTCAACAATACGGCGGCGTTGAACTGCAACAGGTAGGAGATTAGTTCGGGGCGCACCAGCCCATGGGAGGCCGCCCACCGGTTCCACAACTGGAACGCCATCCAGATAATGCCCATGGAGATCGCCTGCGCAATGTAATCCTTGATCTTACTGGTGCCGTCGCCGGCCAGCGCCGCCTTCTTGGATCTGCGAGGGTCGTTCGCTAACAATGCGGAGCCCCGAGCGCGGAAAGCCAGCAGCCCAGCCAGACCCAGGATGCCGCCGGTGAATACGGTGATCGGATAATGGCCCGGCTGGCGGATCAAAAAGAGAATCGACGGCCCCAGGCCGGAAGCGCTGGCGATCAGCGCCCAGTTGCGCCCGGACGGCCTGCGCTTGCGCAGCGTCCACCAGGCCTTGGCGGCGATCAGGTCGAGCGCGAGTACGACCACAATCGTCACCACCAAGTGCAGCCTGCCGGCTGAAATCTGCCACGTCGTTATCGTGACCAGAAAACTGACCAGGCTGATCGAAAGCGCCAAGGCCTTCAGCCCGAACCAGAGGCGCATACACTCGCGCAGCAACTGCATAAATCCACCATCGTTGATCGCAAGGGCGGCCGAAAAGCGGGCTTTCACCGAGTTTTGAACGGGAACGGCCTTACGCTATCCTGTTCCCATGCTGAGTCCACGCATTCGACTCGTCGGAGTACTTGCCGCATTCTCGTTTGCTTTGGGTGCGGCGAACAAAGAAACCGCTCTGGATCGCTATGTGCACGCGCCCGATCCGAGCTACAAATGGGAACTGGTCGCGACCATTCCGGGAGACGGTTTTAAGGCCTACGTTCTGGATCTGACCTCGCAAACCTGGAAGCCTCCGGTGGAGCCGGATCGCACCGTGTGGAAGCACTGGCTGACGGTTTACGTTCCCACGCTGGTAGAACACACCACCGGTTTTCTGTACATCACCGGAGGGAACAATCGCAGTCCGGCGCCTGATAAGGCAGATCCTTTTATGGCGGAGATCGCCACCGCGACGAATAGCGTAGTAGCCGAGCTGCGGATGGTTCCTAACCAGCCTCTCTCGTTTCCTGATTCCGCGAAAAAGGATCTGACGGAGGACGCGTTTATTGTCTACACCTGGGATAAATTTCTGCGGACGGGCGATGAAATGTGGCCGGCTCGCCTGCCGATGACCAAGAGCGCTGTCAAGGCGATGGATGCCGTGACAGAGTTCATGAAAAGCGATGCCGGCGGCAAGCTGGTGGTATCGACGTTCATGGTGGCGGGAGGATCCAAGCGCGGCTGGACCACCTGGACCACGGCGGCGGTCGATAAGCGGGTAGTCGCCATCGCGCCCATGGTGATCGATATGTTGAATCTCGAAAAATCGAACGAGCACCAATACATGGCCTACGGATTCTATGGGCCTGCGCTTAAGGATTACGAAAATCTGGACATCTTCCACTGGAACGGAACGCCGCAGATGAAGGCGCTCATGAAGATTGTCGAACCGTATGAATATCGCGAGCGAATAACGATACCGAAGTACATTATCAACGACTCCGGCGATCAGTATTTCCTGCCGGATTCATCGCGTTTCTACTTCGACGAGTTGAAAGGCGAGAAGTATCTCCGCTATGTCGAGAACACCGATCATTCGCTGAAGAACTCGGATGCGCGCGAAGGCCTGATCGCATTCTACGACGCATTTTTGAAACACCACGAGCGCCCGAAGTTCTTTTGGAAATTCGAAAACGACGGGTCGATTAAAGTGACCACGATCACCAAGCCGAGCGAAGTAAAGCTATGGCAGGCGACGAATCCGGAGAAAAGGGATTTCCGGCTGATGTCGATCGGGCCGGCCTACAAATCGACGGTACTGACGGAACATAAGGATGGCGTGTACATCGGCAAAGTGGAAAAGCCTCCGACGGGCTACACCGCGTATTTCATCGAGCTGACGTTCCGAACGGGAACAAAATATTCCGAAAAATTCTCCACCGCCGTCCGAGTGAACCCGGATACGCTGCCCTTTCCGGCTCCGCACCCGGCGCCATCAGTTGCGAAATAATTTACTCCTTTGGCAACGAGGCGGCGGCGATTTGGGCTATATCCAGGAGCTTCGGCGGAGCGTCCGTTACTGCCGATAAGGCGTCTCGAAACATCGTGTTGCAGAAGGGGCAGGCGGCGCCTACTATTTCGGCGCCGGTTGCTACCAGTTCTTTGGCTCTATTGTGGCTGACTCGGTCGCCGGTTTCTTCGCCTAAGAAAGCCAATCCTCCGCCGGCTCCGCAACAGAAGCTTTTTTCGCGGGATCTGGGCGGGTCGATTACTTCGCCCGATCTTGCAAGTACTTGACGGGGTTCATCATAAACCCCGCGATAGCGGCCTAGATAGCAGGGGTCGTGGTACACGATTTTGGGGCCGGCGGTCTGCGGGAGTTGGTCTTGGAATCGGGCCATGAACTCGCTATGATGCTCTATCGGCGGGGCTTCGCCGTATTCTTTCCAATCGGTGGAGATGGTTCTTACGCAATGGGGGCAGATGCTGACGATTTTTTTGACTTTAGATTGGGCCAGTGTTTCCAGGTTTTGTTCGGCCAGTTGCTGGAACACGAGGTCGTTTCCCAGCCTTCTGGCAGGATCTCCAGTACACTTTTCCTTCCTTAAAACACCATAAGTGGTGCCTAAATGACCCATTACGCGGGCAAAATCGACCATAATTTCACGTCCTTTCGGGTCGTATCCGCCCATGCAGCCCAGCCACAGGCAGTATTCCTGGGTGCCGTCGAAGATCGGAAATTGCTGTCTGTCGATAAATTTTTGACGCTCCGCAGTAGAAAAGCCCAAGGCGTTGCCGTTGCGTTCCAGGTTCAGGAATAGTTTCGTGCCGTAGTCGTCTTCCCACTTGCCGGTGTTCACCGCGCCGCGGCGCAGGCCGATGATGATGGGCAGATGCTCGACGCCTACGGGGCATTGGAATTCGCAGGCTCCGCAGGTGGTGCACTGGAACGCCGCTTCCTGGGAGATGTATTTTCCTAAGAGCGGTTCGTCGCTCATGGGGCCGAATTCGTTCAGATAACTGCGGACGCCTAGCGCAATTTCCTTGGGGTTTAAAACCTTGCCGGTGTTATAGGCGGGGCAGTGCTCCGTGCAGCGTCCACACTCCACGCAGGAATAGGCTTGGAGCGCCACGATCTGGGTGAGGTCTTTGCCGGTGTCGAGTCCAAAATCTTCATCGCCTACGAGGGGAGGAATTTTGGAGAACTCGCCGCGCGAGAGAAATACCGTTACGGGGCTCAGCACCAGGTGGAGATGTTTGGTGTGAGGGATCAACGGCATGAAGATCAACAGGGTTAAGGTGTGGGCCCACCACACCAGCTTGGTGTCGTACCAGAACGTGGCGAGATAGGTGATCATCAGATTGAAAATCAGGAAGGCGATGACGCCGGATTCCCACGAAACGTTTCCACCTAGCCAGCGCGGTCTTACGAAGAAGCGGCGGATGAAGAGGCCGGCGATGGATACGGCGACGCACACCGCGAAGGCTGCGGCGATATAAAAATAGATGCGGCCGAACCAGCCTTCTCGCGAAATGAAGGGGAATCCGATGCCGGTGGCGAAATGGTTCAGCGTCACCAACGCGAAGGCGCAGAATCCCCAAAAGACAAAGGCGTGCGCGATACCGGGCAGAGGACGCTGCTGGATGACTTTCGATTGCAGCATGACTTCGGAGAAAAAATCCCAAATGCGCTTGCCGATGGGCTGGAGGGAAAAGCCGGCGTCGGGCTTGGCGGATCGAATTTTGCGGACTACTTTTCCGAAACGGAACCAAAATCCGTACGCGGAGGCGGCGAGAAGAATCAGGAAAAGTCCGGTTTCAACGTGGGAGAGCGCGGGCATCTACTGTAGAATATGACAATTAGGGGATCCGCATGCTTACGCATGGCGGTTCTGAAAGTGGAGGGTGTTTGCATCATTTGATCTCGGGCGCCGCTGGATTCATCGGCTCCCATCTTTGCGACCGCCTGCTGGCGGACGGGGACAGCGTTGTTGCCATCGATAATTTGATTACGGGATCGCGCAGGAATCTACTTCACCTTGCCGATCATCCGAAGTTTGCATTTTTCGAATTCGATGTTACGCAGCCGGTAACGGTGATCGGCCCGTTTGACCAGGTGTGGCACCTGGCTTCGCTGGCGAGCCCGATGGCGTACCTGGCGCATCCCATCGAGACTTTGGAGAGCGGGTCTACCGCGACGCGCAATATGCTCGAAGTGGCGCGGAGGGATTCTTCCCGGTTTCTATTGACGTCGACGTCGGAATGCTACGGCGATCCTTTGGAGCATCCGCAGGTCGAGACCTATTGGGGCAACGTGAATCCAGTGGGCACGCGCTCCTGCTACGACGAGAGCAAGCGCTATGCCGAGGCGATGACCATGGCGTATCACCGGACGTATGCCGTGCGGACGAATATCGCTCGCATATTCAATACGTACGGTCCGCGCATGGCGTTGAAAGATGGACGAGTGGTGCCGGCGTTTATCGATCAGGCGCTGCGAGGCGAGGCGATGACGATTTTCGGAGACGGGTCTCAGACGCGAAGTTTTTGTTATGTAGCGGACTTGGTGGACGGGTTGGTGCGGCTCAGCCAGTCCGAGGAGCGGTATCCAGTGAACCTGGGAAATCCGGCGGAATTAACGATTCTGGAGTTCGCGGAAAGGATCAAGAGACTGATGGGAGTGAACGGGCAGATCGCGTTCGAACCACTGCCGGAGGACGATCCGAAGAAGAGGCGGCCGGATATTTCGAAGGCTCGGAAGGTGCTGGGGTGGGAGCCGAAGGTGGGGTTGGAGGAGGGGTTGAAGGAGACGGTGGGGTATTTTAAGGGGTTGTAGCGCCTTACTTAATATCGTCGAGCGAGGTCCATTTGCGGCTTCTGGCTGCCCGATCGAACAGCGACCAGAAGCGCTTGCTGGTGGACAACACAAGGGATTCCAGGTCCGTGTCGCCCCCGACCGGCAGGAGGACGGCGCTTGCTTTGCCGTTCCGGGTAATGATCACGGGGCCGGTTGTTGGCAATTCATCGATCACGTGACTGAGGTTGTTCTTTACTTCCCGCAGGCTCTCGGTCTTCATAGCGTGAATTCCTCCCCTTCCACAAACAACTTGCCGCCTCGCTTCTCGCCGATCATGATAACTTCCACGACATTATTTTGAACTCGATAGAAGACGCGCCACGGATCCAGCCGCAGCTCAAACTCGGCGAACTCCGAAGCACGCCGCAGGCGAAACTCATTTCTGCCATTCTGCAGCGGATTCGACTCCGACAGGCGCTTCCTCATTCCGTCCACCAATGCGCTTTGCTTCGACTTCGGAATCCGCTTCAGGTTGCGCACGGCGGTATCTGACAAGACGACTCGCCACACAAGATCGAGCGTAGCACAATTGTGCTACGCTTACGTGATAATGAGCCTGTCAGAAGCAGACTTCAAGAATCGGAGAGCCGGCCTTCAGGCGGCGACGACGATGGTGTAGTCTGAGCGGTTTTCCGCGATCGACAAATTTTCCGGCTCGTCCCGCTCCCTGCGAGCCTCAATTAATTTCCTTGCGACGTCGCGGGCGATTTCGAGGGTCTCCGAAACCGTGCGGCCCTGAGCGACCAAGCCTTGGATCTCGTCCGATGTGGCTAAGTAGACGCCGCCGGGTAGCTTTTCGATGCGGATCGCGACGGCGAGTCCCATAAAACGACTATCTCAACAGCGCGGCATCTGTCTGAGTCGGGCTTCGAGCAGCGAGGGAAATTGAGCGACGATTTCGTCGGCGCTCATCCCCTGGCATTCATGCCACGCGACGATGTCCAGGACGAGTATACGATGGCCAGCGATGCGAGCTTTTCCGCCGCAGGTCTGGGGTTTTTGACGATGCGATCGGAACTTGCCGCGGACACGATTTGAGTGTAGGCAGGTTTCGAGCCCCTTCCGTGTGTGGGGT
>Ga0302325_10034374_pt1 | contig 10366 bp, 13 predicted proteins | sample Palsa_T0_2_FD_201948 | JGI IMG/M metagenome (GOLD analysis project Ga0302325, IMG submission 201948) | Peat permafrost microbial communities from Stordalen Mire near Abisko, Sweden - Palsa_T0_2 | ecosystem: Environmental > Terrestrial > Soil > Palsa > Peat permafrost | place: Sweden: Abisko...
CCACAAAGCACCTCTTCGACGACCCGGTGTTCAATTCCCCTGCCGACTCGTCCAAGACAAACACCCCGCCCGAAAACGAGGACACGTTCGAGGAGGACGGCGATCTCAAGGATGCGGAGAAGGTGGATATCGATTCGCTGGATTTGGATGATCAGTCGCCCGAGGGGCGGGAGAAGAGGATGCGGGCTATGGCGGATGAGTTGTATGGGTTTAGTTCTGGGCAGAGGAGGGAGGCTATGGATAGGGAGGAGAGGAAGATTAAGGAGTGGAGGACGCAGGGGAGGGAGGTTATGGATAAGTTTGGGACGAGATTTGAGGAGATGCCGCCGACGGATTCACGAAAGAGGAGGTAGTGATTGGAAGGGAACTGTTTGATGGAAAGGGTATGGTGGTGATGGGTGTCGTTGAGTGAGTAAGTGCGACAGTGGGATTGTCTGGAAACATGGGAAATTTTGACTCAGCTGTCATATTGGAGGGGATGTTTAAAAGTATGGACAGTAGGTAGACTCAGGATCAGCACATAACGTATAAAGGTAGGGTAACAGTTCAAGACAAGGACGTCTGATTTACGTCCCTGAAACCTGAATTGTGACAAGTCCATCCGCCGCGGCACCCTCTATATTTCCAGCCATGACAGTGCTAATTATCTAAGTACGAGACAATAACACATCTAAGAGTCCAGACACCATTTCCCGAGAGGCTAAATCCACAAAGGCCTTTTGCAGCTCCCCGGATTGTGAGCGGGGTTTGAGTTTTGTTTACATAATCCAACGAATTTTCGCCCATAGCAGCCGCCACTTGCGCTTTTGTTCACCTACAACGGCGTAATTTATTCTCTCCTTCCAACAAGCAACGACACATCTTTTCTCGCGACACCGCCTCTCAGCAGCAACGACAGACAGACATGGCCTCTCATGACAACGAAGACTTGATCGACTACGAGGAGGACGAGGAGACGCTCCAGCCCGAACCGACCACCACCACCAACACCACCGCTACCAAGACTGGTGCCGCCGGCGGGTCTAATGGCGCGCAGAACGGAGAAGACACGAAGAAAGGATCCTACGTCGGCATCCACAGCACAGGATTCCGCGACTTCCTCCTAAAGCCAGAACTCCTTCGCGCCATCACCGACTGCGGTACAGCCCCATAATAAAACTGCCATCCATCCATCCATCCTTTCATCATCCATCCATCCTCCATTCTCTGCCTGGCGCGGCCCACTCTTCCCATCGCCATCCATCCATCCCCCCAACCGTACCTTATTATAACTCTCTTCATACATTTGGTTTCGAACAAAGTCTAATCATCCCACAAGGTTTCGAGCATCCCTCGGAAGTACAACAAGTCTGTCTTCCTCAGGCGATTCTGTCCACCGACATTCTGTGTCAAGCCAAATCCGGTCTTGGAAAGACAGCGGTATTCGTTCTCGCAACGCTACAACAGATCGAGCCCGTCGACGGCGAAGTCTCTGTTCTTGTATTGTGTCACACTCGCGAGTTGGCCTTCCAGATCAGAAACGAGTACGCCCGGTTCGGAAAGTACATGCCCAACGTTCGGACAGCGGTGTTCTACGGCGGCACACCGATTCAGAAAGATATCGAATTGATCAAGAATAAGGACACCTGTCCTCATATCGTCGTCGCGACACCCGGACGGCTTAACGGGCTCGTCAGGGATAAGTATCTACGCGTTGGGAGTGTCAAGAACTTTGTATTGGATGAGTGTGACAAGATGCTTGAAGCAGTTGGCATGATCCCTCGCTCCCGTGTGTTGCGAACGTTCTAATGGTGTAGATATGCGCAGAGATATCCAAGATATTTTCCGTGCTACCCCACATCACAAGCAAGTCATGATGTTTTCTGCCACCTTGTCCCAGGAGATTCGTCCCATCTGCAAGAAATTCATGCAATCGGTATGTACGTCTTGGTTCGATGACTGATCTTGATAGCCTCTTGAGATTTACGTCGACGACGAGTCCAAGTTGACTCTGCACGGATTACAACAATACTACATCCGTCTCACCGAAGCGCAGAAGAATCGTAAACTCAATGATCTTCTTGATGCCTTGGAATTCAACCAAGTTGTCATCTTTGTCAAGAGTGTCGGCAGGGCTTCCGAGCTAGACAGATTACTACGCGAGTGCAACTTCCCCAGTATCACCATCCACGGAGGACTCCCTCAAGAGGAACGGTAAACCCACATCTCTACCAAATTCTTACCTCTAGTATCGCACGATACAAGTCCTTCAAAGACTTCAACAAGCGAATCTGTGTTGCGACCGACGTCCTCGGCCGAGGAATCGACATTGAACGTGTCAACATTGTCATAAATTATGATATGCCCGACGGGCCAGATAGTTATCTTCACCGCGTTGGTCGAGCAGGACGTTTTGGTACCAGTGGTCTTGCGATTACTTTTGTTGCCACCGATGAGGATCAGGATTTGTTGAAGAAGGTGCAGGATAGATTTGATGTGGGGATCTCGGAGATGCCAGATACCATTGATACGAGCACGTATATGCGCGCTTAGACCGCTGGCGGAGGGGGGATGTTTCAGATAGTGTGAATGATATGGTATGTTTGAATTTCTGAATAATATGTTTGGTTTTTACAAATGGCCTCTGTTCTCTTAATATAATCACCTTTGTGAAAATCGGAATTGAAGTGTATGAAATCTATTGCTAGATACCATCCTATAATCCGATCCCTACTCTTGCATTCGGCAGATGTTGCTTCTCCTCACCGTTGGCAAGGACATCCTCGGCGTCTCCATCAGCTTGCATTCTCGAATACAACTCCTCGGCCTTCTGAATCGTCGTTATATTGCTCTTCAACTTATTCAGCGTCTCGATATACTCCTCATAAGGATCACTATCATAAACAATTCCTCCACCTAAAATCAGTAAAAGTGTTTCACTCGTCCTTACCAGCTTGTAAATATGCGACACCATCTTTAAAGGTCATCGTCCTCAACGCAAGGCATGTGTCCATACTCTCGTCATCGAAGCCCCACCTTCCCACTGCACCAGCATAGACACCTCGCTTCTCCTTCTCCAATTCTCCAATCAACTCCATCGCTCGTACCTTAGGAGCTCCACTAACGGTCCCAGCAGGAAAAATACTTCTGAACGCATCGAATCTAGTTTTATTTTTCCGTAACACTCCCGAAACTTGCGAAACCAAATGCGAGACATGAGAAAATCGTTCCACAGTCATCAATCGATCCACCGAAGTCGTAAGCGGATCACAAACTCGGTTGATATCATTTCTCGCTAAATCCACCAACATGATATGTTCGGCTCTATCCTTCGAAGAAGATTGTAAGGAAGAAGCTAATTTGTCGTCTTCTTCGGCAGTTTCTCCTCGACGAATGGTCCCGGCAATGGGATGCGTGAGGATCCTTCCATTCTCGGATTTCACCAGCATCTCAGGAGATGCGCCGACGAGTTGAAACCCTCCGCAGTCGATGTAAAACATATATGGCGAAGGATTTACAGTTCGTAAGTGGCGGTATACATTGAATGGATGCAGCGATGTTGGCCGTGCCAATCTCTGTGACGGCACGGCTTGAATAATTTGCCCCTGAATGATAAATTCCTTTAACTTCTTGACATGCGCTTCGTATCCGGCCTGGCCAATGTTGGAGGTATACTCGTTGTTCAGCACGATGGGCGGTTGCGGTGGATTGGGAGTATCTTTTGCATTGAGCGTGTCGCGGAGAGTTTGGATTTTATGGACGGTGGCTAGATACGCGGCATGCAGTTGTTCGGAGGTATGGTTGTCGGGAATTTTGACGTGGGAGATGATCTTGATGGTCTGGAAGAGATTATCGAATGCTATTATCGAGTCGTGAAGCATTAATACTGCCTCTGGAATTCCCAATATATCCTTGAGAGGTCTCTCCGTTTTCGGCTCGAAGTACTTGATGCAGTCATACGAAACATACCCGATCGCACCACCTTGACAAATCAACATCATCCTCGGAAAGGTCTGTACCTTGAAAGGGAGGTGCTCCAGGGATACTGACGGTTCTGTATGTTTTCAAAACCCGTTCAAGTTCGATGAGAGGATCTCCCGTGACAGCTCGACCGGGTCCTGACTCAATGACATGGAACGGATTCGCTCCAATCCAACTAAATCGTCCAATCTGGTCTCCGCCCACCACACTCTCAAACAAGAACGACTGCGAAGAGCCTTGCGAGATCTTAAGATAGGCTGACGAAGGGGTCAGAAAATAGCCCGGGATCGTAGCGAATATCGGCACGATATTAGGACGATTGGGTGCCTCTGAGACAATCTTCTCAAACGCAGGAAACTCAGGCGTCACCTGGATCTATTTATTCGGATTAGCCGCCTTCACATAATTGCAAAGATATAGGATACCTTGGACATTGTTGAAGATGTCTTAGCGAGCAGAAGTCGTTGCTAACTCGGGGTGACTCGATCGCTGCCGGATTGCCACGCAAATTTCGGCACTTTGCCCGCAGCCGCAGCAACGTTAGGCTTAGAGTCGCTTCAAGCCCGCCTGTGATTGGTCACTCTCGACGCTCGATTTTCGTCCAAAAGTTCTGCGGCGCTTGCTGCATCCCCTGACTGCACAATGACGGAAACAGTCGACTTCCGACTAGAACAGGTATCTCACTGCGCATGCCGAACTCTTACAGTAGTCTCTGCCGGAGTTACAAGACTTGGTGCACCAGGAACTCTTCACTCAGGAGGAAGTGCGGAACGTTATCAAAATAAGGAGCAAGCATGAACATGCGCTGCTTCGTCGAACCGCCAAAATCCCCGATTACCTCTCTTACATCAAATACGAAATGGCTCTTGAAGCGCTGCGGGAGAAACGCGCCAGCAGGAGAAAGAGTAATCCCCACGTTAGCTTGAATTAACTCCTCAGGCACGGGCAGGAAAACAATATCTGCCTATGCAGGTCCCAAACGAGTAAGAAGTATTTTCCAAAGAGCAACTTTACGGTTCCAGGACTTGGATTTATGGCTCCAATACATCGAGTATAGTAAATCTCAGAATTCCTCAAAGTTGACCAGCAAACTCTTTGGAGAGTAATATCCTGTCATAAAGGACATGGCTGATCTTACTTAGGGCATTACAAAAGTTTCCTTCGTCCGCTGAATTATGGATCGATGCCGCGCGGTATGAGTACGAGCGTAACTTCAACATTACGGGGGCACGAAATCTATTACTGCGTTCCCTGCGGCTGAATCCTGAACGACGGGAGTTGTGGCTGGAATACGCCCGTTTGGAAACATTGTATATCTTCAAAATCTTGGAGCGACGACGAGTATTGGGACTGGATCAGAAGGCGCAGGAGGACAAAACTGCGGAGGGAGAAGATTTCGGAGACCAGAATGAGATTATTTTGCCTACTATCACGGAAGATGAATTACAAGAGAAACCCGAGGGCGAACTTGTTTCGGATTCGAGTCTTGCGGATATATCGAAGAACGCTGCATTAAATGGCGCTATCCCGATGATGGTGTATACTTCTGCAACGACAGCTCGGCCAGACGATATTTTACTCCTCGTCGGCTTTTACGATATGTTTTTATCATTTTTTCCTGCGGTACCTTTCATCAACTCCATGCTGGATACTATTAAGAACGATCTTGGGAAATTCCCTGGACGGGGATATACACTGCTTGTTCAAATCAAGGACTGTGCTCGAGGAATGAGTCCGCAGGACCAGAAATTTCCATCCGTGGTTCGGGAGATGATGGAGTTGGCCAGCGCCATCTCGACATTATCTGTAGATAATCGCAAGGAATGTTGTGTGGGATTGCTGAAATTTATTCATGAGCTGTCTGAAAAGCCAGAGCTGGAGGAAAACCTCAGGGAGGTATTGAAGATATTTGAGAAGCGAGTTATGAAGTTGACTTAAGGAGAGAGCAATCCTTGAGATGGATAGGTCAGTAATGAGCATAGGCGATTCCAATAGCATATTCTGCAAATAAATAAGATCATACCCCCTTCACTCACATGTCGATATCAGTAACTCACAGGTAACGAAGCAAGATCTTGTCTCGCCGCTCTTGAAGTATTGAACTCAAATCACGCATTGTATTCCTATGTAGACGTTCCTGATTTCTCACGATAACACATAAGAGTACAAAACAAACACTAGACCAAATAAAAAGTAAAGTTTCCTCACCTATAGCTCCTATACTCCTCACGATCACGTTCTCTCCCCTCGACCGGATCCGCAGGGGCCCTCCTAGGAGCACGATCCTCGTATCGGGGACTGGCTCTCCTTGGCGCGGGGGCTTCCTCCCTTCCGCCACCACGGGGGGCATATCCATCGTCTCTTCGGGGAGGGTAGTCTCTTTCCCCAGCAGGAGGATAGCGAGGAGGGGATCGCTCACGATCACTACCACCTCCATAAGATCGTCCGCCATATCCGCCGCGAGGGGAGCGTCTGCGTTCGTATCCCCCGTAGCCGCCGCGGCCGCCATATCCTCCTCCTCCTCCTCCTCCTCGGCCATAGGGACTGCGAGACCGGTCGCGACGCATCGGCGGAGGCGGCGGGTTAATCGTTGCATTCTAAAAACCAAGAGTAAGTTTGCAAGTCTCTTAGGGATGTAAAGGTGGACGGACAGCATCTTCGCTTAGGCGGACTTTCTTTCCTTTCAATTCCGCACCGTCAAGTTTGCGGATCGCATTCGCTACATCCTCGGAAGATTCGAAGTCCACGACCCTTACATATTAGAATTTGGGAGCGCGCCCCGGGGGGTCAAGGAAGGTGAGTAGTACCCTCTTCCCTCGCGGTCGACATCGGCGTAAGTGACTTCTCCGGCAGAACGTACGAAATCCTTGAGATCCTATGGCCAAGAACGTGGTGAGCCCTCAGTGCAGGAGTAATAGGATAAAAGTATAGGAAGCCAAAGCCAAAACAGGGAAGCAAATAAGAGGTATCCAGAGGAGAGAGGTCCTATTCCAAAAAAGAGAACCAAGATCCACGGAGAGAGAGGAAGATGGCCACCCAAAGGAAGATGGAGAATAGTAAGAAAGGAGTATAATAGAACAGAGCCAGAATCCCCAAGGAAGCGTCCTCTTTGAGTATCCACGGAATGGTCCTCCATAAAGAGTAGAAGTAGTTTTGCGTACCTGCCAGCTGATCTCGACAGCAAGATTCTCGACAATCAACCTGTTTTCCGTACGTTTAGGCCTAGAAAACCGAGACGGTCTGAATGAATTAGTCACATCAACTAAAAGGGGTGTACTCTTCACGACGCCGACTGCCTCCACGAGCGAACTCGATCAACAAACTAGAATAAGCCCAGAATCCCCAAAGACGTCGTACGTTTCACCTAGAAATTTCTTGCCGTCTTGGTAAGGTCAGTCTGAAAGCCTTGAAAAGGGGCAAATACTCAACTCTACAAAGGTTAATACTGTTATGCTGAGAAAGGGTAAATACCCGCGACAGCATCCTTGGCGTCTCTCGCATCCTTGAACTCAACGAAGGCAAATCCAGCCATAAGTTTAACCTCACTCAACTCTCCAAAGCCCTGAAAGAACCGCTCAAAGTCTCGTTTCTCGGCTACGAAAGCGGTTAGTTCCAGGTACCTACCAAAGGGAAAAGGAGAGAACCTTCTCGAGGCACACGGCCGATGTAGACTCTCGTATCAGATAATGGTCCAGACATGGTTCAGAGTAATGGGTCCAAGAATCACTGAGGGAAATGGGAGAAGGAGACCGGTTGGATATGTTGGCCCGTCGGATATGTGCTGGCGTATTCTTTCTTTCCTTTTGTTTGCTGGATGGAGTGGGACCCAAACCCTGAGGTTGGGTGCCGCCAATCAGGTGGTAGCGAAATTGCCCGCGAGCCGCTCATCTTGAGAGTTGCCTGAAAGATAGAGTGCAGCAAGGAATAGATTAAGGCAACTTCTGTTGACTTTCCGCAGGTTTCACCTCCCGATACACGGTGCACTGCATGTATTGATGTTCTCGTTGTCTTTGAAAACTCGTTGGAGTTAAATCAGCAAGGAAAGAAGAACATCTCAGATTTAATTTCCTTGCGTTCTTGAGCCTTAAATGGTCTCCCATAGCAGAAGTCACAGAACTCTCAACTTCTATTCTGCATTGAAGGAGAAGATTGTTCTATGAAGGAATCATACTGAACCCACCCTCTCGCTGCTTAGTTTCCCAAATAAGTTTCCCAACATCCTCATTCCCAATGAAATTCCATCCATCTTGAGTAACATGGTACACTATATTAGCAAAGAACACAAAAGGGAAAGATACAGTTGATACTTCCACCGGAGAACGCATCGCGATGGGCAGCCGCGAGAATTGCTCTTCGACCCAGTGCAATCGCTTCCTCGACCGTTAAATCGTGACGCAATCCCGAATCCAACACTCCTACCACGGCATAAGCACAAACCACAAAAACAAGGGGTTGGAAATATACCGTATGCAAATGTCTGACCACTGCCTACGCAGAAAGCATCTCCTTTTATTCTATTTCCATCGGAGTCGACGTAAAAGATGGTGGGGCCAGTTTTATCCCATCCACAAATCATGGTACCCTTGCATTCAATGTTGTAAGTTGATATAGGGCTTACCATACTTAATCCCATTCCTTTGTATCCGTAGACGATGTTGCTGAGGATTTTACTTGCTGCAGCAACTGAAATCCGTTCCTTATTTCTCAACTCATGAAGACGACATTCCTTGCCCAAATATGTTTCCCTGCCGTCAACCACCGCCCTCATGATCCCACTTCCGATTGAAGGGATGTTTAGGGATGTTACCAGAATTGACAATCCGCAGCACCTCCAGCCATCGTTCCCAACAGAAACTTGTTGATCTCAATAACTACAATTACCCTCGTCCAGAACGGATAACACACCCTTCTTGACAGTCTGAGAAGCAATCCAGTTCCCTGCCGTGGCACGAGAATCAACAGCAACAACAATCCCACCATCGAACCGGAATGCCAGCGTCGTTGTTCCATGGGCGAGTTTGATGTGACAGTTCGGATTGACGTGGTCGTCGATATGGCTTCGGAGAAAGGTGGTTGGGTTGGTGACTGGCGGGAGCGAGAAGGTTGGCAGCGAGGAGGACGAAGAGGGAGAGAAGAGGGCTACGTCTTCGTCGGAGGCGAGGAGTGGATCTGGTGCATCGATGGGCACGTATTTGTGAAGAACGGATGCCATTCTTCGTGATGGGAAAGCGGCGAAGAGAGCAACGAGCCTAAGTTCGAAAGCCAACGACGCGCAATCAGTTTGAGCTGACATGATTCGTTGAACATAAAGCCGCCGTAGATCACAACTTTGTTCATCCCCCCATTTCCAGATTTTTCTGTGTCTGTCACAGTCTGTGAGGTCACCGAACCAAGACGCACAAGACTGACTGGTCCTTCGCCAAAATGACTTCGGACGGCCGTCGTCGTCCCTCGTCAGACTGCGACATCTTCGACGAGATCTGGAACTCCATCGCCGACACCGCCAGCATCTTCACCCGCAACCTCGTCGGTCTGCCCATGTTCTACCGCCACAGCAACAACGATCTCCAATCCCTCGACAAATCAGATGTCCTTGCCGTGTTCGCCGAGCCCGCTATCCTGTCCCCCAAAATCATCACATTCTCCCTTGACAGGGATGTCGATGACTTTATGGGTCCCTTTCGGATCGAGTCGAGGCCGGTGTCTGTGTTTGATATTTTTAGTCAGGGATTCAGGCCCCGGTATCCGAGTGGGATGATGTTTCTGTTTGGGTCCAGGGGGGATAATGCGCGGTGGTTGCTTGATCCCGGGTCGTGGGCTACTGGGAATTTGATGTTCAGGCCTTGGATTAATGATGAGTGGATTCGGAGAAGTATTATCCCGGGCAAGGGCAATTGATTGATTTAGGTTTCGACGAGTTGAAGGAGATGGAGGAGGCACTTGATTCACGTTCTACGTTTGCACGACAACAACTCGATGCAAATAAAGACAGGGACTCGGTGGTGGCCAAAGTGCGCGAGTTAAGTAGACCTTGGGACGATTTTGAGAAACACTTTGATGCGAATCTTGAGCAGTTTGGAAATCGTGGAAATGGCGAGACAAAGTCTTATTCCATGGAGACTAGGACCAATATCACTCGAAACGCAGATGGAAGTATTCATAAGGAAACTGTTACTACGGAACTTCTAGCCGATGGATCGTCCAAGACGACCAAGACCGTCGATATCACTCCTGCAGGAGGCGATACTCGTCAAGCCAAGACTGAGACAACCATCACGACCACACCGTCGACCGAGACAAAGCCCTTCGACGATCATCCAAACTCTTTCTCTGCGTCAGTTTCAAGCAACCCGTCGTCATTGCAGACGGAACAATTGGACTCGCGCCCTCAAATCGAGGAGAAGCC
>Ga0302325_10034377_pt1 | contig 10365 bp, 8 predicted proteins | sample Palsa_T0_2_FD_201948 | JGI IMG/M metagenome (GOLD analysis project Ga0302325, IMG submission 201948) | Peat permafrost microbial communities from Stordalen Mire near Abisko, Sweden - Palsa_T0_2 | ecosystem: Environmental > Terrestrial > Soil > Palsa > Peat permafrost | place: Sweden: Abisko...
GATCGCTGCCCTGATCGAGCATGATGAGTCCCATGACGTCGCGCATTTCCGTCACCAGTGACACCCGGCCGTGCAGGTCGGGGGCGGTGAGCAGATCGGTCATGCTGGTGACGGGCCGTCGCGTGACTTTGGCGTTGTATCCGATGCCGGTGAGCCCGCCCTGGAAAGGCAGGGCATATCGCCGCAGATCGGGCACGGGCCAGTCGCGGAACCGCGGCTGCAGGCGCCAGGCCTCGGTCAGCAGGCCGGGGGACAGCTCGGCCGCCCAGCCCTCTTCGATGAACTGGGCCAGCACCCAGTCCCCGGCCACAACCAGGTCGTAGCCGGGATCCTGGCCGGCCGCCAGGGCAATCCCGATCAGGCCGGTGACCTGATTGGCGTCCTGGATGAACCCGTTGTAGTCCACCCTGATCCCGGTTTGCCGGGTGAACTCCGCCAGCGTGGGATGCCCGCCCGTGGGCGAGGTGTCAATGTAGTCGGCCCAGTTTGCGAAACGCACCACCTTCCGCGTCCGTGATTCATCTGTCACCGCGGGCGGCACCGGAACTTCCGCCAGCCCCCGGGCCGAGCAGCCACTGATCCCGGCGCCGAGCATCGCCGCGCCCAGACCAGCCGTACCCAAGCGGGCGAGGAAGCGGCGGCGGGGCACCCCTCCAGGCGGCGGGTTCAAGGAACCGCCCGCCGGGTCCGGGCCGCCTCAGCAGGCGCCCCGGAACGCAGCAGCGGAATCCGGACCGTGACCGTCGTGCCCACGCCCTCCACCGATTCCAGCTCCAGCTGGCCGTGATGCTGCCCGACGACAGTGCGCACGATACTCAGGCCCAGGCCTGATCCCTGAATCTCGCGGCGGACGGCGTTGGAAGCCCGGAAGAACGGGGTGCCCAGGGATTCCAGCTCAGCTTCCGGGATACCCATGCCGGTGTCCTGCACCACCAGCACAGCATCGTCATCCTCAACGGCTGCGGTGCACGTCACCCGGCCGCCCCGGGGGGTGTATTTCACCGCGTTGGTGAGCAGGTTCGTCAGGACCCGGCCCAGCTGCCCGGCGTCCCCGTTCACCATCAGCGCCTCGCGCGGGGCCGGCACGTCGAAGGTGATCTCGTTGTCCTGCATCGATGGCATGATCAGGTCCACCGCCTCCGGTACCAGGCGGCCCAGGTCCACCGGGCGAAGGTTGGAGGTGAACACGCCCAGCTCGATCTTGGAAATCGTGAGCATGTCCTCGATGAGGCTCAGCAATCGCCGCCCATTACGGCTGACCGCGTCCAGCATCGAGGCTTGCATGGCCGTCACCGGCCCCGCCTCTGCGTCCTGGATTATCTCCACGTTGCCGATGATGTTGGTGAGCGGCGTCCGCAGGTCGTGGGAGGAAGACGCCAGGAACCTGCTCTTGGCCTGGTCCAGTGACTGCAGTTCAGCCACACGGCGCTCCTCCCCCTCGTAGAGCCGCGCGTGGTCAAGCGCACGGCCGATATCGCGCGCCAGGGACTGCACGGCCTCGATTTCCCGCGCCGTCCAGGAGCGCCTCCCCTTGTTGCGCACCAGGGTCAGGGCGCCCATCAGCTCCTGGCCGGTACCGACCGGGGTGAGCAGCAGCGACGCCGCGTTCGAGTCCCGCACCATGGCCTGGATGCGCGGGGGAAGGTTCGCCGGGATGCCTGAGCTCAGGTCTTGGCAGCAGTAGCTCGATCGCTGGCCGAAAAGGTCGCTTATCCACGCGAGGGAATAGGCGGGCGGGGCGGGCGAGATGCCCAGCGCCCGATCCTGGGCCGGCTCAGCCACGAGTGAGTTGAGCTCGTCCCCCTTGACCAGCCCCAGCCAGGCAGAATCGACGGCGAGATGCTCTTCGAGCGCGGCCACCGCTTCAGAGATGATGGCCGGAGCATGCAGATGCTCATAGATGCGGGTGGAGGCCTCCCGCACGCTGGTGAGCCGGTTACTCTCGTCCGCCAGGAAGTTGATCGACCTGGCCAGTTCCTGGACGTCAGCCGGGCCGCCGGCCATGGCCCGGACGTCAAGGTCTCCCAGTGCCCGCCTGCGCACGGTCGTGGTGAGGCCGTGCAGAGGCGCGCTGGCCCAGCGGAGGGCGAGCCCGAAAGCCAGCACCGGCAGCATCAGGCCGACCGCCAGGATGACGCTGGTACCCACCATCCCGATGCCCAGCGTGCGCTGGGCCCGGTCAGCGAGCACGGCGCTGTAAGCCGAGAGGCGCGACTGGAACCGCTGGTTTTGCTGAACGAACGTGTCCGAACTGGCCGACGCCTGGTCAAACAGGCGCGCCGCGGCCCGGCTGGCGGATGGCGCCACCATCGCCGCACCGCCGCGCACGAAGGCCGCACGAGCCGCCCCCTCCTGCGCGATTACCCCATCCAGGACCCCCGGCCAGGCCAGTCGCCGCAGCACCACCAGTTCAAGGACGAAATCCGCCTGCCCCGCGTAAAAGGTCTGCGCAAACCGGCCCTGTCCAGTCGCCTGGTACCCGCGGAGCGCGCGCTGCGTGTTGAGGAATTCGCTCTGCAGCGTCAGGTTGACCAGTTGCGTGCGCTGAACCCGCTGACTGAGGAGCAGAATGGCTGACCGCTGGTAGCCAGCCCCGGTCAGGACGAAGGCCACCACGCCCAGCATGAGCACGAACTCCGCCACGAGCCCAAGCCAGGCGTAGAAGACCATCGACCGTTGGCCTCTCATGACAGCCCACAGCGATCGAGGAACGTGCCCGTTCGCCCACGGCACGCTGGACCCCCTGGCGTGCGACGATCCGGGGCGGCCCGCCCACCGATGCCGATGGCCTCCTCCGCAGTTTCGTGACAATGTGTTACTAGTCAACTACGTTTTACTATAGACGAGTAGCGTGGGCCGGTAACGCTATGTCCAGGTCAGAGGGTCGGCGCTTGAGCTACGGGCCGGCCGTAGGTGACGGCCCAGGCAAGGCTGGGAAGTGTCCCGCGCGCCGAAGGGGCGGATCTGCGCCCGCGTTGAGCGGTGTACGGTTGGCACCCTTCATCGTTGACTGGCCGAGCGGGGCGGCATTAGCGTGTGGACTCTTGGTCCCTACTGGCGCGGTCGTCGGCATCAAACCACAGGCGGTTAGCAGTGCCTGACGTGGTGACGTTCGGCGAGTCCATGGCGCTGTTCCGCGCCGATCCCGCTGAGCCGCTGCGCACCGCGCGCCGCTTCAGCAGGTCGATAGCCGGTGCGGAATCGAACCTCGCGATCGGGCTGTCCCGTCTTGGCTGCAGTGCCGGGTGGTTCGGTCGCGTGGGCGACGATCCGCTGGGCCTGGGCATCCTCAGTACCCTGCGCGCCGAGGACGTTGACGTGAGCCGTGCCATCGTCGACGATGCCGCACCCACGGGCCTGCTGGTCCGGGACACGCACGCCGAGCGCCGCATCGACGTGGTGTACGCGCGGCTCGGGTCGGCCGGCAGCCGGCTAAGCCCGTCCGACCTCGACCGGGATTACCTCATCTCGGCGCGGGTGCTGCACGTGACCGGCATAACCCCGGCGCTGAGCCCGACAGCGCTCGCGGCGACCGCCGAAGCCGTGCGGATCGCCTCCGAGGCGGGCGTCGTCGTGTCCTTTGATCCGAACCTGCGCCGCCGCCTGTGGCCTGATATGGCCGCGGCCCGGCGCGCGCTGCTGCCGCTGATCGAGCGCTCGCAGATCGTGCTGGTCGGGCACGCGGAGGCGACCCTGCTGACAGGTCAGGAAACACCTGTTGCGGCAGGCCAGTGGCTCACGGATCACGGCGTCACGACGGTGGCCGTGAAGCTGGGCGCTGACGGGGCGCTTGGATTCGGCGGCGGTCACAGCTATCACGGCCAGGCGCTTGCGGTGCATCCGGCGGACCCTATCGGCGCAGGCGATGCGTTCGACGCCGCCTTCCTGTGCGCGTGGATGCGCGGCGCGGACTTGCCAGAGTGCGTCGACGAGGGCAACCTCGCCGCTGGCCTGAGCATTCAGGTCTGCGGGGATATCGAGGGCCTGCCGTACCGGCACGAGATGGACGAGCGGCGGGCGAACAACCTTGAGGCGAACCGCTGACGGCCGGTCCGCACGGCACTGTTCCTTGACAGCACGTTCTTCTTGACAGCACGTCATCGGGCGCGGATTATTCAGGAAAGCTATTCCGCCATCCGGAACGGCGTGCTGGTGGTGCATATGGCCGGTCTCCCCCCGCGACCGCAGGTGCTGCGTACGCGATCGTCTCGCCAAGCGCTGGGGCAGGAGTTGCGTGCGCGGCGGCCCCTGTTATGGCGGCCAGCCACCCGCCGGCGAGAGCGCCGATGTCCGCCGGGGCCTTCAGCGACCTGTCCGCCGAGCTGTGCGCCTGGGGTCAGTGGGGCGCCGGCGACGTCCGGGGCGCGCTGAACTACATCTGCCCTGACCAAGTGCGGCGACCAGCGGGACTGGTCAGTTCCGGCCGATGCCACCGCGTTTGCCTGCGACTACCTCAGCATTGAGAGCCGGCCGATCTAGGCCTTAAGCCCATCCACAGAGTGAGGAAGACAGCATGGCAGTAAACACCAAACCAAGTCGGACCCACCTGCGCCGCGAGCTGCATATCTGGGAGGCTATCGGGCTGTCTGTGGCCGGAGCGTCGCCCGCATTGGCCATGGCGTTCTCCGGTCCCGGAGTAGCCGCCCTCGTCGGCCGCGCCGCTGCGCTGTCGTTCCTGTTCGCCGCGGTCACCTGTATCTTCATCGGCTACGCGTTCATGATGCTGGCCCGCAAGTACAACAGCGCTGGAAGCGTATACGGGTTTGTCGGCGCGTCCATCGGGCCCCGCTCGGGATTCTTCTCCGGCTGGGCGATGATGCTGATGTACTTCGTCTTCACGCCCGGCTCCGCGGCTGCTTCCGGGTTTTTCGTGGCCGACCTTTCAACGACCTGGGCTGGTGGCACAACGCGAGCTTTATCTACTTCGCGATACCGATCAGCGTGATCGTCTGGCTCACCGCGGCCGGCCTGGCCCGGCACTCGACGCGTACCCTGCTGTCGATCGAGGGCATCACGGTGGCGCTGATCGTGGTACTGATGATCGTCATCCTGGTCAAGGTCGGCGGCGGTCACGGCCTCAACGGCGGCAAGCTCACGCTGAGCATCTTCAGCCCGCCCGCGGGCGTCAACTTGCACGCGCTCGTCCTCGGCGCCGTGTTCGGGTTCCTCGCCTTCACCGGGTTCGAGGCGGCCGGCGCTCTCGGCGAGGAAACCGTGAACCCGGGCCGCGAGATCCCGCGGGCCATCGGAGTTTCGATCCTGGCGGTGGCCGTCTTCTACGTGGCCTGCATCGCCGTGCAGTCGCTGGGATTCGGTGCGAACAAGGCCGGCTCGGCCGCGTTCGCCGGATCCAGTGGCCCGCTCTTCCAGCTCTCGGGCGCTTACCTGAACTCAGCGGTCCGCGACATCATCCTGGTCGGTGCGGCGTTCAGCGCGTTCGGCGCGGCGGTCAGCGAGGCCATGGCCGGCTCCCGGCTGCTCTATGCGCTGTCTCGCGACGGGACGCCCTCTTCGCCGTTCGCCCGGGTCGCCTCACCGTCGGGGGCACCGCGCCGGGCGGTGGAGCTCATCATCGCCGTGAACGTCGTCTTGCTGCTGATCTTCCAGTTCGCGAGCGTCAGCGGTTTCACCGTCTGGCAGTACCTCGGCACCCTGGGCACGCTGGCCATCCTGGTCGGGTACGCGATGGTCTGCATCGCCGCCAGCCGCGCGGCGCTCAACGGCCAGCTGGAGGTGAACAAGTGGAAGGCCGTGGTGCCGATCCTCGCCTTCCTGGCCGTCGGCTACACGCTGTACAACGAGGTGTACCCGGCCCCGGCGTACCCCTACAACGTGTTTCCTTACATCACGCTGGCCTGGCTCGTCATCGGCGCCGCGGTCGTGATCTTCGCGCCGAACCTGGCCAAGCGAATGGGCGACGGCCTGACTCGCACCCTCGGGATCCAGGAACTGGGACCGCACCATCATCGGGCGGCCGGCAGTGTCGCTGAGGCCGACGTGAGCGGGCTGGCCGAGGACACACCGCCGCCCGGCTAGGCCGCGCGCTCACCTGGTCGGCGGGCCGCAGCGGCCCTGAGGGGTTCAGCCGCGGACCCGCCGATCCGGGTGAGCAGGCTGAACCAGCGAGGCAGTCGCCGACGTCGCAAAGGAGCGCGATATGGATCCTGGCCCTCCCCTCCGGCTGCGCGAGGCAGTCCGGGCGCTCAGGGACCAGCCGATCACGGTTACGGACAAGGGCTTCGGGCGCCTGGCCTGGTCGGCTCCGGTCAGCGCGGCGCGCCTGGCCCAGATCCGCCCGTCCCTGTTCGGCGGGGACTTCGTCTGGCCGCTGATGGTGCTGCGCGAGTCAGCGCTGGCCAACAACATCGCATCGATGGCCGGCTACTGCGCGGCCGCCGGAGTGCGGCTCGCACCGCACGGCAAGACCACCATGGCGCCGCAGCTGTTCGCCCGCCAGGTCGAGGCCGGTGCGTGGGGGATCACCGCAGCGACGGTCGGCCAGGTCCAGACGTTCCGGTCATTCGGGGTACCGCGGATCCTCATCGCCAACGAGGTCACTGACCGGGCGGCTATCGCGTGGCTGGCCGCCGAGCTGGCCGGCGATCCGGGGTTTGAGTGCTACTGCTTCGTTGACAGCCTCCCGGGCGTCGAGTTGCTGGATGAGACGCTGCGCGCCGGCCGCGCCGCGGCCGGGGTCACTGATGCGGGCCCGCGGCTCAAGGTGCTGGTCGATCTCGGCCAGCCGGGCGGCCGGGCGGGCTGCCGCAGCGTCGGTGAAGCGGTCAGCGTGGCGAAGGCCGCAGCGGCGGCTCCGGCCCTCCAGCTGGCCGGCGCAGCCGGTTATGAAGGCAGCATCGGCCACGATGACAGCGGCGCGACGCTCACGGCGGTCGCCGAGTTCTGCCGGGACCTGCGCCGGCTGGGCGAGCAGATTGCGGCGTTTCCCGGCTGTCAGGAGGGCTACCTGCTCAGTGCGGGCGGCAGCGCGTTCTTCGACGTCGTCGTGCGGGAGCTCACCGCCCCGGGCAGCGATGGCCCGGCGCCGACTGTAGTGCTGCGCAGCGGCGCTTACATCAGCTACGACCATGGTTTCTATGAGCGCATCGCGCCTGGGACCCGCCCGGACCGCCCGGGACCTGGCTTCAGGCCGGCGTTCGAGTTGTGGGCCACGGTGCTGTCGACGCCGGAGCCAGGTCTTGCGATCATCGGCGCGGGCCGCCATCACGTCGCCTTCGACCAGGACATGCCGGTACCGCTGAGGATCCGGCCGGCCGGCGCCCCGCAGGCCGATGCAGATCGTGCCGCCGGGATGCATATCAGCTCGCTCGATGACCAGCACGGCTACCTGCGGACCGCCGATTCGGCGCTCGCTCCGGGAGACCTGGTGTGCATGGGCATCTCGCATCCCTGCACCACCTTCGACAAGTGGCACGTGATCCCGGTCGTGGACGACGACTACCACGTCATTGATGCCGTTCACACGTTCTTCTGATGGCTGTCCAGCTGATGGCCGACCTATGATTCCGTATGCCGGAATGACGGCCGGGCCGGATGGCCTGGTCGCCGCACGCCGCGAGTTCAGGGAGTAGAGGTGCAGCACAGCGCCGAATCGCCAGTGGCCAGCGTGGACCGGGCGCTCCGCATCCTGACCCTGATCGGCGGCGCGGCCACCGGCCTCTCGCTCGATGAGCTGGCGGCCAAGCTCGAAATCCCGAAAAGCTCGCTGCACCGGATCCTGGCCGCGCTGAAGTTCCGCAAATTCGTGTCCCAGCCCGAGATCGGCGGTGCGTACTTCCTCGGCACTGAGTTGCTGGCCACCGCGTTCCGGTTCCACGACATGCTCGATCTGCGGGCGCTGGTCCACCCGCTTCTCATGCAGCTCAGCGCCGCTCTGAACGAGACCACGCATATGGCGGTGCTCGATGGCTCCGAGATCGTCTACCAGGACAAGATCGAGGTAACCACGCACACCATCAAGTTGTCCTCAGTCATCGGCGGCCGTAATCCCGCGCACGCTACCGGCGTGGGCAAGGCGTTGCTGGCCTGGACATATCCGACTGACGAGGCCGTCCACGCCTGGGCCGCCCCGTGGGAGCCGCTGCCGCAGCTGACGGAGGGAACCGTTAAGTCTGCTGCTCACCTGGCCGCCGAGCTTGCGCATGTAAGGGAGCAGGGCTATGCCCTCGATATCGAGGAGAACGAGGTCGGCGTGCGCTGCGCGGCAGTGCCGATCTTCCTGGGCCGGAAGGTGCCAGCAGCGGCCGTCAGCATCACCGTGCTCGGCTCGCGGGCCGAAGTGCGGCGGCTGAACGAGCTCGGCGAGTACCTGCGCGCCGTAGTGGCCGACTGGTCCAAGGTTCCCGCGCCGTGACAGCACCGCGCCGTTGACAGTGCTGTACCCGGCTGGCAGGCTCCGCGAGAAGAACGGACTTCTGCGATGCGGAATGCTCTTCCGGAAGGTGGCATATGACCAAGCGAGCGGTCGGAGGTACCCAGCCGGGTGGTGCGTACTCCCCCGGTATCGTGGCCGAGGGCCGCTTCATCTACGTGTCCGGGCAAGGCCCGACGCAAGACGGCGCCGTGATTGGTGAGACCGCTGCCGAGCAGACCAAGGTCGTGCTCGAGAACGTGGCGGCGGTGCTCGCACAGGCGGGCGCGGGCTTGGCCGACGTGGTGCGATGCGGCGTATTCCTGGCCGACATCGCCGACTTCGCCGCGATGAACGAGGTCTACGAGCAGATGTTCCCGCATCCGCTGCCGGCCCGGACTACCGTCGGCGCCGCCCTCGTCGGGATCAAGGTCGAGATCGACTGCGTAGCCGTACTGCCGCCGGAGCCGGCACCGCAGGCCGGGGCAGGCGCGACCGGGTCCTGAGCTATCGGCCGACCAGGAGAGAGTGACAGCCATGCGACGCTGGACGACGTGCGCCGCTATCGCAGATGCGCGCTGCATCGGCATCGTGCGGGCCGGCAGCGCCGCTGAAGCAACGTCCATCGGCAAGGCGCTGGTCGCCGGCGGACTTACGATCGTCGAGGTCGCCTACACCACTCCCGGTGCGTCGTCAGCGATATCCGCCCTGCGCTCGGAGTGCCCGGACGCGGTCGTGGGCGCAGGCACCGTGCTCGACGCGGCCGCCGCGTTCGCAGCTATCACCGCCGGCGCCCAGTTCCTCGTGTCGCCCGTCGTGGCCGAGGAGGTCTTGCGAACAGGCCACCGCTACGGTCTGGCCGTGTTGCCAGGTGCCTCCAGTCCGACGGAGATAAACCTGGCCATGGAACAAGGCGCTGACATGGTCAAGCTCTTTCCATCCGGCGCGCTGGGCCTGGAGTTTATGCGCTCGGTCGCGACGGCCATGCCGCAAGTGCCATTCGTGCCCACCGGGGGCGTCACGACGGAAACCGCGCGGCACTGGCTTGAGGCTGGCGCCCTGGCGGTGGGCGTCGGTGGGAACCTGACCCGGGGCGACCCCGCGAGCGTCCAAGAGCGCGCGGAGCAGTTCGTCGCCCGTCTGCGTACCGCCAGCCCGTAAGCGCAGGCAACGGGTTACCCCAGGCTCGCATGAGGCCTGGGCATCCACCTAGATTGGGGAAGCCGGGAGATTCCCGTGCGTGGGGCGGGGGCGCGGAGAAATGTACCGGAACACCCTGATTGTGCTGGCCGCTTCCGCGGCGCTGGCCACGGGCGCCGGCGCATGCAGCCACACGCCATCGCCGCAGGCCAGCGGCCAGGCCGCCGCTCTGCCCGGCTCGCAGCAGGCCGCAGCGTCATCCGCGGCGACCGCCGCGCCCACTGCCGCGCAGCACACCGCGAGCCGCGCCGCGGCCCTCAGCGTGCTGGCTGAGCCGCAGGCCGGGATCGGGCCCATTGACCAGATCATCACCGGGGCGCGGAGCTCGGCCGAGCTGACCATGTACGAGCTGAACGACCCGGTCACCGAAGCAGACCTGGCCGCCGACGCGGCCCGCGGGGTCGACGTCCGGGTGATCCTCGACCAGCACCTGGAAAAATCCCGCAACACCGCCGCCTACGACTACCTCACCGCGCATCACGTCCACGTGGCCTGGGCCCCGGCCGGCACCACCTACCACCAGAAAACCCTCACCACCGACAACACCACCTCGGTCATCATGACCCTCAACCTGGTGGCCGGGGACTACCCCGGCACCCGCGACTTCGCCGTGATCGACAAGACCCCGGCCGACGTCACCGCCATCGTCACCACCTTCAACGCCGACTACGCCGGCCAGCCCATCACCCCGCCCGACGGCACCGACCTGGTCTGGTCACCGACCAACGCGGAGGGATCCATCCTGGCGGTCATCAACGGCGCCACCACCACCCTGGCCGTGGAAAACGAGGAGATGG
>Ga0302325_10034379_pt1 | contig 10365 bp, 10 predicted proteins | sample Palsa_T0_2_FD_201948 | JGI IMG/M metagenome (GOLD analysis project Ga0302325, IMG submission 201948) | Peat permafrost microbial communities from Stordalen Mire near Abisko, Sweden - Palsa_T0_2 | ecosystem: Environmental > Terrestrial > Soil > Palsa > Peat permafrost | place: Sweden: Abisko...
AGGTGAAGGAGGGAAAAGAGGCTCTCCAAATAATTAAATTATATTAGGATAAATAGTTTAAGAAGCTATCTCGAATTAATTAAATTGTGACATTTTTTTTGGGTGGGCGTGCTATATAAAATTGATGTTCTCGGCAAATGTCGACGAGACACTTGCTTTTGCTGACTATAAGCGAAGCGAGAAGAAGGATAACCGACTATTAAACAATTTAGTAGAGTTATCCTAATTATTCCCTCTTCCTCGACTTCTACTACAATCTTTGCTATAGCCTTTACCTTTGCCTTCTTTACCACCTATTCCTCTACATGCAATAACTGCAATAGCAGCTAGGGCTATAACCTTTAGTTATTCGGATAATTAGAGGGCTATAATAGCTTAGGCTAAATTGAGTTAGTTATATTATATCTAGTTCTTTAGTTATTACTATAAAAGATCACTAATTAAAAGACCCTCAAGCAACTTCTCAAGTATATCTTTATTTGTAAGCTTGCGCTTGCTTGTTACTAATAAGGTCTAATAGCTAAGAAGTTGTTTAACAAACGACTTGTGTCACGAGCGCCAGCTTCAGGGCCTGGAAAGGAAGGCAAAAGTAGAAGGGTCTCAATTACGACTATATAAAGCTAAGGAAGGAAGTAGGAAACAAGAAGCATTGCATGCTTAAATATCCTAAGCTCGCCAACCCTAGCCCGATCGGTACTAGCGCTACACATGCCAGCGCAAAACTGTAACATTACCCCCCCCTCAAAAGAAAGCTTGTCCTCAAGTGTACAAAATCCCCGATTTATAGCTCTTTTAAAAGAATTAAAGCCCAAAACCAATTGTCATCCAAAGCAGTATTGCCACCTTTATACCTAACAAATAAGGGGCCAAACCAAGGGTTCAAATCAAAGGGTCTTTTGTAAATTGTACCCGCAAGAGAAGCTATAAAAATGACCTTCTTTTAAAGGGACTTGCTAGCTAAGGCAAAGCAAGCTACCCTTAAAAATTTTGTATCCTCCCTTCCATTGCTATATAAATTGTCGAGGAATCGAAGGAGGAGGAGGAGGAGGAGTAATTCGAGGTCGAATATGCGAGTAACCGGCTCATATTTATAAAATCGATTAAGGTGTATGTATATGACAATACAAGCATAGTCGATAGCGTAGTTATAGGGTTGGCAAAGGGACTGTCTTTGCAAAGGGTGCCTAACAGGCTCGATTAAGAGGTTAAGACAACTAAAGTGTCGATTCTAGTTATATAAGAGGAAGCTTGTTCATAAATCGTAAAATTGTCAAATATAGCAATAAGGTGCTAGCTCCGCGTATTGTCCGTAAATATGCTTTAAGCAAAGGATCTGCAAAGGGCCCGCAAGGGGTCCGCAATACTTATTACAATTGTTCGGGTAGTTGTTTGTTTTGTTTTAGCAGTCAAGGTGCCAGCTCTTCTTAGCAGTAAGGTGCCAGCTCCGAGGTGTCGAGTTAAGCTCGTAAGATTAAGAGGACTCGTATTAAGGGTAGCAGTAAGGTGCTAGCTCCGAAGGGTCGCCGACAGGCTCAATTAAGAGGTCGTGGCATTTGCGGTGCGCAAGAGGGAAGGGGCCTAACAGGCCCAAAGTCTCCTAAATTATAAAAAGGGGTCGGCATGCTCGCAAGCACCGAAAAGCAGAAGAAAAAATCGGGTTTGTAGAGCTTGGAGGTCGGAAGCTCTAAGGGGGTGTATTCTAGCGAATCAAGAGAATTAGGGGGATAGACAGACAAACAGACAGACAGACAGACAGACAGACAGAATTCCAATAGTAGGGGCACTATCGCAATAGCCCAAATCGAGAAGGTGGTCTTCGCCGCTCGCCCGCAAGCACGGCACTTCGACCTAGACAGACAAACAAACAGAATCAGGTTTAATTTTGAATCCTCTGCAAGATTAATCAAATTTAATTTTAAATCCTCTACAAGATTGCCAAGTACGACTAAACAGATTAGAAGGAGCTTTGTATTATATCACAAGCGCCAGCTTCAGGGCCTAGAAAGGAAGGCAAAAGTAGAAGGGTCTCAATTACAACTATACAAAGCTAAGGAAGGAAGTAGGAAACAGGAAGCATTGCATGCTTAAATATCCTAGGCTCGCCAACCCTAGCCCGATCAGTACTAGCGCTGCACGTGCCAGCGCAGAACCGTAACAACTTGATTGTTTTAATAATATGATTAAACTTCTCTTTAATAAACTTATGCTTAAGTTGTCTAACTTATATAAATTTATTTGCTTAATCAAATTTCTTAAGCTCTTTCTAGAGCTTAACAATATCCTTTGCTATAACTAATAGCATAATAGTATTAAAGTAGAATTTATTAACTAAACTAGAGATGATTTGAATGCTAATTGCTTTGCAATTAGTTTAGCTTATATGCTAAGCAATAGCAGCTGCATTAGCAGCAGCAGGATTAAGTATATCCTCAGTTTTATTAACAATAGTTTAAGCCTTAGCATTAACTAGGGCAATTGTATAAGACTGCGCAAATGTAGTATAGTTGTCTCCTATAAAGACAAGTACTCTACCCTATTTAGTAGTATTGTATTTATCTATAAAGGTATTATTATTTGATAAGGAAGCCATTTTGTTGATTTTGTTATATAGTAAAGTGTTGTTTTAGCAATAGTAAAGTATGCAACAGTGAAGTTTTCAGTGTGATTTTGGTTTTGTAGGCCGGCCTTATAACCTGTTAAGATTACAAGCTTGCAAAAGGACAAAATAGTGTAAATATCAATGGAAATGCATAAAACAATAGCACAATTAATAGAATTGTATTAAGGCTAATATGCATAGGTTACATGGTGCGACCGGTACACTGAAGTGCAATTATAGGGTTTCTGGATGATTCAGCACCCTAAAAGGACCCTAAATTCTAACACCAGTGGATTTATATATAACTTTATAACCACACTACTAAATTAAGAGCGCAATAACTTAAATTAATCGCATAATACTCTCCATTGTTTATAAAAGGGGGCCAATAATTTAAATAAGAATTGGTTACATAGTCGGTAGGTCTTTATATCGCAATTTCGGTGTTCGCGCACTTTTTTCTTGCTTAAATCCCGGGTTTTAAAGATAGTTATTCACATCACTGTATGTCGCCTAATGAATGCCGCGACAGCCACCAGTTCGTGACGATGCCATCCACTTCGGGATGACGAAGAGGAAGTCGAGGTGGAAGTGATATTACGAAGTGGCCCCAAGATTTGATGGTGGCTTACTGGAAATCACCTTGTCGCTGAGTTGAAGCTCGCGATGATTGGCAGCGTGACGAGAGTTTCTTCACCTAAGCCGACGAGGAAGGACTACCATTTGAGAAGACGCGTCGTGGCTGACGACGAGACACGAAATCCAGTTGGTTGAGATGTGAAGAGGTTTTTGAAGCTGAAGCGCCGCGAAGTAAAACTCTTTAGCATGTTGTCGACTTTCTAGGAGAGTAAGTCACGATTCGCTTACCACATTACCGCTTCCCAACCCAAGCCCATGCAAAGCAATCAGAAAATATTATCGCGAAGAAAAAATTCAAGGTGGTATTACATTCTCCGCTGCTGGAGGAGGCTCCGACCCTCTATGCCGTTTCGGCTTAACAATCAACAAAATAATCATCCCTATCACAAGCAAAAGAAGCAGGAAGATAATCCTCCTCTTCGTCCCCTTCCTCTGATACCCACTAGCAACTTTCAATTCCTTATCCGCAGCTTTGACATCTACTGCCATCCTCTCAACATTATAATCAATCCTGTCCAGCATCGTTCCCTGGTCTATGATCATGGTCTGCAGTTCTTTGAAGATGTCGGCCAGTTCAATGATTCCTTGTGCTATGTCGGTGATTTCGCGCTCGCGTTGCATTATGGCGGCATCGTTAGAAGTGAGTTGTTTTTGGGAAGTTTGTTGGAGTGTAGATTGCGAGTAGGATTTGTCGGCGTCGGATTCCATAAGGGAGGGGTCATTGTAATTACTGTAAAGGGGGGTGGAGGCTCGGTCGATTGGTTGTGACATTCCGCTCAGGCCTCGTAATTCTGCTTCCGTTAGTAAGAAGACAGAAGGCATGTTTGGAAGTATTACTTTTCAAATATGCGCTCTGCTTCTTCCTGAACCCTGCGCTGGCTTCTTGCACCCTGCCTGCCAAGGAAATCTGGATATTTCGTGCCATTGTCTCTTCACCTTTACTTATTCCACCCTGCTGCTTGCTTTCCCGTACCATTTGTTCTACTTTCTGGATTGCCTTCTGACATTCGTGGAATCCCCGTGTAATGTCTTGCGTCAGGCGTTCTATTTCACCTTCCTCGGTCTTCTTGACTTCCTCGTCATCAAATCCCGGTAGTACATGCTTCTGATGTAGCTTTTCCAACTTAACACTCTTCCCAGCAATATCTGTCAACAATTCTGTGACCTCGTCTGATATGTCTGCCCATCGCGGGGGTAACAGGTCCATTTCTATAACAGCATCCCCATCGTCTTCGAATGCGCCAGCGGACATAAGGCCCTGTCGCTCGGACGATCCCGAGGCGAAAGAGTCTGAATAGCCATTGCCAGCTGAGGAGTATTTCGGTTTCTTTGCTGGGTGATGTGCGTAGGATTGGCGATAGGAAATATAGCTACAACGTGTATCAATAGCTGGAGAGGTATACGTGGAAGCAGGGCAAGTTACAGATTGGTCCTATCACGCCACATTGCGGCACTGGGGGAGCGCAAGCTCTATTGAAGCTTCTGAGAGCTATGGCAATCTCATCTCCCCCTGAGAAAGCAAGCTTTTCGTGATGTTGTGAATGGTGATTGCATGTTTGTCTGTCTTAAGAATCGAAGCTTCAGCCACACTCGCCTCAGGCATGAGGTTGAATTATTGCACACCACTCACTTCTTGGTCGCCGTAATGCAGGCAAACTCCCACCCACTTCAATCGTAACTACGAAGCAGCCGCACGACGTCTGCCCACAACAAAAGCTTCATTCGCTCCCGCAACCTCGAACCACCCTCACGCTTCGCGATCACATTTGGACTGCACAACCACCAACGCTTTTGGCCTCGAGCTCCCACCTTGCACATCTTCTAAGATGGTACGAGTACCTAGACCCTGAATACTGGCCTGTCCGACCCCGCAACCTGTGTCGTCAGCCGCGCGACGGCCTCGATGGGCTTATTGATGGATAGAGGCTAATGTGTTCGATTGCAGGCTGACTCTCTTACTGAAGAGCAAGTCTCTGAGTTCAAGGAAGCTTTCTCTCTGTTCGTAAGTGCCCTTTGTCTCCTTACTTTCAGCTGCACTGAAGTGGGATGGCTCACCTGCGAAAGTTGGTAGCTGACATGTATTTGTGAAATAGGATAAAGACGGCGATGGTTAGTATCTAAATCCTCTTCCCCATCTCTCTTGTATGGGTGTTCGAGACTTGCGGTCCTCTCTATTTCGATTCAGGTCTCAAGTACCTGCCTATCTGTGAGAACAGGGGGTAACAAGAGGAGGTTACGTGCCTAGAGAATAGCTGCTGATGGACAGCCAAACAGGACAAATCACTACCAAGGAGCTGGGCACTGTCATGCGATCGCTTGGCCAGAACCCTTCCGAGTCTGAACTGCAAGACATGATCAACGAGGTCGATGCTGATAACAATGGCACGATTGACTTCCCAGGTCGGCTGAACGCACTTCGAAATGCATGCGACCACGCTAATCCAACACAGAGTTCCTTACAATGATGGCAAGAAAGATGAAGGACACCGATTCCGAGGAGGAAATTAGAGAGGCGTTCAAGGTTAGCTAGGTATACCACCTTCAAGGAGCGGATGCTGATGAGATAGGTCTTCGATCGTGATAACAACGGATTCATCTCCGCTGCTGAGCTCCGTCATGTCATGACATCCATTGGTGAGAAGTTGACAGATGATGAGGTTGATGAGATGATCAGAGAGGCTGATCAAGATGGTGATGGCCGAATCGACTGTACATACCCCACGCCTCACTCTTAGATTACCGCTAACATATCCAGACAACGAGTTCGTGCAACTCATGATGCAGAAGTAGAAGGTTTGCTTTCTTTAGTGCTTTCAGTGTTCCAGGCGAGCGAGCAGACTCTAGTACTTCATGGTTTGGGCTTGGAATCAGGGAATGTGGGGGGTTTGCATCAGCAGCTGGACTGGAAGGATTGACTCAAGATAAAGATAACGTTGCGATGATTACCCTTCAGAAATACAATTCCAGTTCTTAGCGGTCGGATAATTATTCTTAGTCTTATACTCTTATACGTACCCATAAAAGCGATTATATTCCAGCCTCACTCACAACTCGACCCTACTGAGATTGCGCTCGGAGAATTCCTACCTCGAAGCCACGGCCACACCTAAGCGGACGGGCAATCAGGCTGAAATACCAGATGTCACGTGCCAAACAGTTGATTTGAGTTTGCGGAGTGGAGGGACCCCTGAATTTAGCCTGTCAGCCCGCCGCCGGTGGTTGGCCCGCTCTCATCCCTGCAAAATAAAAAGCCACAGCCTTCCAAGAACAGTGTCATAAATTTACCTTGACACTTGACAACATTCCTGTTCCTATTTGACATCTCCACCATTCTTGACGCTCCTTCAACCAACGATATCTTGTTTCACGAAGACAGGAGTTAATAATCACGACCTTTCATCTCCAAGCCTGTGTTTGCTTATTTTCAGTTGCACAATTGCATCCCAAGAGATGTGGACATAGCTGTCAACAACAAGCTCCTCAAACCTCACCCCGACTCCATCCCACCACCACACATCATGCCAGCCGTGCGACGATGGCGCATAGCAGCCTTGGCAATCGTATTCACCATTACCTGCCTCTACTATCTCAGACACCAACGCAATGTCTGGAACTATGGCTATACACCCTACATTCCTAAGACCAGCTTCAACGACGGGAAGGCCCATTGGGCGAAGCTCCCCGAACGATACCCAGTAACTTCATACATTCCCCTGCCGACGGGAACGCCGAAGAACATACCTGCCGTGCAGGTGTCGCCACCGCACGAGAAGCCAAAGGTGAGATACGAGAGGAGACGAAGAATGGATGCAGTGAAAAAGAGCTTTATACACAGCTGGGAAGGGTACAAAAAGTATGCTTGGTTACGAGACGAAGTTGCTCCATTGTCAGGGCAGTATAAAGACACGTTTGGCGGCTGGGCCGCGACACTTGTCGATTCGTTGGACACGTTATGGATTATGGGGATGAAGGCAGACTTCGCTATGGCCGTGAAGGCGGCTGAGGAGATTGATTTTACGACAACAGATCAGAAGGATGTCAATGTTTTCGAGACAACGATTAGGTACATGGGAGGCTTTTTGGCTGCGTATGATATTAGTGGGGGAAATTATCCGACGTTGTTAGCGAAGGCTGTGGAGGTTGGGGAGCTGTTGATGAGCTGTTTTGATACGCCGAACAGGATGCCTATTTCGAGATGGGATTGGCAGAAGTGAGTTTGTATCCTTTCATGAAAACGTAGCTCTGACAGAATACAGGTACAGCGACGGCCGTGATCAAACAGCTCCATCTCGAATGCTGGTCTCAGAGTTGGGATCACTAAGTCTCGAGTTCACACGGCTCTCCCAGCTAACAGGAGATCCAAAATACTACGACGCCATCCAACGAATAAGCAATGTATTTGAAGATGCTCAAAATACCACCAAACTCCCAGGAATGTGGCCAGTCAGCATCGACGCTGCTACGCCCTCCTTTTCTAGCGACACCATGTTCACTCTCGGTGGCATGTCCGACTCCTTATACGAATACTTCCCCAAACAATACTTAATCCTAGGCGGACTCCTCCAACAACCCAAGACCCTCTACGAAAACTTCATCAAAGTAGCTAAAGAACTAATGTTCTTCCGATTTTACAACCCCGCGAATCTCGACCTCCTAGTTTCAGGAGATATTCGAGCAACTGGTACCTCGGACTCTACTATCGAATATAGGCTCAACCCCCGAGGCCAACACCTAACCTGCTTCACCGGCGGGATGGTGGGTCTTGCCTCCAAGATCTTCTCGCGGCCCGACGACCTCGAGGTCGCTGAAGAATTAACAAAAGGCTGCATCTGGGCCTACGACAGCGCACCCAACGGCATCGCGCCAGAAATCTACACCGTGGTGCCCTGCCCCAAGAACTCGGATTGCAAATGGGACGACTCAATCTGGCACGACGTGCTAAACAAGAACTATGGCTTCAACAAAGCCACACCGCTACCCAACATAGATCACATCATCGCGGAGCGAAGACTCTACCCAGGTCTGACAGGCATCGATGACCGCCGCTACATCCTCCGCCCCGAAGCCATCGAATCCGTCTTCATCATGTGGCGCATCACAGGCAAGCAAGAATACCAAGAAGCAGCATGGCGCATGTTCCAAGCCATCGAGAAAGTCTCCCGAACCGAGATAGCAGCGTCAGCGATTGCGGATATCACGGTGACTGGGGACGGGATGGAGAGCCAGAAGATGGATAGCATGGAGAGCTTTTGGCTGGCCGAGACGCTGAAGTATTTTTATTTGTGCTTTGAGGAGTTTGATGTTTTGAGTTTGGATGAGTGGGTGTTGAATACGGAGGCGCATCCATTGAAACGCCCTACAAGGTGCGGGGGGGGAGGGAGGAGGGAGGAGTAATGATACCCAGTAGGACAATGAGGGAGATTGTGATGCTTAGATGCCATTTCAATTCTCTAATGTATGAGTACCAATTGAATTGGGATTTGAACAACATCCGACGCCTGCCTTCCTCAAGAGGGTCTCGCTATGTGAAATTCCTAAGTGAGATAGAGATTAACTTGTTGATGTCTAGAATCTAGTCTCCACCGAGAGACAGAAATGGGTCGAACAGGATACATACTATTAAAAGGGACAAGTGTCCATCTTCTCTCCTGTTTACATTCTCAAAATCAAGAGATATGTGCTCGATTCAAAATTCGATAGAAAAGGTGATTAAGTAGTTGATCAGTTCCTAGGAAAGAGCAGAGGCATAAAAGTGACTTGGGATCTGTCCCGTATCGCACCAAGGCCACCATCACCCCAAACATGCATTTGCAAACCCTAAATAATTCCACAAGATAAACGAAAGATCCGTTCCTTCTCGTCAGCAACTTCCTACCTCCACCACCTGACACAACACCACAACATCACAACATCACACAGTGACCCAGAAAGAACGCTATTATACCGCCTGTACAGCTCCAGTCCAAGATAACGCCCCACAACTACCGTGCGTTCCTGAATCCACACTTCATAAAGGTACGGGGCGCCTTGCTGAATTACGGAGGTGTGTGTGGGGGGAGGTGGAGGTAGGTGAGAATTGACAGTTGGGGGAGGGTTGACAGCAATGAAGTGGGGCCGGATGAGAAGGGGCGGGTAGGGAGTTTTGGCTTGTGGTTGAGGTGAGCTCTGTCTACTGACGACAAATGGGGAATTGACACCAAGCGCTGGGCTAGAAGCTACAACCTATTCCTTGCAGACTTGAGACAAGCAGAAATAGTTGTTTACGTTTGAGAATTAAAGCATAAGTTGCGTAGACCTCTAGGCAATTGTTGTGCTGCTTCGACCTGCGATGCCTCTTGGGTCGCAGTGGACCTCTGAGCAGTTGTGCTGCTTTCAGCGGCTGTGAGGCTTTGAACGGCAGTCAGCTTTGAGGTTCCTTGGTGGGGCTTTGCCGCGGCAAAGGAAGTGGACCTGCGCGAGCTTTCTCTGCCATGTAGATTTTGTTCTTGTTGGTCGTACAATAGTGGGTTTGCAATTGAGGTAATCTTACTTCATATTGTTCTTCTCTGCTAGAATTAGGATCTCGATTAGGATAGAATATAGAGTGTGAATTTCGTGGAGAATATTTCATTTTAGGCATTTTATACTGAAATAATTATAGTATTGCAATTGACGAAGAACTGTCTCCTTTTCTATAGGGTTGAATATTAAGAGATAATTTCTTTGTGGTGTTGAATAATCAGTGGTGGACGTCCAAAGCTGCTGAGCAGGCGAGGTGAATTGATGACACGGATGGGGAGAGGTAGATACAAAGCTTGGTACGAGAAAGATGGGACGGAGGAATGTAGAGCAGGTTATGATTCATGGAACATATATAGTCAGGATGGCTAGAATGGTATGTCGGCGATAGCAATGATTTAAATTTAGGGTCACTTATGGTTGAAGAAAGTACTACCCGAACTAGAGCGTCTCGGTATATAAAGGACGCACGCCATCTTTCTATCAACTTTTATAAAAGGGCGAAAGATTAATATACCACGGTTGTTGAATGAAAAGATTTCAATACCATCCATAAGATTTATATAACATAGATAAGAAGTGGTAACCCCGCACCTCATCGGCGCTCCCAATTGTAACTATTTGCACCT
>Ga0302325_10034380_pt1 | contig 10365 bp, 3 predicted proteins | sample Palsa_T0_2_FD_201948 | JGI IMG/M metagenome (GOLD analysis project Ga0302325, IMG submission 201948) | Peat permafrost microbial communities from Stordalen Mire near Abisko, Sweden - Palsa_T0_2 | ecosystem: Environmental > Terrestrial > Soil > Palsa > Peat permafrost | place: Sweden: Abisko...
GGGGCGAAGAGGTCGCCGTCGTGGGTGGGAAGCGACTCCCCTGCCCCGTCGCCGATAGCCGCCGCGGCGGATATGAAGGTGTGTACGGATGATGGAGCGGGCGGATCCACGACGTTGGTCCCTCCGTGGCCGTCGCTCGAGAGGGTGAAAGCGCTGCTGGTGTAGTTCCCCTCCAGCGTGATCCTGGAGACCTGGGTTCCATCCTGAACCGTGAGTACGCCCGAGGCCGCCGTGCCGCTGTAACTCCAGCCAGTTGTTCCGGACACGAACGAAATGTCTTCGAGATCCAGCGTCGTCGTCCCGGTCCTTGAAAAGCCGCTGATCTCGCCGGTGTAGGCCTCCGAGTGGGTCAGTTCGAGCGTCCCGCCGCCGACGCCGATGAAGGCGGCATTCTGGGTGAGGGTCCCTGCGAAGTCGGCGGTCCCGCCGTCGATCTCGACCTTGCCGGTCCCGGTGACCGCGCCCCCAACGGTGAGGTTTCCACCCAGCGCCGCCAGCACTCCGCCGTTGTCGATGGCGCTGGCGATCGTCGTGGTTCCCTGAGCGGTCGCCTCGATCGTCCCGGCGTTGGTGATCGTGCTCGATCCCGTGTCGATGGTGAGCGCCGCGAACTGATCGCCGTCGATGATCCCGCCGGCGTCATTGACGAGGCCCATCGAGCCGTCGCCCAGCGCGCCTGCGCCCCTGATCAGGTCGTTGACGTTGGTCAGGGTCCCGCCCGAGACCTTGTTGGTCTCGAAGTCGGACAAGGTCAGCACTCCCCCGCCGGCCAGCGACGCCCCGCCGCTGGCGATGGCTAGGTCGTCGGTCGTGACGCTCATCTTCCCGGAGAGCCCCAGCGCCCCGCTCAGGGTCACCGTCGCGCCGTTGATGATCAGGCTGGCCGCCGTAAGTTGGGCGCCGGCGAACGTATCCGAGCCGCCGATGAAGGCGATCGTCCCGGTCCCCGAGAGAGTGCCCTCGAAGCTGTCGCCGGTTCCGGTGAAATTCACCCGGTCACCTGCCGACGCCGACAACGTCCCGGAAGTCTGGGTCCAGAGACCCGCATAGCCGAGGTTGGAGGTTCCGAAGCTCGCGGTCGCGCTGGCGTAGCCTTCGGTCACGTTGGCGACGGCGAGGTCCGACCCGCTATCGAAATGGGCGGCGCCATTGATGAGCAGGCTCCCCGCGCCGGCGAGCGTCCCGGTCAAGGTCAGGACACCGTCGTTGGTAAGCGTCCCACCGACGTTGAGCGAGCCCGCGGCGACCAGCGTGCCGTCGCCCGAGACCGTTCCGCCGGCGGGAAGGCTGAACGTCGTGCCGGAATCCAGGTCGAGCGAAGCGAAGTCAGTGAACGTCGTCGTCGGCGTGCTGGCCGACAGGGTCACGTTATTGTCGGAAAACCCGCCGAGCGTCCCCGCGCCTGATCCCATCACCAGCGCGCAGCCGTCGCCATAGACGCCGCCGATGAAGGTCGCGCCAGCCTCGACGATCAAGGTCCCGTCCGGACTCGTGAAGCGCACCGCCCTGCGCCCCGTGGCCGCGATCGTCCCGGAATTTATCAGCGTCCCCGCGCTGCTGACGTAGACACCACAGTATCCGTCGATACGTGCGTTCTTGCCGTTGGTGAGGCTGCTGCTTCCGAACAGCAGCACGCCGTATTCGCCGGCCTGCGAGGCGGCGCCGCTGATCAGGCCCAGATTGACGGCCACGCCATTGTCGACCAGCGCGTCACTGCCGGAGACCTGAGCGGCCGTCCCGTTGAGGAGATAGCCGCCGAGGCCTATCGATACGCCGAAGGCGCCCTTGGCGGTGCTCGCGGCGATGGTGGCGAAATTGTCCACCGTCGCCGCGCCTTCGACCCCGAAGTACCCCCGGATCAGCGCCGTCGTGTCGCTGCTCGAGCCGTTGCTCAGACTGCCGGTCCCACGGAAGACGACGCCGCCGTAGGTTGATCCCTTGATCGTCCCGTAGTTGCTCACGGTTCCGGAGGTCTGCACGGAGACGCCGTTGGCCCCCCTTATCAGGGCCGCTTCGTCGGCGAGGCTGCCGTTGTCGACGACGCCGGTGTCGATGGCGACCCCGGCCGCCTGGCTTTTCGCGCCCGACCCGGTGATCACGCCGTCGTTGACCACCATGCCGACGTCGCTCGATTCGACGCCGTCATAGCCGCTGACGAGTGCATCGGTGTGCGAGGTGTCGCCGTTTGCGACCACGCCGCCGGCCCGCAGGGTGATCCCCGCGCCAAGGCCGCCCACGCCCCCGGCCACCGTGCCGGTGTTGGTGAGCGTCCCGTAGCCACCCATGATGATGCCAGCGGCGCCCCAGGTCCCGCCGGGCGAGGTCGCGCCGCCTGCGCCGCCCATGATCTCGCCGCTGTTGTCGATCGTTCCTCCCTCGAGCAGGTAGGCGCCGGGCCCGCCGCGGTAGACGCCCGCCCCGGCGCCGCCGATCACGCTGCCGCTGTTGGTGACCGAGGCGCCGCTCAGCAACTCGATCCCGTAGCCTCCAACGCCGCCGGCGCCGCCGACGATGACGCTGCTGTTGGCCAGCTGGGCGTTCTCCACCGCGCAGAAACCGGCGCCGCCTCCGCTCAGCACGCCGCTTCCTCCCGCGCCGCCGCTGATCGTGCCGGCGGTGTTGGTGACCGAACCGACGCCCCTCAGGTAGACGCCGTCGCCGCCCGTTCCGCCGTCGGCGCCTTTCTTGCCACTGGCGCCGCCCTGGCCGCCGGCGATGGTTCCGCGGTTCGTGATCGAGCCGGTGGCGATATAGACGCCGTCGCCTCCCGGCTCGCCAATGTAGCTGCTGGAGGCGATGCCAATGCTTCCCAGGCCGCCGGCGATCGCACCGTAGTTGACGACTTCGCCACCGGCGGAGAGGAGGATCCCCGCGTGCTGCTCCACGCCCGCCGCCGCGGCCCCGGCGGCGACCACGCCCGAGTTGGTGATCGTGGCCGTCGCGTTGGCCACGATCCCGATCCCGCCGACGCTGGCCGTCGTCGTCGCGATCAGTGCCGAAAAGCGCGCGTTGAGCGTGTATCCGGCGCTGTAGGTCCGGGTCAGCGTCCTCGTCGTCATTGGAATGCCTTCCGCGCGCAGACCCGCCTATGCGGTCTTCGGCGTTAAGGCGCCGTTCGCATTGCCGATCCGTCGACGCTCGACCCCTCAGGCGGGCGCCTGGACCGGAAGCATTCCCACCCGCCGATAGAGCCGCTCGGCGCCATGGCGATTGCCTGGCTCGACCTTGAGGTCGACGCAGGGCGCGCCTCTTTCCTGAAATGTCTGGAATACGTGAAGCAACAGCGCTTCACCCAATCCCTGCCTTCTCCAACCTTCCTTGACTGCAAGGTCTTTGATGAAGGCGCATGTCCAGCATTGGGCGACGGCGACCAGGCGTCCATCCGGTCCCAGAACACTGAAGACGAGGGCCGGATCGTATTCGCGGTCCTGGGCGAGACTGGTCAGCCACTGTTCGTATTCGCCGACCGAACCGCCCCCCGTCTTGTAGGCCTCGACGAGCAGTTCATGGACATCCCGGCCGAGCAGGCTGGGATCGAATTGGGTGAGCCGCGTCCCGACTGGCCACGTCGGCGGACACGGCCGCCCTTCGAGCGACTTCCTCAGCAGGATAGGCGCCGACAGCGTCAGACCGGCGCCGCCAGGATCGGCGCCATCGGCGCGCGCCATCCCTCCGCGGCCTCGTGCGCCGTCCCCCCGCTCGCGCCGAGGCTCGCCATCGCGGCGATGAAGGGGTGGGGCGCGGCCGTTCGGCCAGCGCCGGAGGCGGCTGGAGGATCGACCACCGTGGTCCCGCCGTGGCCGTCGGAGGAGACCTTGAACACCGAGGCGAGGTAGTCGCCTGAGAGGGTGATCTTGGCCGTGTGGGTCCCGTCGGTGACGGTGAGGACCCCGGCGGTCGTGGTCCCCGTGTAGCTGGCCTTGGTCGTCCCGCTCTCGAACGCGATGTCGAGAAGGTCCAGGGAGGTGCCTCCAGTGGTGGAGAAGCCGGTGACCGTGCCGGAGTAGGCCTGGGACTGGGCCAGTTCGAGCCTGCCGGTGGAACCGGTGAAGGTCACGTCCTGGGTGAACGCCGAGTTGAAGTCGAGCGCGCCGGCGACGATCACCGCGTGGCCCGAGCCGGTGATCGACCCGTTGGCGGTCAGGATTCCCCCCGCCGCCTCCAGAACGCCAAGGTTGTTCACCGCGCTCTGGATCGTCACTCCGCCCTCGCCGACGGCCTCGATGAGGCCCGAGCTCATCACCGTGCTCGCCCCGGTGTCGATGACCAGGGCCTGGCTGCCGACGCCCTCGATCGCCGACTCCGAGCGATTGATCAGGGTCATCAGGCCGACGCCCAGCATCCCCGAGCCCGATATTGTGGCGGCGGCGTTGTCGAGGGTGTCGCCGGCCGCAAGGCCAGTGATCTCGGCGTTGTCGCTGAGCGACCAGGTTCCCCCGCCGGTCAGCCGTGCCCCGGCCGCGCCGATCTGAACCGCGGCGTCGTTGATCGCCACCGTTCCGCTGCTGGTGATCGTCCCCTCCAGCGTAGCCGTCCCGCCGCTGATCGCCATGCGCGCGATCGACAGGGTCGCCCCGTTCAGGGTCTCGTCCGTGCCGGTGAAATCGACCACGCCCGCGCCGCCGATGCTGCCTGAAAGCACGCTGTCGCCGGCGCCGGTGAAGGTCACGACGCCGCCGGAAGCCACCGAGATCGACGCTCCGGCCGCTTCGGTCAGGGCGCTCTCGACCACGAGCGAATTCTTCACCGTCAGGCTCTGGTCGGCGCCCAGCGCATCGGCGCCGGTGAGGGCCCAGGCCCCGGTCACGCCGATGACGTAGGACCCGAAGCCAGAGAAGGTCCCCGAGTCGGTCCCCCCGAGCACGCCCGAACCTCCAAGGCCGCTGATCGTTCCCCCGCCTCCCTGTAGGACGAGCGCGCCGCCGCCGCCGATGATCTGACCGACGAACTGCGCCCCTTCTCCGGCGATGAGCACGTCGCTTGTCGACGCCAGCTTCACCGAATCGATCGAGCCGATGATGGTGGTGTAGTTGACGACGAACGCGCTTACGCCCTGGGCGTAGACGCCGATACCAGCCTCGATCAGGCCGGCGCTGCTGACGCTGCTCCCGTTAGTCACCTCCGCCTTGGCGCCAAGGACGACGCCGGCGCCCGCCGCGCCGGCGGCGCCGTTGGCCGAGCCCGCGCCACCTTCACCAGGACCTCCAGCGGCGCCGGCGCCACCGACAATGGCGCCGGAGTTGACAAGACTGCTGTCGTTTCCGAGCACCACGCCGGCGCCGCCCGTGCCTCCGGCGCCGCCGAGGCCTGTCTTGTCGCCGCTTATGCCGGCGCCGCCGGCGCCGGCTCGGCCGCCCTGGATCGATCCGGAATTGATAATTCTCCCGCCGGGTCCGAGATCGACCCCATCGCCGCCCGCGCCGCCCGCGCCGGCAGTGAAGCTATAGTACTGGCCACCCCCTGCATCGCCGCCCGGGGCATTGCCGCCGGGCCCGCCAGCGCCGCCTCGAATTCCACCCGAAGTAGCAACCTCTCCGCCGGCCGCCATGACGAGGCCGACGCCCCCCGCTCCGCCCGCCGCGGCGGCGTAGGTCCCCCGGCCCAGACCGCTTTTTTCAGGGTTAGGGCTACGGAAGTATCCGCCGGCGCCGCCGGCGCCAGCGGCGATCACGCCGGTATTCGTTACTGTGCCGCTGGCGCGGAGTTCGGCCCCGGATCCGCCAGCCCCGCCTGCGGAAGCGAAGACCTGGCGAATGTTAAAATAGGAGCCAGAGCGGCCAGACATACCGCCTGCGCCCATGACCAAGCCGGCATTCGACACCGTACCCGAACCCTCGAGAACGACACCGGCGCCGCCGGCGCTATCATAGCTCGGCGTGTCCATTTGAGCGGCGATCGTGCCAAAGTTCGTCACGGTGGTGGCCTCGCCCTGCGCATAGACGCCGGTCGCGCCCTCGATCAGACCCCTCTTCGATCCGCTGACGCCGTTGGTGACCATGCCGCCATCGGCCAGGCTCACTCCAGCGCCACCGGCCGAACCTGGGGTCGGGCTGGTGTAGATGCCGGGGTAGCCGCTGAAGGCGCCGGCGCCGCCACGAATCGTACCCTGATTGGCGACAAGGCCGCTGCCGTTCAGCGACTCCGTCACCGCCTGTCCCGCCTGAACCGCCGGTATAATAGCCGCCTCCCCCGTTTCCGCCGCCGCCACCCACAATCTGCCCGTAATTCTGGACCGTTCCGCCGCCCGCCATGATGACACCGGACCCGCCGGCGGCGCCAGCGCCGCCGAAATATCCGTTTGCCCCCGCTCCGCCGTTACCACCGCTGATGCGACCACGATTGAAGACTGAACCCGCCTTGGTGATGACGATCGCCGCGCCGCCAGCGCCGCCCCCGCCGCCGCCGGCCCTCCGGGGGGGCCGCCACTGTAGTTATGGGTGTACGCGCCCGATCCGCCCGCGCCGCCGGCGATGGACGCGACATTGATCACTCGAACCCCAGCAGCGAGATAGATTCCCGTGCTTCCCGCTCCGCCCCGGTAGTCACCGGCGCCGCCGACCGAGCCCGCTACCGCGGACACGGTTCCGGCGTTGCTCACCGTCGCCAGGGCAGTGGCGCTGACGCCCGCACCGCCGACATAGGCAGTGCTCGTGATACTTACGAACCCAACCTTCGGCGCCAGCGCGTAGCCCGAGGCGTAGGTTCCGGTCAGCGTCCTGTTTGACATGGACCTCAAGCTCCGTCGGGCCGCGGCTAACCCCGGACCACCATCGTCCCCGCTACCCTACCACGCGGCGGCGCGATCCCGATTTCAGCGCCGTCGGCCGCGCTTCTAGGCCAGCGAGGCTGTCGTCGTCGGCCGGGCCAGGATCGGCGCCATCGGCGCCCGCCATTCCTGCGCGGCCTCGTGCGCCGTCCCCCCGCTCGCGCCGAGGCTCGCCATGGCGGCGATGAAGGGGTGGGGCGAGAGGGGCGCGGCCGCATGCGGCGCGGCCGAGGCCCTGGCCGGATCGACCACCGTGGTCCCGCCGTGGCCGTCGCTGGAGAGGGTGAAGGTGCTCGTGGTGTAGTTCCCTTCGAGCGTGATCTTGGCGACGTGGGAGCCATCGGCGACGGTGAGCACGCCCGACGTCGTCGTGCCGCTGTAGCTCGCTTTGGTCGTCCCGCTGACGAAGGCGATGTCCTCGAGATCCAGCGTCGTCGTCCCGGTCTTTGAAAATCCGCTGATCTCGCCGGTGTAGGCCTCCGAGTGGGCGAGCTCGAGCGTCCCCCCGTCGCTGCCGATGAAGGCGACGTTCTGGCTGAACGCTCCGGCGAAGTCGGCCGTCCCGCCGTTGATCTCGGCCTTGCCAGCGCCGGTGACCGCGTCATCGACGGTGAGGGTTCCCCCAAGCGCTCCTAGCACCCCGGTATTGTCGACGGCGCTGGCGAGCGTCGTGGCGCCGTTCGAGGTCGCCTCGATCGTCCCGGCGTTGGTGATCGTGCTCGATCCCGTATCAATGGCGAGCGCCACGGCGTCGTCGCCGTCGATGATCCCGCCGGCGTCATTGACGAGGCCCATCGAGCCGTCGCCCAACGAGCCTGCGCCCTTGATGAAGTCGTTGACGTTGGTCAGCGTCCCGCCCGAGACCTTGTTGGTCGCGAGGTCGGAAAAGATCAGCGATCCGTCGCCGACCAGCGAAGCGCCGCCACTGGCGATGATCATGTCGTCGGTGGTGACGCTCATCGTCCCGGAGAGATCGAGCGCCCCGCCAAGGGTCACGGTCGGGCCGTTGACCACCAGGTTCGTCGCCGTCAGGTCGGCGCTGGTGAACGTATCGGCGCCGCCGATGAAGGCAATCGTCCCGGTCCCGGCCAGCGTTCCTGAAAAGCTGTCGCCCTCGCCGCTGAAGTTCACCCGGTCGCCGCTCGCCACGGACAGGGTTCCGCTGCTCTGGGACCAGACGCCGGCGTAAGTCAGGCTGGCGGCGTCGAAGCTCGCCGTCGAGGCCCCCGACTGGGTCACCTTGGCGATGGCGAGATCGGCGCCGGCCTCGAACGTCGCCGTCCCGCCGGTCAAGGCCAGGGTGCCGACGCCGGAGAGCGTTCCGGCCAGAGTCAGGGTCGCGCCGGTCCCGTCGGTCAGGGTCCCGGCGTCGGTCAGGACGCCGTCGACGACGAGGCCCTGACCCGAAGCGATGGTCCCGCCGGCGGCCAGGGCGAAGGCGGCGCCCGATCCGATCTCGAGCGTGCCGATGTCATCGAAGGTGTCGGCTGGAATGACGCCAGAGACGTCGAGGCCCTCGGCCGAAAGCAGGGTCACTGTCCCCGATCCCGAGGCGAGGTCGAGATGGCCGCCGTCACCCTGGACGATGCCGACCAGGCTCGATCCCGCCTCTATGGCCAGGGTCGCGTTCGGATTGATGAACTTCACCGCGACGCCGCCGGAACCAAGGATGGTGCCGAAGTTGGTCATCGTACTCGAGCCGCCGAGCTCGGACCCGACATACCCCTCGATCAGGGCGTCGGCGTCGGTCGCGGCGCCGTTGGTCATGTTGCTGGCCTGGCCGACGTTGACGCCGAAGTCGTCGCCTGTCCCGCCGAGGCCCTCGATGACGCCGAAGTTCACGCTCGAACCCGACCCCAGGATCCGCACTCCGCCGTAGCCCTCGATCAGGGCGCTCTCGTCACTGAGCGCGCCATTGGTCAAGGCGCCGCCGTCGATCAGATAGACCCCGAAGCTCCCCGAGGCGCCTTCGCCGACGATGGTCGCGAAATTCCTGACCGTTCCGGTCCCGCTGGTCACGTCGATGCCGTTCAGACCCTCGATCAGTGCGGCGCGGTCGGCGCCGTCGCCATTGGCGAGGGTGAGGCTATCGGCCGCCAGGACCCCGGCCCCGTTCTGGCCCGTGATCGTGGCGAAGTTGGTCACGGTTCCGGCCGCGCCGGCGACGCTGACGCCGACGGCGCCCCGCGCGAGGGCGGACTTGTCGCCGCTGGCGCCGTTGACGACCGAACCGCCGGCGGCGAGTTCGATCGCCCCGGCCTTGGCCGACGAGCTGGTGACGGTCCCTAGGTTGGTCACGGCGCCGGCGCCGCCCAAGTCAATTCCATAGAGGCCTTCGATCAGCGCATCGGGCGCTGTCGGGGCGCCGTTGGTCACCACGCCGCCGCCGGCGATGCTGACGCCGGCCCCGATCGTGGCGCTGATCTGGCCGTAGTTGGCCACCGTCCCGGCCGCGCCGATGAGGACCCCGGCGTCCCCGGTGATCAGGGCGGCGGTGTCGTCGACGGCCCCGTTGGTCACCGCGCCGCCCGCCCTCAGGTAGACGCCGTCGGCGAGGCCGCCGCCAAGGTTCAGGCACTGGATGGTTGCGAAGTTGGCGACGGTCCCGGCGGCGGTCTCGATGACCACCCCCTCGTCGGCCTGGATCAGGGCGGTGGTCGTCCCGGCCGAGCCGTTGGTCAGCCTGCCGCCGTCATAGAAGGTGACGCCGGCGTAGGTCCCCTTGATCAGGGCGTCGTTGACGACCGTACCCCCCGCATCCACGCTGACGCCGAGCGAGGCTTCGATCAGCGCGCCCGGGTCGAACGCCGAGCCGTTGGTCAGCGTCCCGCCGTCGAGGGTGACGGCATAGTGGTCCGCGAGCGTCGCCTCGATCGTGCCCCAGTTGGAGATATTCGAGGTCTTGGCGGTCGTCCTGACCCCCGACCAGCCGCCCTCGATCAGGGCCGTGAAATCACTGGTGAAGCCGTTGTTCAGGTTCGCGCCACCGGTGGTCACGGCGCGCAGGCCGCCCTCGATCGTGCCGAAGTTCTCGACGTCGGCGGTCGCGGAGATGAGCCCGTTGATCTGACCTGAGATCAGGGCCGTGGTGTTGTAGGTATCGCCGTTCAGCACATAGCCGCCGGCCTTGAGCTGGACGCCAGCATAGACGCCCTTGACCGTGGCGTAGTTGGTGACGGTGGCGGTCCCGGTCGCGTTGACGCCATAGTAGCCGGTGATCAGGGCCGTGAGCGCGCCCTGGTATGTGCCGTTCGTGAGCTTGCCCGAGCCGATGTCGACCCCGGAGTGATAGTTGGTCGCGGCCTTGTTGTAGCTGGCGATGATCCTGCCGGTGTTATTGACCGTGCCGCTGAGGTCGAACACCGCGTCGCTGATGACGGTCGAATCGCCGCCGCGGGTCTCGGTAATAGTGCCGGAATTGTTCACCGCGCCGCCGAGCTGCAGCTGCACGCCATTGACCTGGCCCTCGATCACGCCGGAATTGTCCACCGACGTCAGCCCGCCGCCGCCACCCTCGGAGACGTTGGGGGCCCAGACGCCGATGTAGCCGCTGACCGAACCGCCGTTGGAGACGAGGCCGCCGCCTTCCATGAAGATCC
>Ga0302325_10034381_pt1 | contig 10365 bp, 9 predicted proteins | sample Palsa_T0_2_FD_201948 | JGI IMG/M metagenome (GOLD analysis project Ga0302325, IMG submission 201948) | Peat permafrost microbial communities from Stordalen Mire near Abisko, Sweden - Palsa_T0_2 | ecosystem: Environmental > Terrestrial > Soil > Palsa > Peat permafrost | place: Sweden: Abisko...
AGCGGCAGCGGCAGCGGCAGCGGGGGTACGGGGAGCGGCGGTACGGGCGGCGGCGGTCGCACCGGGACCGGCGGTACCGGTACCGGCACCGGCGGAACCGGCACCGCCGGAACCGGCGGAACCGGCAGCGCGCGCACTGGGGGCGACGGCGGCAGCGGCGGCTCAGCCAGCTCGGGGCCGGCTACCGCCGCGACCGTGGCGTCCGACCAGGCCAACCTGGACTCCGCCAACGCCGAGCTGAGCGAGGCCCGGCAGAACCTGGCCGCCGCGACCCTGGCCGCGCCCATCAGCGGCACCGTCGCCCTGGTCAACGTCACCTCGGGCCAGCAGGTCACCGGCAGCCAGGCCACCGGCACCAGCGCCGACTTCGTCATCGAGGGCGCGGGCGGCGAGGAAGCCACCACCACCGTCAGCGTCTCCGACGTGGGCGAGATCAAGGTCGGCCAGCCGGCCACCATCACCCTGGACGGCTCGGCCACCCCGATCAACGGTCGGGTCGACTCCATCGGGATGCTCAGCACGACGTCGTCCAGCGGCAGCGCGAGCTATCCGGTCACGATCGGGCTGGCCGCGGGTGCGCCCACCCTCTTCGCCGGCTCCGACGCGCAGGTGTCGATCACCCTCGCCCAGGTCGGCGACGCGGTCACCGTGCCGACGTCGGCGGTCGAAGGCATCGGCGCCGCTAGCTTCGTCACCGTCCTGGAGGCGGGCAAGCTGGAGCGGGTCCGCGTGACCGTGGGCGCCACCGGCCCGGTGGACACCCAGATCACCTCCGGCCTCAGCGTCGGCCAGCAAGTGGTGCTGGCCGACCTGGGCACGCCGCTGCCCACGAACACGAACCCGTTCGCCTCCCGCAGCCTCACCGGCGCCGGCGGCGGCGGATTCGGCGGGGCGCGGACCGGGGGCGGGGCAGCGGGCGGCGGAGCAGCGCGCGGCTGACCCCACGCCCCCAACGGAACACGAGGATGGCGGTTGCCGCTCTCACGGGGTTGATCTAGAGGAGCCCGGCCAGTCGGCACAGGACGAGCGAGCCCGCCACCGCCGCGTTGAGGCTGGCGGCGGTGCCGATCATCGAGCGCTCAAGCGGATGAGGGCAGGGCCAGGTGCGGGGCGAAGTTGATGCTGATGCGCGGGCCGGCCGGGGTGGCCTGCTTGGGCACCGAGTGGCGCCAGTCGCGCTGGGCGCGCCCGCCCATGACGATCAGGTCGCCCGAGGCGACGGTCAGCGACACGCTCTGGCCGCCCTCGGCGGGCCTGATGAGGAAGCGCCGGGCGGCGCCGAGGCTGAGCACCGGCACGGTGCTGGTCTCCTGGACTTTGGCGATCGGGTCTCCGTGCCAACTGGTCGAGTCGCGATGGGTGCGGTAGAGGTTAAGCCACACGTATCGGTAGGCGACCCCGTAATGCTCGGACAGCGCCTCGGTGACGGTGTGCAGCAGGCGCTGCGGGGCGACGTCGATGTCCGCGTACTCGGCGGTCAGGCGGGGTTCGGCCAGGCGCCGCCCGTACATGTGGCGGTAGCGCTGTTCCCACTGCGCGGTGGCCGTGAGCTCGTCGAACAGGCCGGCGCTGCCCTGCAGCCAGCGGGGCACGTACTCGATCCACGACGTCTCGTCCAGCTCGATCCGCTCCGCGGTCGCGAAGCCGGCGTCGACGGTCGGCTCGAGATCCTCGAACAGGTCGCCCTGCCGCGCCGACGGCGCGGGCCGATCGCCTGATGGCGTGTCGCTCATGACTGGTCCTCCGTGCGGCCGGGGTCACCGGGCTGGGAATGCCCCGTTGATATCACCGAACGAGTCGGCGCCGGCGGTCGAGTCGTAGGTTCCGGCCGTGAGCGCCTCGGCCGCCGCCCTGCGGACCAGGGTGTACGCGGCCTGGGTGATCGCCTGACCGAGGCTGACGCGCCGCACGCCGACCGCGCCGAGCGCCGCGACGTCGGGCGCTCCGGGGCCGACCATGACGTTGACCGGCAGCGCGACCGCGCCGGTCAGGGTCGCGAGGGTACCCAGGTCGAGCAGGCCGGGCACGAACAGGCTGTCCGCGCCGGCCCCCGCGTAGGCGGCGGCGCGGGCCAGCACGTCGTCCAGTCGCCCTTCGGGCTGGCCGATCTGGAACAGGAACACGTCGGTGCGGGCGTTGATGACCAGCTCGGGCAGTCCGGCGTCGGCCGCGGCCGTACGGGCGGCACGGATGCGCGCAGCCTGGGCGGCCGGGTCGAACAGGCCGCCGCCCGCGGCGCCGCTGTCTTCGAGGTTGATCCCGACCGCGCCTGCCTCGATCACCGCCGCCACGGTGGCCGCGACGTCGCGCGGATCGGCGCCGTAGCCGCTCTCGATGTCGGCCGTGACCGGCAGGTCAACCGCGGCGGCGATGCGCGCGACCGCGGCGACGGCCTCCTCTCGGCTCAGGTTCTGGCCGTCCGGCCGGCCAAGCGACCAGGACACGCCGGCGCTGGTGGTGGCGATGGCCTGCGCCCCGGCGGCGGCGATCATCACCGCGCTGCCCGCGTCCCAGGCGTTCGGCAAGACGAAGATCCCGCCCCCGTGCAGGGCACGGAGCGCGGCGGCGTTGGCGTGCTGGCCTTCGGAAACCATGGTGCGTCCTTCCGGGATGGGTCGCGTCGGATCCCAGTCTGCCCGGGCCCTCTGACATTGCGTCCCCGCCAGAGTCGCCACCTTCCGTTCGGACAAATGGCTTTTGACGTGAGTTGGGCTTGGCAGGCGGCCCTGGACGTGCGTTCGGGGCGCACAATAGGCGTGAAACGCGCGAGTCGAGACAATGCAGACTTAAAGGGCTAGTGGCAGTTCCTTTGTTGGGGAGCCTCGGGGCCGAGCATCAAGTGCGCTTAGCCGTCCCGCTATATTTAGCTTTCGAAGCCGGGCTAGCCCGTGTCTTTAGTTATCGGTTTCCCACTATTTCCTGGCGTTAGGTATATGCTGTTGCGCCTGGCCACGGGCCAGTGCGATCCCCTCATATTCTGCACAGATCATACCAATTCGGCATGGGATGAAATGGACATACCACGCCATATTGGCATGCGCTTTTCCGGCGACGAATTCCTGTTATCGAGCACCTATCGGCTAACGAGGAGGGCGGCATGGCAACGGAATCAGTTCACGCCCGGACTTCCGACGCTGCCCTGTTCCTGCCGGCCGACGGCCTGCGCCTGCTCGGTCAGCACCAGGGCGGCGGCCACGGCGGACGCCGGTTCCTGGTCGCCCGGGGCGACGGGGAGGTCATCCAGCTGCCCCTGCTGCCGTACCTGATCATGGCGGCGATCGCCGAGGGCGGCGTTGACGGCGGCTGGACCGCCGACCAGGTCGGCGCGCGGGTGCGAAGTGCGTCGGGGCAGGGGCTGACCGTCGACACCGTGCGCTACCTGATCGCCGGCAAGCTCGCTCCGCTCGGTCTCATCGCGGCCGCCGGCGGCGCCGACTGTGCGGACGGGGCACCGGACGCGTGGCCGCGGCCGTCGATGAGGGTGCCGCTCGGACCGACGGTCGGCGGCGTGACGCTGCGCCGCTGGGCGGCCGGCGCGGTCGGCCGGGTGCTGCCGCGCCCGATCGCCGGCCGCGCCGGGCGGCTGCTGCTGCCGCACCGCAGGCGGCGCTGGGCGATCGTGCTCGGCGGGGCGGCGGTGCTGGTCTGCGTCGCGGCGACCGCGCCGATCATGGCCGGGACCGGAAGCGGGGGGAAGAGCCGGGCCGGACGGGCGTCGTCGCCGGTATCGGCACCCGTGGCTGCACCGGTATCGGCCGCCGCGGCCAGCCGCCTGCAGGCCGCCGGCTGGGTGGAGCAGCAGGTGAGCCCGGACGTCACCGTCTCGTGCGATCCCGGCATGTGCCGGCAGCTGCGGCTGGACGGGTTCCCGGCCGGGCGGCTGAAGCCACTGGGGGGCGGCGTCCGCGCTCTCCTCGGCACCGGGATCGTCGTCGCCACTCCCGCCGTCCGCAGTCAACTCGGCCCGCGCCTGTCCGCCGCGTACGCCCCGCAGGTGATCGCCAGCTTCGGCTCCGGAGCCGCGCGGGTCGACGTCCGCGCGATAGCGCCGGCCGGCCCGGCCGCCTTCAGGACTCAGCTTGCCGCCGAGCAGACCGCGCTGGCCTCGGCCGGCCGCCAGCTGCTCGGCAACAAGAACATCCAGGCCTCCCCGTCCGCCCGGGCGGCACTGGCGGGCGGACAGGTCGACGCCCGGCTGCTCGCGATCTTGTCGCTGCTCTCCGCCCAGCGGCCGGTCCGGCTGGTGGCCTTCACCGGCGGGCCCGGCGCGGGTTCCGGCGTGCCGCTGCGCGGCGCGCAAATCGGCGTCAGCTCGCCCTCCGCCCGGTCGGCGGTCGTCGCCCTGCTTGACGCCCAGCAGGGCCCCTACCGGCCGGCCGCGGTGACCGTGATCGGCGGCGGCAGCCAGGCACTGGTCGCCGTGCGGTTCGATGCCCCGGCCGACCTGAACATCGCCCAGCCATGAACATCGTCAGCCATCCCCCAACCCCCTAGAGAGGGTTAGCAATGAAGCACCTGAGGAACATCGGACGGGTCGCGCTGCTGCTCGTCGCCGCCGTCCTGCTGCTCGCGACGCCGGCCGTGAGCGCCGCCGCGGCGTCCGGCGGCGCGGCGTCCGGCGGCGCGGCGTCCGGCGGCGCGGCGGCCGGCGCGGGCACGGCGGGCGCGGGCACCGCCTGGGTCCGGCTCGCCCACCTCTCGCCCAATACGCCGGCCGTGGACGTGTACCTGTACTCGTACGGCAACCCCGACGCGCGGATGGTCTTGCATCACGTCGGTTACGGAGACGTCTCGCCCTACCTGGCGGTCGCGGGGGGCGACTACAGCGTGGCCATGCGCGGGGCCGGCGCGTCCCCGACCAGCCCGCCGGTGCTCTCGGCCAGCCTTAAGGTCGCGGCCGGCTCCGCGTACACCGCCCTGGCGGTCGGCCCTCGGGCGGGCCTGCGGATCCGGGTCTTCCGCGATGACCTGAGCACGCCGTCGGGCCGGGCCCTGGTGCGGGTGGTGCAGGCGTCGATGAAGCACCCCCAGGTGACGGTGAGCTGGGGCGGAAAGGTCATCGCGAGCAGGCTGTCCTTCGCGTCGGTGACGTCCTACCAGGCGGTGTCGCCGGGGGCGGAGAGCGTGACCGCGACCGCGGGCGCCGGTGACGCGAAATCGGCCGTCACGCTCACCGCGGGCAGCATCCACACGCTCGTCGTGCTTGACGGGGCCAAGGGCCTCGAGATCGACAACCTCGAGGACGCCGCCGGCAGCAGCCAGCTGCCGGCGGGCGGCGTCCAGACCGGGTTCGGCGGCACCGCCCCGCACGGGCCCGGCTCGCCGCTGCCGTGGCTGGAGGTCATCGCCGGCGGGCTCGCGCTCGCCGTCGGCGGCGGCCTCGGCCTGCGCCGCGGCGGTCGTCGCCGGGCCCGGTCGCGGCACGCGCCGTCGTCCCGCCCATGACGGTGCGGGAACGCTGGTGGGCGGCGATCGCCTGCGCCGGGCTTGCGGTCGCGCTGGCCGGGACGTGCGGGCTGCTGACCCGGCACGGAACTAGCGGCCTGCGTCCCGCGCCGGCCGCCCAGGTGGCGGCGTTCCCGGCCCCGACCGGGCCGATCGTGGCGGCGGCGCCGACCGCGCGGCCGGCTGCGATCGCCGCGCCGGCCGCGCTGACCATCCCGGAGCTCGGGGTCAGCACCCGGCTGATCACCCTCGGCCTTACCGCCCAGGGAACCGTCCAGGTGCCGCCGACGACGTCGGTCGCGGGCTGGTACACCCGGAGCCCGCGGCCGGGCGCGGTCGGCCCGGCCATCATCCTCGGCCATATCGACTCCGACCACGGGCCGGGCGTGTTCTTCCGGCTGGCCGGACTGCGTTCAGGCGACCCGATCTACATCCGGCGGTCCGACGGCTCCACCGTGGAGTTCGAGGTGACCGCGGTGCAGAGCTACCTGAAGGCCCGGTTTCCGACCGAGGCCGTCTACGGCCCGACTCCGGACGCCGAGCTTCGCCTCATTACTTGCGGCGGCGCGTTCGACGCGGCCACCAGTCACTACCTGAGCAACATCGTCGTCTACGCCACGGAAGTCAGCTGATCGCCGGTCGCTCACTGCGCTCAGATGACGGCCAGGATCATCGGGAGTTTGCCTCCCGTGGCGTTGGCGTAGGTTGCGGTGGCGCTGCTCTAGGTGAAGGTCATGTTGTGGAAGTTCCAGCCGTTGGAGTCCTGGTCGACGGTCAGCGTCTGCTGGCCGGCCGGGAGGGTGACGCTGGCGGTGACCGTGGTCCAGGTCTCGTACCCGCCGGTATTGGGGACGGCGACCGAGCTGGTCAGGTTGGTGCCGGCGGAGTTGTCGATGTGCAGCGCGTCGGTGGTCCCGTAGGGCGAGGCGACGCGGAACGCGACCGTGTAGGTCTCGGCCGTCGCCACGTTCACGGTGTAGTTGAACCACTGCCCGGCCGACGTCCAGCCCACGTCGTAGGCGCCGCCGCCGGTGGTGTCCTGGGTGTCGGCGGTGGTCTCGAGGTCGATCCCGTCGGAGCGGTAGCTGTTGGCGGACCCGTTGGCGGAGCTGACGTTGTAGGCGACGCCCTGCCCGCCGGTGTCGTAGTTCGCCGCCTGGATGGTGCCGGGTACGGCAGCGGCCGTGCCGCCGTAGGGGGCTTCACCGCCCGAGTAAACGTCGAAGTACTCGATTGACCACCAGGCGGTGGGGGTGGGCGCGTTGAGCACCACCTCGACGTACTGGTCGGTCTGGGCGGGGAAGCTCACGACTTGCGGTGTGCTGGCACCCGTGCACGTCGCCACCACGGACCAGTCCGACCCGTTGGGCGAGACTTGGACGCTGTAGCCGCTGGCGTAGTCGGTCGGGTCGTCGGGCGCGGCCATCTGTATCTCATTGAACGTCCGGGCCGCGCCCATGTTGACGACGTAGTCGTCGCCGGCTGCCTGGGCCGCCTGGGTGGTGAAGCGCCCGGCGTTGGCGTTGCCGTTCACCGCGTTGGTGATCGCGTTCTGGGCCCCCGTGCTGCTGGCGGGCACCGGCGCGGTGGCGGTGAAGCCCGACTCGGCCAGCGGGCTCTCGCCCGAGGTCGATCCGGAGCAGTCGCCAACCGGCGGTGGCGGGGTCGTCCCGGCCGGGGCGGATATCAGGAACTGGCTGATCGACCACCAGGAGCTCGGGTCCGGTGCGGTCAGCACGACCTCAACGTACTGAGCGGTGGTGGCGGCGAAGGTGGCCGTCTCCGGGCTTCCGTTGCCGTAGCAGCTTGCCACTACCGTCCACGAGCTGCCGTTGCTCGAGACCTCGACGTTGTAGCCGCCGGCGTAGTCGGTCGCCCAGGACGGGAACGCCATCTCTATCTGGTTGAAGGTCTGCGGCGCGCCCATGTTGACCTCGTAGTTCATGCCGGCCGTCTGGTCCGTGTCGGTGCTGAAGCGACTGCTGGTCGAGCCGCTCACCGCGTTGGTGATGGCGTTCTGCGGACCGTCGCCCGAGGGGTTGCTGGTGCTGGCGACGAAATTTGCCTCGTTGAGCTGGGACTCCCCCGCCGCCGGGGCGTTGCAGCTCGAGCCGGGCGTTCGGCGACTCATCTGATACCCGATCCGCGAATGCTGGATGCATCATCAGAGTTGACGAGATATCCAAGACGGAGGTGAGTGGATGGCCAAGACTAGCGTCGACATCGACATGGAGAAGCTGGACAGGGTACGGGAGATCCTCGGAACCGAGTCCATCCGGGAGACCATCAGCGCTGCCTTCCGCGGGGTGATCCGCGGAGCGGCGGTTCGCGACCTGGTAGCAGTCGGCGAGTCGGGCGCGTTCGACCTCCTCCTCGAGCCAGGGGCCGAGGAGCAGATGTGGGGGTAACCCGGAGGAACTGGAACCCCTCATCACCCGGGCCCTGGTCGGCATCTGCGCCGTCACCGAATGGAGATGTTGTCCACCCGGCAGCGTGTAACCAAATCGCGGCTAGTCGGCTTGGCCCAGGCGGCCGGCGCGCACGCCGGCGAAGGCCAGCGCCACTCCCGCCAGGGCGATTACCGGGCCGGCGATCGCCCAGAATGTGTGGCCGGACATGGCGTTGTCGCCGCCGATGTCGCCCAGGCCCTGCAGGGTGAAGATCGCTCCGGCCAGCACGAGCACCAGGCCTGCGCCCACGAGCAGTGCCTTCTTCAAGGAAGCCTCATCTCTCGGGCCTAGCGCCCGGCGTCCGAACCCGTCATCTCTTATACGGGCGCGGAGCGGGAAAGGATCTCCGGCGTCGCGGGCCTGTCAGCTACGCCATCGACCCGAAACGCGCCCTGTCGGCGACGCCATCGACCGCGCCTATTGGTGTCGGTGGCGTAGCCGACAGGATCCGGGGGGCCTGTCGATGGCGTAGGCGACAGGATCGGGGGGCTCTTGCGGGCGTCGGTGACAGGGATGCGCTGACGTGGGGCCCCGGCCGGTGGGACCTGGCGGCGGTCGGCGGGGCGGGCGCGGCCGGCGGGACCTGGCGACGGTCGGCGGGCGGGCGCGGCCGGCGGGACCTGGCGGTGGCGGGCGGGGCGGGGGTGGCTAGGGGGTGGGGGCTGGGGTTAGGGCGGTGAGGGGGATGGGGGTGAACATTTGGGGCTCTTGGGAGGGGGTGAGGGCGGTGGTGGAGTAGAGCCAGTCGGTGAAGGAGTAGTCGTGGGGGTGGCGGGCGCGGAGGATCTGGTTGCGGCGATCGCGCTCGTCGCCGTCCAGGTGCCAGAGTTTGCCCCAGGCGCGGGAGGTGGTGAGGACCCGGCGGCAGTGCTCGGGGCGGACGGCCTGGTAGGCCGCGAGGGCGGCGTCGGCATCGCGGGTGGCGGCGAGGTGCTCGGCCAGCACGTAGCCGTCCCCGATGGCCATGATCGCGCCCTGGGCGATGTACTGCAGCGGCGGGTGGGCGGCGTCGCCGAGCAGCGCGATCCGGCCGTGCACCCAGGTGTCGATCGGGTCGCGGTCGAACATCCGCCACCAGCGGTCCCGCCACATCAGCGGCAGGCCCAGCTGGATGTTGCCGGTGGTGTGCGCGAACGCGGCGTCGAGCTCGTCGGGGGTGCCCCAGTCCTGCTCGCCCCGGCGCGCCCGGGCCGACTCGAACACCGCGACCTGGTTGAACATCTCGCCGCCGCGCAGCGGGTACTGGACGAAGTGGCAGCGCGGGCCGATGTAGACGACGACGTCGGTCTCGGAGATGTTGTTCTCGCGGACCTTCTCGATCGGGACGGCGCCTCGGTAGGCGACGTAGGCGGAGTTGACCGGCTCGTCGCCGACGAGACGCTGGCGGGCGGTCGAGTGCAGCCCGTCGGCCGCGATGACCAGGCTCGCGGCGTGCTCGGTGCCGTCGGCCAACGTTACCCGGGCGCCGGACCCGGTCTTCTCGTGCTCGGTGCTCTCGTACTCGGTGACGTGCTGGCTGGTGCGCAGGTCGACGCCGGCCCGCTGGCAGGCTCGCAGGAAGAGGCCGTGCAGGTCGGAGCGGTGCATGACCAGGTACGGGGAGCCATAGCGGCGCTCGAGGTGCTTGAGGTCGAGGCTGGTCAGGACGGTGCCGTCGAGGGCGTCCTTCATGACCATGCTCGTCGGCAGCACGCCGAGCTGCTTGGCCTCGTCGAGGAGGCCGTAGTCGTCGAGGATGCGGGTGCAGTTGGGGGCGAGCTGGAGGCCGGCCCCGACCTCGGCGAACTCGGCCGAGCGCTCGAGCACCCGGACGCTGACGCCCTTGCGGGTGAGCGCGAACGCGGCCGAGAGGCCGCCGATGCCGCCGCCGACGACGATGACGTCCGGCTCCGTCGTCGGGAGCGTCACTGGGCGTCGTCCTCCGTGCTGGCGCGGTTGAGCTTCAGCGCCTCGAAGACCGGGGAGTCGCTGAAGCGGAACAGGTCGAGCGCACCAGAGTCGGAATCGGTCAGGCCGGCCTCCGACTTGGCCGAGAACGGCTGCCAGGACGGCACCACGAACAGGTCGCCGCGGCCGACCGACCAGGTCTGGTCGCCGACGGTGACGGTGCCGGAGCCGTCGAAGACGGTGTAGACCGACGATCCGGTCTCGCGGGCCGGCCGGGTCTGCGCCCCGCGGGCGATCCGGTGCATTTCCACCCGGATCGTCGGCAGCACGTCGGCCCCGGTGGCGGGGTCGCTGTAGCGGACGGCGGCGTGGCCGGGCTCGAGCGTGCCCGGGTAACCCTCGCGCTCAAGCGCGAGCTGGTCGACCAGCGCGCGGTCGGTGTGCTCCCAGCGGTAGGCCAGCAGCGGCGATCCGGGGCCGCTCGGCCCAGCCGCCTTCGCGATCGGGGTCAGGCCCGGGTGCCCCCAGAGGCGCTCGGCCCGGGAGCGCTCGGGCGTGGTCTTCTCCGCGTCGCTGATCTCGT
>Ga0302325_10034382_pt1 | contig 10364 bp, 10 predicted proteins | sample Palsa_T0_2_FD_201948 | JGI IMG/M metagenome (GOLD analysis project Ga0302325, IMG submission 201948) | Peat permafrost microbial communities from Stordalen Mire near Abisko, Sweden - Palsa_T0_2 | ecosystem: Environmental > Terrestrial > Soil > Palsa > Peat permafrost | place: Sweden: Abisko...
CAAGGTGATCCTCCTGCGGCTCGGGAATCAGGCTTCGACAACCCAATTCTTCAAGCCCAGTCGGACATACCGCGCCCCGGCCCGACCGGGGCGCGGCCGTTAATGCAGAGCCGAGGCTAAGGCCGGTCAAACGCGAATGCTAGCGGGCAACGCGGCCACGAATCTGCGGTACCGATGCTACCGTTTCGCGCGAGATCCCGGCCGCTCGGCGCGTGATGCCGTGGTATGGCGTCCGTCGCGATCCGGAAATACAGGGCCTGCTGGAGCGTGTCTACGCTCACCTGCATAGCTCAGGCCAGTGGCCTGAGCTTGAAGCTGCGCAGTGGCAGATAGCGAGCGAGGGTCGGAGCCAGAATGTGCGAGCCGCGGTGATGAAGCCGCTCGTTTGGGGAGCCTTTGGGGAGCCTGCGGAAGACCGGCATCAAGCGATCAGCGACAAGTTGCTGCTGGATCTCGCGCAACCTACCAAAGGCCCGGCCAGCGCTGTAGAGCTTTGGCACGCACGGCGGGGTCAAGCCGACCGCCGCGGATCTTGCCTTGCCCGGTCTGTTGGGCGCGGGGGGCGACAGGAGACCAGACTCGGTCGGTGACGCCACGCTAGCCTGGGCGCCTCTCGTCTACCCGACCGGACCCGGGTGGGCAGGGCACAGTGGTTTTGGCGTGGGCGGCGGGGCCGTGTTGGAAGGTGAGATTGGCTGTGAATGGGAATCCGCCGGTAGGGCAGGTTGGGGGGATGAGGATGCCTTGAGGGTGGTATGAGATGGTCTTGTGGTGGCTGTGTTCGGTGTAGGTGAGTCCGAGCGGTCCGAGGGTTGTGTGAAGGTTGACGATGGATACGTCGGGGGCTTCGGGGATGCTTGGCACGAGTGGGACGTTGAAGTGCAGTCGTCCGCCGAAGGGTGTGGATTCTGGGAGCAGCATGGCGGTGAAGAGGATTTCGGCGTCGACGGGGGTCTGGCCTTCGGCGTAGGCGATGATGTCGAGGTGGCCGTCTTGTGGGGGTCCGGCTAGGAGCGTGATGGTGGCGGTCTCGCTGATTGGTTCGGCTTCGACTGGGATCTCTGCGAGCGCGGTGCCGTGTCCCATGATTGAGTTAGCGGGGCAGCCTTGTGGCCCGTAGGTCTTCAGTTGGCTTGGGAGGCAGGTGGCGAGCCCGAGTTCGCTTGTGGCGATGCCCACGTCGAAGGGGTAGCGCAGGTCGATCCCGGTGAGCGGGGAGGGTATGTGCCCTTCTGCGGAGATCTGGACGCCGAAGGAGATCGTGGTCGGCGTGCTGAGCCGGTCGGGGGTGAAGGCGGCGGTCAGCTTCACCGACTGCGCCGCCGAGGCTGCTGTTGGCATGCCGAGCAGCAGAGCGACGGTTGCGGCTAGCGCGTATACCCGACGCAACGTGCTGCTCTGTCCTCAGTAGTGCAGCTCGCCGAGGGTCTGGACGGTCAGCGCGTAGTGGTCTCGACGGTAGAACACGCCGTAGAGTTCGCCGTGGGCGTGGGCGTGGGCGTAGCGGCCCGTTCCGCCGGTGATCGTGGCTGGGCCGCTGAAGCTCGGGCTGGCGCTGTTGGCGTTGTGTAGCGTTCCTGTGCCGTGTCCGGTGAGCGACCAGCCGTTGCCCATGAGCGTGAATTGCGCGGTGACGGTAAGGCTTGCGCCGGTGTAGTTGAAGCTCGCGTAGAGCTTGCCTGGGAGGGTGCCGGTGGCCTGTCCCTCCTCGTGAAACTCTGAGCCGGAGTAGCTGGTCTCGTGGAGGCGTCCTTCGTCGCGGACATAGAGTTGGCTGGAGGCGGCGCTGGACGCTGCGAGCAGCGCGAGGGCGATAACAGCACCCGCGCCTATCGTGGAATGTTTCTGTCTGTTGGTCATGCGGGCAGTATCTCACGGTCGCGCTTGCGTGTGCTGAACGCGCCGAGGGATTCTTCGAGAGCTCGGCGGCTGAAGTCGGGCCAGTGCTCATCGCGGAAGACGAGCTCGGAGCGGGCGGATTGCCAGAGCAGGTAGTTTGAGAGGCGTCGCTCCCCGCCGGTGCGGATGATGAGTTCGGGGTCGTTTATGTCCGGCGCGTAGAGCAGGGCACGGAGCTCCTGCTCGGTGGTGCCGTTGAAGCGTCGCGCGGCGTCGAGGATCTCCGCCCGTCCGCCGTAGTTGAAGGCCACGCATAGCGTCAGCCGCTGGTTGGCGGCGGTCAGCTGTTCGGCCCAGCTCATCTGCGCCAAGAGTGCTTGGGGCACTCCGTGACGTCGCCCGATGAAGCGCATGCGTACCCCTTGCTGGTACAACTCGGGGGTCTCTTTTGCGATGCGTCGCGCGAGCATCGCGATCAGCCCGCGCACCTCTGCGGCGGGGCGTGACCAGTTCTCGGTCGAGAACGAGTACACGGTCAGCTCGTGGATTCCTAGTTCGGCGGCGTCGCGTACCCGCGCCTTGAGGGTCTCAGCGCCTGCGTCGTGGCCGTAGTTGACCGGCAGGCCCCGCGCGCGTGCCCAGCGCCCGTTGCCGTCGGCGATGATCGCGATGTACCGCGGTCTTCTGCGGTCGCTGTCGGCGGGTGCGCTCATCTGCGCCTCACTCGCTGCTCCGAGCCTGCGTGCTGTGGAGTAGTGCGGCGTGCGCCCGCTTTGCCGCTCGCCAGGTTCTCATGAGCGCGAGTGTGGGTGTGAGCAGCGGGCGAAGCTCGCTGCGCAGTCGCGCCGTGAGCGGGCGGGCGGGCTCTCTGCTGGCCTCGGGCGCAGAAAGGTAGTAGGCGACCACGCCGGCCACCGTCATCAGGTGGTGCGCGTGGTGCGGCAGGGCGCCCGCTTGTGTGGCGGCTCGCCGGGCTGTCTGTGTGAGATGGTCCGCGAGCGTCGCGCGATCCTCGTAATAGGGCAGGTACCACTGTGTGTCCTGGCCGATGTCGTGCTGGTAGTCGATGAGGCTGTCGAGCATCGTCGCCAGGGCGCCGATCGAGAGGTATGCAGCGTCGATTGCGCTGGCCTGGGTGGATGTTGTCCGTTGATCGGCGCCTGCCACGATCAACGCATACACGCTGAGCGCGGATGTCACCGCGCCCGCGAGGAACTCCTGCCAGTGAAGCGTTGTGCTCGCCGATTCGTGCACGGCCCATTCCTGAAGCTCTGACGAGCCTGCGCTCTCGCGGGTGTGGACCCGCAGTTGTGCCTCGGCACAGCGGCGTACCGCGCGTTGAGCGACCGGCGAGATCGCGGCGCTAGCGGGCAGCGCGGCAACGACGCCTCTCACCGTGGCGGCCAGCTCAGGCAGGTAGCCACCATCATCGTTGTGTGGCTGGTGGCGGTAGTAGTCGCGTGCTTCGGCGTCTGGGGTGATCGCGTCGGTGAATGCTTGGAAGAGGTAGCGACCGTGGCGTGCCCCGTCGAAGGTTGGCTGCTCTGCCAGCCCGTCGAGGTAGTCGTACATCACTTGCAGAGCGACGATCGCCTTCGCCGTGCTCGCGCGATCGCCTCGCTTCGTGAGCGTTGCGAGGGTGGTTGTGCCCTCAGCGTTGAAGCTCTCGCCGCGGAGCTTCTCGAGTGCGACCTTGCGCAGGTGCGGGTCGGGGATCGCTTGCGCTCGCTGCTCCCAGTGGCGTAGCTGTTTGCGCACGATGGGGGCGACGGTCGGCCAGTAGCGGGCGTTTGCGAGCAGGAGCGCCACGCCAGCGCGTGCCGTGAGCGAGCAATCACCGAACACGGACACCAGCCGAGCCTAACCGCGGCGGCGATCAGCGTGTGGTCGGTGTGGTGGTGGCCTTGGGGGATGGCGCTACTCATCGAGGGCCAGGGCGAGCGCTGGCGATACGCGTGACGCGGAGAAGGCGGGGATCGCGACGATCACCAGTGCGCCCGCGAGGACGAGCGCGAGGATCGCCACGGGTCGCCAGCCGGTGGCGAAGCTGGCGACAGGGAAACCCGTGACCTGCTTGAGATAGCCGTCGATTATCAGCTGGCCGTAGATTCCAGCGACCGCGCCGCTGATGCAGCCGGTGCCGAGTATCAGCGTCGATTCGGCCAGCAACAGGCGCCGCAGTCTTCGCGGTGATGCCCCCGAGATTCCCAGGCTCGCGAGCGTAGTGCGCTGCTGCCAGATGTGCGACCCGAGCGCCGCGGCCATCGCCAAGATCGCGGCGATCACGAGCAGTGTTGATATCTCGCCGAGGCGGCTGAGGCCCTCCTGGGCGAGTGTGTCGAAGCGGTCGACCCAGGTACCGGCGGCTATCGCTTCCAGGCCGCTACCGGGGCCGAGCGCGGCGGCGATTTCGCGCCGGGCGAGCGCCACGTCAGTTCCCGGGGCGAGGTCGACGACGAGCGCGCTCGGCGCGCGAGTTGCCCATAGGCGGGTGTAGTCCGCGGTGTTCATGAGCACTGCTCCGCCGGGCCACCCAAAGTTAGTGGTCGTCGCTGCAAGCCGCAGAGGTGCAATGCCGGTCGGGGTCGGCAGCCTCAACGTTTGCCCGAGTCCGACATGTTGTTCTCGCGCGAGCTGCGAGGAGACCGCAACCCATCCTCCTGCCGCGAGGTGTTTGAGCGCCGCGTCGAAGTTGCCCGCGATCAGCTGGCTGCGCAGCAGCGCCGCGCCGCTGCCGGGTGGGCGGGCGAGTATCACTACGCGGCGGTGTTGCAGGTCCATGAACTCGCTCTGGAAGCTGCGGATGCCTACGACCCCGGGTACCTGCGCGATTCGCGAGACGTACCCGTCGGCTGGAAAACTCGTGGTTTCCGGCGTGTATCCAGGGTTCAGTACCCATACCTGTCCGTCGGCGACATCGGCTTGCGCGAAGTCGTGCAGGCCGCGCAGCAGGTCTCCGCGGGCGCCGCCGAGCGCGACGGCACCGAAGATCGCGATCGCGCCGGTGGTTACGAGCGCCAGTGAGCGAAGTCCCGTGCCCCGCAGCGACGCGAGCGCGACGGGCAGAGTCGTCAGCCTATCGCTGCGTCTCGCCAATGCGCCGGCGGTGCGCAGGGTCATCGTGAAAGCGAGCGGGATCGCAAGGACCGTCGCGAGCGCGAGCAAAATCGACGCGATCAACGCCAGCCCCGGGACGACCACAAATAGCACGCTCGCAGACGCGGCTAGCGCCAGCGCGATCGCGAACAGTCGCCGGCGTGTGCCCACCCCGAGCGCGCTGCCGGGTAGGCCGTCCTCGCGGTAGATCGCATCGAGCGCGCGCCCCCGACGTAGGTCGAGCAGCGGCACGATCGAGGCAAGACACGTAGCGAGGACGCCTCCGAGCACCGCGAGCAGGACGGGGCGCACCCCAATGACGACATTCGAGCCGAGCACGAACGCCTGAGCCAAATACCCGGGCGAGGACTGGTGGAAGGCGCCGCGCGACAGCAGGTAGCCGCCGAGCAGGCCAGCGAGCGACGCGGCGAGGCCTAGCAGCAGCGCCTGGGAGATGACGATCTGCACGATCGCGCCGCGCCGGGCACCGGATATACGAAGATCGGCGATCATTCGCCTACGCTCGGGCACCGTCAGCAAGAACGCGTTGAACGCCAGCAGGAAGCCGAGCAGCGCGCTGATGGCGGCGAAGAAGTCGCTCGCCTGGTCACTCGGCCGCAGCGCCTGGCGCAACAGTGCCAGGTCCTGGTCCCCCGGCGCGACCGTGATTCGTCCCGCGGCGAGCGCTTCCAGCTCCTTGCGCACCGCGCCTTCTCGCCCGGGCTCAGTTGCGATGAAAATGCGCGTGACGCGCCTTGGCAGCCGCGCGAGCCGCTGCAGAGATTCCAGCGGCATCACGGCCACGAGCGCTTGCGAGAGCGCACCTGCGGCTTCGCGTCCGAGCACGGCGCTCACCTTGAGCGCGTACGCGCGCCCACGCAAGCGAACCGACACCTCGCTACGTGCGCCGGCGCCGGCGATCCCCAGCTCTCCCGCGACCGCGTGGCTGAGAGCGAGTCCGCCCGAGGAAACAGCCGCGATCGGGAGCGTTTCCGCCAACCCATCGAGAACTGTCAGAGCCAGGTCCGCCCCAGCGAGATCAACAATCACGTGCTTGCCGCCTGGCCCGTCAATCGTCGCTGTCTGTTCGAGCAGCGGCGCTGCGTGCTTGACTCCCGCGAGCTGCTGCACCTGCGTCAGCAGTCCTTGGTCAAGCCCCTCGTCCCCGCGCGCCCGCAGCTGTAGCGAGGCTGGGCCTGCCACCTTGCGCACGACCGCACTCGCCGAACCCAGGATGCTGCTATTGGCGACCGTGACCGCGAACACAAGAGCCACTGCGATCGCCACACCGACACCGGCGAGAAGCTCCGGGACCGCGTGCACGCGCAGCCGGCGACGATAGAAGAACACGAGCGTGCGAGGGCGCAGCAGAGAGCGCGCCCGCCAGAATTCAGGACGTGCCAGCTCCGCTCACCTCCGCTTCTGAGGCCGGCGCACCGCGCGAGTGTCCGCCCGGCTCTGGCGTAGGCCCTCGATCCTCGAGCTTGCCGTCCCGCACGTGGTGGCGGCGGTCAGCGAGCACCGCCACCTCCGCGTCGTGTGTCACCAGCAGCACCGAAGCGCCGCGTTCGCGTGCGATCTGACGAAGTAGCTCGACGACCTCCCGACTGCGTGCGCTGTCGAGGTTGCCGGTCGGCTCGTCGGCCAGGATCAGCCGCGGCTCGCACGCGAGCGCGCGTGCGATCGCCACCCGCTGACGCTCCCCGCCGGAAAGCTGCTCTGGAGTGTGCTCGAGCCGGTCGCCCAGCCCGACCCGTTCGAGCCACGGCCGTGCGCGAGCTTGCGCCTCTCGCGTTCCTGCGCCCCCCAACAGCAACTTGATCGAAGCGTTCTCGATCGCCGAGACGCGGGGGAGCAGATGAAAGCTCTGGTAGATGAACCCGACATCCCAGAGCAGGTAGTCGCATGCTCGCGGCTCAGAAAATGCCGAGATGTCCTGTCCGCAGTAGCGGACCAGCCCCCCGTCGGGTTGCAGCAGCCCGGCGCTCAGTAGCAGCAACGTTGTCTTGCCCGAACCGCTCGGCCCCTGCAGGGCGATTACCTCACCCGGCGCTAGCGCGAGGCTGATTCCGTCCACAGCAGGAACCTCCTCGGCCGTCCCGCGGTAGTGCTTGACCACGTTCTCGAGCTGGAGTGCCGCCTCCTGCATGTCGCTGTGGTCGCCGCAGCGAAGCCGCACGCGGCTCACCGCGAGGACGGACGGCGCAATGGGATGACCGGCGCGGCCTGCGGCTGCAGCTCCCCGCGCAGACGACCGTCGCTGATCGACAACGCACGATCAGCCCCGAGGAAGCCGGCCGAGTCTCCCGCGCTCGTAAGGACCGCGATCCCCTCGTCGGCCAGAGAGCGCAGCAACAGCAGGATCGAATCACGATCCAGGAGATCCACCCCGATTGTCGGCTCGTCTGCCACGAGCAGGCTCGGTTCGCACGCCAGTGCACGCGCGATCGCAACCCGCATACGCTCGGTGGCGTTCAGGTCCGCAGGCTGTGCATCGACCAGGTTCGTGCAGTCAACACGCTCCAGCACGACCCGCGACCGCGACCGAGCGGCCGACGGCGAGACTCCGCGGACCAGGACAGCCAGCGCGACCTGCTCCAGCACAGTCTCTCCTTCCGGTGAGCCGAGTGCCTTCTGGCAGTAGCCGATCCTCGCGGCGAATCCAACACTCGAGCGCTCGGCAAGATCGCGGCCTTCCAAGCGCACGAGACCTGAGTCAGGACGCTCAATCCCGGCCGCCACGCGCAGCAGTGTCGAGCGCCCCGACTGCCGGCGACCATAGATCGAGACCATCTCGCCGGCGTTGACGCTCAGCGACACGTCGCAGAGAGCGACCTTCTCCCGCGAACCACGCCGATAGGACTTGCTAACGGCTTCGAGCACCAAGAGGCTCATGACCGCCCCATTACGCCTGCTTGTGGGCGAGTGCTTCGAACTCGCGCTGGGCGAAATCCACCCAGTCCAGCATCCTCCCTGCAGCCGACCGCCGCTCCTCGTCGATCAGACGCCAAGCGAGCCGGGACGCCTCGTCGAGCGGCTCCTCTCGTTCTTCCCTGCTCATGTGGGTCTTTGGCGCTTGTGCCAAGAGCGTCTGGCGGTAGCGGTCGATGATCTCAAGCGCTACCTCAGGTTCGGTCGCGAGACTGGCGAGCAGCCGCGCGAAGACCATCCAGTCACGCCGAGAGTCCTCGATCCGCGTCAGCAGCCACGACGTATAGCTCTGCCTGCCCAGCTCGGTCGCCCGATAACCTGGCCTCAGCTCACCCGCTGCCCGCGAGGACGGCCAACCGACCACGGTGGCTGGCTCGATCAGCCGTCTGACCTCAAGCTCTTTGAGGCCGGTGTAGATGTGCGAGTCGCTATGGAGCGGCAACACGTCACCATAGTCCTGCTCGAATCGTCGCGCCAGTTCGTATCCGTAGCCGGGACGCTTAATCACCAGGCCCAGCAGCGCCCAGTAGAACTGCGACGTTATCGGTCGCAACTCCCTGGCGCCCTGGGCGATCCCGCTCACCCTAGCCGCGTCCGCTCTCATCATTGACGCACTACAAGCTACTCGAAACCCGCTAGTGACGAAAAGCGACGTTTCTCTCTCGCTGTCACTCAAAGCTTGAATATTCAAACCCTGCCTTGTGCGGCATACGGAACTCGCCGCATCATCCGGCGTGTGAGCAGCTCCAATTCTCCCGGTCGAGAGTCCGCAGCGGAGCGCTGCTCAGGTCATCTGGTGGCTGAAGGCGACGGGCCGCTGCTGCGTCCATGCCCGCAAAGCGGCTGGCCGGGAGCATCCAGTGGCCGCCTCGTCGAACATGCAGCAAGCGGGGCGGGGTGCGCGGCATCGGGGAGCGGTTTTGGTGGATGGTTGCGGGAGCTGCGGCAGGCTCGGGGCTGGTCGATGGCGCATCTCGCGCATGAGTGTGGTCTTTCGTCCGGGACAGTCGCGCGGATCGAGCGCGAAGTACAGGAGCCGCGCGTGTCGAGCGCACTCGTACTCGCGCGTGCGCTGCGTCCCTCCCGCGGCGAGCTGTTCGAGCTAGTTCGCCCAGAGGATGAGGAGCTGGCGAGGCTGTTGCGCGCGTTCGGCCAAAGCGTTCGCAGGCACCGCCGGGCAGCAAGAGTGCCTGCGACGCAGCTCGCCGAGCGCTGTGGGGTGCCACTTACGATCATCGTGAACACCGAACTCGGGCGTATCGAGCCAGGGCTGGCTCTGGTCCGCAGCCTGTGCCACGCGCTTGGCATCACAGCCAACCAGCTCACCGGCTACTACCCGCCTCCCCGCAAGCGCCGGTAGAGCAAGCAGACGCCTCGGAGCATGAAGCATCACCATTGCCTCGAGTGCCACCCCCGGCTGAAAGTCATTGGCCACAGCCTACGGTGCGCTCTCCGGCCGAAAACAGGCGGCAGACTGCCACAAGGATCCTCGAGCAGCCGAGACGGACAGGATGCTGATGCCGGCTAGGGACATAGGCCAGAGCCCCTCAAGCAGCCGCGTGCTTGCCGGCGCGGAGGGCAAGCCTGCTAGCTCGCTGGCGTCGGTCTCCGACCTGGTGATGCTCGCTGCGGTTAGCCGTGCTGAGCACCATAGCCGTGCCAGCGGTGTCACGTGGTCTGTGGTCGCTCAGCACCTCGGGTTTCCCCGCGGCACGCCGAGGGTTGGCGGGCTGCGCGCCCAGCTAGAGGACCTAATCGCGGCGGGCGCGCTGGAATGCTCCCGGCGTCACGGAGGCAAGGCGTGGGGTCTAACGAGCAAGGGCCGCCGACGCCTAGCGCGCGCTCGCAGCGAAGGAAAGACACCAGGGCTGCCGGAGGCACCACAACACCGCAGGTGGCGAACCGCCCACGAAGAAGCCCAAGAGCACATCAACAGTCTGCGCACACAGGTTCGGCAAACGCTCAAAGACGCACAGCAGCTCATCAAGAGCCAGGGCAGTGCCAGCGACTGGGCCAGGCTCTCGATGACGCTGCGAAGGCAATGCGCACAACTCGGATGGGCCACCTACTGCGTACACGACTGGGCCGAGCCAGACGACGCCCACCCAGACACCACCGAAGGAGACCGCCGACGCAAACTAGGTCTCGCAGGGGGGGACCTCACGGATGCCTCTTGACGTGAAAGCTCCGTCAAGCGTCGCGATTCGATGTGGCAGACGTTCTCACCGAACGGCAGATTCAGGTGTTTAAGCATCTCACGCTGGGCAGGTCTTACCCTCGCATTGGCCGCGCCCCCCATATCGCACCCGAAACCGCGCCGACGCACACCATCAGCATCCGTCGCAAGCTCCACGTCAACAGCAAGCGCGAGCTAGTGTCTTGATGCGTTAATTGTGTTGCAGTATCCGGCTAGGTTGTCGAGGATTTCGTCGGCGGTCTTGGTCCAGACGTAGGGGTTGGGGTTTTCGTTCCAGTGCTCGACCCAGTCGTCTATGTCG
>Ga0302325_10034387_pt1 | contig 10363 bp, 7 predicted proteins | sample Palsa_T0_2_FD_201948 | JGI IMG/M metagenome (GOLD analysis project Ga0302325, IMG submission 201948) | Peat permafrost microbial communities from Stordalen Mire near Abisko, Sweden - Palsa_T0_2 | ecosystem: Environmental > Terrestrial > Soil > Palsa > Peat permafrost | place: Sweden: Abisko...
TTGCAATTCCCAGATGCGCCCATTTCGCCGGCATGGGGGGCCCGGCAAGATAACTTCGCGGGAGCAGAGACGCGGAGAAATCGGTATCGATCTGAATCTTGTTGGAATCCGCGAGTTGCTTCAGGTCTGCAGTAAGTCCCGCCAGCGTGCCGTTTGTTTCCTCCATACCGATGAGAACGCCGCTGCCCGGCTCGCGACGCGGCGCACGACGCACACCCTCCATTCCAGCGACAGGGCCTCCCGGAAAGAGCCGTCCAACGTAAATCATTTCGTCAGGCTTCATCATGCTTAGAACGCGCTGAAGCCCTCGAGCGCCCGTCCATTGCTGAACGACGAAGGCAATCGTCAGCGTGCCTTTCACTTTTGACGGATCGATACCTTGAAGCAAGTCAACAACCGCGGCTGCTCCAAAACGATCTCCGATGGACGCGCCAGCCATCTTGCCGTAGCCAAGACTGCCGGCCTCGCGATCGATCGCAACGGGACTAAGGATGTCGACGCCGCTTTTTCGAACCTGAGCAACGGAAGTGGCGCCAATGTCGATGTACACATTTTCGAGATCACTTGATTTCGGCGGATTCGCGCGGCCGCCCTGGAGGTGGACGGAGAGACCGGCAACGACGCCGTCAATCCATTTGCCTGCCGTGGTTTCGAACTTCACAGGCTGCGCAGAATAGAGTTCGTTAAAAATCGGCGGCAGCCCACCCTGCGGAAGGCGTTGCACCCGCAAGTAGCCATCGTCAGTGATTCCGCTAACCACGAATCCCGGCTCGTCGATGGGTGTAACGATAAGACGGCTTGGCGCACCAGTGCCGATCGTTACGATTACGTCGCCGAGGTTATCTGTTTTGGGATGGAGGCCCGAAATCTTAGAACGAATTGTTTCAGCGAGCTTGTTTTCATATCCGGAAATGCCCGGAGTTTCCATGAATTCTTTCAGGTCTGCGTTCATGTTCACGCCCGACGCTTTCGAGTCAGAAGATCGGGGCGCCTGCGCCGCGGCAGGGGCAGAATTCGCCAAACTAACGACGAGCACTGAAAGGATAAAAGCCACAAGACGTGAGCGATTCATAGATTTCCTCGGAGCATTCCTGTGCCGGCGCAAAACGCAGAATCGCGGGCGACGAGAATGTATCTCAGAGGCCGTTAGGGTGCAAATTGAAACGGGAGCTGAACCAAAAGCCCAGGCCGCTTACGCGCGGCAAAGCTCGGCGAGGATTGCGTCGCGGCGGTCCAGAGCGATATGGTCGGCGCGATTCAGGACCATAACGTAACCAATGGCCGCCAGTCCCGCTAAAATCAGAAAGATCACGGCCGCTATCCAGATGCTTCCGAACGCTCTCGCAATCAAAAGGGTAACGGCGGCCAAGCCGAACACCGCGGCTTGAATGCCTAAGCTGGCGAAGACGGTAGTTGTCGAAGCGCGTTGCTTGCCGAATGCTCCGTAGTCAATTTTTTTTGGAGTGTAAATCGAAAGGAGGTTGCCTACGGTCAAATTCAGAAGAAGCGCGAAGCCGACTCCAGTAACCGTCGCAAGCGTTATGTCTATCGTTGGCGGATGAAACATGAAACACACGGCAATCCATACCGCAATTACCTCGCACGCAAGTACCAGCGCGTGTGCGAGATTTTTCCCCAGCAGGATTTCGCGAAAGCTTATTGGAGAAACAAAAAACAGCTGCATGCCGACAGCGTCTGCTCCGAAGCAGTTGTAAACCAGATTCGTCAGGATGAGCAGGGCGTATGCCGCACCGATGGGAAACGCGAAATCGGACGCGTGCGCCAGAAAATTGCCTTGTTTGGCCGATGTCTGGGGGCCGAGACGAAAGACCAAGAGGACGACTACCGGCATCACAAAGGTGAACAACATCGGTCCGCTGCGCGAGAGGTAGTGAAATTCCTTTTCCAATATCGCCGCAACAGGACCGGGAATTCCTGATACGTTCCAGCCAAGTCGAATCGCGCGCTTTTCTTTGGGCAAAGTGCTGCGCGCCACCGCTTCACCTAAAATCTCCCCGTGATATTGCGCGCGAAGGCGAACGTTCAGCAGCCACAGAACCGCAAGCGCGTAGACGCACTCCAAGGCAAATGCTGCGAGCGCCGGTGTGAATGTGCCTTGCACCGCCCGGGAAATCGCCGCCGCTGCTAGACCCGGTGGAAGAACTCGCTCGTACGGTAATATCTGCGTTGTGATACCGGAGATTTCCGGATGCTCGTGCCGGCCAATGCGGCTCATCAGCGGGCCAATAAATTGGAAGCAGATGAAGAAAATGAAGAAAACGACGCCGATAATCTCGCGCGAGCGCCGCTGGGCTAGCCAGCGCTCTATCCAGACAAAAATCATTCGCGCGAGCAGGATATTGAACATTGCAAAGACCAGCAGCACCACTGCGGCCCAGAGGAAAAGTCCTGGTTGGGCGGCGCCAATCCCAATTGCCAATCCGAGGAGCCAGAAGCTTCCGAGGAAGGTCGAGGGCTCCAGCGCGCCGTAAACCAAGCGAACGACGAAATAAGAAGGAAACGAGAGAGGGAAGCGCAGCAGGCTTGACGAATCAACGGTTTCGCCGAAGGCTGTGGCCATCACCGGAAATAGCTGCCAGAACAGAAATACGAACCAGAGGAGTATGGCGAGCCATGGGAGATGCCCTCGTGAAACAAAAAGCCAAGCGAGCCAGCCGAGGGTGAGCGCACCTGCCAAGCCGGCGGCCGCGAAGCCGAGAAACATGAATCCGCGCGCAACCATCTCGAGGCGGCCGCGAATCGTGCGCAGGCGGTTGACGAAAAGCTGCCATCGAACTTGCGCGATGGCAGCGAACTGCCCGCGCATTCCGGGCGAGAAGTTCAGCCCAGCCATGAAAGCTCCTGATCGGAGCGTCGTGTGCCGCCAACGATGCGAAGGAAGATTTCCTCGAGCGTAAGTTTTTCTCCAGGGACGGTACCGGCGGATCCGCCGGACGTCCCGGCCAAAGCAGCTGCCGCCTGCGCCTCCACTCCCGCGCGAAGCTCTTCCAAAGAGCCCTGCGCAACCAGGCGCCCCTTGTGGATGATGGCCAGGTGGCTGCAAAGACGTTCGACGATCTCAAGAACGTGCGAAGTGAGGAAAATCGTGGCGCCCCGCGAAATCATGCGCTGGAGCATGGCCTTGAGCGTGCCGGATGCGATCGCGTCCACTCCTTCGAAAGGCTCATCAAGAAAAAGAATTCTGGGGCCGTGAATCACCGCCGCGGCGAGCGCAAGTTTTTTCTGCATTCCATGCGAATAGTCCGTAACGAGAGTTTTTGGCTGCTCGGCAAGCTGCATGAAATCGAGAAGTTCGGCCGTGCGTTTGGCGGCGGTTTCGCGATCGAGGCCGTACATGCGGCCGACAAAATTCAAATATTCAGCGCCAGTAAGCCGACCGAACAGCGCCATACCTTCGGGGACAACACCAATTTGGCGTTTTACTTCGACAGAATTTTTCGCCAGATCGAGGCCCAGAACTTGAATGCTGCCGGAACTCGCCGCCAGCAGGCCCGTAAGCATTTTAATGGTGGTGGATTTTCCAGCGCCGTTGGGGCCAAGAAATCCGAAGAACTGGCCCGGAGCCACGGAAAGATTCACATCTTGCACAGCGACGAGGTCGCCAAAGCGGCGGGTCAAACCTTGCGTTGCAACTGCTGGAGCATCCATAGATTTTGGACTCTAGCATATTCGCCGGAAGTCCCGCATCCGAGGTTCACGCGTCAGCTGGCGACATCTAGAGAGGAGCCTTATCAATCCGTCGTTTTAACGAGTATTGACGGGTGCAATCGGGAGCGCTGATGCTTGCGGAAACATCGCGAGAACGGCCGGCAACTCCAAACGAAACGTGCAGCCACCCTCGGGACGGTTAAATCCCAAAATCGTTCCGCCATGCTCCTGCATGACCCCGTAACAAATACTGAGGCCCAGCCCGGTACCCTTTCCGACCGGCTTTGTCGTATAGAACGGGTCGAAAACCTTTTCGGGATCCAGCATGCCAGGGCCGGTATCGGAAAATTCGATGATGACATTGCCTCTCTCACGCAGCGTGCGGATCATAAGTATCCCGCCGCCACCGGTCTCCATGGCGTCCACTGCATTGCTGATCAGATGATAGAAAACCTGAAGCAACTGGTTCGGATCGCCGCGAACGGCCGGAAGCACGCTTCGGCTTTCGAGTTCGATGCGTATATTTTTTTCGCGCAGATCCAGATTACGAAGTTGTACGGCTCCGGTGAGCACGGTGTTGAGGTCGAGCAATTGCTTTTCGGCCGGGACTTGCCGCGCAAAGCTGAGAAGATTGGTGACTAAATCTTTAGTGCGCCTGGCTTGCTCTCGGATTTTTTCTCCTAACGCGTGCGGACGCGTGTTTCGAGGATTCTCAACGGTCAGCACGTCCGCGTAGCCCAGAATGGCGGTAAGCGGATTATTTATTTCGTGCGCTGCGCCGGCGGCGAGTTGTCCCAGCGAGGCAAGCTTTTCTGATTGTACGAAATGAGTCTGCAGCCGCTTAACGTTTTCGAGCGATTCCCAGAGATCGCGCACCAGACCGGTACGCTCCTGATAGACCATATGCTGCCGAAGAAAAACCAGCGCTGTACCGACGAACAGAGTAACCAAAGTTACGATCAGACGAAATCTCACCACCGGAGCAGGAGCGCGACTGAAGAAAACATCCCATCCAGCCAAGAATAGAGCTGCGAGCACTCCGAACATAGCGAGGCGTGCGGGCCATTGCGTGTCTCGCCGCGTCGGCGTTGGCGCAGGCTCCGGTTCGAATGTCAGGTCGTGCGCCACAATTCCCGTGACCCCGAACCATACGAAGGCCGCAAACGCCGGCAGTCTAACGAGCGAGCCGCTGTAAAACCTTGGAATACGCATAACCAGGGCCGTCAAGACAAATCCAACCAGGTACAGAGAAGTGGCTCCGAAAAGATGGCCGTAAATTCTTCGCCATGTACCTTTGGCGCGAAAAAAAAGGAGTCCGAATCCGATCACCACGACGAGATTTTCGACCATATAGCTGCCGACGTCGCGCGAGTTGAATAATGCCACGTCGGGCCAGATCGTTTTCCAAGGCATAGCCGCGAAAATATAGACGTAAAGCCAAAGGATCGAGAGAAGGATCAAATCAAGTAAACCGAAGCGAAGCGTCTCGCGCATTTTCCTGGCATGTGGCGCCAAAGCCAGCGCAGCCATAAAAGGCACGGTGTGAAGAAAAAAGAGAAGATCGACATAAAACGGTGAATAGGAAGTCTGGTGAATCACCAGCCGCGTGTAAGTAATTACTAACATGCCAGCAAGCCACAAGGTACAGCCCAGCGCGAGAAGCATCCAAAATGCATTGCGCCGGCGATAGGGCGAGGCGGCGTTCCAGAGCAATGTGGTGTTGGCAAACAGCGGGATCAAACACGCCAAGAAATAGCTCAAGGCCGTTTGCGTCGAGCCGGACGGGAGCAATACACCCACAACTACGTAGCCACCAGCAAAAAACAACCAAGCGCCCAAGATGAGCACCGATGACCGAGAGGATTTCATGTAGGCAAGGCCCAGAAGTAAGTCTACAGGAGCCTTATATTGGCTGGCGGCAAAGTTCGGCAAAGCATTCTAATAAATAACCCAAGGAGATCCGACAGGAGGCAGCTTGGGGAGCACACCGGCATCTTTGAAGTTCGGCGGAGGGCGCAGTTTCGTACAGGTTACGAAGGCCAATTCCCTGCTGATGGCCCACAGAGAACGCTACAGCTTCGGGCCATCGCTCTGAACAATCGTTTAATAAGTCAGCGCGGGGTCCACTGCGGATGGCTGGTGAACAGTCCATTCACGAAGCCGATTTCGTACACCAGGAAAAGGCCGAACGCCACGCTGATTAGGCCGGAAGCAATGCGCAATCCTCGATTGAGCCGCGAGAATCGTTTATTCGCGTAGGCAAACGGCAGCACCATCGCTCCTGTGATAAGCATCATTCCTGCAATCGTGCCAATCCCAAAAACGAGCAAGTAGACAACTGCCCATTTCGGATTGCGAATCGTCGTCAGGACCAGCAGGGCGACTGCGGCCGAGCCGGCAAGACCGTGGACGAGTCCTACTACGAGAGGCCGTACCACTTGATAGAGCCCGATCCGGCCGAAATGGCGATCGAACCAGCCAAGTGGCGTTTGTTCTGATGCGTGTGGATGAGCTTCGGGATCGTGGTGGTGCGGGTGGGTGTGAGTGTAATCACCGTGGCTGTGAGGGTGAGAATGAGCCAGCCCCGATATTCCTCCGGTCGAAGAAAACGTGTTGGTAATCCATTGAAGCATGCCGGTCAGGTTCAGGACGCCCAAGAGAATCAGCATCAAGCCGACGGAAAACTCCATCGAAAGACCGATGCGAGCTGGAATCACCCAGCCGAACAGAATAATTCCGCTGCCCACCAGGAGGATCGTGAGCGTATGACCCACGCCCCATAGTGCACCAATCACCGCGGCGTGGCTGACCTTTCGATATCGCGAGACAATGGTGGTAACAGCGATGACATGGTCAGGATCGGTGGCATGGCGCATTCCGAGGAAGAAGCCGACCGCGACGATGGAGAATAGGCTGATCATTTTTGAGTACTGCGCTCAAGTTACACTGCCCGCAGCCGCTTAATCAGGCGCTGCGAAAACATTGGCGCCTTGAGAGGCCGCCACCGCGCCCGCAAGCGATCATATTCCCAGCATGTTGATTTGCAGCTTCTTGTAGCCGTGCTCGACTGCCCACAAGTCCAGCGGAATTGTCGCCAGCTCATCCACGATGGGAACTGCCAGCCCCGTCTTGGTTAAATCGATGTTCTTCAGGTAGGTGTGGCAGGTATCACAAACGTCCACACGAACGTGGGCGATTTCGGGCGCGGAATAGAATGCCATCTGCGGCTCTCTTTCTTCTCCGCACGCCGGGCAATAAATTCTTCGAAAAGTCCACTCGTGCGCGCAGAGCATACAGATCAGAGACTTCTTCGCACCGTCACCTTCACTCCTCAATACGCCGACGATGGGCTTGCCGCCGCAAAGCGGGCAGGTCGATGGAGTTCCATCCACGATCGTCGGCTCGCGGTGAGCGGCAAGATACTCGGCATACGGCTGGAGAAAAATCCAGGCCAGCAATCGATCAGAAGAGGTTGACTCAAGTGAGTCGTCGCTCCGCACCTGTTCTGCGTCGTCACCAGCCGGCGCCAATTCCGGGTCCCCGTGCCAGAAATCTTCAATCGCGTGCTGCCATCCCGCAGGCCCTCGCTGCGCAAGCTCAGCGGCGGCCTGGGCAAGCGGCGCCGGTGCAATCTGCTGGATCACGGATAGAAATGGGGAAAAGTGCGGCAGGAGGAGGAAAAAGTCCAATTCGTCTCGCAGGGGGCGGTCGGCCGAAATCTTAGGCGAATCCTTCAGAGCTTTCTGAATTTCCGCATAGAGGCTTTTCTGGAATGTTGCCACTCGCGCGTAAAAGCGCAGCCCTTCGGCGCCGAATGGATATGTTGAGGCCAATTCGGTGGCGCGGCGGATTCTGCGATCCCACTGCGCAGGGATCATTGTTTGGGACGGGATTTACCGATGACCTGGTAATACCATTTGCGGTGGAACGTCCAGGCCCAGGCGCGCGTAACGGTTCCGTAAACCATGGACGCGAAACTTCCTTCTTCCAACAGCGTACTCATGTAAACGTGAATGAGGAAGAGGCCAATAGTGATTAGCGCTACGCTAGCGTGAATCAGGATCGCCACATACCGCAAAATGTGGAAACTCCACGGAACGGCTTCAACGTACCAGAGCACAAAGCCGGAGAGAAGCAGAAGAATTGTGCTGCCAACCATCGCCCAAAAGTAGATTTTCTGTCCCCAATTAAAGCGTCCGACTGGTGGGAGTTTGTCGTCCTCATTATTTATGTAGGATTTGATGTTATCCGCCCAGACGCGATCGTCGTGATCGATTTCCATATCGCCGCCCCATTGCACGAACATCAAGAACTGGGAAACGGTGAAGAACAAACCGAACCAAGGGTGCCAGAATCTCGCCGTTGGTCCGCCGCCGACAATCGCGGCCAGCCAGTAAAGGTAAGGTGTCCAGAAAGCGAGCCCGGTGATCAAACAGTAGGTATACGTTAACGCGCCAAACCAATGGTTCACACGCTCGACAAACGAATAACGCGGGATCAGCTCCTCGTCGAAATCCGTGGTCGTTCGAGGACGCCGGACCGTGTCGGTGGTACTCATGAAGGCCCCCGATCTTCCGGCGGGATCGGTTCTTCTTTCTTCGGCCCGACTCGCAGATAATGCAAGGCAAGGCCCACAATGCCGCCAATCATGGCCAAGTTCCCAAGCCATTTCAGCGGCTTTTTCCATAGCCACACCGAATAAGGGATATGCGGATCTTTCGGCAAGCCGCCGTACAGCTCTGGATTCTTGGCGTCGTGCAGAACGTAGATCACGTGTGTTCCGCCCACGCCGGCCGGATCGTAAACTCCCGCGTCGGCGAACCCGGAGACGTCGCGAAGCTGCTCCGCCCTGAATTCCGCCAGGTCCTTCATTTCCGATTTCGTGCCGAAGTGTAGGCAGCCGGTGGGGCACGCTTTAATGCAGGCTGGTTCGAGACCCACCGACACGCGATCGTTGCACAGCGTGCACTTGAAAACTTTGTGCGCCTCGGGGCTGAATTTCGGAATGTTGAAGGGACATCCCGTAACGCAGTAGCCGCAACCGATGCAATGCGCTTCCTGAAAATCCACGATGCCGTTGGCGTACTGCACAATGGCACCGTCCGCCGGACATGCTTCCAGGCAGCCCGGTTCCTCGCAGTGCATACACTGATCTTTGCGCATCAGCAGCATCATGCTGCCGTCGTCGCGCTCGTGTTCGTTGAATTTGATCAGGTTCCAGTAATTCCAAGCCGTCTCCGGCATCGTCTGGTAGCTGTTGTTAAAAGACGTTTGAGTGAAGGTGTACCCGTTCCATTCCAGGCAGGCCACTTCGCAAGCTTTGCAACCGATACATGTGGTGGTGTCCACGAGCTTGCAGACTTGGAATTCCCGGTTTAGCCCGGCGCCCGGGACAGTCCCGGCGTGCCCTGAGATTCTGATTATTTCCGTTGACGCCTGGCTCATCGTCGCTCCCTACGCCTTCTCGACTTTCACAAGGAACCCTTTCGATTCAGGGGTGTGGGCATTCGGGTCAACCACCGCTGGCGTCAACAAATTCGCCGGGGTCCGCGCGTTTCTTCCTTCATCCTCGTCAATGCCGCGGAAGCCCTGGTGAATCGGCAAACCTATCTGGTAAACCTTTTTCCCATCGATCATCATAGGCTTCAGTCGGCGCGTCACAAAGGCTTTGGCGGTGTAGGTTCCCCTCGCGCTGATTACATGGATCAGGTCCGCTCCGCGAATTCCTTTTTCATCCGCCAGCTCGACAGGAATTTCCACGAACGGCTCCGGGATCAACTGGACATTCATCGGATTATTTTTCGTCCAGTAGTGATACTGCTCGGTCAGCCGGTAAGTGGTGCATACGATGCTGTATTCCGCCGGGTCGCCAAATTTGTCGTACGGCGATTTGAACTTCTTCACCAACGGATTATTCGATTGATCGGGGTGCAGCGGATTCTTGATGGGGCTTTCAATCGGTTCGTAGTGCTCAGGGAACGGCCCGTCTGCCAGGACGCCGATGGGAGCGAACAATCGCCCGACGCCTTCCGGGTTCATGATGAATGGTCCCAGGTGGTCTTTCGGATTGGAGTCGGGTTTGAAGTCCGGCACGTCATTGCCGACCCATTTTCCCGCCGCTTCGTTCCACCAAATCTGCTTGCGATCCGGATCCCACGGCTTTCCTGCGGGATTGCAGGACGCTCGGTTGTAAAGCACACGCCGGTTGGCAGGCCACGACCATGCCCAGTTCGGGAACACGCCCATTCCGGAGGGATCTTCCGTGCCTCGCCGCTGAATCTGCGATCCGGCTTCCGTCCAACAACCGGAGTAAATCCAATTGCCGCACATCGTGGTGCCGTCGTCCTTTAGCCACGCGAATCCGGGCAATTGTTGACCTGCCTTAATCACTTGGTTCGTCACCGGGTCCGTCAGGTCTGCCAGCGCTTTTCCGTTGAGCTCCATGGCCACCTGAGTGAGTGGTGGATGAGCCGCGTCCGCATAGGCCCAGCTTACGTTCAGTATCGGATCGGGGAATTTGCCTCCGTCTTTCTTGTAGAGATCGCGCACACGCAGGAGAATCTGCGCAATGATGTCCTGATCGAGGCGCGCTTGGCCCGGGGGCGGAACGGCGGCGTATTTCCAAGTCACCCAGCGCGCGGAGTTCGTCATGCTGCCGTCTTTTTCTGCGAAGCCGGCGCAGGGCAATCGATAC
>Ga0302325_10034388_pt1 | contig 10363 bp, 5 predicted proteins | sample Palsa_T0_2_FD_201948 | JGI IMG/M metagenome (GOLD analysis project Ga0302325, IMG submission 201948) | Peat permafrost microbial communities from Stordalen Mire near Abisko, Sweden - Palsa_T0_2 | ecosystem: Environmental > Terrestrial > Soil > Palsa > Peat permafrost | place: Sweden: Abisko...
TTCATTGTGATCGCGGAGACCGATGCCGGAACACTTCTCAGTCGCTCGCTGGGTGCGGCCGGTTGTCTCGCGATGTGACAGTGCACCCATTCCATCGCATCGGAGGCCGCGAACGGAAGACTGCCAGTCAGCATTTCGTACAAAGTGACTCCAAGTGAGTAAAGGTCGCTCCGGGAATCGATCGAGCGGTTCACTCGTCCCGTCTGCTCGGGCGCCATGTAGGCGAGCGTTCCTGCGATAAACTCGGGAGGGTCGGGCGATTGGCGCTCGCGGGGGAGGCGCGACGCAATGCCGAAGCCGGTGAGCCAGACGTTTCCAGTCTTGGGGTCTACGAGAATGTTGGCTGACTTGATGTCCTTGTGAATGAGCCCGCGTCCGTGGAGCTGACGGAGTGCGGCAGACAGGGCGACTGCGAATCGGAGAAATCGTCCGATCTCCATGGGCTCGCGGATAAGGCGATCGAGGGGCTCACCCCCGCTGTAGTCTACAACCAGAATCGCCTGGCCGCGGTCGCGCACGAACTCCAACGGCCGCAATGCCCAAGTACCAGCTAGGTACTCCCGAAGTTCGAATTCGTGCGCGAGGCGATTGACGCTCTCAAGGATCGGATGCTCAGCGTCGGAAGGGATGGGTATGAACGCGTACCGGCTGCCGTCAGCATCATCCCGCCACAATCTGCAGAAGGCACGTCCCGCATCTCGCCACAACACCTCTAGCGAGTCGTTCTCCCAACCAGCCCCGAACAAGACGGATGCCTTCATCTTTCCGTCTCCTTCTCCGGTTCGATGCGCGTTTAGGGGGCGTCCGCTTAGCATACCTCACACAAGTCCCTTGCGCAAACGCAACTTGCTGGTCTGAGCTGGTCTCAGCGGGTTGTGAAGCCGCAGCATCGAACCTCTTTCGACTTGGAAACTCGCGTATTGAATGATAAAGGACGTTTGCTTCAATAACCGCGCGACGCTGCTCTCAGCAGCTTGACCCGGCCAAAGCCCTGGAGGCCCCCCCAAGAAGGCCTTCTCAGAGCAGACGACAGGCCGGGAATACACCCGCCGCGGCGAGCTAAACGGTAAAGATAATGCGCATAAAACTGCCGTCGATGGACTAAGTGGCCGATAAGCAATGAAGTGAGAGATATGGACAGTCCGGCTTTGCGCCGGCTCCTGATGAGCGAACTTGCGCGGCGGCTGCAGTGGGGCGGTCTTTCCTATGCACTATTCACGGGGCTATTTTCGACCAACCTGACGGGGCCGGCCAGAGATCGAGCGTTGGAATTGACGGGGTTGCTGGCGCTGATGGGAATGGCGCGCACGCTGATCGCACAGCGGGTGATTCACAGGAATGAGGCGGCGCGCGATGGCGAACGGCTGCTTCAGATATCCGCGCTGATGAGCCTGATATTTGGGTTATTTGTGGCGTATGAATTTTGGAATGTCTGGGGCATGTTGATTCCGGAGGGCCTTTTGCTGGTGGCCGTGGCAGGATCTTCGAGTTTTAGCGCGAACCTGTTCGCGCCGTTTCCGGGACTTGCGCGGTTTCACGCGTGCGCTCAACTGCTGCCAGTCTACATCTGGGCGGGATTCGCCATTCCCCGGTACGGATGGCTGCTGGCGCCCATAGTCGCTATCCACGGGTTGGCGATTACTCAGCTCACACGGATCAATGGCGGGCATACACGGGCAATGTTCGTCGATCAATTGGCGATGCAAGAGCAAAGCGAGGATCTGCGCAAGGCGCGCGACGCGGCGGAAAAGGCGGGGGCGGCGAAAATGAGCTTCCTGGCGAACATGAGCCATGAAATTCGCACGCCGTTGAACGGCATCATGGGGCTGGCGGAGATACTGAGGGCGTCGACGCTGACCCCGGAACAAAGCATGTTACTGAGCGATATCGGGCGAAGCGGAGCGCATCTGATGGCGATCCTGAACGACATACTGGATACGGCCAAAGTGACGTCCGGCAAACTAACGCTGGAACAGGCCCCCTTCGATCTGCCGCTGCTGATTCGGGATCTGGTTGCGCCGGCAATGGCGCTGGCGGAAGCGCGGGGACTCAAGTTTCAATTGGAATTGGCTCCAGGTTTACCGCAGCACGTGGAGGGGGATTTGGTACGCATCCGCCAAGTGGTTTCGAATTTGCTGACGAATGCGGTGAAGTTCACCGAGGCTGGAAATGTACGGCTGGAGGTGAAGCCGGCGCACACGGGATGGATCCGCTTCGATGTTTCCGATACGGGTATCGGGTTGTCGGCGGAACAGCAAGCCGGGTTATTCCAGGAATTTCATCAAGTGGATTCCTCAACCACGCGCAAGTTTGGGGGTTCGGGACTCGGCCTGTCAATTTCGCGCCGGTTCGCGGAACTGATGGGAGGCCGGCTGTGGGTGGAAAGCTGCCTGGGAGAAGGGTCGACATTCCGGTTTGAATTACCGCTGCCCGAGGCCGCGGCGGTTTGCACGATCCATCGGGGTGCGAGCCTGGTGACGCGACTGCCGCAAGGGCTGCGGGTTCTGGTAGCAGAGGACAATGCGATCAATCAGAAAGTGACTGGCGCGATTGTGTCGCGAGCCGGAGCACAGGTGGACATTGCGGTGAACGGGAAAGAGGCGGTGGAGTTGCACCAGGCCAATCCGTATGACGTGATTCTGATGGACTGCCAGATGCCGGAATTGGATGGCTATCAGGCTACCGTGCGGATTCGGTTAATGGATGGGGCGGCTTCGCTGGTGCCCATTATTGGGGTGACGGCGAACGCTTTTCAGGAAGACAAGGAACGGTGCTTCAGCGCGGGGATGAACGGATATGTGGCGAAGCCGGTGACGCGGCAATCGCTGCTGGAAGCGATCGCAACGCAGGTTGGGGCAAAACCTCCGTCGAAAGAGCCGGTTTTCGGCAACAGCAGAATTTAGACGCCGATGAACGCGGAGTAAGCGCCGGGATAAGCCGGCATGGCTTCCGATCAATTGACACACTTCACTTAGAGATTGATATATTGGCGTCACCAGTGCTGGCAAACGGGGAATCGTTCAGCGCCGGCGCGGACCCACTGATTTACGTCAATCCGAGCTTTGCAGATGCCGCCGATTACAGTATCCCGCAGAGTCCGGGCGTGGCAAACGCTACAACATCAACGCCTGAGCCAGGAGCTCTGATCTTTATCTGCGGCTGCGGCTTACACCGAGGGAATATCTCGAAGCCGCGCGGCTGCGGCTGCTGAAGAGCGGGCTCAGGCGGTCAGGCGGGGTCACGAAAGCGGTGTACGATGCGGGCTACAACTCGTCGAGCCGTGTCGATCTAATCGCATAGAGCTTACAACCAATAAGATTCCCGACAGCGTTCTGGCCTAGTTGCCGGTCATTTTGCCCGAACCACCGAAGCGCGTAACTCCTGTCCCATCGCCAGGGCGAAGGCGGCACGATATCCGGCATTATCGCTAGTGATTTGGTCCGTCAAGTGGACTGTGGCCACACAGGGTCGAGCGGGGCGCGAAACTAACGAGTAGCCGAAGAACGCGGCGTTTTTTTCTGCACGATAAGCGCAAGGCGACCGATCCGGATGACGATGGGGATGGGAACTGAAGCTTCGCACCACCAAGGGGCGGGTGAATTCCTGTTATCCGATGTGCTATGAAAACTCGGCCAGTACGACGATGACTAGCCTCTGATCGCCGAGCGAGCACATACTGGAGCCACGGATGACTTCTATGGCGTCCGAGGAAGAACAATATGCATTCTGACCCCCTGATTTCCGAGCCGGCACACCAGACTTTAGTCGCGAGCCAGCCAGCCCCCGGCCACCGCGTGTGTTACATCGAGGCGGCTCCTACTATGAAGGTGATGTTTGATCAATTGGAATACTTGCTCGGTCACGAAGGCCAAGGGTGTCCGGCCGGATGCCAGGACTGCATACGGCTCAGAGAAATAGAGGGCTGGCTACTCAAACCGTTCCGCGCGACCGAGATTTGCGAACAGAGGACCAGCTAGCTGCGTGAGTTTTCCGCTGGCGTGCGCGGATGCCGTCCGGCATGCTGCCAGCCGAATGTCGGGCTTTCCGGGCATTGAAGACTTGCGGCGCACGTGCACCCCCGCAGATGCTGGCCGCGAGGGAGTTCGGCAGAGCGCCAACAAAGTCCCGCAGGCCTGCCGGGGGCGGAAGTTGCGAGTCGGCACTCTCACATGGTAGTCATGCGATTTGTTATATAGACGGGCAGGGGTTCGCAGCCGTCATCATGGAGATAAAAGGCGCCGCGGTTGGCAGACTACCGTCGTAAACTGGAAACATGTCAATCAGAGAACGCATTCGCGGTGTCCTCGGATTTCCCGTCACCCCTTTCCGCCAGGATCTTTCCCTGGACCTCGATGCGCTGGCTCGCAACGTCGATGAAATGGCGCGGTATCCCTTCTGCGCGCTGGTGGCCGCCGGCGGTACCGGAGAGCTATACTCCCTGACGCCCGCGGAGGTCGAAGATGTGGTGCGGGTGACCGTACAAGCGGCGGCGGGCCGCATGCCGGTGGTGGCTGGCACGGGCTTCAACGGCCCATTGGGCGCCGATATGGCCAAACGCGCCGAAAAGGCTGGGGCCGGCTGCATCCTGGCGCTCCCTCCCTATTACATCAACGCCCCGTTCGAGGGTGTGACGGCTTACTATCAGGAAATCGGCGCCGCGACCGCCCTGCCGCTCATGGTCTATAGCCGCGATTGGGCCGTTTTCACGCCGGACATGGTGGCGCGCCTGGCGGACCGCGTCCCTACTCTCACCTTTTGGAAAGACGGCCAAGGCGATGCGCGCAAGTATCAGCGCATCATGCAGTCGGTGGGCGATCGCCTGGCGTGGCTCGGCGGCCTGGGCGACGATTGCGTGCCCGGATACTTCGCGGTGGGCGTGCAGGCGTACACGTCCAGCATCTCCAACATCGCCCCGCGCCTTTCCGTGGAACTGGCGGAGGCGGGTATGGCTCGCGATTTCGTGCGGCTGGACGGCTTGATGAAAAAGTACGTTCACCCGCTTTACGCTCTGCGTGAGCGCGTCAAAGGTTATGAGGTCGCCATGATGAAGGCCGCGATGGAGATTCTCGGCATGCCCGCCGGCCCGGTGCGCCCGCCGCTCTGCAACTGCGCCGAGAAGGACCTCGCCGACCTGCGCCGGTTGATGGAAGTCTACGCCGACGTGATCGACCGAGTGCCACTGGCCGCCGAGGCAAGCTACATGCACCAGTGAGCCAAGCGGTGGGGTATGCTTTAGCATGCCCGGCGGTCGAGCGAAGCTCGCCGCGTGCCGCTTCGCACCCCGACGGCGCTGGCACGCTAAGGCATACCCTACCATAAGTGATGCGAAAGGTACTCGACGAAACGCACTGCCTCGCGTTAATCTCAGGGTAATGGGGATACGCGTCTGGCTCGCTCTGGCTCTCACCGCCGCCGTCTTGCTGAGCGCGCAGCAGGTTGATTTCCGCGGCGAAGTGGTCAAAGAGCAGCAAAAGAGAGTTATCGCTATCCCCGATTTGCGCGGCGCTGGCGATGCGCAACAGTTCATGGCGGCGTTCAATCAAACGCTGTGGGGAGACATTGCGGATTCGGGCATCGTCACCATGGCGGCGAAAACCCTGTATCCCACCTTCATTCCGCAGCAGCCCGCCGATTTCCAGCAGCCCGCAGCTCCCGCGGAATTGCCCAAGTCCCGGCATGCGGGGGAAATGCTGGCAACGCCCACGGGCGGTGGCCGGTGGATGTCCGACTGGTCCGGGCCCCCGGTGTCGGCCAACTATCTCGCGTTCGGTTATGCCGCCATACAGAATGATATATTTGTCGCGTACGGTTATCTTTTCGACCTCCACCTCGACACGTCGGCTCACGCGCAGGTGATCGGCTCCCGCTATCTCGGGTCGGCGGACGAAGCCGGGGCGCGCAAAGCGGCCCATGCGTTCGCCGCGGATATCCTCGCCGGGCTCGGCGGCAAATCGCTCTTCGGGACGCACATCTACTTTGTCTCCGACCGCACCGGCCACAAAGAGATTTGGGCGATGGACCCGGACGGCTCGAATCAGAAGCAGATCACCAAATTCAACTTCATCGCTACCGCGCCCGCCGTTTCGCCGGATGGGTCCAAGATCGCTTGCACCGCCTACCCTGGCGAGGGAAAGCCGGCGCGCATCTACCTCTTTTCGGTCGATCCGCTGCGCCAGTTGATGTTCTACAACCCCGAGGGAAACTACACCGCTCACCCTTCGTTCACTCCCGACGGCAAACAGATGGTGTTCGATTCCTCCGCGGACGACGGTTATCGAATCTACATCGCCAATGTGGATGGCGGCGGCGCGCATCTGGTCAATCTGTCGAAATCGATACAGGTGGAACCGAAGGTGAATCCTAAGAACCCGGCGCTGATCGCGTTTACTTCGGATCGAAGCGGCACGCCGCAGATCTACACCATGAACTCCGATGGCGGCGACCCCGAGCGTCTCACCAATGGCATCGGTGAAGCCGTGAACCCCGCGTGGAATCAGGATGGCGAGCACCTGGCATTCGCCTGGACGCAGGGTTATGCGCCCGGCAGCTTCAATATCTTCGTGATGGAGGTTGCGTCGCACGCGTACGTGCAGCTGACCAAGGCCGCGGGCAAGAATGAGAACCCCGCGTGGGCGCCCGACGGGGTGCATCTTGCATTCAGCTCAAACCGCGGCGGATCTTACCAGATTTGGACCACACTGCTCAATGGTATGCAAGTGCGGCAACTTACCACGCAGGGGAACAACAGCAGCCCGGTGTGGGGCCAGTAGTGGGGCAGCCAATCCTGGCTGCAGCCGCCTTTCAGGCGGCTTTTGCCCGTCGCCCGTAGCCCAACCCGCAATTAACCCACTTGCCCCACTGCTAAAATAGGCTTATCCCCTCGATGGAACTCCGCGAGAAAGTAGCGCAGCTTCCGCTTTCCCCGGGCGTATACCTCTATAAGGATGCGGGCGGGCGCATCATTTACGTCGGCAAGGCTAAATCCCTGCGCCTGCGCGTGCGCAGCTACTTTTCCGACGACAAGCTCAGCGACATCAAGACCGGCACCCTCATCGCCGAAGCGCGCGACATCGAATACATTCTGGTGGATAACGAAAAGGAAGCGCTCGCCCTCGAAAACAATCTCATCAAGCAGCATCAACCGCGCTTCAACATTCTGCTGCGCGACGATAAGACTTACCCCTACATCAAACTCACCAGCGAGAAATACCCGCGCGTCTACGTCACCCGCCGCCTGCGCAAAGACGGAGCCACTTACTTCGGGCCGTACTTCCCCGCCAACCTGGCGCATCGCTTGGTGCACTTCATCCATCGCCACTTCATGGTGCCCTCATGCAAGGTGGATCTGACTCGCTTCCATCCCAAGCCCTGCCTGCAGTTCCACATTCACCGGTGTCTGGGCCCGTGCGTGGAAGGCCTCACCACCGGCGAAGTCTACGCCGGCGCCGTCCGCGACGTGAGACTGTTCCTCGAAGGGCGCCACAACGATCTCGCCCGCGGCTTGCGCGCCCGCATGGAATCCGCCTCCGAAGACACGCGTTTCGAAGAGGCCGCTTCGCTGCGCGACCTGCTCACAACCGTGGAAGAGATTGAGGAGAGGCAGAAGATGGCCGCCGCCAAAGGCGACGATGTGGATATCTTCGCCTTCTATGCCGAGCCGCCGCTGGTCGCGCTCAATCTCTTCCATCTGCGCAACGGCCAGATTGTCGATCGCCGCGAATTCTTCTGGGAAGACCAGGCCGATTTCGACGAGCCGCTGTTCTTTTCCTCATTGCTGAAGCAGCTCTATCTCGACCAGCAATATGTCCCCGCCGAAATCCACTCGCCCGCGGAGTTTGAAGACCGCGAAGCGCTGGAGGAGCTGCTCAGTGAAAAGCGCGGCCGCCGCGTCGAAATCCGCACGCCGCAGCGCGGTCAGAAAAAGGCGCTGCTCGATCTGGTGCAGAACAATGCCAAGCACAGCTTCGATGCCCGCTTCCGCGTGTTGAAGCCTTCGTCGCGCGCCATTCAGGAAGCGCTACAAGAGGCTCTCAATCTGCCCAGTGCGCCCGCGCGCATCGAGTGCTTCGACATCTCGCACATTCAAGGCACGGACAAAGTCGCCAGCATGGTGGTCTGGGAAGACGGCCGCATGAAAAAGGCCGATTACCGCAAGTTCATCATCAAGACGGTGATCGGCAACGACGATTTCGCCAGCATGCGTGAAGTGGTGACGCGCCGTTACAGCCGCCTGCAGGAAGAGAAGCTGCCGATGCCCGGCCTGATTTTGATCGATGGCGGACTGGGCCAACTCCACGCAGCCGCCGGAGCTCTCGAAGCCATCGGGGTGATCGACCAGCCGCTGGCTTCCATCGCCAAGCGGGAAGAGATCATCTACGTGTACGGACAGGAGGACGAGCCCGTGGTGCTCGACCGATTCTCGCCCATCCTGCATCTGGTGCAATCGATTCGCGACGAGGCCCATCGCTTCGCCGTGACTTTCCACCGCTCGCGGCGCAACGCGCGGACGCTGACGTCGGAACTCGACGCCATCCCGGGCGTGGGGCAGAAGACCGTGCTGCGTCTGTTGAAGGAATTCGGCAGCTCGGAGCTGGTCCGTTCCAAATCGGAAGATCAGCTGGCTGCGGTGGTGGGCCGCGCGGCGGCGCGCAAGATCAGGGCGCACTACACGGCGGAGCCGGTGGAGCAGGCGCCTGCGCTGTGAGATTCGTGGGGCGGCCAATCCTGGCTGCAGTGACCAAAATGTAGAAACTCCAGGGCCCTCCCCGAGCGGGACGCTTTAGCGGCGATCGAGTTCGCGACGCGCTTGCAGCGCCAGTGGACTCGCAGGTTTGCGCGCCAGCAGACGCTCAATCACCTGACGAGCCGCGTCGCGATTGTCCATCGAGACATAGAGACTGCCGAGGTTCAGGTAAAGCGATTCCTCATCGGGCGCCACTTCGATCCCATAGCGAAGCGCCGCGATGGCATCGTTCAGTTGCCCCGCGCGCACATAGAGTGCGCCCAGATTGCTGATCGCTGGTGCGTAGTCGCGGCGCGCAGTGATCGCCTGCTGAAACCACTGGCGCGCTTCGCCGTCGCGCTGCCGCTTTACGCAAAGCTCGCCCATCTGATTCGCGGCGGCGGCATCTTTGGGATCGATATCGAGGGCGCGGTGGAACATCTTCTCGGCGTCCGCGAAGCCGCCAAGAGCCATATGGGCCTGGCCCGCATTGACCAGCGCTGAAGTCATATCTGGCCGGAACGTCAGGGCTTTCTGGAAATGCGTCAGGGCCTTGGCGATTGCGCCCTCGCCGACTGCCGCCGCGCCCAGACTGTTCCAGCCGTCCGCGGACTCCGGGGCCAGTGCCAACCCGCGTTCCAAATAGCGCCGCGCAGGCTCCCAGCGGCCCTCTCCAAGGTGAATCTTCCCGATGGCGAACAGAATCTTGTCGCTGTCCTGCGGCGAGCGTTCAAGGTATCGGAGCGCCTGATCGGGATACCCGCCCGCATAGAACGCCGCGCCCAACGCGGAGTAGTTGCGCTCAGGCGGCGTGTAGTACTTTCCAGCAAAGGGCAAGGCGGTCGCGACGCGGTCGGCGTCGAGCATGCGTTTGAGGTCCGCCGGATCGGGTGGAGCGAAGTAAATCTTGTGAGCGCGGCTCTCACCGTCCACCAGAAACCAGACAGGCAGTTTCAGATCGGCGCGCAGATCGAACAGATAGCGGGCGAAGATCGCATACAGGGCGGCGCGATCGGCGGAGAGTGTTTCGGGGAGATGGAGAAACCCAGGTTTGTTTGTAGTTCGTCCCGAATATTGTTCCGGCAGCGGAACCGGTTCGAGCAGCCACGTATCGGCAAACAGAGACTTATTTTCGGTGGGAATGGCGCTGCCTGGGATCTCGCGCCTCGGGCGAAAGGGCGTACTTTCGAGGTGCCCGGAACCTTCCTCGATCGCGTACAGAAATCCCGGCTGCAGGTCCCGGAATTCCTGCCGCAGGCCAGAGGGCCACCACACTCGCAGAGACGCCGCGGCGCCGGCATCGCCCAACCCGAAATGAAGCTGTTTGGTATGTTGCGACAGATAACCCGAGCCCGCCTGCAGGAACTTGACTTTGCCATCCACCTCGACTCTTGCGCCGATGCCGTCACGGTTCGATTTCACGCCGCGGAGGCGAACCGCCAGGGATTTCCGTCCCACTCCGCAATGATTCTGGAACACGCGAACCTGCGGGCCGAGCCTGCTCTTCAGCAGCAGGTCCAAATTGCCGTCGCCATCGAGATCGGTCGCTGCAAAGGCCCGGCTGTCTTCGGCGAAGTCGAGGCCGCTCACGCCGGAAAAGTCGTAGTAGCGATTCCCTCTCCGGACATAGAAGACGTTCGG
>Ga0302325_10034389_pt1 | contig 10363 bp, 13 predicted proteins | sample Palsa_T0_2_FD_201948 | JGI IMG/M metagenome (GOLD analysis project Ga0302325, IMG submission 201948) | Peat permafrost microbial communities from Stordalen Mire near Abisko, Sweden - Palsa_T0_2 | ecosystem: Environmental > Terrestrial > Soil > Palsa > Peat permafrost | place: Sweden: Abisko...
TGCCCTCCACCAGCAGCTGAACGATAACCGCGCCCAACGTGAGTCGCCGTCCGCTAATTCCGGCTACGCCATTGGACTAAAGGTTCGCCACACCGCCGCTTGAAATTCTGGTTCGTGCGAAAGGGCCGGTGGCCCGTTCGGGCCGCCGGCCCTTTTTTCATTCGCAAGGGTGTAACGTTTATCGTTAACCCTAATTTTGGTGCGATTCGGAGTTTGTATATTATTTAGAATCAGTAACTTCAAAAACCTGATCTCTACACGTGTTGCGATTCGAAATGACGATTGTGGTGTCGGTATGCTCTTTCGAATCAGTCTTTTCCGGAACCGAGCCTTCGTTTTTGCGGTCTTTTGGCGGTAGGAAGTTTTTGCAGCTCGCGTCGACACGATCGTTCTCACGTTGAGGTCCTGGCTTTCTTGGGGAGGGTAGCATTGGGCGGGTAGGAATTGAAGGGATCGCGTTGTGATATTTAACGTGTGGGGCAGGCGGTAGCGTGCCGCGCAAACGGTGGTATTGTCAAAGAGCGGCAAATGCAGTGGTTTCTTCACGCGGGGAGGGAACTGGATGATCATCGGGGTGCCAAAAGAAGCGTTCCCAGGGGAACGACGGGTAGCCCTATCCTCGTCCGCGATTCCCAACCTGTTGAAAGCAGGGATGGAGGTGCTGATCGAGCAGGGAGCAGGCTTTTCCGCAGGGTATCCTGATGCGGAGTACGCCGCGAAGGGCGCGAAAATCATCGCCAAGCGAGCGGACGTATTCAGCGGGGCCGACGTGGTGCTGCAAGTCTTGTGCTATGGCTCGAACGACCGCACCGGGCAAGAGGATTTGCCGCTGCTGCGTTCGGGGCAAGTTTTGATCGGATTCCTGCGGCCGCTTGGGTCCGCCGAGACGGTTCAAGACATTGCTGCGCGAGGCGTTACGTCATTTTCGGTGGAGCTGATTCCGCGAACCACGCGAGCGCAGGGCATGGACGCGCTGTCGTCGATGGGCACGATTTGCGGCTACAAGGCGGTGATTCTGGCGGCTGACACCTTGCCGCGAATTTTCCCGATGCTGACCACCGCAGCCGGCACAATCACACCGGGAAGAGTTTTCGTCATCGGGGCGGGAGTGGCGGGACTACAGGCTATTGCCACGGCGCGGCGGCTGGGCGCGGTCACGTCGGCGTACGACACGCGCCAAGCGACCAAGGAGCAAGTGCAGAGCTTGGGGGGAAGATTTGTGGCGCTTCCACTGGAAGCGAAGGATGCGCAGGACGCGCGCGGATACGCCACGGATCAGGATGAGAATTTTTACCGAAGACAGCGCGAGCTGTTTACCAAAGTGGTGGCGGAGAACGACGTGGTGATTTCGGCGGCGGTGATTCCCGGAAAGAAATCGCCTATCTTGATCACCAAGGAAATGGTGGCGGGAATGGCTCCGGGGTCAGTGATCGTGGATCTGGCGGCGGAACGAGGAGGGAACTGCGAGCTGACCCAGCCGGGCGGGATCGTGGTGGAACACGGGGTGACGATTCTGGGCTCGCTGAATCTGGCGTCGACCGTGCCATATCACGCCAGCCAGATGTACGCGCGGAACATCAGCGCGTTTCTGCTGCACCTGGTAAAGGACGGGAAACTGCAATTGGACATGCAGGACGAAATTACTCGCGAGACCTTGCTGACCAACGGCGGAGAAGTGGTGAACCCGCGGGTTCGGGAGTTTTTCAAAATGCCCGCGCTGGCCGCAGCGCCAGTCCCGAAGGGGGTGGCGTAGCCATGCAGATGGACCTGCTGACTAGCCTGTACGTGTTCATGCTCGCGGCTTTTATTGGATTTGAAGTGATCCGCCGGGTTTCGCCGCTGTTGCACACGCCGCTGATGTCGCTGACCAACGCGCTCGACGCCATCGCGGTGGTGGGCGCGATCATACTGACCGGCGAATACCACGCTACGCATCCGCTACTGGCAAAAATACTGGGCACAATCGCGATCGTTGCCGCCACCAGCAACATCGTCGGCGGATTCCTGATCACCGACCGGATGTTGAAGATGTTCAAGCCCAGCGGGCCCAAAAAGTGATGGATCACTTTCTCGTCTCCGACAACCTGATCGAAGCCACCTATCTGGTGGCTACGGTGCTGTTTATTTTGTCGCTGATGTGGCTGAGCAAGCCGGCCACGGCGCGGCGCGGAGTTTTCGCCGGCGAAACTGGAATGTTGCTGGCGATCGCGGGGACGCTGCTGCACCACGGCATCGTGGAATATAAGTGGATCGCGATTGCGCTGGTGCTGGGGACAATCATCGGCGTGCCGCTGGGCGAGGTGGCGATGACCGCGGTGCCGCAGCGGACCGCGTTGAGCCACGCGTTTGGGGCGCTGTGCGTGACGCTGGTGGGCACGGCGGAGTTTTACCTGCGCGCGCCGGCGGTGCCGCGGTTCGTGATGGGCGTGCTGGCGATGGAAGTAATTCTAGGTTCGCTGACTTTTACCGGAAGCTTGATGGCTGCAGGAAAACTGCAGGAAGTGCTGCCGCAGCGGCCGATCACGTTCAAAGGACAGAATTTCGTAAACCTGGGCTTGCTCGGCGTGGCGGTGGTGATCGCGGTGATGCTGGTCGCACACCCCGAGAAAATTTATTTGTTCCCGGCAATCGTGGCGATCCCGCTGATATTCGGGGTGCTGATGATTATTCCCATCGGCGGCGCGGACATGCCCACGGTGATCTCGTTGCTGAATTCCTACGCCGGGCTTTCCGCCGCGGCGATGGGATTCGTCTTGAACAGCAAGCTGCTGATCATTGCGGGGGCACTGGATGGCGCGTCGGGATTGATTCTGTCAGTGAATATGTCGAAGGCGATGAATCGATCGTTTTCCAATGTGCTTTTTGGCGCGTTCGGCCAGGAGCAGGCCGGGGCGGCGGGAGCGGGCGCGCAAGAAGCGAAGCCGGTGCGCAGCGCCACCGCGGAAGAGGCTGCCGCGATTCTGGCGCTAGCCAGTCGCGTGGTGATCGTCCCGGGATATGGCATGGCGGTAGCGCAGGCGCAGCATAAAGTTCGGGAACTGTACGATGCTTTGACCAAGCGTGGCGTGGATGTGAAATTCGGCATTCATCCGGTGGCCGGGCGCATGCCTGGTCACATGAACGTGCTGCTGGCGGAAGCGGACATTCCCTATGACAAGTTACTGGACATGGACGAGATTAATGGCGACCTGCCGCAGACCGACGTGGCGCTGGTGATCGGGGCGAACGACGTCACTAATCCGGCGGCGCGCACCGATCCGACTAGCCCGATCTACGGCATGCCCATTCTGGATGTGGACAAGGCTCGCACGGTGATGGTGATCAAGCGGAGCATGGCGGCGGGGTTTGCGGGAATCGAGAATCCGCTCTACTACTTGAACAACACATTGATGTTATTTGGAGATGCCAAGCAATTCGTGGGATCGATCGTGAGGGAATTGGCGGGTGCTGACGGGCATTAGTGGCGCAACCGCCGCGGTTTGGTTTTGAGATTCGACTTTCGCCTGGCACGATTCACTTCTTGATTGGGGTGCCGGCGCTCGCCACACAGAGCCATTTACCGCTGGGCATCCTTAGCCAGGTGTCGGTCCAGCGCTCATGGGCTTCGAAAGGTTTTCCTGCCTCATCGGTGCCGCTCGCGTCGAACCCTCCTGTGGCGATGGCGGTATTGCCGAATACGCTGACCTTCAGATCGGTGTAATCGACGGCGTCGTACTTGGTTTTCTTGGCAATTGCGAGCATCTCGGCTTTGTCATGCACGCGTCCATCCGATGAGGTGACCACGATGCTCTTGCCCAAGAGCGGGGCGACGAGATCGGGATTATTTGTCTTGTGTGATTGGAGCCACTGTTCTTCGCGAGCCGCTACCGCTTTTTTAACGGTGCTAGCGGCGCGGGCGGCACTGGCGCCGCGGACGCCACGGGCCTGGGCCGATCCGGTGCTGACCCCTGAGATCAGTGAGTTCATGGCGAGCAGGCACCCTATCCAGGCTCTCTTCATGGCCGCCTCCTGAACTTGAATTCGCTGAGCGCGTCGTAAACCTTGCCTGGGAATTCGATTCGCCCACCAGTGCATTGGATTTCCACGGCCATAGGATGGGAGCAAATATCGACAAGTTGCGCAAGTTCGTTCCATGGGGCCGAGCGGATCGGAATCGAGAAGGATGCTGTTGCGGAACGGCTCCGGGTCGAAGCGGAGAAGGGCTCTGGCCGCTTGGATAACACTGGTGTTATTTGGGAATGCCAAGCAGTTCGTGGGATCGATCGTGAGGGAATCGGCGGGGGCTGACGGACACGGTTAAGGTGGCTTTTGAGCGCTTGGTGGCGGCCGCCACTATGTGCGGCGGCCACTGCGACTTATGCGTGGGATGTTTGCTTACTTCTTTGCGGGGACATCGGCACTGGCCACACACAGCCATTTACCGCCGGTCAGCACCCAGGTGTCGGTCCAGCGCTCATGAACGTCAAAAGCCTTTTCGTTTTCATCGGTGCCCTTGCCGTCGAAGCCTCCGGTGGCGATGGCCGCATTGCCAAATACGGTTACCTTCACGTCGGTATAGCCGACGCTGTCATATTTGGTTTTCTTGGCAGTCGCCAGGATATCGGCCTTGTTGTGGACTGTCCCGTCAGACAAGGTAACCAGGATTCGACGCTGACCGCTGAGAGCAGAACGAGCAGGCACCACAACGAATCGCCGTAATGCTGCGCCTACTCGTCTTGCCACTGTGGGTTATCGCTGCAGCCCAGTCGCCCGTCACAGTTATTCAGGAGACAACCGGCTGGTGCAGCCCCGCGATCGCAAATGTGACCGGCAGTGTGACGGTCACTTGTAACGGTGTGGACCCATTAAGGCGGTTGAACTCTAAACTGAGCCGAACTAACGGAGCTTTAGCCGACAAGATTCGGGAGCAGACCAATGGGCTCAACGATATAAGGAACTCGAACAGCGCCTTGAAGAGGAGGGTGATGTGTCTTCGCTCTCTCGAAAGGCTGAGGCGTATTTGCATGAAGGCGACCTTGACGAAGCGGGAAAAACTCTCGATCTGATACTTGGGCAAGAAGAGAAGCAGATTGATCGAACGGCTGCAGACCGTTATAACCGCGCGCTGGTGTTCCTGCTCCAATTTCAGTCATTGGAAGCCATACCTCAGTTGGACAGAGCCTACCAATACCGTCCCGAGGAAATTCGGTATGGCTGGCTATATGCGATCTCCCTTCTAGATCAGCACGAATTCCAACGAGCGGAGCCCGTTTTTTTGGCGACCCTCGCCGAAGCCCGGGCGAGGGCGACGGCCAATCCGTCGTTGTACAAGGCATACGTCGCGAAGATATTAGGGAGGCTCGCGAGGCTTTACGTGGACATCCAACGGCTCGATGACGCGCGAGTGGCTTTCCATGAAGCCCTGGACATCGACATCGAGCTGACACAGACCGACCCGAGCAACTACCGGATCGAATCCGCAAATGATCTAAATGACCTCGGTATCGTCTACGAACAAAGCCGAGAGATCTCGCAAGCCGAGGCCGCCTTTCTCGGCGCCCTCGATATCATCCAGCATCTCGCGGCGAAAAATCCCGACGCATATCGCCTCAATACAGCGACCGAACTCGGAAATTTGGCCACACTCTATTGCAACATAGGTCGGAGGAAGGAGGCGGAAAATGAGTACCATCAGGCTTTAGCTATAGATCGGCAGCTTGCCCGTGAGAACCCTCCTGCCTATAAAAGTTGTGTGGTGATGGTTCGGACGAATCTCAGGCTCCTTTTCTTCGAAGATCACCGGATGCAGGATGCCGAGCAGGCGTACAACGAAGCCCTGGGTATCTACCGGGGTTTAGCGACAAGTACTGGCGCATATGACTTGGACTTGTCGTCCGTCCTGAACAACATCGCTAACGTCTACCTTGATACTGAACGAGCAGTTGACGCGTCGGCGGCGTACGAAGAGGCGCTCGCCATTGACCAACGGCTCGTGAAGACAAACCGCACCGCGTATCTTGACCATCTCGCTTTGACGCTGCTTAACTTGACGAGTTTCTATCTTCGGACGGGAGGCCCTCGGCGGCCGAGGGTGCCTATCAGGACGCTCTGGCTCTTTATGTCGAACAAGTCAAAGGGAGTCCCCCTGAGTATCAGGTGTCTGTCGCAAGGGTTCTAGTCGCAATTGCGAACACCTACGCCGCAGGCCTTCGCTTACGTGATACGACCGCTGCGTACTACGATGCACGACCGACGAGCCTGTGGGCTGCAAGTACAGACCGCATTGGCTTGCCGAACGACCTTGACGGTAGGCTCAGATATTTAACGGTCCTGCACGCCAAGGGACAGCGGACTATTGAGGCCGAATCAGCGTTCAATGAAATCTTGGGAATAGCAGCTAATCCTGAGCGGGAGCACTATCCGGCCCGCCAAACCGAGGTCGCAGATAGCCTCATGAGAATGGCAATCGCGTATCACAGCCGGGATCTAGCGGTCGAGGCCCTGATCAACTATGAAGCGGCGATCGATATTCTAGAGCCTCTCGCGAAGGCTAACCAGAGGCTCTACGGTGCCGCCTTAGCGAGAGCACTCGAAGGATTAGGAGGTGCCTCCATTGATGCGGCCACAATGGACAGTTGCCGGCTGGTTCGCGACGCGGTTACTGCCGCTAGAGATCCTCGTCTAGCTGAGTTTGCCGGCCGCCAGCAGGAGGTTTGTGTTTTGTCGCAAGATTGAGTTCCTCCGGTTTCGATTCTCAACGGGCGAATGGCCATGTTGGGTTTACACTGGCGATCTTCACCACATCGCAAGAGGCCCAACCTTCATGGTAGAATTTCTAAATATTGATCGCGATCGCCGTTTAAGCGCGGTGGTCGCGGGCAGGGAAGCATGGGCACGCAACAGCGCATCCCGCAACCTTGCTAGTTTCCCCCATCGGGCCGAGGTAGCTCAGTTGGTAGAGCAGCCGATTCGTAAGCTGCCAGGCATGAGTCGGGTTCGTTTGTTTTGTTCGTTTTACGCGGCATATCAAGGCCTTAATCGGCATCAATCGGGCGTGTCCGGCGAGCTTTTGGGCAAGGAATTGGGCAAGGAATTTTCTGACGCCTCCGCGCCTGTGTTCTGTCAAGAACGCTGCGCGCCGGTCGCCCGGTGAGTGTCAAAGCACCCATTCTTGACAGGCAGTGCAGTGCGGCGCGGTTTTCCTCTATGTCGAAATCATGGGAATGTTTCGACTCTCGCGATTCGGACGCCGAGGGAACCCGCGTCGACAGAGTACGATCTAGCTTGACCCGCAACAGGTCGGACCACAGCAGGCGCTGGCACCCACGGGTTTCTTCGCGCGGACAAAGGCGCTAATAAATTTGCCTTCGACCTGCGGGGCGATAGCATCCACGTCGATGCCCGCGGCACCCAGAAATTCCCGCGCGTCGCCAAGGTTGTAAACGCGCGTAGCTTCGATTTCGATAGACTCGAATCCCGCAGCCTTGAGCTTGTCTCGGTATTCAGTCTCGGAAAGGGCACCGGCAACGCACCCGACCCAGAGTTCGACACTGCGGCGAATTTCTTGCGGCACTTCGCCACGCACGACGACATCGGAGATCGCGAAACGCCCGCCAGGCTTCAAGACGCGCAATGCTTCCCGGAGGACTCGATCCTTGTCGCCGGAAAGATTGATAACGCAGTTCGAAAGGATCACGTCCACTGTGTTGTCAGGCAGCGGAATATTCTCGATTTCACCCTTCATGAATTCCGCGTTCGTGAGGCCCGATTTGCGCTTGTTCTCCTCAGCGAGACCGAGCATCTCGTCGGTCATATCAAGCCCGTAGGCTTTCCCTGTCGGACCGACCCGGCGGGCGGACAACAACACATCAATGCCCCCGCCCGAGCCGAGGTCCAGAACCGTTTCACCCGGTTGCAGATTTGCCAGAGCCGTCGGATTTCCGCAGCCCAAGGACGCGCGGAGCGCCGCTTCGGGCACGGCCGCCGACTCTCCCACACCATAGAGGTTTGAAGTAATCGGATCGCATCCTTCGATGCTCGACGCAGCGCTTGTTCCGCAGCAGGCCGAACCAACCCCCGATGCGGCGCGCTTGGCCGCTTCGCCGTACTTTTCCTTCACAATATCTCTGATATTTCCGGAAGCCATCGAAGTCTCCTTCTACCTTGAAATTGAGATAATTTCCTTCGGCGCAACGACGCGGTTGCGCGTGCAACATTCGGCATACAGGAATCCCAGAAGGTCCTTGAGCGCGTGGGTGTTGGCCCGGCACCAAAGATGCGTCCCCTCCCGGCGTACAGTGACCAGGTCCTCGTTTTTGAGTTTGTCGAGATGGTGTGACAGCGTCGAATTCGGAATATCGAGTTCCGACTGAATATCGCCGACCACCAATCCTTGGGGCTCTGCGGTGAGCAGGAGCTGCATGATTCGCAGTCGCGCTTCGGTTCCCATAGCTGAGAACATATCGGCATAGCGCACGACCTGAGATGTCTGTGTGCTTGTCATATTTCCATTATACCAGAAATATAGAATCGTGCAAATCCTTTCAGAGAATGCTATTTGGGGGCGGCGCGATCGGCCTGAGGAGTTCCTTCCGCAAATGTCCGGAAGCGCTCTCGGATTTGGTCACGAACAAGTCGGAATTGGGCCAGCTTGTCCTCCCGGCTGCCCGTCGCTTCTGCCGGATCAGCGAAACTCCAGTGAATCCGCTCCGCTTTGCCAGGGAAGAAGGGGCAATTCTGCTTAGCGTTATCGCAGACGGTGATGACGTAGTCGAAACTCTGGCCCGCGAACTCGTCTACCGATTTTGAGCGCTGCCCCGAGATGTCTATGCCGATCTCACCCATGACCTCGACCGCCTCGGGCCGGACCTGACTCGGCTTCGTCCCCGCGCTCCAAACCTCGAACCGATCGCCGGACCCGGCTCGGAGCAATCCCTCCGCCATCTGACTGCGCGCCGAATTTCCGGTACACAAAATCAGAACCCGCTGCTTTACCCGTTCGGTCACCGGGACTCCCCGTCTGGGATTGCTTCATCGTTTCGCGCGAGCACTTTGTTGGCTACCTTTGGCAAAGAGGGAATCATCCACCAGAGAAGAAGAGTTCCGGCAGCCGCGCCTGCCAGTTGCGCAACGACAAAAGCAGGAACGTCGGCAGGCCGGATTCCCGCGAACGTGTCGCTGGCTGTTCTGGCCAGCGTGACAGCCGGGTTCGCGAACGAGGTGGAAGACGTGAACCAGTATGCCCCTGCAATGTAAGCTCCGACCGCAAAGGGAACTGCTGAGGACCGCAATCGCGCGCAGCCCCAAATCACCGCCAACAATCCGAATGTGGCAATGAATTCTCCAAGGATTTGGCCGGAGCCCGCACGAACGCGATGCGAGACGAAAACGATCGGCTTGTCGAACATGAGATTGGCGGCCCCGACACCTACAAACGCGCCAGCGGTTTGCGTGGCGATATATGCGGGCACGTCTTTCCAGAACAAGCCCCCCAACGAAGCGTCCGCCAATGTCACGGCGGGATTGAAATGGGCTCCCGAAACTTGTCCAAACGTCAAAATCAGCGCGACGAGCGCCGCACCTGTGGCGATCGAATTCTCGAGCAATTCAAGACCGACGTTCCCGCCCGAGAGGCGCTCCGCCATGATGCCCGAGCCGACGACCGCGATGAGCAGAAAGGCCGTGCCAACCCCCTCGGCGACCGACCGTTGAAGAAGTGGAATCGGGGTGCGGCCAGCATCTTGCCTTTTCGCCATCGGATTCTCTTTACTCCTCAAGCACGCTTTAACTATAATCGCCTAGGCGAATATAATGAGTAAAGCGGGAACGCAAGTCAACGTCGTTCGAATTCCTTAGCGACAAAGTTGGCCCGCGCGGACGCAAGGGAGTACGGTATTGAACCAGGAGAGACTTCAGAATCAATCGGATCATCCGCCTGTAGCCGTCGGGTCTCACCCAAGCGCGCGGATCGCGGACCTCGCTGACTGTGAGGCCATCGCCAGAATCTATAACGACGGAATTGCCAGCCGACAAGCGACATTCGAAACAGAACCGCGGACTGCGCGCGACATCGCGCGCTGGTTTGACGAAACGCATCCGACAGTAGTCGTTGAACAGTCTGGGGAAGTAGTCGCCTTTGCATCAACGTCATCTTATCGGTCGCGGTCTTGCTACAAGGGCGTCGCGGAGTTTTCTGTCTATGTGACGGCTTCGCATCGTCGCAACGGGCTCGGACGAATGGCTATGAAACGGCTTATGGAAGAAGCGCAGCAGGCCGGTTTCTGGAAACTTGTGTCGCGGGTTTTCGTCGAGAACAAATCCAGTCTCACTCTGCTGAAATCGCTCGGCTTCCGCGAAGTTGGGATCTATGAAAAACACGGGCAGG
>Ga0302325_10034390_pt1 | contig 10363 bp, 6 predicted proteins | sample Palsa_T0_2_FD_201948 | JGI IMG/M metagenome (GOLD analysis project Ga0302325, IMG submission 201948) | Peat permafrost microbial communities from Stordalen Mire near Abisko, Sweden - Palsa_T0_2 | ecosystem: Environmental > Terrestrial > Soil > Palsa > Peat permafrost | place: Sweden: Abisko...
CAACATCCTCCTCCGGGTTGACGGGAAGGAAATCGTGCCGCCTGAACACCCGGTCTTCCCGATGGGAAAGAAATCAACGCTAGACTTCATTGCGAACGACGGAACAGAGAAGAGTGTCGCCGTCGATGTCGCCCGGCCAAAAGGTAAAAAACTCCACTTCGTTGAGCCTACACTTGTTCAATCAAAGAAGCTCAGCGACCGTGTAGGCTATCTCAAGGTTGCGATGTTCCCTGGAATGCTGGGCGTCGATGTCTCAAATGCAATGTCGAGCGCGGTTGCGGAGCTGGGCAATGTCGAACGGCTCATCGTAGATCTACGCGGCAATACTGGCGGTGGTGCTGGATCGCTACGGCTGATGAGCCTGCTGACTCCTAACCGAGTGCCGGTCGGTTATGCCGCCGACAGACAGTGGGCGACGCGTGATCTGTTCAAACTTCGAGAGTCATTTCCTCGCATGGGCAGAATCCCTTCATCGTCTCGGTTCCTCTGGCTGCTGGGTCTACGATATTTACCGGCGTATATCAAGAAATCTCCCATTGTTTTGCAATCTGAGGGTCTCGGGCCGAAACCTTATGACGGCCATATTGCACTGCTCGTGGATCGCCACACGGCGAGTGCCGCTGAGATGGTTACGGTTTTTGCAAAGGAAAATAAGCTCGCTACGATTGTTGGGGAAAAGACGGCCGGAAGGCTACTCTCGGCAACATCTGTCAAAGTGGGACACGGCTTTCGTTTGGCGCTTCCGACGGGAGCTTATTACACCTGGCACGGCACGACGCTCGAAGGGAGTCCTATCGTGCCTGACGTCGTGGCGGATTACTCATGGCAGGAACGGAGGACCGGCGTAGACGGCCAACTACACAAAGCACTTGAATGGTTGAAGGCATAGACGTTTGGAAGGGGTCTCTACATCAAACGTCCAAGAGCCTTTCTCGTTGAGTGCATTGGCAATTCTGCGTTATCTCACGACAAGCGCGCGTTTATGATTCACTAGTTGGACCTTGGCTACCTTCGTGAAGTCTGATTTGTGATTTGGTTGTTTTAGTCCGTTGGCGGCTCCGTGAGATATTAAGCGCTATCTGGGGTTGGTGGGTAGAATCATCCTTCGGCAAAGCCCCTTGGCACCAAAACATGTCCAAATAGACCGCGATCTTCAACTCGTATTCCCATCAGGACGGAGCGGAACCCGCTAAGCCCTGCGTTACTGCGTTGGCGATCCTTTCGTTCCAAGCCGGAAAGTCCGCCGCTTTCAACTGATCCTCACCTATTGCTAAGTCAGACCTATCATTCGACTCGTTGATGAGTGCGAGCAGGCTCTCCCGACATCGCATCCCGACTGCTTGAAATCTTCGGCTTCATCGTATGGTCCGTCGTCTACCTTATTGGGAGGGGGGGCCATACTTCAATTGCGCGACATGCACGTTGTCAGTTGTCAACGTTATTTGAGGCGTATTCTTTGTGACTCCGTCAACGATCCATGCCGAGAAGCTGCGGTTGCCAAACTTCGACGGCGCCTTCAAAGTGACGTCCACTCCTAATGGATAGTATCGAGTAAATGTACCCTGACCAAGGGTACGCCCCGAGTTGTCGTACTTATCCACGTCGATCAAGGGCTCGATACCATCGAGTGCTGTGACACTGATCGGATACTCGCGCTCCTTGGCAGGGTCGAATACGTACTTGACATGGAGAGTCAACGCTGTGATCGGTTCACCTATTCCCAGTTGTCTGCGAATCAGAATCGGTCCATCGAGCCCCGGCAACGCAAAGAGCCCATTGAGGTCCACTTCGGGGTCGCCGGGCTTCGCATTCACGCTCTGCAGCATCTTGAGCAGAGCAATATATTCGGGGGAGATGGTGTCTTCGTCCCAGCGGTTGCCGGGCTCCAGGTTGCCCGACCAGGTATAGGACGCATCACCATCGACGGCGCGGTGTACGAAACGATAGGAGTTCTTCTCGCTCCGCAGCACGGAAGCACCTGAATGTTCGAACGAAATTCGGATCGGAGATATCGTTACACCGGAGGGAGTATTCATGCTTGCGGTCACATTGATGTCGACAAGGCGGCGGTTGTCCTCGGAGAGGAGCTGGCCGATTGCCTGACCAAGGTCAAGCGTGAGGAGATTCTGCCCGTTTAGTGTCTTGAGTTGGTCGTCGCTGAAAATCACATCAGTGGTCGCTTCTTGAGGCTTAGGGCGCTCCTGGAACAGCGAGTTCGCTTCGCTTATCACTTCCTGAATGCTCTCTGCGTAGACCTTGCCGAGTTCATTGAATTGATCATCACTCATTACTTTGAACGTTGCGTCATGGTCCTCGGTTGGCGCTGTCATCGTTGTCAGAGCGTCAAGCAGTTTGTCCAGATGAAAGTCACCGGGATAGGGTTTATGCCTTTGCCAGGTAATACTGATAACGAAGTAGACGGTCGCGCGTGCGCCGGCCAAATAGTTGCACCTGCTGCACGGCCTCATGATCGATCGCCGCCGAAAAGTTCTCGATGGCGCGGTTCGTGGAATCGATCGCCTGCCAGTCGGACTGGATGTTGTCCATGTTCTTCGCGGTCTCGTCCATCTCCTGACCAAGTTGATCTTCGAATAGCTGTTTCCTTGAATTTAGATCCTTCATCTTTTCCGAGTCCTGCGTGAACTCGGCGTCGCTCGCTTCAAGCTGGGCCAGCTCCTTGTTCACCTCATCTGAGGATGCCTTATGGGTCTGAAGCGACGAATTGATTGCTTGGTACTCCTTTGCAATGCCTTGCGCCATAGGCACGAGGCCTTTGACATAATCGACTGTGTTCTTCGCGTTGCTAGGATCAAGCTTGGCAAGCTGCGCGTGGTACTGTTCAACAGATTTATGGATGTTCTCCTTAGAAAAATCGCCCGCTACGTCGCCTAGCTGCTGAAGCGTTTCTCCAACCCCTTGCTGCCCGGCATCGGACAGCGCGTTAAGACCCACCCCGACGGCCCCCACCATTGGCTGTCCTACCGGACAGACGCTGGCGGCAACAGAGAGCACCTTGACGCAGCTCTTCCAAAAAGGCACACTATCGCGCTCATCGACAATCTTTTGTGCCTGCTGGGTTAATGTGATGAGTCGATTATTGACATCTTGTTCTTCAAGACTGATGTCACCGTCGATTTGCTGGGCCTGATTCTCGAGCTTTAACATTTCGACCTGGGCGTTGTTCACCTTATCCGTCAATGTCGAGACGTCTGCGCTGAGATTCGATTGGAGTTCTGTGAGGCTCTTTAGATGACGTTCCTTATCGGCGCTGCTTTGCGATATGTAGTAGGCAAGGTAAAGGATCGGCAGGTCGTTCTTGACTTCATTGTTGTAAGCCTGAAGCGTGTAGGCCAGCGACAGCTGCGGAACCCACCCAGCGGGGTGATCAAAATAGTCAAGATTATGTGCAATGCGAGTTGCGATCGAGGCGATTTCGAGCTGCGTCTGCACAAATGAGTTGTGATCGTCTTCCTGCTGGTCGATGACTCTCTGCACAGCAGCGCGCAAAGTGCCTTGAGCGTTTGGTTGAGACGGGTCCCAGATGAAATCGATTTGTTGCCTTATCTCAGCGGGGAGCGCTGATAATGGCTGAGAGAGTGCAGCCTCGTTGCGCGCCTTGCGGGCAGCCGAATCTGCATCCCAGTCTGCGAGTTTTTTGTCTACCAGAGCCCCAAAGTCCTGGAGCACGGACGCGGTGTAGTCGACTGCGCCGTCAATATAAGCATCTTCCGCATGATTCAGAACCGCGCGCAAGATAGCAGGTTGGAGCCAGGCATCCGAAATGCCCGACACAGAGATGTTCGACGGAGGGTAGGTAACCGCTGGCGCAGTAGGAGGGTCAAAACTTTTTCCCGGGTGCGTATAGGATTCGGATTCGACAGAGAGCAACTGGAACCAGGCAGGGCCAACTCTCACCTTGCATTGCTTTGGAAGCTGGAAGCGATCGTCCGGGCAGGGACCTGGCGAGAGGCCTCCTCTACCATTTTGTTCCCGGATTTCAACATTCAGGGCATGTATCGGCTGTCCTGCTGGGCCACCGTCAACATGTTGCGCCATCGCACCCGGTTTTCCAGGATCGGCCTTGATAAATGGAGCCCACCCACTGACATTGGAGACAAAGTCTCCCGGTGGGCCGCCAGGACCTGGAGCGCCGGGTTTGGTTGCGTCATCACCGCTTTGGGGCCACGTGTTGTCAGCACCAAAGGAGGTCGGCCCAGCAAACTGATGAATGTGGACCACACAGGTTCCGTTAAGGCTAATGCCTTTGTAGCAAGGCATGCTGGAACCCGGCACTTTACTCTGGCCGAGACCTGCGTTCTGTCCGTCTCCGCCCGAGATGATAAAGCGAGGCATGTTTCCCGGTGGACGAACAAACTTCTCAACATTCACCGAGACGGATCCTGCAGCCAGTCCGGGCAGACCGTTCGCGCCTATTTCTGGTGCAAACTTGTCTGTCAGAGGCGTCGTCGCAATAAAAGCCGTACCCGCCGGAGCATTTCCGTCATCGAAGAGCAACTGGCGCGCGTAGATATGAACATTCGCAGCGGGCACCACCAATCCACTCTTGATCATTAATGTCTGGGCATAGATGCTGAGGCTTCCGATGTCCGTTCGATTCCCTATCTGATGCATCAGATTGTTACTGTCTGCTGCTGAATCGAGAACAACGGTCTTGCCGGAAATTACCACGTCCATCACCTTCTGATCGGCGCGATAGTTGAAAGCGCGATGGACTGGCTCCTCGGTCTCCGTTTTGGTGATGTATTGCAAAGAAGCCTCGTCGGGTTGTTTGCGCCCCTTTGAAACCAGCGTGTATTCCGGGGCAAGATTGCCGAAAACGCTGATCGTTACTTGCTTGGTAGGTGCTGCACTACCCGGATTCTGCTTCTGAAAGCTGATATAAAAGTTGCCAGCATCATATTGCGTGGGGGAGAAGGTGAATACCCCGTTCGCGTCGACCGCGAGGGCGCCCTGCGGTTGTGGATCGGAGGTGACAGACACCCTGGCCCCGGCAAGATCCTGAATGCGAAATTGTAAAATCCCGCCATCTGCAAAGATCTGCTTCGGGATTTCTTGGAGATTATAAGCAGGGATGGCGGCCTTGGCCGCCGGACCCTGCGCCGCGATACGAGACCCGAAAACGATTAACATTCCAAGAAAGACGGCAAAACCACAGCTCATGAGACGAACCATGTGCACCTTCACGGAGTTCTTAAATTGTTGGCCTGATTAGGTTATGGCCCTTGGATTATGGCATAAGGAGGTGCAGCTATGCAAAGTTCGGCAGAATGGATTGGGGTAGCGTCGAGGTCCGATTTTAACCCGGAAGATCTTCCGAGTCATGGCAAACCTTCGGCAGTCGACGCCAAAACATGGGTACTCAAACGACTTCTTGCGGGAGATGATCCAGTCAAACACCCAACTCGAAGACGTTACTTCCGGCGAAAACATGGGCGTCACGAATCAAATCGGTGGAGAAGCTCGATCTTGAGCCGCTCGAACCCAGTCGATCGGCATTGAGTACTGTCTCTGGTCACCGGTAAAACCCTTCGCATCTCTTTAGCCGTCGTCATATTTATAGGTCATGTCGGCAATAATTACGTCTCAGAGAGCCACATCGGCAGGATTTCCTGCGCATACTCCGGACATTGCGATGCACCGAGGCTTTATTCGCCCTGTAAGCGCGGCCGCGGCCGCTCCGACGGTGATACCTCCTATGCGTGCCGATCGTCACAAAGCCATTTTTAAGTGGTGAGTACCCGCCACTTTTTCTCCCAGCAAATAGGAGAGGCCTCAGATCCTGCCGTTTGGGTCTCCGACTATCTGGAAGCTGGCCCAAAAGTACGGCGGCAATCCCCTGTCTAACAACTCCAATTGAGCTGTACGGAGCGCATCAACCTTTCTTTCGTGGTTGGCGAGCCGGGCATAGAACTGTGTCATGAGGTGTTCGGTGGTGTGGTCCTCAAGTTCCCAGAGTGTCGAAACCACCGAGTCCGCTCCTGCCTCAATGAAGGCATTCACTAGATTCGAAACGCCGGCCTCTTCGACCGGTCCTACTCCAGTATTGCAAGCTGAGAGTGTGATCAGTTTCGCCTTTAGATGGAGCCCGCGGATCTCGCGCACCTGCAACAAACCGTCCTCGTTGCTGTCCGATTGCTCCGGTGCAAACACTAACGCGGATCGGTCGGGGTAATCCAGGTCGGCATATCCGTGGAGAGCAAGGTGTACCACCTCGGTGCTGTCTCTGGAGATCTGCTTGAATCGCGATTCCGTCGCATCAGCTCCTAAGAGGATTGTGCTCGGGTGTGGGAGGTCCTCTGCGATCGCTTCGACTTCCTTCTTGCTATCAGGAAGCGGAATGAGTTGGCTGCGTTGAGGTCCGTTTATCGCTCTGAGAATGGGATTCCGGGTGTCGGCAGGCTGAGTCCAGGCAGCAACACCGATGTACGGCATATCAATTAATTCCCTGCCCTCACTTCGTTTTGCTAGAAGTGCGTAGACCGTGGACGACGGAGCAACATCAATCGTGTGTGTCTTTAAGATGTATGCGGAGCCGTCAGCGAGCGCGGAGAATGGCAATAGATGCAGAGAACCATCGGGAATAATCACGAGGTCGGTTTTATCCGTGTACTGCTTGATCGGCTTCAGCAACTCCGAAAAGAGTTGCTGTGCGAGGTTTCGGTCTTCCTTCTGGTCGTGAAGTTCTTTTCTGTAGTGGCCAGCGTCTGTTTCGATGATGCTCTTGGATGGCAGACGGTACGTCGTCACGGTATCGCGGGTGATTGCGAAAGCGTAAGAGTTTGGTTCCGCGAGAACGTATTCGATGAGAAGTGTGTTCGTGTGTAAACTGCGCTGAAGCTCCTTCAAAGGAACGGGGTGTTCGATGGTCTGCTGTGTGAGAGCGCTCGGGCTGATTTTCAGCTCAGTGTTGTAGATCGCATTTGTGAGGGCGGCTCTTTTCGCGGGATCGTCCGTATTGATTAGGGCCACGTTAAGTCCGGTCAGTTCCCTCTCGTCCGGTGTTGGCGCATGAACGGGCTGGCTTGCGTGATGTTCAATGGCCTCCGTTTCAATTCTGCCTCGCACCTTTTCCAGCACTTGCAAGGCTTGATCGTAGTGTTTTTCAGCTGATAGAGATGCGAAATACCCCGAGTAAACATCACTCATTTCTGCAAGCAAGTAACGCTCAATGTTCGTTGTCGCTGCGTGCTGGATCATTTCATCAACCAGGGCAACGCTCTTGCGATATAGGGCGTCAGCTTCTTCAGCGTGGCCCATCTTCTCGGTGATCTCTGCTTTGATTGCCAGATTGCGCGGGGCTAGATAGAGTTCGTCGGCAATGTGCGTGTTCGCTACAATGGCTGCATCGATTGCGCCCAAGGCAGCGGGAAGGTTGCCGGTGTGTTCGTAGGCTTGGGCGAGCAGTCCTCCAGCGTCAGTGATGTCCCGGTAGTTCTTGGTTGTCGTGGAATTTGAAACTGCTTCTTTGTAATCCGAAATGGCCGCGTTCCAATCTCCCCGTTCTCGATTGATCGAACCTCTGGAGATGTACAACTGCGACTTGTGTTGTTCGTAGACAGTTCCCTGAAGCCGTGCAAGCGAAGCGTTGGCAAGAACCAGGGCAGAATCGTACTGCTTGAGGCCTGTGAGCGCGTCAATCTCCGCGTAAACCGCGATGGATGGGTACGCTAAGGCGGAATCCGAGCCTGCAATCTTGATCGCTTGGTCCAGCGGAGTTAACGCCTCCTTATAGCGATGGAGTTGTACAAGGCCGGCTCCAAAGACGCTCGCGTATCGAACCGTCGCGGCTGGATCGCGCTCGACCTTTGAAAGTCCCCAGGCCCGAACAACCAGCTTTTTGGCCGTCTCCGTATCTCCCAGAAGGAATGCGGCGATTCCCTGCTCTCCCTCTGCTCTTGTGGCTAGTTCTAGGTGTCCCTGCTTCAGTGCCAGAGTCTTTACATCTTCCCAGGTGGCCTGTGCCTGCGCCGCGTCGTAATTTGTCTCCAACATCCCCCGAATGGTGAGAATACGCAATCTAGTTTCGGCATTCTGGGCCGCCGGCTGAGCGAGGTCTAGCGTGAGTTGGAGAATTTTGGCCGGAACGCTTCCGGACTCGTCTGGGGGGACCTGGCTCACTTCGGCATAAAGTGCTTTGTCTGGCCGGTTCTCGGCGACAAAGAGGCGCTGGGCCTTTGCATAGAGCGGAGCCGCAGGGACCCAGAGGTTGCCCCAGGCCAAAGTGTCAGCTCGATCGAGCAAGCCATCTGCTGATTCTGGTGGTGCTGAGCTACGGTGTGGCGAAACGAGGTATAGGTAAGTGCTTCCTAGCACTAGAGTTGCCACACCACCTACTATGAGAAGTCTTTTGCCCCAACTGGCTAACGACATCGCTATATTTTAGCTTGCCGTACACAGTTTTGTGTCAAGCTGCGAGCTCGGTGTAGGTCCAAAGACCGGAAAGGGACGCTTCCAAAGGTCACCCGTAAGCGCTTCGCTCCCTGTAGGTGAATCGCTTACAGGGAGCGTTTCATTTACAGCGATTCGTTGTGATCCGACCTATTGAATATCCGTTTGAGCTTCAGAATACTTTGCCACGAGGTCTTCGGCTTCGCGCCTGCTCTTCTCCGTGGAGTTTGGGTTTGCAAGAGTCTTCCTGGCATCTCGCAAAATCCATTCTCTTAGCAATCGGTCCTCTTCTGCCTTGCGGATTCCTTCTTCTTCAGCCAGTCTCTTCCTCTCCTGGCGCCGCTTGCGGAAGGTTTCGAATGAATAGCCACTGAAAGATTGAGGCACAGTTGCGAGAATCAAACCAACAGGGTTGTTGATCGCCCGATTGGAACGGGTCAGCTCAAGTTTTTCACTGACGAAAAACGCTATTTCCTCCGCTTGTGCATCCGGCCTAACCTTCCTGCACGCTCGGATAAGTTGATCTGTCGCGGCATCATCGACGGTCCAGTACGCATTCATCGCTTTTGAAACACAGGCGAGGTCTGCCTGGTAATCAATCAATTCGCTCCCAGGTAGCGATTCGCTTACAGGTAGCGAATCGCTTACTGGATAACGTTCGTTGGTGTCCAGTGGATTCCCCCCCTTTCTCCGCTTGCCCTTCTGAGTTAAGCCAGGAAGAGGGATCGGCTCTCCGTGTGCAGTAACGAAGACAACATTTTTTTGACGAATGACATACTCCAGCCCTGCCGCTCGCCGACGCTCAAGAATTTCCTTGTATGACAACACCCTGTAAGACTTCGCAATCATGTCGCGGCTACTAAAATCGCCGCTTTGTTCGATGGCGAGTTTAGCGGTCAGATTTGCCAGGTTGAGCCGCACATTGGCCTTATGCATACGTGCCTTATTGGCCAGCTCGGCATATCCGATGCGTACAACACGCGAACCTAGAGGATTGGCAGATTCCGGTCTTCCTTCTTCCCACAATATTCTGTACAGAGTCTCTTCGCCTGCGGAGTGCGCATCTTGGGAGAGCCTGCACTTCCGTATCTTTCGATTCTGAGAGGGAACCGAACCGAGAATCACACGGGCTGAATTTGGCGATTCGCTCACAGGTAGCGACTCGCCTCCTGTGGGCGACTCGCTTACAGGTAGTGCATCGCTAGCAGGTGCCGAGGCACTTGCAAACTCTGGCTTAAGCTCCGGAAGAACTACTTCATGGGCCTGGGGCAGGGAAGTGACCGACTGTGAACGCTTCGGCCTCATCTCGATGACCGCGTTTGCAGGCGGGGCCTTTGTTCCTGTCGTGACCTTTAGCGACTCACTACCTGTAAGCGTATCGCCTACAGGTGCGTCATGTAAGTCAGAGTCAGAAGGCACATCCTTGAAGTGACCGCTCCTAACCTCTTCAGGCTTGATGTCGAGAAACGACATCATCCCTTTCAGAGCAGGAGAGTTCGCGGCTTCGGCCCAATTTAGTGGCTCGATTTTGCGGTTTCGAGTTGGTTGCTTCGGCTGCCCAGCCATTCAGATTTAGTCCTTGAGGATCTGGAGAATTTCATCTCCGACACGCTTGTAGTCTTCGATTGCCTTGCATTTTGGGTCGTAATCAACCAAGAACTGACCGGCACGAGCGGCTTTAGTCACCGACTGATCCGTACGAATGGCGCTCAGTAAGGGAATTGACATTCCTTCCGACAGCCCCTTTAGACCGTCCAGGATCGTTGTAGTCATTGCCAGACGACGATCAACCATCACGGGGAGAAGGCCGATTGTTTGAATGCTTGAGCGAAGGAGCTGGTTGAGGGACTTGGCGGCCTCAATCGATGCCATCGCGCCCTGGAACGAAAGGGTATCCATGCCGATTGGGATCAACACCTTCTCGGCGTAAACCATGGCGCAGGTTTGAAGGAGA
>Ga0302325_10034392_pt1 | contig 10363 bp, 7 predicted proteins | sample Palsa_T0_2_FD_201948 | JGI IMG/M metagenome (GOLD analysis project Ga0302325, IMG submission 201948) | Peat permafrost microbial communities from Stordalen Mire near Abisko, Sweden - Palsa_T0_2 | ecosystem: Environmental > Terrestrial > Soil > Palsa > Peat permafrost | place: Sweden: Abisko...
GTGGTGATACCAACTAAATCACGCGTACAATCAATGGTGTGCCCGCCGCTAACGACGTACCGCCGTCGATCCGCCGCCCCGTCCTCACCCCGCTGCCGGGCGAGGGGGACCTGGGCCTGGTGGACGCGCTGGCCCAGCTGACCTTCGTCGTGCAGGGCGCGCTCAGCCGGATCGCGGCCGAGCATGACGTGTCGATCCCGGCCGCCCGGCTGCTCGGGATCGTCAGGGACCGGCAGCCGACCATCGGCGAGCTCGCGGCGTTCCTCCAGCTCGACAAGTCGAGCGTGACCGGCCTGGTGGACCGGGCCGCTGAGCGCGGGCTGGTGGTCAGGATCGCCTCGGCCGTCGACCGGCGCAGCGTGCGGGTCGCCATCACCGCGCAGGGCCGGGAGCTCATCGACCAGGGGGCGGCGGAGCTCGAGGCGGAGATCGCGGTGCTGGTAGCCGACCTGACCGCTGCCCAGCGGACCCGGCTGTCCGCGCTCGCGAGCCGCGTGGTCGCCGCCGACGCCCGCCGGCGCGGCATCGACATCCATGCCACGCTGACGGGGGACGGGTCGTAGCGATCGGCCCGCTGTACGGCTAGTCGCCGGAGTGCGCGTGGCAGACCCAGCGGGACGGCCTGCTCCGCTCGTCGTCCCGTAGCCGACGGATGGCATGGTGCAGGGCCTGCGCTGCGCGGCTGGTGTCTGGCGCCTGCCGGCCTCCTACGGTTAGCTGCTCGTAGACGTCAATGGCGATGCGGGTGGCAGCGCCGTCGTCGACCGGGTACAGCGTGCCGATGACACTGCGGTAGCCGGCCAACTGGAAGGCGGTGGCGATGTGCACGCTCTCGTCGGCTAGGTCGGGGCTGACCTGCGTGGTCTCACAGGCGGAAAGATACGCCAGCCGGGCGTCGGGCAGCTCGAGGCCGGAGATCGCGGTGACGGTGAGCGGGTTCGTCGCGTGATCGTGCAGGTACAGGCGGCCGGCGCCGGGATCCGTCCAGTTGCTCGCGCCGTGGCAGGCGAAGTGCACGATCGGGTAGGCGGACAGTTCCGCCAGCACCTGATGGCAAGTGGCGGCGGGCCCGCGCAGCAGCCGGGCACCGGGCAGCATGCGCTGCAGCGTCCCGGCTTCCCTTGCCGCGGCGGGCAGGTCGCCGAGTCCGGGAGTCTCGGGCATCGCGACGATGAGCGCCGGGTGCCCCCCGGCGCCGTGACTGGATCCGTAGGGTCGACGTGCGTACCCGAGGGCGCGAATGGTAGCGGTGTAGGAGGAGACGACCAGGTCCATGACGCTCAGGGGATCGGCCGGGGCGGTGTGGTGACCGGCGGCGTGCAGCGGCAGGAAGGCCATCGGCCCGACCGGGCACCACCAGAGCCGGGGCCACGGCTCTCCCGGCCGCGGGGTCCGGGTGGCGCCGAGCCGCTCCAGGACCGGGCCGGTGACGGCGTCCCAGAGCCAGCCGAGAATCCGGTAAATGGCCCGCTCATCGCCGGCTTCCTGCGCACGCAGGAACTCGTTGGCCCGCCGAGCCGCGAGGCCGCTGGCGAGACCGGGCAGCGGGACGTGCCGGACCGGCTGACCGGGCTCCGACGTCAGGATCAGCGCGTCGCCGCGGTCCGGCGCGGTGGCGATCATCACGATTGGCCCGGACCGCGCCTGCCATGCGAGCTCGTCGATCGGTGGCACCGCCAGGAAGTGCGCGAAACCGGATTCCTGCCGGATGCGCTGGATGACCGCGTCAAGCGCTGCGTCCGCGTCACGGCGCGCGGCCGCGTTCCGTTCGGCCGCCAGGTGCTGAGGTGAGCGTGGCTCCCCGGCATCGAAGCGGGCCGACTGCAAGACGGCGAGCTGGTTGCGGAGCCGGGCGAACTCGGCTGCCAGTCCCTGATCATGCTGGTGGAGCCGGCTGAGGTCATCCCGGACGGCCATCGTCTCCCCGATCAGCAACCCGCGTGTCTGCTCCAAGAGCCGCACGGCGTACTCCGGTGCCTGGCCGGCCGACAGCGCGCAGGCCGCCGCCTGCCCGGCGATCCCGGAGACCTGGCCGAGCCGGTACTCGCGGTCGTGGCGGCGGAGTTCTCGCGGCGCCGCCTTGGGCAGCAGCGCTAGCACCGCCGTCATGGCGGCCAGCGCCGACTCGTGGTCGTCAGCGAGCGTGCAGGCCCGGGCGAATCCGAGCGCCGCATTGATCCGTGTCCTTGTCTCGGCGTCCTCCTGGTCGGCCGCCTCGGCCAGGGCCTGCCGCGCGAACGCCAGTGCATTGCGGTCGCCGGTCCGCTCGAACACGGCGATCAGGTTGATTCCGTGCTTGCCCGCAAATAGCGGCCGGTCAGGCGGGTTGGCCATGGCCATTGCCTGGCCGGATCGGGTAACCGCCTCCTGCAGGACCGGCAGCTCGTCGGTCTCGTCGGCCAGCGTCCGCAGCGCGCTGGCCAGGTTGGACAGATGCCCGGCCTCCGGCGCGCCTGAGCTGGCCGCCACGCAGGCCCGCATGGTGGCAACCGCGCGCTCGAGCATCGCCCGGTCCCTGGTCTGGTGGAATAGCCGCAGTTGGGTGACGGCTAGGCCGGACAGGTAGTACGCGCGCTCGGGATGGTCGTCGGGAGCGGCCGCCAGCGTTTCCTGCGCGATTTCGAGGGCCTCCGCCAGCGCGTCCGCATCGCCGGTGCGGTCATACTGGGCGCGCAGGGCGCTGGTGAGGTTGAACTGAAACCGGCCGCGGAGCGGAGCGCCGACACCGGTAGCGGTCACGGCGGCCCGATGGGCCGCGACCGCTCGGCGCAGCGGGTCAAGTTCCTCGGTCTGTTCCGATAGCTGGAACAGAGCGCTCCCGAGGTTGGACAGGTAAACGACGTTGCGAATGTTGCCGCCGTCGTCAGCGGCGACCGATTCACCGTGCAGCCGGACCGACCGGCGCAGGTCGTCGATGTCGCCGGTGCGCCGGTAGGACAGCCCGTAGGTAACCGCCAGCCTGGACAGCGCTTCCGCGTAGCGGGCACGGTCGCCCGCGTCGCGGGTGGCCCGAACGGCCAAGGTGCCGCACCGGATCGCCTCCGCCAGCGCCTGCGGATCGGCGCTGTGCTTGAACAGCAGGCCGAGCCCGGCGCCCAGGTTGCCCAGGTAGGCCGCCTGCTCTGCCGCTGAGCCGACGTCCACCGCGCGCCGCATGACCTCGACCGCCTCCGCCAGCACGGACAGGCTTCCGGTCCGTTCATACTGCAGCTTGAGCGTGGTCCCAAGGTAAGTGAGGCGCGTCGCTTCTCTTTTGTCGCCCACCGCCGTCGCGGTCAGCGCCGCCCGCCCGACCTGCTCGCTCTCCGCCAGATGGTCCGGATCTCCGGTGAGCTCGTACATGACCTGCAGGGTCACTCCGAGGTTGGAGAGGGCCATTGCCCGCACTTTCGGGTCCACGGCCGTCTCCACTGCCGTCCGGCCAACCTCGCATGCCCGCGCCAGGGTGTTGGCGTCGCCGGTCCGCTCGGCCAGATTGCGCTGGGCGGCGCCCAGGTCACTCAGGCAGACGGCGTGCATGGGATGGTCCTCGGGGAAGACCATAGCCGTGTCGGCGAGCGTGATCATCCCCATTTGGAGCGTCCTGGCGTCGCCGGTTCGATGGAACTCCATGATTAGCTCGCCCGCCTTGGCGTACTGCTTTCTTCCTTCGGCTTCCGCCTTGGCCGCGGCCCAGAGCTTTCCCACCATCAACCATCCCCCTGATCCACTAGACGCGCGGGGGCTAGTGAGTTCCCAGGTGACCCTGCGCTCATGAAGGGCGAGTAACGCCCCCGCTACCTCCTCAGCGCGAGGCTAGCGAATCTGGCGCGGCCGGCCGGACGAATTTTGCTTCTCTGAGATTTTCCGGGTTACCCGGGCATTCGCGGCACGTCTCCGCTCCGGGAAGGGGCAGACTTTCGCCAGACATCACCCTAAAAAGGGGCATAGCCTCTCTTTATGCGATATCTAGTCCAGGAACGGATCTTCTCCATCAGGGCGGACTTCTGGATCGAGGACGAGGACGGCAATCGCGTCTTCGTCGTCGATGGGAGGGCGCTCAGCCTCCGCGAGACCTTCGAGCTCAAGGACGCCTACGGCAACCTGCTCATCGTCATCCACAAGAAGTTTTTCGCCCTGCGCGACACCATGGAGATCGAGAACGGCAATGGCGTCGTCGCGACCGTCCGCCCCGCGTTCTTCTCGCCGATCCATCACCGGTACGAGATCGACCTGTTCGACGGGACCCGGCTGGAGGCCGTCGGCAGCTTCGCCGACAAGGACTGGGAGCTCAAGGACGGCCATCGGGTCATCGGCCGGATCTCCCGCAAGTGGTTCCGGATCAGGGACACCTACGGGGTAGAGGTCGAGCAGGGCGTCGACGATGCGCTGATCATCGCCATCGCCATCTGCATCGACCGCATCTACGAGGACGAGAAGCGCGAGCGCGAGCATCACGACGAGGGCGGCTTCGGCGGCTTCGGTGGCGGCTTCGGCAACCTCTGACGTGCGGCAGCCAGGCGATGGTTGGTCGGCGTATACCCCGTCAGGTATACGCCGACCGGTCTGCCGCCGCCCCCGGATTACGCCGGCAGGTCGCCCGGCGTCAGGACGAATATCGGATCGGTCATGAAGTCCGCGGTCGCCGCCCCAGTGCCCCCTCCGGACCCGTCGGCCGTCACCACGGTGATGGCCAGTGACGCACTCAGTCCGACCAGCGCCGAGCCGATCGGGATGGTGACGGTGGCGCTGGCCACATTGCTGGTGGGATTGAGGACGAGAGGCGGGACGACTACCGATGGAAGCGCGGTCAGTGCTACCTGGACCGTGATCGAGGTGATGCCGAGGGCGGCGAAGTCGATCGCCGTGGCATTGACGGTGAGCTGGTGCTCGATCTGCTGGACCGACTCGGCGGTCACGGTGACATAGCTCTGCAGGACGCCGCGGGGAAACGGCGAGGGGACCGAGAGGGTGGTCGACACGACCGCCGCCGACGGCGCCGGCGGCGACGCGGAGATGGACGTGGCCTGCCCGGCCGACAGGGTCTGCCGGGCGAGGTCCTGGTCGACCTGTCCGGCCGCCGTGGTGAGCCCCAGCCGGAGCAGCAGCAGGTCGTTCGGGCTCTGGTTGGTCACGGTGACCGGGGTCGGGCCGTTCTGGCCAGGCCCGATCGAGATCGTGCTGTCGCCCGACGCCGCGGTCGCGGTGAGGGCGAGGAAGAAGCTGGCCTGCGGCGGTTCCGGATAGGCGTCGTCGAGTTCCAGCCCCAGGGTGCCGAGCAGCGGCGGCGGAGTGAGGCCCGACGTCAGCTGCAGGATCAGCTCGTTGATGGTCGCCCAGGCCGGGACCACGTTGCCGTCGGACTGGAAGTCGGAGACGACGAACGAGACGGCGACGGTGCCGGGTACCTGACCGTTGGCGATCACCAGGTTGCCGACGGTCTGGCTGATGCTGAACGTAGGCGGAACTGCCGCCGCCAGGCCGACCGGCGGGCCCACGGTCAGACGTCGGTTGACGGCCTCGGGGATGCCCTGCACGTCGACAGCGAGCTGAGCCAGGTCACAGGGGTCGATCAGCGGCCCCAGGGTCAGGCTGACCTGGAACTGAGATCCGCTGACCGAATCGGTGTCGACGACGGCGTTGATGGACAGGTCGCAGCCGCAGCTGGTGTGAACGATGCCGTAGGCTGCGGGCACGGCCACCACCGTCCCGCTCACCTGCCCCAGGTAGACGCTGGTGAGCGACGGGTAGCGGGCGGGAACGTCGCCAAGCGACGCCAGCTGGATGTACTCCGTGCCGGTGCTGGTGAACGTGGTGAGATCCGACACGCTCACGATCGGGCGCGTCGCCGCCGGCGGCTCGGTGAGGGTGTACTCCGGCCGGTAGCGCTGCTGGGCGTAGGTGGTGCCAAGGCTCACCGTCAACGCCTGCCGGTCGGTGGTCGTGACCCACACCTCCACTGGGACGGGGAACGGGATCGGTGCCGGCAGCGGGAACGTGGGCAGCGTCGGCAGCGGCTTCCGGATCGGCAGCTGGCCGATGGGCAGCTGGCCGATGGGTAGGTGGGTCACCGGGAGCTGGCCGACCGGAAGCAGGCCGGCCAGTGACGGCTGGATCGGCGGCGGGCCGCCGGGTCCGACCACCGGACCCACTGGACCCACCGGATCCAGCAGGATGGGCCGGACCAGATGGAGCCAGCCCTCGAAGCTGTAGCCGACCGCCAGCGTCGAGCCTCCCGCAGCGGCCAGCGCCACGTACTCCTGAATCACGGTCGGCCCGAGCAACCCGTTGAAGACGGCGAGCGGCGTGCCGTCGCTCTGCGCCGACACCGTTCCGCTGACGCTGGACGTCTGGGCCGTTCCCTCGCCGTCCACGTACGGGACGGCGAGGGTGACGTCGTAGGACGCCGCCGGTATGACCTGGTAGGTCGCGGCGGGGTTGGCCGCTCGCGCGGCCACCACGTCCGGCGGGTCGACGACGCTGAGCGGTATCGACAAGGTGGCGCTGTCGAACGGGTCGCCCGCGCTGTCCACCTGCGGCCCCACCGTCGCCGCGAACGAGAAGGCGACGGTGGGATCGGTTGGCTGCAGCTCGGGCAGGTACCAGAACACGCTCTGGTCGTCCCGGTCGTCGAAGATGCTCCCGTTCTGGGTGCTGAGAACGGGCAGCGATCCCTGGTCACCCATGGCAGGCTCAGCTCGCGCTGGTGCCGGCCGGGGCGATCGCGGCGGCATTGGCCGCAGCGGTCGCCGCGATGTACTGGTTGACGGTCGCCACCTGATCGGCCGGGCAGGGCGGCAGGGTGAGCACCACCGGGTTGAGGTACTTGATCCGGCCAACCGGGATGTCGACCTGCACCGGCGCGGCGTGCTGCCAGACCACCGGGTTGTCGGTGAAGTCGGGCCCGGTCACCTCGACCTGGATGGAGTAGCTGAACTGGTCGACGTTGACGTACTTGTCGGACCAGATCTGATACCGGATGTTCTGCTGGTTCGCGGACGTGACGGTCAGCGTGTCGGTCCGGGTCGGAGCGGCCGGGCCGCCGAGCACCATGGTCACCCTCAGGGTGATGTTCGGCGTGGGCAGCCGCCGGTCGAGGGCGAGGTTGAGGTCCACGATCCCGACGGCGGACGCGACCAGGATGGGCGCCAGGTTGGTCGACGTCAGGGTGGTCGAGCTCCAGGTGACGCCGCCGTCGGCTAGGTCGACCCGCGGGTCGGTGCCATCGAAGACCAGGGTCTGGGTCAGCTGCACCTGGCCGGCCGGCCAGCTGGGCTCGTCGTTCGCCAGCCGGAGCCAGGCGGTGCTGATCGCATCGGTGGAGTTGGCCTTGGTCCAGATGATGGGTTCCGCCGCCGCGGGGGGCGACTGGGTCTGGCCGATCGTGTAGTGGTACCCCTGGGCCGACGCCACCAGGTTGGGGGTGCCGTCGGAGTTGGTCGGCTGATCGAAGTCGGGGTAGCTCGCCACCAGCTGCACCGAGGTGAGTGGATCGCCGATGTTGGTGCCGTCGGGCGCGACTGCGGTGAACTGAACCGCACTGGTCGCCGCGACCTGCACCTTCTCGAAGTACTGGCCGATGTCCACCACCGCTAGGTAGGCGCTGAGGTCGCCCTTCACCGCTGCCATCAGGTCGCTGAGGTCACCCGAGACCCCCTGGCTGACCGAAATCGGCCCCTGCAGGACCAGCTCATTCGTCAGCGTCAGGCCTTCGTGCTGGTAGTCCGCCTTCATGGAGACCGAAGCCCCGCCGAAGAGGCTCGCGAGCGGTCCCTGTGACGCCGTCGCGGTGCCGGTCGGGTCGGTCTTGGTCGGATCCCAGTCGAAGATGGAGGACTTCATCATGTTCCAGAACTCGGTCTGCACGTTGTCCACGTACTGCTGTATCCACGTCTGCTGCGCCGTGGTGAGCATGCCCGAGTCCATCGTGATGACCGTCTGGATCACGCCGCTGGACTGCATGTTCATGTAGGCGGCCTGGAGCGATGCGGAGGTGATGCCGAGGAACCCCGACACCGACAGGGCAGCCGACATCGAGTCGTAGACCTTGTCGGCATCGGCGGTGACGGTCACCGTGCAGGCGTCCATCCAGAACTGCTCGTGCAGGGTGCACTGGACGGTGAAGGGCGGCGCGCCGCCGGCCGTCAGGCCGCTGGCGATGGCGCCGGCCGCCCACTGGTTGCAGGTGACGAGGAACGAGTTGATCCCCTGCGCCTCGATGCTCCCCGTGCTCGGCGACACCGCTTCGATCCACATGCCCGGTGTGGCCTTGGTCAGGTCGGCGACGTTCAGCGTGACGTCGTCCTCGCTGATCGGAATGATGCCGAGCAGCGGGGTGGGGTCGCCGTTCTGGTAGTTGAAGTACTGGGCGATGGTCGACGGCGGCGGCGTGTGGCCACCGTTCTGGATCTGGGCGATGGCGGCCGTGATCACCTCGGGCGGGACGCCGAAGGTGGTGGAGAAGCTGAGCCAGCCGCCCCCCATTTCCTGGTCGGCCGAGGTCACGCCGACGTCGGTGGCCGAGGTCAGCAGGCCCTTGAACAGGGTCATGCCGAAGTCGTAGTTCCCCGAGCCATCCGTCCGCTTGGCGACCGAGCACTCGGCCACCTGGTAGTAGTACTGGGTCGGGACGCCGGCCGCCCGCAGGGCCGGGTTATTGGCGTCGGGATACACCTCAAGCGGGTACAGGGTCCCGTTCTGCTCGACGTTAATGGTGACGAAGTCGGCGCCCCAGATGGGTCCGTGGGCGGCTACGAAGTCGGACATGGTTACTCCTTCGATGACTTGCTTGGCTGGCCGAACTGGCCGAACTGGCCGAACTGGCCGAACTGGTTGCCTGCGGGCGGGCTGGACGCGCTGAGTTACTGCGACTGAGCCCAGCCCGCGAGGAACGCATCGCCCATCCGGTTCTGCTGCCCGAGCAGAGTGGGGGTCTGGGTCGCGTTCAGGTTGCTCTGGATGTCGTTGCGGAGCTGGTCGATCAGGTCACTATAAGTGATCAACTGGTTCGCCTGCGTTATCAGGTCGAGGTAGTCCCTGGGTCAGCGCGCCCCTTCCACATTGGTGCCTCGACGGTTCAGAGGCACAGTGGCAGGGATAGATACAGGCAACGACAAATAGCCCGCGCGGACGCTCGTCCGATCAGCGGGCAACTGATTGCTTACGCAAGAGGTTTCGCCTGTTCACAGGCCATGACCACCGCCGCCTGCCGGCGCGGCGCGCGCCGGCCGAGGGAGAAAGGCGGCTACTGCAGCAGCCGCCTCCGCTGGTCCCCGGCTGCGGCTCGCCCGCGCCGCGCCTCTTAGCTCATCAGGAACGGGCGCGGCTTACTCCCGTCCGCCCCAATGACCCCCCGGGCTCGGGCGGGCGCAGTGGCAGCCACCATTAATCAATGCCCTACGTTATTATTGCAGTATGCAACTATTGGCAGATGCATGAAAATGGGCGGGAAGCTAGCGGATGAGGCCGCGGTGGACGCGGTGCTGACCGCGAGCCGGTCGCTGGTCGCGGTCGCGACCCGGTCGCTGGGCGCGGCGGCCGAGGAGACCACGATCGCGCAGTACCGGGCGCTGGTGGTGCTGGCGTCGCGGGGGCCGCAGCGGCTGGTGGACCTGGCCGGGGCGCTGGACGTGAGCCCGTCGACGGCGGGGCGGATGTGCGACCGGCTGGCCCGCAAGGGCCTGATCCGGCGGCACCGGGCGCGCGCCGACCGGCGAGCGGTGCTGGTGTCGGTCACGCCCGCGGGCCGGCAGGTGGTGGACGAGGCGACCGCGCGACGGCGGGAGCTGATCGCTGGCATCCTCGCCAAGCTGCCGGCCTCCGTGCAGGGCGAGGTGGCCCTGGCACTGCGGGCGTTCGCCGCCGCCGCCGGGGAGGTGCCCGACAGCCTGTGGCCGCCGGCCGCCCAGGACGAGGCACCCCCGGACGGGGCGCCGCCTCATCCACGGGCGCCGGGCCGCCCCGCCCGGCCCGCTCACGCCACCACGGAAGGACAGTCATGACGGGCACGACAGCGACGGCGGCGCCCGATCGGCCGGGCACCTCGCAGGCAGCCGCACGGGCCGCCGGATGGGCCGGGAGGAGCGCCGCGTGGCTGCGGGCGGGCCGCGGCGGCATGTTCCTGCTCGCCCTGGTGGTCGGCGCCGTGTCCGGGCTCGGCGCGGTCGCGTTCCGGTACCTGATCAACTTCGTCACCTGGCTGGCGACCGGGCACGCCGAGTTCGGCCAGCAGGGCCGGGTGCCCAGCGCGCACCTGCTGTGGCTGGGCCTGGGGTTCTTCATCGTCATCCCGGCGGTCGGCGGGCTGCTGTACGGGCCGCTGATCTACAAGTGGGCGCGGGAGGCCCGCGGGCACGGGGTGCCGGAGGTGATGATCGCCGTGGCC
>Ga0302325_10034393_pt1 | contig 10363 bp, 10 predicted proteins | sample Palsa_T0_2_FD_201948 | JGI IMG/M metagenome (GOLD analysis project Ga0302325, IMG submission 201948) | Peat permafrost microbial communities from Stordalen Mire near Abisko, Sweden - Palsa_T0_2 | ecosystem: Environmental > Terrestrial > Soil > Palsa > Peat permafrost | place: Sweden: Abisko...
GTAACAGTAACCCCATGATCCCAACTAACCCTCTCTCCCCCAACAGCAATCTCAGTCCTCGTCCCCTGCGGCCTAAACGGATCACCGAACTCGCCATCTCCCTGCGGCTGTCTCAGCATATCATCCTCGTCGTGGAATGGCAGCGTGCGTTCACTCGGCGGGAGGGATTTTACTTCGTCGAGGGTGTCTTCGTCGGATTCGAGGCGGTAGTGGTTTAGCATGCTGCTTGAGCGGGGAGGCGGGCTTGACGTTAGATATATATATCTGCCAGGGGGGGTATGGGTGGTGTTACGTTTTATGATCTATTGCCATTGAGTGGTGTTTGGGGAGGGCCAGTAGACTCCCCGGCCGGGTTAAATGCGTATCAATCCATTCAACACAAGAAGTACATCGTTTCTTAGTATTCGATCTCGTAGCCAGTACCAAAACCGAACACCCCGCCAACACAATCCCAATCCAAGAAGTCGCAGGCGCATTGTCCTGTGCCATAATAACCACGACCCCCCAATCGGGACCGTGTACTCTGTCCCATGAAAACCCGCCAATGTCAACCACCGTGACGAGATGGATGAGGATATACAGTGAATAGGGAAGGTAGATGAGACTTGTGAAAAGGACTGTGATGACGAGGCGGTGGAAGTGCTGTTTTGTGATTGCGGGGGGGATGATTAGAGTCCATTCTTCGTTGAGATCGGCTTTGCGCAACCACCAGCGTCGCAGGACGAGGCCTGGATATGTATCAGCGGGCGGGCTTAAAGGGGGAGTGGGGTAAGGGGGTACCAATCAGAAGGAGCGAGATGAGGGATAGGATGGGAGGCCAGATGGTCGAGAGAAGGAGTGTTAGCCAGGAATTATCGAACGAGCTTTGACATCCAGTGACTCCAATAATCCGATACCGAAACGGCTCGATCACGAAATGCAGCGCCGCAAACACCACCGGCATTCCAACTCCCAAACAACCCTCCATAACCATCCTCCTCCTCTGTCTTTCCGGCGTGTCAAGTCCCCTATCCTCCCCAATCGCAGCCAACAAAAAACGACAAATCCCAATCGTGGAACCAAGTATCCCAAACGGAAAAGTGACCTTAATCCTCGCTCCAATATCACAGTACCCCGTCCCATCGAACCATCCTGAAATATCATCCCCGGTATTACCGCCCCAGACAATCGAGTCGGCGAACGACAATAGATTGTACAGGCCTATCCAGCCGATAAGTAGCCCCCCCGCCAAACTCCTCATCCGCGGCTTGCGTTCGCGCAAAGTATATACCACCGGCTCAAAACACAACACAACCCCCAGAGCTGAAAACACACTATAAGCATAATCAGGCATCTCACACGTCCAGAGCCAAACTTCTCTTCCGCGCGCAGGGGAGCGATATGGCTCGATTTATGAACATCCCTGTACGGTATATTGAGATGCTTATCACCCCTGGCCCGGACGCCGATCATACGCAGCGAACAAAGGAATGCATTGGTCAAGGAATGGGGTTTCCTGGGGCCGGGGAAGCGAATCGGAGGGGTTGATGGAGGACAAGTTGCGGTCGCGTGGGAGGTTATTCATCGGCGGATTGGATACAACGTGGGTTGCCGGGGAACGTGGCTGTTCCCGTTTGGATCAACTATAATGGCTTGAGCGTGGTGGTGCACTGACCGCTTTATCGATCTGATCAAGGATGTATCTGGTTTGGCGCCGAAGAGGGTCGGTGCTGTATTGCTATGGTTGGAGGATACTATAGACTGTCGGCAATGTCGTCTTGTGCCAAGTGCTTGGGGCTGATATGACTTCGCGCGCCGTGAGCTCTGAAGACGACCTATGTAGATAATCTCAAAAGTCATCAAACTTCCATTTCGAGTCAAAGTCACATGCAGACCGAACCAATCACCTTCTCCCAAACCCAAACTACCCTCCAACGCGTCAACACACCTTCAACCCACCGTCCCAAATCCCTTCAACGCGCACCACCATCACCACCCGCAACAATGGACAACCCCTACGAACAACAACAAACCGCCCTCATCTCTCGCATCATAAACAACGTGGTACTTTCCCCCCCTCGCACAACCACCACGATGAGTCTTCTGACAGTAGGAAAAACTCAATGAGGCGGTGGTGGAGTTGAGTCGGTCGCTGCAGGTACGTTGTCCCCCGTGTCAGGGGTTGTTGTGTTAGGGATTGTGGGTGACCGGTAGGAAATCAATGCGAATAATATGGATACGGAGATTTTGTCGCAGATGTGGAGTAATTATTCGAGGAATGTGTTGTTTAATTTGGAGGATACGAATGCTTTGCAGAAGCCTTTGTAAAGGCGCACCGCGGCGAAGAGGAGGGATGGAAGGAGGAGGGTGGGTGTATATATGTCAGGGGGTTGGGTGCGGTAGGGGGGTTGGAATGGAGGATCCTGTCGTCGGGGAATCGTGGTTTGTTCTACTTTGCTTTTGTGATGTGTCGGCGGCGATACCGAGTGAAGTGTGGTGCGCAAGGGGATGGACGTGGAGAGAGGAGAGAAATAATTTATCACGTCATGTTCTCGTGCGGCAGAGTGAAGCTTGGTAAAGATAAGTCGACCTTTACATCGCAAAGAGGTCTTCTAGGCCACAGCACATGGGAAAAGTCATGAGTTCCAGAGTTCATCCAGCATCCACTCAGCCGAGACTACCCTAAAACATTCCTCGAGATCCCTGCATCTCTATCTTCGCTTCGGCCTAGGCGCCGTAATCCTTCCAATCTGCAGAGGCGTAGCATCCGTCAGTCTAACCACCTTACTCCTAATCGGCTCCCCCTGCTGACTCTCCAACGCCATCATAAACCCAGTCCTAGCCTTCCCAAACCCCTTAAACACCAACTCAATCTCCTTCGCATCAAATCCCTTCTGCGCAAACTTATCAAACGCAGCAATGGTAGTGCTAAACGCCGCCTCGGGGGCCATTCGACGACTGTGCTTGATACCCAGCTTGCCGGCACTCATGGCCACGACGGGGTTGTGCTTGTTGTCGCAGATGGTGATGAGGCAGTTCCGTGTCAGGGCCACGACGTGGATGTAGAAGTAGCCTTCGGGCTGGGTCAGGAGTTGGCGCGACGGGATGGGCGGCAGGGGCAGGGGCGAGGCGCCGAATTTGGACGAGGGCGAGGAGGGGCCGGGGAACAGCATTTGGGACATCGAGGCGGGGGCGAAGGGGGACGAGGGGGGTCCTGGGGGCGGCTTGGTGATGCGGCCGCCGACGACGCGGGCATCGGTCAGCGCTTTGATGATGATGTTAAGCACCGGGTGCTCTTGTGCCTCTGCCAGGGCGTCGTGCGGTGGGGATTGTCGAGAGGATGAGGGAGGTGCAGCTGCAGTGGGAGGTAGGGGCGAGGCGGTGTCGTTCCGTATGCATTGAGTCGTGGAGAGAGGCCGTCTTAGCGATCGCGCGAATGGACAGGCCACGCGAAAGGGAAGAGTCCGCGCAGAGGCCATGCTGATGGTTGCTCTCACCGCAGCAGCAGCTCAAGAAATTTAGTGCGAAAAACTCATCGGCATTGCTCTCTCCTGAAGATATTTACTATCACCCTCTAAATCCGTAAGCTTGCGTTTAAAGCCACCCGGGAGCGGCCCTTCGTGATTGGTGACTGACCTGAGGCTAGTTATGTCATCTCAGATAAGTGGACCAATGATAATGGCCAGACCCTGAAGACGCACCTGGAACTGGAATAAGGTTGTGTGTCTTTCAGATACAATCAACAGGGAACCGGGCGACGTCGCTTCCCACCGCAACACATAGATAAGTTCGACCCCCCTTGTACAGTTCTTTCTTTACGATGCGCATCATTCAATTCCTCCTACTTCTGCCTGTATTTCATTTCGCCATTGCTCAATCCACCTCCATCGACTTCCAACAGTTCGGAGATTACGGCGACCTTCGTTCATGCGTACAAGACTGTCTCGCCGAGTACCAGTTCCTCGGCTGTGAGACCAACGAATGTCTTTGCGGTCATCAATCGGCCGGACAAGCGTCCCTTCAGACATGTGTTAACTTCGCGACTTCGTATAATATAGCTGTTGTCACGGATACAGCGTCTGGATTGTCCGAGGACGATAAGCTGCAGCTGGGGTTGGGGATTGGTCTGGGTGTTCCAGGCTTCATCGCGACTTGTTTGGCCGCGTATTGGACTTGGAAGCAATGGAGGTCACGGCGGCGTGAAAGGATATCGAGATCGCATTCTGCAATAGATTCCTCTGGTCCCACAACGATCCATGATCATCTTGGACACTAGTCTCAGAGGAGGGATCAGAATGAGTGTATGTATTTATATGTATATATTAATGGAAACAGGAATGACGAGAATTGTTTGCGTGCGAAATTATGGCAAATGGAAGGAATGGAATGGGCCAGTGTCAAGATCATTATATGTCTCGAATATATTATACTAATAACTCCATTAAACATCTGTGGACAATGCAGTTCTATTGGTATACAGTCTATTCGGGTATCCCTTTCCATGACAGCAATCATTCCTTCGAATGGCTCTCCGTTCGCTGTCCGAGTTCCGTCGGATTATCACTCCCTGTCTGCGACACCGCATGGATATCTTGTGTGTCAGGCGATATAATAGGTAAATCCCGATTGTCGCGCTCTCCCTTATGTCCACGGGTTCCGAGCTTGAGGGTCATGGCTAAGCAGGCAGCAATAACCGAAAGACCGAACCCAAACCAAAATGCGGCATGGAAGCCCTTCGCCAGTTGATTGATCGGAACAGTACCGCTTAAACCGTTCCCTCCAATATCTATTATATATTAGAACGACACGACGTTGGGGGGGTTACTTGTGATGAGAGCGGAAGTGATTGATTGTGCAATCGTTTGAGATAGAGATAGCATTGTCACGACGATGGCGACAGAGATACTTTGAAACTCTTTGGAAACATTACTTGTCGCAAACATATTTGCTACAACGTTGCTCATATCAGCGCCAATGACTCCAATACCTAGTAAATTAACTTCGCGTGAGATAGATCTTACACATAGCTGGGAATGACATTGCCCAGTAGATTGTTCCAGGAGGCTGAGTTGCACCCATCAATGCTGACACAGTATAACAAAGCATACTCCCTGCCAGCAGAATCGTGCCATTGACGCGATGCATAATCATAGCCGCCACGACATTTGCGCCCACCCCCGTAAAAAATTGCGGCAGGAAGAATAACGTCGTCTGAAGATTAGAGGAGAATGAGCTGAGAGGTTACCGTGATCGGAGAGGCCCGATCGATCTGTTGAAACCATAAACTCCAACTAAATCCAAGGAAGCCCGTGAAACAAGAAAACCCCAGCGCAATAATCAACATGACTTTTCCGAATTGCGGAACCTTCCATATCGCAAGAGGCATAAGCGGATGCGGGACTTTTGATTCAAGTACCAGAAACGCGGCAATAAACGCAAATCCCAAAAGCAACGAAAAAATAATGTACCATGACTTCCATCCGTTCGGTGCATTCTCGGCGTCACTAATACATTAGTTTCGTCAGAAAGTATAGAACCATAATGCATAACAAATTCCACCGATACCACAGACCACAAAGAGTGCGCCGAGCCAATCTATTCTTTCTTTTCGGCGGGCGGGATCGCGCGGAGGGTCCGCTGGAATGACTACGAACGCAAGGGCGGCGACTCCGGCGGTAAGAATGGTAATAACTCTGAATCCCCATCTCCAGGAGCTGTAACTCGTGAGTAATCCCCCGATAATCAATCCAACAACCCAACCCATGGGATTCCCCGCGGAGAAAGTCGCAAAGACTTTATTCTTTCTCTGGCCAGGAGGATACGCTGCTCCAAGAATACCAAGTGCCGCAGGAATGGCGCCCGCTGAAAATAACCCTTGCATGCCTCGTGAAACGAAAAATAAATACCTACATCAACATTGGCGACCATGCATGGTGATTACTTTTCCGTTGCGAAACTTGCGATAAGGGTCCAAATGGTGAATCCTACCATTGACCATGTCAACATCCGTTTGCGGCCGTAGATATCAGCCAATCGACCTCCTAGCAATAGAAAGCTTCCTCCACTCAAACTGAGCGCCGATGGAATCCATGAGATTTCACCCTGACTTATCCCCAGTTCCGTGGCAGTGATCTCCAGTCCTACTAGTACCAGACCAATAGCAGCGGCCTTGACATTACTAACGCTCGGAAAGAAGAAAACTACCTGTGAAGCCGGCGCCCATGTGCACACGCTTATGATCAACAATTCTCGTTTGGTAGATCCAAATATTGCTGGCGGGCGGTCTATTCCGCTCACGGCCCTCGTCAACACGGCGTCCTCCAACGTCGTTGGTGTGATAGGAGGTATCTCACCCGTTGTCACACGCGCTACCTCCATGAAGGACGGTCGCTCATGCGCCGAAGAGGCGCGATCGACTGCTTCCTCCTTTTCTGGCATCTTTGTTGGGGGTACCGTGACGGTGGAGAAACCTGAAGCAAAATAAGCCTAATCTGATAGAATGGCGGCGGGGCCAGTCCGTTCATTTTCGGCCCCAACCGCCGCCCAATCGGGGGCTGAAATCTCCGCTAAACTATTTACCACTTAGACCGCTTTAGTTGTGTGCTTGATGAGAACATACAGTATTAAGTAACTACACCAGGAATAATCCGAAATTATAGATTCCTACAACAATCTCCATCCCTCATCTCCCTTTTAGAGTGCCAGGCAAAGCTGTACTTGACTCTACCCATCTATATGTACCCATCCAGAACTCCAATGACAATAAAACAAATGCCCTTTTGTGTTTCACATGCCAACGCCTGCTCCTATGTATGCTTCAGGCCTTCTCCATCTGAGCCTCTACCGTACTCCAGTCCAAGTCAACTCCATTACATCATCAAACCACTATTGTCAGACTCTAAAACCATTGTAGGGATACCGGATGTTTGAGGACTTGAGACATAGTGTAACGGGTCGCTAAGTCTCGGTCCAGCATTTTCTGGATAAGGTCGATGGATTCTTCGCTCATGATGAACGGTATTCTCAAGTCTCGATCTACTATTTCGTCAATCTACACGTTAGTTGTTTCATCAAGTTGGATTCTGTACGTTGTAGAACGGATTTTCTTTGTAGATCATTGTGTACAACAAAATCCCTGCAGCCCATACATCCTGACCACGTCCTTCGTATTTCTTCCCGCCCAGAACTTCAGGACTAGCGTAGTCTAGAGTGCCGTGAAAGGTATCAAAAGGTCCGTCTTTGAGATACGCCGCGCTGCCAAAATCGATAACTTTGACCCGTCCACCATTGTCTAGCACAACATTCTCATCTTTGATATCTCGATGTACAATCCCACATTCAGCGTGCAAATGTTCGATCCCACTGCAAGTCTGATGAAATATACTTTTGACTTCCGCTTCGGTCATGGCGGTGTGAAGTTCAATCCAGTCGAAGAGGTCGGTTCCAGGACGGCCAAAGGGCGTCATTTCGACATAGTAGTGCTTTTCGTCTTCGAAGAAAGAAACCATTTCGCAAAGGTTGCGATGCGGACGAGATTTGAGGAACGAAAGGATGTGAATCTCGAGAGGAACGGTACCAAGAACGCGATCTCGCGTCCAAGTGTCAACTAGAATTCGAGCCTTAGTGACGTATTTCATGATTGCGGTCTAAAATAAGAAAAACAAAATCAAAAGGGCAGGGCACCTGTTCTGGATAACGTTTCTTACGGACTAGCTTGACACTGCCGTAAGCGCCCTCGCCCATTTCCTCAATTATCTCCCATGCGTCAATGCCGGCTGGCTCAGTGGTGATTGATGATCTTCGGCGTCTTGGCTCATCTGGTGCAATTTCGTCATCCGAAGAGAAGGTATCCTCCTCAGTCGTCGGAGTATAGGGCGCTGACTCTGGCTCAACGGGGGGCAAAGGTGTTAAGGGCGGAATATTAAGGTGCGGGCCAGAGTACGTTATCCATAAAGCGTAGTAGATGCGATCAAACCCAGCAGAATCAGAGGTCGGCCGAACTACACGCATTTGTACATCGACCACCACCTCTCCTCCATCTCTGTGTACACCCCTCAAGCCGTGGGGCTTGATCAATAATCCCCCTGACAGCAGACCTTCTCTCAAGTCCGGTACAGGTGTATCGACTGAAGTGTTGTCGGAAGCACTGCTCTTATCGTCGGTAATCACTTCCTCATCCAGAGGTGTGTATGTATCCGATTCACCTAGACTGAGAGTGCCCAGAAGTTCCGCCCCTCCATCGGAGTCGGTACTGAAGCTTGTACCCGTTGATGAGGTGCTGGGTGTCATATCCGCCCCGGCTGCCTGTCTTAATTCCAACATTGCTTCAGCCCTTCTGAATGCATGTTCCGGAACCACAGTGCCTTCCTCGAGTATGAAATCGTCGTCCTCATCAACTTTTGTTTCCTCCGATACATCTGCTCCGATTGTGCTCGAATTCCGTTGACGTTTTTGTTGAGCCTGTTCGCGTGCAAGGAAATGTACTAATCGCCGAAAATTTGGAAGCACTTCTCCGATCTCCAAGCCACATAAATTCCGTCTTCCAAACAATGCCGATGAAAACGCTGAATTTGATGAGGTGATTGTTAATTCTTTGGCATCCAGGACAAGAACTCCGGCAATATGAGGTAGATAAGAAATCCGTAATTCAACGTTGCCGTCTTCGTCGGTAGAGGGGATATCGGTCTTGAGGACTTCGACTGTACATGGGACCCAACCCTGACCCTCTGGTCCATCTTCAAAGTTTGCGCAATACCGTGCTTTCCAAGCCACTCTGCCCCATTCTAGAATACCTTTGTCATCACGATCTAGGAACGGCAAGACATCCGACACCGATAGGCCGTCTATGTCCCTGCCAAAAATTGCCATGACCTGCCCTTCACTCGATGTAACTTGCTCGGACTTGGGGTTGATGGAAATTGTTGCGATGGCGTTTGAGATAGGTTCGATGACCCAGATAAAAGCTCCTTTCTAATCATCAGTAACCGGGAAAGATTCCATTATACCTTCTCCTTGACCCACAGACTAGCTGCCATGGGGCTTTTCTTCAGACCATCGTTCTGCTTCATTTTCCGCATGCTCACTACTTCTCCGCACAATAGCACCCTTTCTTTCCCTTCTTCCTTAACCTGTTCCGGATCTGTTTTCCCTCGAATCGCGGGGATTTCAATCGTGGTGCTCTCGGAACTGTCTAGAGATTTCGTTTCATCTGATGTGCTTGGTGAGGCTCCCTGTAATCCCTTTAATCGATCTTCGACCCATTCTCTCCGCCCACCGTCAAAGATCTCGAGAATACTCACCCCACGTTTTATTTCCTGCTCGCTCACACCAAACTCAAGACAAGCCAAATCATTTGTATTCAAGATTTTCCAAGGGGCGATATTCTCCGTTGAGAAAATGGCTTGCATCGTGGGTGCTAACCGTGATGTCGTGTGAACAGGGACCACTCCTGGTGCAGCGCCCCCTGGAACCTGTGAATTCATGAGATGCATGGCCATTCGCCGGTCGTCAGGGGAGAAGGAAGAAGTGGCGGCTACAGGCATAGATGTATTGATGGAGTAGGGTTTCGTTACCGCATCGAAGAGCTTGGCCTGCATCTTATACCCGGTCAAGTCTGTGGGAGTTCGTTTCTTCCGGTGCCGCATGGTAAGTGGTTCTGAATCAATCGAATCGAACGGATTCTCAATGGTAGTGATCGGTGCAGTCGGCGGAGGTAAATTTGTCTCATCCCAGTATTCGGGAATTAAGTTGGCACGCTTTAATGATTGCAACACATCCTCGTCCTTTGCGAGGGCATGCACGTCAATGGGAGAGCTACTGAGAGTTGTTTCTGCCCAAGGTGTGGTTGGTGCACCACCGTGGAGTTTGTCTTTCATATAGTCAATACTCTTGCGGAGGACATTTTGTCGTGATTCGAGGATTGCAGTAGGATCGCGAGGCTGACTGAATGAAAAAGAGTGTAAACTTTCTGATGGAAATTTGGTGAGGTCCTCCGCGGAGGTGAGCATGTTATTCTGCGCTGATAGAGGGGTGTGATGGATGGACTGGGTTGGAGAATTCGCAGAAGGTGTTGGTTTTCCATCCAGGAGGGACGATAAAGAGACTTGGCTGGAGCGGATCCGACGGAGACCAGATGAGAAGGTGGTATCTGCAGAGAGGAGGTTTGTTTGAGTGTTCCTACCATAGTCAGTAAATACGGAGAGTTTGAGATGGTTTTTTTGTTTGCGTGGAGGACTGAGGTATGGCATAAACAGGAAGGAGAGACAGCAACACGGTCCGTGTTTGTGTTTATCCAGCGGGTGTGATGTGCTCACGCATCGGAGTATTAAATTTGGTTGGGGATGATACCGTCTCCACTCATCGAAATCAATATTAAACTTCACAT
>Ga0302325_10034397_pt1 | contig 10362 bp, 6 predicted proteins | sample Palsa_T0_2_FD_201948 | JGI IMG/M metagenome (GOLD analysis project Ga0302325, IMG submission 201948) | Peat permafrost microbial communities from Stordalen Mire near Abisko, Sweden - Palsa_T0_2 | ecosystem: Environmental > Terrestrial > Soil > Palsa > Peat permafrost | place: Sweden: Abisko...
CGGGAAGAACTTGCAGACCGAAAAGCCGGCTGCCATCGCCGCCATCAGCTCGCTGGCGGTGGCGATGGCCGGAATGTAGGGCAACCCGCCCGCCCGCGCCGCGGCGAGCAGCGCCGGCGTCGCGCCCGGCGAGATGGCGAAGCGCGCGCCGGCGGCGATCGCCGCGTCGAGATCGGCCGCCGTGAGCACCGTGCCGACGCCCGGGATCGCGTCCGGAACCTCGTCGGCGATGGCCCGCACCGCCTCCAGCGCCCCAGGCGTGCGCAGGGTGATCTCGATGGCGCGGATGCCGCCGGCGACCAGAGCGCGGGCCAGGGGAACGGCCATGGCCGGATCGTCGATCACCACCACCGGCATCACCGGGCCGGCGGCGAGCACCTCGAGCGGGGTCAGGGCGGACTGAGTCATGCGGCTCCTGAAAGTCGGCGCGAGGCCTTGCGGAAACCTGCCGGGCCGCCCCACGTTTCCCACGGGTTGCGAAGGTCGATCAAGGGCGTCCCATGGCTACGACGAAACTGGCGACCTACCGCGCCAAGCGCGACTTCTCCCGCACCGCCGAGCCCAGCGGTGACGCCGCGACGCCCGGCGCCGCGCGCCTGCGCTTCGTGATCCAGAAGCATGCGGCCACGCGGCTGCACTACGATCTGCGCCTGGAGGCGGGCGGGGTGTTCAAGTCGTGGGCGGTGACGCGCGGTCCCTCGCTCGATCCGGCCGACAAGCGCCTCGCGGTGGAGGTCGAGGACCATCCGCTGGACTACGGCGACTTTGAGGGGACCATCCCCAAGGGCCAGTACGGCGGCGGTGTGGTGCAGCTCTGGGACCGTGGCTACTGGGCGCCCGAGGACGGCGCGGACCCGCTGAAATCGCTGCAGAAGGGCGAGCTGAAGTTCGTGCTCGAGGGCGAGAAGCTGCATGGCGGCTGGGTGCTGGTGCGGCTGAAGGAGCGCGAGCGCGACAAGCCTCACAATTGGCTGCTGATCAAGCACCGCGACGCGGCCGCGCGGTCGCACGAGGATGAGGACGTGCTGGACGAGACGCGCTCGGTGGCGTCTGGTCGCGAGATGGAGGCGATCGCCAAGGGCAAGGGCCGCGCGCCGAAGCCGTTCATGCGCGGGGCGGCGCGGCCGGCCGACGCGGTCTGGAACTCCGACCGCCCGGACGGCAAGTCCGACATTCCGGACTTCGTCGAGCCGCAGCTGTGCAAGCTGGTCGACCGGCCGCCGGCCGGCGCGGGCTGGGTCCACGAGGTGAAGTTCGACGGCTATCGGATGCAGATGCGCATCGAGGCCGGCCGCGCGAGCTTGCGAACCCGCAAGGGGCTCGACTGGACGGACCGCTTCCCCGAGATCGCCGCGGCCGGCGCGCGGCTGGCGGACGGCCTGATCGATGGCGAGATCGTCGCGCTCGACCACGCTGGCGCGCCCGATTTCGCCGCCCTGCAGGCCGCGCTCTCCGACCGCAAGACCGCGCCGCTGGTGTTCTTCGTCTTCGACGCCCTCTTCGCCGACGGCCGCGACCTGCGCGCGGAGCCGCTGTCAGAGCGCAAGGCGGCGCTCCAGGCGCTGCTCGGTACGTTGAAGGGCCAGGCGGCGCAGCGCCTGCGCTACGTCGAGCACTTCGAGAGCGGCGGCGAGGCGGTGCTGCGCTCGGCCTGCCGCCTCTCGCTGGAGGGGATCGTCTCCAAGAAGCTCACCGCGCCCTACCGCTCCGGCCGCGGCGAGGCCTGGACCAAGGCCAAGTGCCGGGCCGGCCATGAGGTGGTGATCGGCGGCTGGACCACCACCGACGGCGCGTTCCGCTCGCTGATCGTGGGCGCCTATCGGGACGGCAAGCTGATCCATCTCGGCCGCGTCGGCACGGGCTTCGGCCAGGACAAGCTGGACCGGCTGCTGCCGGCGCTGCAGGCGCACGCGGCGAAGAGCTCGCCCTTCGTCGGTCCCGGCGCGCCGCGCGCCGCGGCGAACGTCCACTGGCTCGAACCGGCGCTGGTGGCCGAGATCGAATACGCCGGCTTCACCGGCGACGGGCTGCTGCGCCAGGCGAGCTTCAAGGGCCTGCGCGCCGACAAGCCGGCGTCCGAGGTGACACCCGAGACGGCCGCGCCGGCGACCCAGCCGCTGGCGATGCCCGCGCCGAAGCCGGCCAGGACCGGATCGAACGTGGTGATGGGCGTCACCCTCTCGCATCCCGACAAGGCGCTGTGGCCGGACGGCGGCGACGGCGCGCCGGTGACCAAGCTCGAGCTGGCGCGCTATTTCGAGGCGCTCGGCGGCTGGATCATGCCGCACCTGGAGGGCCGCCCGTGCTCGATCGTCCGCGCGCCGGACGGGATCGAAGGCGAGCGCTTCTTCCAGCGCCACGCCGGCAAGGGAACCTCGTCCTTGCTGGAAGTGGTCACCGTGTCCGGCGACCGCCAGCCCTATCTGCAGATCGACCGCGTCGAGGGCCTCGCCGCCGTCGCCCAGCAGGGCGGGCTGGAGTTGCATCCCTGGAACTGCTGGCCGGGCGAGCCGGACCGGCCGGGGCGGCTGGTGTTCGACCTCGACCCGGCCGAGGGGCTCGGCTTCGAGGCGGTGATCGAGGCAGCCAAGGCGGTGCGGGAGCGGCTGGAGGCGCTGGGCCTCACGACCTTCTGCAAGACCACCGGTGGCAAGGGCCTGCACGTGGTGACGCCGCTCACTCACGATCCGAAGCTGGACTGGCCGCAGGCCAAGGCCTTCGCCCGCGAGGTCTGCGCGCGGATCGCCGCCGACGCGCCGGACCGCTACCTGATCAACATGGCCAAGGCCAAGCGGGACGGGAAGATCTTCCTCGACTATCTGCGCAACGACCGGACGGCGACCGCCGTCGCGCCCCTCTCCCCCCGCGCCCGCCCCGGCGCGACCGTCTCGATGCCGCTGACCTGGAGCCAGGTGAAGATCGGCCTCGATCCGAAGCGCTACACGGTGCGCACTGCGCCGGCGCTGATCGGAAAGTCGAAGGCCTGGGACGGGTACGCAGATGCCGGCCGCCCGTTGGCGAGCGCGATCGCGCGGCTGGGGCGGGCGTGAGACCGGCCGCTCAATAACTCGGCTTGCCGCCGTGCACGATCATGAGCTCGGCCATGCGCCGACCGCCCGACGCCCGCCGGCGGACGTGATCGAGCCGCCGGGGCGGCGCTAGCGGGCGCGCATCCAGAAGGTGCGTAGGCGTCGTTCGAGCAGGCTGACCGGGTCGTTGAGGTCGAGGGGCTCCTCAACCGAGACGCCGAGGCGCAGGCCGTCGCGCCAGATGGTGGTGGCGCGGTAGGCGAGGCCGGCGGTGACAGCGACGAGCCAGAACGACGCCGGCAGGAACTGGGGGTCGGGGAGGCGCAGGCGCGCGCCGGTCTCGGACACGTTCTCGACCCGGCAGCGGATGATGCTCTCGGACTCGACGTCGACGATCAGGGCGGTGAGCAGAACCCGCTGGCGGCGGGATTTGCGCCGCCCCAGGGTCGGCTCGCGATAGGGATAGCCTTCCGCCTGGCCCTTGCGGCGGTCTTCTTCGGCGCCCTCGACGGCTTCGGCCGCCTCGATGATGTCGGGCGCCTCGGGCAATCGCAGGGCCGGGTCGATCGCACGACGCAATGCAACCCCTCCCAAAGGCGCGGTCTGGCGCGCGAGAAGCGCACCATTGCAAATCTGACAAGCAATCTTGGGTATCGAAGTTAAGTAACGTTCAACGCCAGCCGCGCGGATTTGTCGCGACGCGCTTACGACGCCCGCTTTCGCGGCGCGCTCTTGCGCTTCGCCGCGCTCTGGCGCTTCGGCGCGGTCTGGCCGAGGCTGCGGCGCAGGGCGGCCATGAGGTCGACGACCTTGGTGTCCTCCGGCGCCGGGGCCTCGACGGTGCGGCCCTTGCCCTTCTCCTTCTGGGCGATGAGCTTCTTCAGCGCCTCTTCGTAGCGATCGGTGAACTTCGACGGGTCGAAGGGCCCCGACTGCTGGGCGATGATCTTCTCGGCGATCTCGACCATGGCCGGATCGGCCCTCCGGGCCGGGACGTCGTCGAAGGCCTCGGCGGGGTCGCGCACCTCGCCCTGCGAGCGGAGGGTGTAGGCGACGAGGCCCTCATCCCGGGGTTCGATGGCGAGCAGCCGCTCGCGGGTGTGCATCACCACGCGGCCCAGGGCGATGCGCTTGGTGCGGCGCATGGCTTCGCGGATCACCGCATAGGCTTCCAGCGCCAGCTTGCCGTCGGGCAGCAGGAAATAGGGCTCGTCCCAGTAGATCCGGTCGATGTCGCCCACGTCGACGAAGCGCTCGATGTCGATGGTGCGGGTGCTCTCCAGCCGCACCGCGTCGATCTCGTCGTCGGTGACGATGACGTAGCGGTCCTTCTCGATCTCATAGCCCTTGACGATGTCGTCGCGCTCGATCGGGCCGGTTTCCGGATCGGTGGGGATCATGCGGATGCGGTTGTGGGTCTTGGCGCTCAGCATGTGGAAGTGCACGTCGCCGGTCCGCTCGGTCGCCGTGTAGAGCGCCACCGGGCAGGTGACCAGCGACAGCTTCAGGTGGCCCTGCCAGGTGGGTCGTCCGCGCATGGTCGGCAAAGCTCCGGGAAGCTGACGGGCGAGTCAACGCCGGGCGAAGGCGGAGGTTCAGGCCGGGATCGCGGCGGGTTCGCGCATGGCGGCGAGGCGGAGCTTCAGCGCCTCGACCGGTTCCGGCCTGGCGAACAGATAGCCCTGCATGGCGTGGACGCCGGCGACTTTCAGGAACTTGCGCTGGGCCTCGGTCTCGACCCCCTCGGCGACCACCTTCATGCCGAGCGCGCGGCCGATCGAGACCACCGCATGGACCAGGGTGGCGGACTGGACGTTCTCGGCGCAGCCGGTGACGAAGGCGCGGTCGATCTTCAGCTTGTCGAACGGGAAGAGCCTGAGGTGGCTGAGCGACGAATAGCCGACGCCGAAGTCGTCGAGGGCGATCTTCAGGCCGAGTTCGTGCAGGCGGGCCATGTTGCGGCGGACCTCGTCCTCCTCGGCCAGCACCGCGGTCTCGGTGACCTCGATCTCCAGGCGCCTGGGATCGAAGCCGCAGCGGGCGATCATCACCGACAGCTCATCGACGAACGACGGGTCGGCGAACTCCACCGCCGAGGCGTTGAAGCTGATGGTGAAGTCGCCGAGATCGCGGGTCTCGCGCATGGCGCGGTTCAGCACCCAGTGGGTCACCCGGCCGATCATGCCGTAGCGCTCGGCGATCGGGATGAAGAACGCCGGGCTGACGAAGCCGCGCACCGGATGGGTCCAGCGCACCAGGGTCTCGATGCCGGTGATGGTCTCGCCCTCGCGGTCGAACTGCGGCTGGTAGACCAGGGTCAGCTCGTCGCGGTCGATCGCCTGCCCGAGGTCGGCGAGCAGCGCCTCCTCGTCGGGCGCCGCGCCTTCGGTCGGGGTGGCGCGGTTCTCCGGCGGATAGCCTTCGAGCACGTCGAGGGTGGCGAGCAGCTGGCGGTGCAGCACCTGGGCCTGGTCGACGTTGACCACATTGAGTTCGCGCGCCTGCGCCTCCAGCCGGGCGGCCGATTCGGCGACGACGCGGGCGCCCATGTTGAGGCTCATCGACTTCAGCGCATGGGCGGCCTTGGCGACCGCGTCGGCGTCGCCGTCGGTGGCGGCCTTGATCAGCGCCTTGACCGCGACCGGCGCGTTCTCGCGGTAGAGACGGCGTACGCGGGCGACGAAGTCGCTCTTGCCGGCCGCCGCCATGCGCGCGAGCTCGCTGGTGACCTGCGGGTCGAGCAGCTCGGAGAGCAGGCCGGCGCCAAGCGTCGCGGTCTCGGCCGGCGGCGGCTCGGACTTGGCTGGGACGGGCGCCGGGGCCGGGGCGGCGCTGGGCGCGGCGGTAGCGACGAATTCGCCGAGCTTGGCGGCCAGGGCGGCGAGGGTGAAGGGCTTGGAGAGCATGCCGTCCATGCCCGCCTCGCGCCAGCGGTCGGCGGCGGAGCCGACGACGTGGGCGGTCAGGGCGACGACGGGCGTCCGGCGCCGGCCGCCCTCTTCGCTCAGCCGGATCGCGGCGGTGGCCTCGTAGCCGTCCATCTGCGGCATGCTGGCGTCCATCAGCACCAGGTCGAAGTGCGCCTCGCGGACGGCGTCCACGGCCTCGCGGCCATCGGACACCAGGGTGACGGCGCAGCCGAGCTGCGAGAGCGCCTCCAGCGCCACCTCGCGGTTCACCGCGCTGTCGTCGGCGACCAGGATCTTGCGGCCGGCGAAGCTGGGCAGCGCCTCGCTCTCGGGACGCGACGAGGCGTCGAGCGCCTCGCTGAGCGGCGCGCCGGCGGCGAGCTGGGTCAGCGCGGCGACCAGGTCGCGCCGGCGCAGCGGCTGCACCAGCACCAGGTCGGCGAGGCCGGCGTCCTGCAGCGCCTGGGCCTGGGTCTCGCCATATTCGCCCAGGCAGATCACCGCGGCTCTAGCGCGCACCGCGCCCTTCAGCGCCGGCGGCTCGGCGACGATCAGGCCCGGCGGATCGCGATCGGCGGCCATCTCGACCAGGGCGAGGCCGGCGCTGCGCAGGTAGCGCTGCAGGGCGGCGCGCGTCGCGGGTCCGGCGACGGCGAGGGCGGCGCGCTCGCCCGGGATTTGCGGCCAGTCCGGCGCCGGCGCCAGCGCCTTCATCGGCAGGTCGAGCGCGAACACCGAGCCCTTGCCGATCTCGCTGTCGGCGGTCAGCCGCCCGCCCATGGCTTCGGCGAGGCGCCGGCAGATGGCGAGGCCGAGGCCGGTGCCGCCGAACCGGCGGGTCGTCGACTGGTCGGCCTGGGTGAAGGCTTCGAACAGGCCGGGGATCTTGTCCTTGGCGATGCCGATGCCGGTGTCGCGAACGGCAATGCGCAGCATCGGGCCGTTGGCTGAATCCATCGGCGCGGCCTGCACCATCACCGCGCCGGTCTCGGTGAACTTGATCGCGTTGTTGACCAGGTTGCCGATCACTTGGCGCAGCCGCGTCGGGTCGGTCTCGATCAGCGCCGGCGTGGCCGGATCGACGTGGGCGGCGAGGTCGAGGCCCTTGCCGCGGGCGCGCTCCCAGAACAGCGCCAGGCAGTCCTCGATCACGTCGGCCGGGTCGGCCGGCATCGCCTCCAGCTCGAGCTTGCCGGCCTCGATCTTGGAGAAGTCGAGGATGTCATTGATGATCGCCAAGAGCGAGGCGCCGGACTTGGCGATCACCTCGGCGAAGCGGCGCTGCTTGGGCGGCAGGTCGCCGGCGGCCAGCATCTCGGCCATCACCATGACGCCGTTCATCGGCGTGCGGATCTCGTGGCTCATGGTGGCGAGGAAGTCGCTCTTGGCGACGCTGGCCTGTTCGGCGGCTTCCTTGGCCACTTTCAGATCGGCCGTACGCTCGGCGACGGTGTCCTCGAGGCCGGCCATGTGGGCGGCGATCGCGGCGTCGCGGCTGCGGATCTCGGCCAGCATGTCATTGAAGCCGTCGACCAGGTCGCCGACCTCGTCGTCGGCCACGACGTCGGCGCCGTGTTGGTAGTCGTGGCTCTCGCGCACGATGGCCATGGCCTCGGTGAGCGCCACCACCGGGCCGGCGATGCGCTTTTGCAGCCGCGCGGCGACGGTGAGGCCCACGACCGCCGCGGCGAGGCCGGCGCCAAGGCTGAGCAGCAGGCTGGACAGCAGCCGCCAGCCGCCGTCGCCGAGCCGGCCCAGCATCACCACCCGGCCTACCGTGCGGCCGCCGTAGACGATCGGCGCGCGCACCTCGGCGGTGTGGGAGCCGACCAGCGCCGCCACCGAGGCCTGGCCGCCGGCCGCCGCGGCGAGGTCGCTACTGAGCCGCACCCCGGCGCCGGTCTCGGCGATCAGGCCGCCGTCCGGCCGCTCGATGCGGGCGTAGGTGATGTCGGGCATCGCCGCGATGGCGCGCAGGGCCGCATAGGCGCGCTGGCGGTCGCCGGCGGCGGCGGCCTCCTCGCTCATGGCGGCGGTGACCTTGGCGACGGCGGAATAGCGATCGAAGGCGGCGTGGGTCTCGCGGTCGCCGTCGCGCCAAGCCAGCACGCCGGTGACCAGCGTCACCGCCGCGCCGACCGACGCCAAGACCAGGAAGGTCAGCTTCCCGCGGATCGACCGGCGCCGCGCGCCCCTGGTTTTCGCCGTGACGCCCAACTCGAACCATACCCCCAAACGTGGCGCCCAAATGGGGTTACGCGGGATTAATGACTCCCGGTTTAATGCAAGGCTTCACCAGGGCCGCTGCGGCGGTTCAAAGCTGAAGTCGAGAGCGCGCCGGGCCGCAGGATAGTCGCCTTTGGTCCGCACGCTCCAGAGCGTCGAAGCGGTCCAGCCATGGCGGTACATCCGGATGACGCCGGCCCGTTCTTTTACGTGCTCAGCGAAAGCATGCGGATACTGTTCGTCGACGACGACCCGATCCTGCGGGAATTCGCGGCGGTGAACCTCGCCACCGAACACGCCAGCGTCGAGACCGCGGCGGACGGCGCCCTGGCGCTGGCGGCGATCGAGGCCCAGGCCCCCGACCTGGTGCTGCTCGACCTCGAGATGCCGACCGTGGACGGCTTCGCGGTGCTGAAGGCGCTGCGCGCCAGTCCGATCCACCAGGGCCTGCCGGTGATCGTGGTGACCGGCCGCGAGGACGTCGACGCCGTCGATCGCGCCTTCGCCGCGGGCGCCACCTCGTTCGTGGTCAAGCCGCTCAACTGGCGCCTGCTCAGCCACCAGCTGCGCTATGTGCATCGCACCGCCATGAACGAGCGGCAGATGGCCGCCAGCCGCGCCGAAGCGGCCGGCATGCTGACCAAGCTGGCCGCCGAGGGGGCGCAATTCGTCGCCATGGCGATGGCGCGCGACCCGAGCCTGAAGGGCGCCGCCGTCTCATTCGCAAAAGCCGCCGACGCGGCGTTGAAACACGAAGATGTGGTACGCGCGGCTTGAACGAGCCCTGCGCGCACTGAGCGACCGCCGCGGCGGCACCGCGGTGATCTTCGCCCTGGTCGCGCCGGCGCTGGCGCTGCTGGCCTGCGGCGCCATGGACCTCGCGGCGGTCAACAGCGACCGCGCGGCAATGCAGGACAGCGCCGACGCGACGGCGCTGGCGATGGCCAAGCAGCTCGGCGTCTCCACCGCCGCCGGCATCGCGGCCCGCGCCCAGACCTATGCGGCCGGCCAACTCGGCCAGATCGCCACCAATGACGCGGTGAGCGTGAACGCCACCATCGGCGCGAACAACAACAGCGTCACCGTCGCCATCACCGGCCATCGCAACTCGTTCTTCGGCAATCTGGTGCCGCCGGGCGGCTGGAACATGTCGGTCCAGGCGACGGCCTCGACGCTCGGCACGCTGCCGCTGTGCGTGCTCAGCACGGGGACCGGCGGGTCGAACAACATCTCCCTGACGACCGCGTCGATAATGACCGCGAGCAACTGCCTCGTGCAATCCGATCAGAACCTCACCGTCGATTCCGGGTCCGCCGTGACAACCGGGCTGGCCCAAGCGACCGGTATTGCGTCAGGACCGATCACCCCCGCGCCACAATCCGGAGCGCCGCCCATCGCAGACCCATTTGCTTCGCTTGCGATCGATGAATCGCTGCTCGGGTCTGTTCTCTGCCTCCCTCTGCTCAACAATCTCTCGATCGGCCTAAATGTTGTCAACCCGCTACTGAATAGCTGTTTTTCAGGCAACGCTACCATACCTGCAAATACCACGATCAAATTCTCGCCGGGGGTCTATTATTTTAAGGGATGCACATTGACACTGCAAAGCAATGCCGAGATTGAGGGAACAGATGTCGTACTTATATTTGACGACACTTCCTCGTTTAGCTTTCAAGACGATTCGCAGATAATGCTAAGCGGGCGGCAGAGCGGAAATTATGCTGGGTTCGTCATCATGACGACGAGAAACAACACCAACACGTTCACGATCTCATCGGACAACGCCAAGCAGCTCGAAGGCGCGATTTACCTACCCAGCGCGACGCTGCTGGTGACCGGCACGAACAACAACGTGGCCAACCAGTCCGCCTGGACGGTGATCGTCGCCCAAGCCATCGAGCTGCAGGGCAGCCCGAACCTGGTGATCAACGCCAACTATTCGTCGTCGAACGTGCCGGTCCCGGCCGGAGCCGGCAACAACTACGGCAGCGGCAAGGTCTCGCTGACGCAGTAGCGCCGAAAGGCCCTCACCTGACCTTCCCGCAGGCGGGAGAGGGATACTGAAGTGGGGTTGCGAGCAGATTACGACGCCGCCGCGATCCATCCGTAGCCCTCTCCCACTGAGTGGGAGAGGCGGGGTGAGGGCTCTCAGCCGCGCTTCCAGTAGACGCCGCTGCGGGCGACGCAGCGGGCGGGCA
>Ga0302325_10034398_pt1 | contig 10362 bp, 12 predicted proteins | sample Palsa_T0_2_FD_201948 | JGI IMG/M metagenome (GOLD analysis project Ga0302325, IMG submission 201948) | Peat permafrost microbial communities from Stordalen Mire near Abisko, Sweden - Palsa_T0_2 | ecosystem: Environmental > Terrestrial > Soil > Palsa > Peat permafrost | place: Sweden: Abisko...
CCGTTGGAGTGATTTGCGCAGCGAATATCTGTCTGAGGCCAGCGTTTCCTCGGCTAGGACTTATTTGGTGAGCCCAGGCTGGTATGGCGGCGGATGGTACTGGAATCCCTGGTATGGTTACTATTCGTTTTTGCCAGGGGACGGATTCCTATATAGCCCGTTTGGCTGGGGCTTCTATGGACCGCGAGGAGTTGGTTACTACAGAGGGCCCATCAGAGCAGGAGCTGTCGTCGCAAATAGCTCATTTGTAGCAAATCGCTCATTTGCGGCTTCGAGCATGGCTCGCGGTAGCGCTGGGTTTAGAGGCGGACGACGCTGAATCCCAAGCCCGGCTGATACCATCTAAGTGAGGATAGATGGCACCTGCCGAAAGTAGTCCAGTCGAGATTGATGAGGCGGAACAGATCGAAAAGGCCCGGGGCGGCGACGCGCGGGCCTTTGGCGATCTGATTGGCAAGTACGAACGCAAGATCTTCCGCTTGGCGCAGCACATCACACAGAACCGGGAAGACGCCGAGGATGTGTTGCAAGAAACGTTTCTCAAAGCCTATGAGCATCTAAACCAGTTTCAGGGCAACAGCAAATTCTATACGTGGATAGTTAGAATCGCGGTCAATCAGGCGCTCATGAAATTAAGAAAGCGCAAGAGCGACAAATCGGTATCGATGGATGAGGGAATCGATACGGGCGAGGACGTCGTGGTTCGCGAGATCGCGGCTTGGGACGAAGACCCGGAACAGCGATATTCGCGCGAGGAGTTGAACGAAATCCTCACTGCGGCGGTGGACAGCTTGGCGCCGCCATACCGGACAGTCTTCGTACTGCGGGACGTGGAAGACCTCTCCACCGAAGAGACGGCGGAAGCGCTGGAACTCTCGATCCCGGCGGTGAAAAGCCGGTTGCTGCGGGCAAGGCTGCAGCTTCGCGAAAAACTGACGAAATTCTTCAAGCGGAAGGGCGACGACGCATTTGCTTACATGTAAGGAGTTTCTTTCCGAGCTGAGCGCTTATCTGGACGAGGAGACCGACCTCGACCTGAAGGCCAAGATCGATAAACACGCAGCGGAGTGCCCAAATTGCTGGGTGGTCTGCGACACCACCAAGAAGACGATCAAGGTCTATAAGGGCATGGATGCTTGTGAAATTCCTCCGAGCATCCATGAACGGCTGATGTCCGCGCTCGAAAAGAAGATCGCGGCGGAAAAGAGTTAGTCAGAGCTTCGGTGGGTCTAGGATCGCAGCCGGATCTATCGCTGTAATTTTCAACTTCTTGCCCACTTTTTGGATTGTGAGCTTGACGGTCATCTGACGGCGCTCGGTAGGTCCTTCGTCAGCCCTGGAGTTTAACTTCAGGAACCAATCTACTTCGATCACATTGCCATTCTGCTCAATGGGATCGATGGTGCAAGAAATGTCCGCCTGCGAGACCATTGCAAAGACGTTGTTTGAGATGGTCTGGTAATTCGGCATGCTCTTGTCAAAAGCGTCCATGGCGCCGGGAGCGTTCCCCTGGCTCAGGTAGCTTGCAAGGTCGGCGATGACCTTGAACTCGGGCGGCTGTGAGGGAGCAAGCAACAGTAGCGCCAGCAGAAGCTTCATGTGCGGTAGCTCGCGTTGATGTCGATGTAGCCCTTAGTCAGGTCGCAAGTCCAGAAGGTAGCTTCGCCTTTTCCGCTGCCACGGATTTGGAAATGGATCTGGCAGTCGGGCGCGTCTAGCTTCGTCTTGAGGTCTTGCTCGTCGAAGGGAGCCGCAAGCCCGCTCTTGCACACGGGAACTCCCTGAAGAGTGATCTGCACCCTAGTGGGATCGAAATCCACACCGGCATAACCCGCGGCGCAGATGATGCGGCCCCAGTTTGGATCGCTGCCGGCGATAGCGGTTTTCACCAGAGGCGAGTTCGCGATGGATCTAGCAATCACGGCTGCGGCGTGATCCGTCGAAGCGCCTTTCACCTCGATCGTAATGAACTTTTTGGCGCCTTCGCCATCGCGAGCGATCTGCCTGGCCAGGGATTGCGCGATGTGGGTAATGGCGTCCTGAACCGCTGGCATTTCCTTCGCTTCGGGCTTGAAACCGCAAGCGCCGTTCGCTAACAGGAGCAGCGTGTCATTGGTACTGGTGTCGCCATCGACGCTGATTCGGTCGTAGCTACGCGCATTGGCATGGTTGAGAATTTTCTGTAGCGCCGCGGGCGCGATAATGGCGTCGGTCATGATGAAACCGAGTGTCGTCGCCATCCTCGGCTGGATCATTCCGGAGCCCTTCGTCATACCGGCAATGCGGATGCGCCCGCGTTTGAGGTTGAGTTCCAGTGAGTCGGTTTTCTGGACGAGGTCCGTGGTGAGGATCGCGTTAGCCACATCCTCGAACGCATCGGCCGAAAGCTTGGATGCCAGCTTCGGAAGGTTGTTCGTAATCAATGCGGGGTCGAGTTCCACGCCGATGACTCCCGTCGACGCTGGCAGAACTTCGCTGGGCTTAAGCCGCAGAAGTTTGGCGGCAGCAGCGGTCGTAGTCGCGGCGACTTTAGCGCCCGTTCTAGTAGCGCAGTTTGCGTTTCCGGCATTGATGAGGATCGCACCGACCGTTCCTTTAGATTGTCTAAGATTCTTGCGCGACAGAACAACAGGCGCAGCCGCCACACGATTCTGGGTAAAAACCCCAGCCGCTGCAGCGGGAATGCCGGAGACGATAACAGCCAGGTCGTCCTTCGCGACTTTGCGGATTCCGGCGTAGGTGGTGGCGTAACGGTAGCCTAAGGGCAGATTCAAGACTTAAGAGCTCCTAAAGTTTCAGTATCAGTCAGATGCGCGCCGTTCAGGAAGGATTTGGCGTCGATGCGCTTGCGGCCTTCCTGCTGAACTTCGAGCAGTTCAAGAGTGGTGCCGCCCCCGCATGACACGGTCCCATCGTGAGCGAGCTGCCCCACTGGCCGGCTGCTGTTCGGGCCTACCCGCGCTTTCCAAATATTGAAAGTCGCACAGCGAAAGGTGGTGTGGCCGCCGGGCCATGGTTGCAGGCCCCGGATCTGATTGTGGATCTCCAGCGCAGAGCGATTCCAGTCGATCTGGCCATTCTCTTTTTTGAGGATCGGGGCAAGAGTTGATTCCGCGTTGTTCTGTGGGATCGGCGTGGGGGTCTGATCCAGTGTATTCACAAGGAGTTGAGCGCCCATATGAGAAAGACGTTCGCCCAACTCGACGGCATTTTCGTTGGGGTCAATCGGAGTCGATGCGCGCAGCAGCATGGCTCCCGTATCCAGACCCGCGTCAATTTGCATGGTGGTAACTCCTGTAATGCGGTCGCCATTTACGATCGACCACTGGATCGGCGCAGCGCCCCGGAGTTTCGGCAGCAGAGAGGCATGCACGTTGATGATGCCACGCGGTGGAATGTCGATGATCGATTGAGGAATAATCTGGCCATAGCCCACCACAACCATTACTTCGGGCGCGAGCGCACGCAGGTGATCAACGGATTCGGGCCGGCGGATGCGCTCCGGTTGATAAACCGGCAACTTGTGAGCCAAGGCAGCAATCTTGACCGGCGATGGCGTGAGCGTGTTATGCCGCCCCTTCGGACGGTCTGGTTGAGTGATTACTTCGAGGATGTGGTGGCCGGCTGCAAGAGTCGCTTCGAGAGTGGGCACCGCAAACCGGGGAGTCCCCAGGTATACGATCCTCAGTCCCATTCGCCTGCTGCGATTAACCGCTTTATCTTGCGCTTGATCATGTCGCGTTTGAGAAGGCTGATATGGCTGATGAAGAGCTTTCCGTTCAGGTGGTCGATTTCATGTTGCATTGCGCGCGCCAGAAGGTCTTCACCGGCAATTTCAAACCACTCGCCCGTCGCGTCCTGGGCCCGGACCTTGCAGATTTTGGCGCGCTTGACGTCTTCGCGGAAGCCGGGGATCGAGAGGCAGCCTTCCTCGCCGACCTGCTTGCCTTCCATATGGACGATGCGCGGATTGATGAGAACGATTTTCTGAGGCTCGCCTTCCCCGCCCGAGCAATCGATGACGGTGAGGCGTTGCCCGACTCCGACCTGCGGCGCGGCCAGGCCGACGCCTTTCGCGGCGTACATGGATTCGAACATGTCGGCGATGAATTGGTCGAGTTCCATAGTGTTGAAATTGGTGACGTCCTCGGCTTTCTGTTCGAGGATCGGGTCAGGGTACTTGACGATGCGGAAAGTCATTTTCAGTAATCGGAGACTTGTTGCTGATAAGCTTCAAAGTTACGTTTGGTTTCGCAGAGGGAATCGCCGCCGAATTTTTCAAGAAATGCGCCCGCAAGCACAATTGCCACCATGGCTTCTCCGATGACTCCGGCAGCCGGAACGACGCAAACGTCGGAGCGTTCGTAGGCGGCTTTGGCGGAGTCGCGGGTATCAAGATCGACCGATTCCAGCGGCCGCCGCAGTGTCGAGATGGGCTTAAGAAACCCACGGACAAGAATATCCTGGCCATTCGACATGCCGCCTTCAATTCCGCCCGCGCGGTTGTCCCCCCGATAGAAATGGCGTTGCTCTTTTTCGTAGTGGATCGTGTCCTGAACCTTTGATCCGAAACTGGCCGAGCCTTCCTCTGCAAACCCGATTTCGACTCCCTTGACCGCTTGCATCGAGACAATCGCCTGCGCCAATTTCCCGTCAAGCCGGGTATCCCAGGCAATGTGCGAACCGAGGCCGATGGGCAGACCGTGGGCCACTACCTCAAAGATGCCGCCAATGGTGTCACCGGTACGGTAGGCCTCATCGACAACCGCCTTCATGCGCTGCTCGGTTTCAGGATCTACGCAGCCAAGCAGCACCTCATCTCGCTGACTGAGCGCTAACAGTTCATTCCACGTGGCCTGACGTTCCAGTCTTACCGGACCCACTGATATTACATGGCTCAGCACTTGAATACCGAACGGCGCAAGGAACGCCTTGGCCATCGCGCCTACAGCCACGCGAGCCGTAGTTTCACGGGCGCTGGCCCGTTCCAAAATGTAGCGCGCGTCGTGAAAATCGTACTTAATCGCGCCCGCAAGATCGGCATGCCCTGGGCGGGGGCGAGTAACCCGTTTGAATTTTTCGGCGCTGGAATCGAAGTCCTCAACAGGCATGGCTTCAGTCCAGTTCTTCCAATCGGCATTGCGGATGATGAGTCCAATGGGCGACCCGATGGTCTTGGAGTGACGCACGCCGGCCACGATCTCCACCCTGTCGGTTTCGATCTTCATGCGCCCGCCACGGCCGTAACCCTGCTGGCGGCGCCAAAGTTCACGGTTGATGGATTCGAGGCGGACAGGGACGCTGGCGGGGAGACCGGTCAGTGTGGCGATCAGGCACTCGCCGTGAGACTCGCCCGCGGTTTCAAATCGTAACATTTCGGTTCAACTTCCAGACTAGCAAACCGTGTCCGACGCGTGCCTGTACACGTCGAACACGGCGAACCGTGCGCCAGACCTACTGTTCCAGCCTACTGTTCCGGGGGCCGCGGGCCTCGGCCGCCGCGGGTAGGCAGTGAATCGTACTTGGTCTGCTGGTCAGCGGTAAGAATCGCGTAAAACGCCGCCTGCGCCTTACTCTGGATATTCAACGTCTGGCTGTGAAGGCTGCCGATCTGCGTCGCCAAGGTATCGATAGTTGCCGTTTGATTGCTCTTGATGGCAGCCGACAGGTTCGTGTGGGCCGTCTTAGTTTGAGTTTCGAGGGCCGCGATAGCTGTTTGTTCGTTGGTGAATATGGTGGTTGCCTGCGCCTGCTGGGCCGCGGTCAGGTTCAGGAGCGTCGTGAGCCGAGCCACATGATTGGCGGGACTGGGAGGGTTCCCCGGACCTTGAGCGAATACCGAAGCCGCCAGGAGTAGTAAAGCAAAAAGTGTTTTCTTCATGCCCTTGTAGACGGAAAATGGGCAAACTGCGAAGTAAAGAGGCTGTAAAACCTTACGCTTGGAACTTATACCCGATACCGTGAACGGTAAGGATGTACTGCGGCTTCTTAGCATCCGGTTCCAGCTTCTGCCTAAGCCAAGCCACATGCACATCAACGGTCCGCGTAGATTGCACCGCGCGATACCCCCACACTTCATTGAGCAATTTCTGACGTGAGAGAGTCTCACCCCGATGCTCGATGAAATAGCAAAGCAGTTGGAATTCGAGAGCCGAGACCTGCACGTGCTCCCCATTGCGCGTCACCTCTGTGCTCTTCTGGTCAACGCGAATGTCGCCAAACGTCGCCTGGTTACCGGTCGCAGGGGCTGCCACAGGCGGACGCCGGAGCAGAGCCTCGATCCGGGCCAGAAGTTCCAGCATGTCGAACGGTTTGGTCAGATAATCGTCCGCGCCGATTTTCAGTCCCTGCACTTTGTCCGCAGTCTGGCCTCGCGCGGTGAGCATGATAATCGGCATCGAGAAGCCCTGTTCACGGAGCTCCCTGCACACATCGAAGCCGCTCTTGCGAGGCAGCATCACATCGAGTATCAAGAGGTCGAATGGCTCTGTACTGGCCCGCTCAAAACCCTCGTCGCCGTCGGTCGCAGTAGCCACTTGATAGCCTTCGCTGCGGAGGCGGTCAGCAATGGTCAGAACTAGGCCAAGCTCGTCTTCCACCAACAAGATATTCGTCAAACTGTGCGACCTGCGAGCAATTGCTGCGGCTCCTCCACGGCGGGTTTGGCCGCAGGCAGGCGCAACGTGAAGCAGGCGCCTTCACCGGGAGAACTGACCACCGAGATGTTGCCTCCGGCAGCCTGCGCAAAGCTCTTTGCAAGACTCAGTCCCAAGCCAGTCCCATGGATCTGCGCTTCGGTCACGGACCTTCCACGATAAAAAGCATCGAAAATATACGGCAAATCTTCCGCATCGATGCCAAGTCCGCGATCCGCGACCGAAATCAATACAGAACCGGAATCCATGCGGGCATCCACGCCGATCCAGCGCGTCTCGCCGCCATACTTCACCGCATTCAGCAGCAGATTTTGCAGGCACTGTAGAAGCCCGTGCTCTTCGGCTAGAACAGGCGCAACGTCAGCAGCGATGTTCTTCTCCACCTTGACACCTGCTTCTTGAATCGTGTTCGAGCAGAACGCCAGAGCACTCTCGATAAGCGCGGGCACCGACAGAACCTTCGGGTCGTAGGTGCGCCTTTTCTGTCCGGACGCAAATTCCAGAATATGCTCCATCATGCCTTCCAGGCGACGAGCCTCATTGCGGATCAACGTGCCATAAAGCTTCACCTGCGGCTTGCTCTCGATGATGCCATCCGTAAGATTGTCGGCCGCGGACGAGATAACAGCGAGCGGCGTCCGCAGTTCATGCGATACGCCCGCCACGAACTCGACCTGCAATCGCGCCAGGCGTTGCGCACGTTGGGACGTCATCACGATGAGCGCCATGCTGACGCCAAGGAGCAGCAGAATTGCAAAGCTGACCGCAAGATTCTTCATGCGCAATTCCGCGACGGCCGCATCGACCGAACCCGCTCGATGCCGCACAACCAACTCCCAAGCCGAGCGCGTATCGCTGATAATCGGTTGCATCGGCGCCGCAACTCCGAGCCGGCGCGCCATCCGGAGCCGTTCCTGGGAGGCGAAAGCATTGCGGGCTCCATTGCTAATCTGCGGGCGGTCGCCAGGATTGCCCGGGGGCGCGCCACTAAATCCTGTTCGGCGCTGTCCTCTTCCGGACCCGAAACCGCCCCGGCTTCCCCCATTTCGAGGCCAGTTCGGAGGAGGGCCATTGCGAGCTTCACGCCTTTGCTGTTGATCGGGCTGAGTTCCGGGTCCTCGGCCTTCCTGCGGCCCACGAGGTTCGCCTGGAGGTGGCGGGCCGTTACCGGGCTGGTCGGGCGGTGGGCCAGAAGGTTGATTGGCCGCGGCACCACGAGCCGGACCGGTGGCGCCGGGCTGACGCTGAGGTCGACCATCCGGTAGCAGGTCCAGGGTGATGTCGGCAGACGCGATTGCCTGTTGTCCAAGAGCCGCGCCCGATTGATAGACCGGATGCTTTGCATCCGCCGCGATAAATACTCCCACCTGATACAGAAATCCGTCCGGCCCGCCGAAATGCCGGGTAGCAAGGTCAGGTAGGAACTTGCTCTCGATAAAGCTGCGGTTCAAATGGATGATTGTGAAGCCGGCCAACGTCGGCGGCTTGGGAGTACGGCCATTTTCAGGGTCCGTATAAATATAGAGGCTGTGAAAGAGCGCCGGAACGTTGCCGTCCATCGACCAGGATTGCGGGCGGAAGGGCCTGCCTTGCCGCGCGGGCTCAGTTTGTTGCTGGATGCGGTCGAAAACCGCTTGCAACGCCGCGGGAGGCTCAGCGGCTTCGAAAGACTTATTTTTGCGATCGAGACGCAGTAGCGGCTTCCCAGGGCGCCAGACATAAAGCGCGGAAACCATGTCGGGATAGGTGCTGCTCTTCAACCAGTCGGCGCTTTGCGTGGCATAAGCACGCAAATCGTCATCGGCGAGAAGTTCGGGGTCGAGTTGAAGCCCGCCGGAAAGAGTTTGCAATTCGCGCGAGAAGTCCCGCTGGAATTGGGTACTGGCAATTCGCAGGCTGGCCTTCATACGGTCGCTCTCCGCCTCGCTTACCTGATTGCTCCAGCGGTACTGAAGAACGGCGAGCACCACCAGGATGGCTCCCAGCCCGATGACCACGGCGTAAGGGAAATAGGTCTTATTGCGCGGCACAATGTTCTAGTGACAGTTTACGCCCAGCTGCATCAGCAAGATGCATCAGGCAAGATGGGCAAGCTCCGTGCGCAGGGATTCGTACGCCCGGAACATCAGCGCCTTCACCGCTGACGGCGTACAGCCGAGAACGGCGGCGATCTGCGCGTAATCCATCTCTTCATACTTGTGCATCAGTACGGCGGCGCGCTGCTTGAAGGGCAAGCCCGCGATAGCAGAGCGAATCTCACCGATACGGACTTCCTCGACCAGCGATTTCTCCACGCCCGTTCGGCCATCGGAGAATTCGCGTTTCCGAGCGTTGGGTATTTCGCGATCCAAACTCACATTGCGGTTATGGTACTTCTCGTCGCGGAAATGGTTGTAGGCAACGTTGGTTGAAATGCGGAACAGCCAGGTGCTGAATTTCGCGGAAGGCTCCCATTTCTCGCGCGAGCGGTGAACGCGGAGAAACACATCCTGAGCGAGTTCCTCAGCCACAGCGGGGTTTTGAACCAGGCGGCTGAGGTGCTGAACAAGCGGGGTGCGGTGGCGGTCAACCAGCAAGCCGAATGAGGCGTCGTCGTTTTTCTGAGCGCGCAGCATCAGCTGGGTATCGAAATCGAGTGTTGGCGCGAAGGTCGACATAGCGAATACTGAGGTTAACGTGCGGGGCTATGCTACGTTTCGACTTTCGTGTAAAAACAATGTAAAACCCTTATTTCAAGCAGGTTTCACGAGACTGAGTATCCAGTTTGTAACGTTCTGATCGACCCAAAAACGAGGCCCCGATTTCGAGAGGAAACCAAGATGTCCCCCGTATTTCGTCGATATCAGGCGAAGGTATGGGTTGGCCGCGAACGCTGGATGGTGAAAGCTTTCGAACGGAATAAAGGAATCGTCTTCTGCCTGAATCAGAAGGGCAGGAATGCGGATTCGGTCTAGGAAAAGATTCGAGGACTGCGTGGCGTAGTAGTGATCCGCCGTACCAAAGCCGAAAGAAGGCGCGGTAATCCTGTCGTCAATCTCGTAGATGGATTTGAGAGGCGCCATCTGCTCGCGCGTGTATCGCCCCGTAGAGACCAAGCGCTCGGCCATACGGTCCACGAACCGTCTTTCGTAGAGCCGGTTATCCCTCTCCGCGATACGCCTCACGGAAGCCGCAAGATCGATAGGCGTCGAGACGGCGCAGACCCCCGCCAGAATGCCGCCGGCTCCCGTGCCCAGTTCCCCAGCGAGCTTCAAAGCCACGTTCCCCCCCAGTGAGAATCCGGTCAAATAAACAGGCAGCGGGGAATGAAGCTGCTCCAGAAAGAAGTGCAAGTCGCTGGTTAGTCCCGCATGGTAAAGCGTGGGACAGAGTTTGGCCGTGCCCCCGCAGGTGCGCAGGTTGAAACGGTGCGTTGCGATGTTGTTCCGCAGAGCCGTGTGTGCAAGGGTGCGCATATAACCTGCCTCACCGGAACCTTCGAGGCCATGCACCATCACGAGTTCCGCGATGGGCTTCTCCGGACGCTGCGATTGCACCAGCACTTGAACATCGGGTTCCGTGCGATAGAGCTGAGCCCTTTCCGGATAAGCGGAAAAGTCGAGCTTTCTCGGCCAGAAATTGCCGAGGATCGTCAACAGATGTGGATCTTTGACCAGTGGGACGAACGGCGCGGGCTGGAACAAATATTAGCTTCTCAGATACTTGT